>WNFT01012240.1_pt1 | contig 10094 bp, 13 predicted proteins | sample 5400191 | NCBI WGS metagenome assembly WNFT01 (sample SAMN13153359, study PRJNA577476) | soil metagenome | isolation source: 80 cm saprolite under Madrone tree | place: USA:California | collected 2016-06-14 | reverse complement strand
AGATGCTCGACCGTGAGCTCCGCCGGCGCAGACTCACGCCTCCCGCAGAAATGCCGCTCGACCGGCTGGCGCAGGCGCTGGGGTTCGGGGACGTGGACCAGCTCATGGGCGCCCTGGGGCGCGGCAGCCTCTCGATCTCGCAAGTGATCCAGCGGTGGTTCCCGCAAGGGGTCGGCCCCGTGCAGCGGATCAAGGAGGCTTCGCTCGACACGATCCGCGCGATCACCCGGAGGCCGGGGCGGGGCGTGCGGATCCAGGGGGTCGACAATCTCATGATCAACTACGCGAAGTGCTGCCAGCCGGTGCCCGGGGATACGGTCGTCGGGATCGTGACCCGCGGCCGCGGTGTGACCGTGCACCGCACCGATTGCCCGAACACCTTCGACGATCGCGTGGCGCCCGAGCGGCGGCTCCTCGTGGACTGGGACGCGGCGCCCGAGGATTCCTTCGTGGTGAAGCTCTCGATCTACGGCGTGGACCGGAAGAGCCTACTCGCGGACATCGCGAAGGCGATCTCGACCACCAATACGAACATCCGAACCGCCGGGATCAAGGCGAGCGATCGGAACGCGCAGGGCGCGTTCGTGGTCGAGGTGCGCGACCTGAGCCATCTGCGCGCCGTCATGCGGGCCATGGAGCGCGTCGAAGGGGTGGAAGCCGTGGAGCGCGAGGAGATCTTCGGAAAGCCGCGTCGCGCCGGGGAGGCGGACGCCGCTTCGTGAGGGCTCTCTTGCAGAGGGTGAGCCGGGCGGCGGTGCGCGTGGAGGGGGAGGAGATCGCCCGCATCGGCGCCGGGCTCCTGATCCTTCTGGGAGTCGCGTCCGGGGACCGGCCCGGCCTCGAGGAGAAACTCGCCCTCCGATGCGCGGAGCTCCGGATTTTCGAGGACGAGCGGGGTAGAATGAACCTGTCGGTGCGCGAGATCGGGGGAGCCGTGCTGGTCGTGCCCCAGTTCACGCTGGTCGCGGACACGTCCCGGGGCAGACGCCCGAGCTTTACTCCGGCTTCACCCCCGGAACGGGCCGGGCGCGCGTTTCAGGGGTTCTGCGAGACCCTTCGGTCGATGGACCTGCCCACGGAAAGGGGCAGGTTCGGCGCTTCCATGGAAGTCGAGCTCACGAACATGGGTCCGGCGACGTTTCTCCTCGAGAGTGCCTCCGGATCCTGAATCGAGTCATGCAGACGAATCTTCTAAATCCCTTCGGACCCCGCATCGTCCTCTGCTCCCGGTCGGCGCGAAGGCGCGAGCTCCTGATGCTGGTGGGCGCCCACTTCGATTGCTTTCCGGTCGAGGTGGATGAATCGCCTCTGCCGGCGGAGCGTGCGGAAGCCCACGTCCTCCGGCTGGCGGAGGCGAAGGCGCGGTCCGCGCTCGAGCAGGGAGCGGTGCGACGTTACGAGGACCCGGCCGTGCTCCTCGGCGCCGATACCGTCGTCACAATCGATCGGGAGATCCTGGGCAAGCCGTGCGCTCCGGTGAGCGCTATCTCCATGCTCCGCCGCCTTTCGGGGCGCGTGCACGAGGTGTGGACCGGTCTCTCGCTGGTCAATCCGGAGGACGGGCGGGGGGTGAGCCAGGCGGTCCGGAGCATCGTGAAGTTCGCCCACATGGACGGGCCCGAGATCGACCGCTACGTCGCGACCGGTGAGCCGCTGGACAAGGCGGGTGCGTACGCCGTGCAAGGGCGCGGCGCGCTCTACGTCGAGGCCATCGAGGGCTCCTATTCGAACGTGGTAGGACTCCCGCTCTCGCACTTGAAGCACGCTTTGAGGCTCCTGGCGGAGGCGCCCGCCCGGGGAGGGGGCTAGAGACTCTCCGAAGAGCTTGCGTCCCAAGCGGTTCGCAAGGCGGCGGTTGACAACGGGCTCCAACTGCCGGTATTCTCTGGCGTTTACGCCATCCGTACAACAAGGAGGTAGGGTTCATGGGCACGTACGCCGTACGCGCCTCGGAAATCGTGCAGGACTGGTATGTCGTCGATGCCGAGGGGCAGATTTTGGGCCGTCTCGCGAGCGAGATCGCGAGCGTGCTCAAGGGAAAGAGGAAGCCTACGTATTCCACGCATCTGGACGTCGGGGACCACGTGGTCGTGGTCAACGCGGAGAAGGTTCGTGTGACCGGACGGAAGCGCGACGAGAAGATGTATTTCAGACATTCCCTGTATCCGGGCGGGCACAAGCTCACCCGTTTCCGTGACGTCCAGGCCGAGAAGCCGGATGAGATCATCCGGCTCGCGGTCAAGGGCATGCTCCCCAAGAACAAGCTGGGGCGCGCCATGATCAAGAAGCTCAAGGTCTATGCCGGACCGGAGCACCCGCACGTCGCTCAGGCGCCGCGGCCGCTCCCGACACCCGGCTCCAAATCCTAGGAGGCGAGTTTGGCACTGAGCCGGATCGCATTGCAGCCCCTCGTATCGAGCAACAACGCGGACAAATACGACCTGGTTGCGAACGTCCGCGGCGGCGGCTCGACGGGACAGGCCGGGGCGATCTGCCTGGGAGTCGCGCGGGCGCTGCTGCGGATCGATCCCACGCTTCGCGGACCCCTGGGCAAGGAAGGCCTTCTCACGCGCGACGCACGGATGAAGGAGCGGAAGAAGTACGGGCAGGCCGCGGCCCGCAAGCGGTTCCAGTTCTCGAAGCGGTAGGCGTCAGGAAGAACGCGGGCCGAGGGGAAGCCTTTCGGACCCGCCATCACACACGCTCCGGACCGCAAGACCGGTCCCCCGAATCGGGGGCCTTGTGGGTGGAAGGAGCGGAGGCTGAAGACCGGAGGAACCATTGGCTGAAATCGGAATGAAGGAGCTTCTGGAAGCGGGCGTCCACTTCGGGCATCAGACCCGCAGGTGGAACCCCAAGATGAAGAAATTCATCTTCATCGAACGCAACGGAATCTACATCATCGATCTGCAAAAGACGCTCAAGGCCCTGGGCGACGCTCGGACCATGCTGGAAGGCGTGGGCCGGCGCGGGGGAACCGTCCTCTTCGTCGGAACGAAGAAGCAGGCGAAGGACGCGATCCAGGACGAGGCCGAGCGCTGCGGCATGCCGTACGTCAACGAGCGCTGGCTCGGGGGCATGCTGACCAACTTCAAGACCATCAAATCGAACATTCGCCGCTTCAAGGACATCGAGAAGATGGACCAGGACGGCACGCTCGAGAAGCTCTCCAAGAAAGAGCAATCCCAGATCGACAAGGAACGGACGCGACTCGCCAAGATCTTTACCGGCATCAAAGAGATGACCCAGCTCCCGGCCGCCATTTTCGTGATCGACACCAAGAAGGAGCGCATCGCGGTCGCCGAGACCAATCGACTCGCCATTCCCGTGATCGGCGTCGTCGACACCAATTGCGACCCGGACGTGGTGAACTATCCGCTGCCGGGGAACGACGACGCGATCCGCTCGATCCGCCTCTTCGCCCGCTTCGTGAGCGACACGCTCTTGAGCGCCCGCCAGGAGGCGCAAGAGGGCGCCGACGTGACGGCGCCGCCGGAGCGCGGGGCCGACGTGCCTTCGCTTCCCGACGCGGTCGCGAGCGCGTAGCTCTCTCGCTTCACCGGCACGGATACCGCCATCCAAGGTCAGGAAGGAGTACCCGATGACGATCACCGCCTCGCTCGTGAAGGATCTCCGCGAGCGGACGGGCGTGGGCATGATGGAGTGCAAGAAGGCCCTCGCCGAATCCAATGGAGACATCGAAAAGGCGATCGAGGTGCTGCGCAAGCAGGGCCTCTCGCGCGCCTCGGAGAAGTCCGGCCGCGCGGCCAAGCAGGGGCTCGTCTATTCCTATATTCACCCCGGGGATCAGCTCGGGGTGCTGCTCGAGCTGGATTGCGAGACGGACTTCGTGGCGCGCACGGACGACTTCCGCGAGCTGGCGAAGAGCCTCGCCATGCAGGTCGCGGCCACCGGCGCGCGCTCGGTGGACCGGGCGAGTGTCGACCCCGCGTTGATCGAGCGCGAGCGGGAGATCCTCATGGAGCAGGCGCGGGCCACCGGCAAGCCGGAGGCCATCCTGGCCAAGATCGTCGAGGGCAAGATCGACAAGTACTACGAAGAGATCTGCCTGATGGAGCAGCCGACCATCCGCGACCCGGACCGACGCGTGAAGGACCTGGTGGATCAGGCGGTCGCCAAGCTCGGGGAGAACATCGTGGTCCGCCGTTTCGCCAAGTTCCGCATCGGGGAAAACTGACGCCGTGACGCCGACCCGACGGCGCGTGCTCCTCAAGCTGAGCGGTGAGGTCCTCGCCGGCGACCAGGGACACGGAATCGACGCCGCATCGCTGGCGCGGCTCGCCGGCGAGATCCAGGAAGGCGTGAGCGGCGGGGCCGAGCTGGGCATCGTGATCGGCGGAGGGAACATCATCCGGGGCACCGCCGCCAGCCAGGAGGGCGTGGACCGCGCCGCGGCCGACTCGATGGGAATGCTCGCGACGGTGATCAACGCGATCGCGTTGCAAGACTCCCTGGAGCGCTGCGGGCTCGTGACCCGCGTGCTGAGCGCGATCGAGATGCGCGCGCTCGCCGAGCCCTACATCCGGAGACGCGCGGTTCGCCACCTCGAGAAGGGACGCGTGGTGCTTCTCGCGGCGGGCACGGGCCATCCCTACTTCACCACCGACACCGCCGCCGTGCTTCGCGCGGTGGAGATCGGCGCCGACGTTCTGCTCAAGGGAACCAAGGTGGACGGAGTGTTCTCCGAGGATCCCGTGCGCAATCCCGCCGCCGTGCGCTACGATTCCCTGAGCTATCCCGAAGCCATCGACCGCCGGCTGCAAGTCATGGACATGACCGCCTTCACCATGGGCATGGACAACCGGCTTCCGATCGTTGTGTTCAACGTCACGGTTCCCGGCAATCTGGCGCGCGCGCTGCGCGGGGAGCCCGTGGGAACGCGCGTCCTCGTGGAGGTCTAGGATGGACCCCAGGGTCAAGAACTCCGAAGAGCGGATGAAGAAGGCCGTGGAGACGATCCGGCACGAGGTGGCCACGATCCGGACGAACAAGGCCACGACCTCGCTGCTCGACGGGATCAAGGTCGAGTACTACGGAAACCCGGTTCCCCTTCAGCAAGTGGCCAGCCTGAGCGTGCCGGAGAGCCGGCTGATCACGATCCAGCCGTGGGAGCGGTCGGTGCTGCCGGAGATCGTAAAGGCCATCCAGCGCTCGGATCTGGGACTGAACCCCACGGATGACGGCTCGGTCGTGCGCCTTGTGATTCCCACGCTCACCGAAGAGCGCCGCAAGGATCTCGTGAAACATCTGGGGAAGATCATCGAGGACGGGCGGGTGCGTGTGAGGACCGTCCGGCGCGAGTCCAACGACGAGCTGAAAAAGCTGGAAAGGGAGCACAAAATCTCCGAAGATGATTCCAAGAAGGCGCAGGCCGAGATCCAGAAGCTGACCGACCGCTACATCGCGTCTCTGGACGAGCTCTTCGGGAAGAAGCAGGCCGAAGTCATGGAGGTCTAACTCCTGGATCCTCGCCGCGTCGGGCTCGACCGGCTACCGGACGCCGCGGGAAACAGTTTGATCGAGAGCGGGCTAACGGACCGGGCGTCCGCGGGCCCTTTTTCTTTGCCTGGTGGTTTCTGCCGATGAGCACCGTGAAATCCGCGCCTACAAAAACCGCGCCGACGCTCGAGCAGGTGCTGAAGCGTCCGACTCCCGCGCACATCGCGATCATCATGGATGGGAACGGGCGCTGGGCGGAACGTCGCGGACTGCCCCGGCTGATGGGGCACCGCGCCGGCCGGCGCGCGGTCCGCGAGGTGGTGGAAGGGGCGGTCGAGCTGGGCATCCGAGTGCTGACGCTCTACACCTTTTCGCTCGAGAACTGGGACCGGGGGGCGCGCGAGGTGAGCGGGCTCATGCGCATCCTGGAACAGGTGCTCCGCGAGGAGCGCCCCGAGCTGAAGCGGAACAATGTCCAGCTGCGCACCATCGGGCGGGTGGACCTCCTCCCCGAGAAGAGCCGCCGGATCCTCGAGGACACGCGAGCGTACCTCGCCGGGAACGACGGGCTGATCTTGGTCTTGGCGCTCTCCTACGGCGGCCGCGCGGAGATCGTGGACGCGGTGCGCCGCATCCTGGCCGAGGCCCGCGAGAACGGCGTTTCCCCCGAGCGGATCGACGAGGAGTTCTTCGCGCGCATGCTCGATACGGACGGGCTGCCGGATCCGGATCTCCTGATCCGGACGAGCGGGGAGCTCCGCGTCTCGAACTTCCTCCTCTGGCAGCTCGCCTATGCCGAGTTCTGGGTCACGGACGTGCTCTGGCCCGATTTCAGACGCAAGCACCTCTACCAGGCCGTGTATGACTTCCAACGCAGAAGCCGGCGCTTTGGCCGAACGCGCTGAGGCCGGGAGCGGGGTGAAGGCCCTGGAGCCCGCTTCCGCCCGCGATCCCTCCTTCGTCCTCCGCGTCGCGAGCGCGGTCGTCTTCCTGCCGCTCCTCGTGCTCATGGCGCGCGTGGGGGGGCTTCTCTACCTCGGTTTCACACTGCTCTTCATCGGGCTCGCGCTCCGCGAGTTCTATCTCATGATGGGATCGAAGGGGCTCTCGCCGCACTGGAAGTCCGGGTTTCTCGCGGCGCTGCTCTTCCCGATCGGCATCTACGCGCGCCTGCGCACGCATCGCACGGAGGAGTGGCACCTGGCTGGACTCCTGACGGTGCTTCTCGTGGCCATGCTCCTGGCGGAGCTCCGTCGCGGCGCGAGCAAGCAGACGCTCGTGAACGCGTCCTCCACGCTCCTCGGCGTGCTCTACATCAGCTGGCTCGGCTCCCACGTGGTCGCGCTCCGCGAGCTTCCCTGGTCGCTGGGCCTCCCGTACGCGACGGGAATGTCCTTTGCGCTCCTGCCTTTTTTCCTGGCGTGGACCTGCGACACCGCGGCGTACCTCGTGGGGCGCGCGTGGGGACGCCACCAGCTGGCGCCCGGCGTGAGCCCGCAGAAATCGGTCGAGGGAGCCGTGGGCGGACTCCTCGCGTCGGTCGCGGCGGGCGCCCTGGCCCGCATCTGGTTCGCGCCCTTCCTCTCCTTGGGAGCCGCGCTCGCTCTGGGCGCCCTGGTTGGCGTGTTCGCCCAGCTGGGGGATCTCGTGGAGTCGCTGCTCAAGCGCGACGCCGAGACGAAGGAATCCTCGAGCCTCATACCGGGACACGGAGGCGTGCTCGACCGCTTCGACAGCATTCTCTTCGCGGCGCCCCTGGTCTACTACTTCCTCGTCTGGGAGGTGTTCACACGATGACGCGCGTGGCGCTGCTGGGGGCGACGGGCTCCATCGGGTCGGCGGCGCTGGACCTGGCGCGCGCCTATCCGCAGCGGATCCGCCTCGTCTCGCTCGCCGCCCGCGGCAACGACCAAGCCTTGCTCCGCGCGGCCGAGGAGTTCGGGGTGCGCCGGATCGCGCTCGTGGATCCCGAGGCGGCCGGGAGGGCGCGCGCCTCCTCCTGGCGCGGCGAGGTGCTCGAAGGCGAGGAGGCGCTCGTCACGCTCGCCGAGGAGGAGGGCGTGGACGTGGTCGTGAACGCCGTGGTGGGAAGCATCGGCCTGAATCCCACCGTCGCGGCGCTCGAGCGCGGGAAGCGCGTCGCGCTCGCGAACAAGGAGTCGGTGGTCCTGGCCGGCGAGCTCCTGACCGCGATCGCGAAGCGCTCCGGCGGGGTCATGATCCCGGTCGATTCCGAGCACAGCGGCGTCTTCCAGTGCCTCGCGGGACGCCCGGTCGCCGACGTGCGGCGCGTGACGATCACGGCGTCGGGCGGCCCCTTCTTGAGAAAAGATCCCGCAACCATCCAGGATTCCACGCCCGAGGAAGTGCTGAAGCATCCCACCTGGTCCATGGGGGAGCGCATCACCGTCGATTGCGCGACCCTGATCAACAAGGGCTTCGAGGTGATCGAGGCGCGTTGGCTCTTCGGCCTCCCTCCGGACCGCCTCGACGTGGTGATCCACCCTCAGTCCATCGTGCACGCGCTGGTGGAGTTTGTGGACGGCTCGGTTCTGGCCCAACTCTCGATGCCCGACATGAGGTTCCCGCTGCTTTACGCGCTGAGCCATCCCGAGCGCTGGTCCTCCGAGCTGCCCCGGCTCCCCGTGGTGGACCTGGCTTCGCTCACCTTCGAGCGTCCGGATCCCGCTCGCTGCCCCGGGCTGATGCTCGCCCGGCGCGCGCTCACCGCCGGCGGCGCTTCCCCCGCCGTGCTCAACGCGGCCGACGAGGAGGCGGTGCGGCTCTTCCTCGGACGGAAGATCCGATTCGGCGATCTCATGCCGCTCGTGGAGGAGGTGTTGAACGCGTACCGTCCCGGCGCGGGGCCGCCGACTTTGGAGTCGATCCTGGAAGCGGACCGGTGGGCCCGCGCGCGTCTCCACGAGGCGGCCGCCCCGATGACACGCGGATGACGGCCCGCCCCGTTCCCGCGCGCGAGGCGCTGCTCGCGATCGTGGATCGCTTTCGCGGCCGTAAGGTGGCGGTCATCGGTGATCTGGTATTGGACGAGTACTGGGTCGGGCGGTCCTCCCGCATCTCGCGCGAGGCGCCGGTTCTGATCCTCGAGCATGAAGGGGACCGGCATGTGCCCGGGGGCGCCGCGAACGCGGCCATGAACGTGCGCTCCCTGGGAGGCGCGCCGCTCGTCGTCGGCAGACTCGGAGGGGACGCGGCCGGGAAGGCGCTGGCCTCAGCACTCCGGTCCAGTGGACTCTCGACCGGGTGGCTCTTCAAGGACGAAAGCGGCGGGACCATCGTGAAGACCCGTATTCTCGCGGGATCGAGCCATGCGGCGCGCCAGCAGATCGTGCGCCTCGACCGCGGGCACACGGAGCGCCCGTCGAAGGCGGCCGAACGGAAGCTCACACGGGCCGGGCGGAGCGCGATCCGGCGCGCCAAGGCGCTCCTTCTCTCCGATTACGGCTACGGCGTCCTGAGCCCGGCGCTTCGGCGCGCGGCCATCGCAGACGCGCGCCGCGCGGGGATCCCGATCGTCGTCGATTCCCGTTACGATCTCGCCTCCTACAGGGGAGCGACCCTGCTTACGCCGAACGAGCACGAGGTTCTGGACGCGATGCATCTTCCTTCCCTGGGCGTCTCGGTGCTCAAGCGCGCGGGAGAATCGCTCGTGAACGGCGGCGCGAGGGCGGTCTGGATCACGCGGGGAAGCGACGGCATGCTCCTCTTCGAGCGGGGAGCCCGGCCGCGCGGACTCTCCATCGTCGGCTCCTCGGACGTGGCGGATGTCACCGGAGCGGGGGATGCGGTCTCGGCCACGGCCTCGCTCGCGCTGGCGGCGGGAGCATCGCAGATCGAAGCGGCGATGCTCGCGACCTATGCCGCGTCGGTCGTCGTCATGAAGCGGGGAACCGCGACGGTCAGCCGCGAGGAGCTTCGCGAGGCGATCCGACTCGAGAAGGCTCCCCGGGTCTCCGGTTGAAGCGCCCCGAGGAAAAGATCGTGGAGATCGCGGCTCTGGAATCGCGCCTGAAGAGCGCTCCCGGGGAGCGCGAGGGCCTGGTGCTCGCGAACGGCATCTTCGACCTCTTTCATGTGGGCCACGTCCGCTATCTGGAAGGGGCTCGGAGGGCCGGCCGGAGTCTCCTCGTCGCCCTGAACTCCGATGCGTCCGCGCGCCGGCTCAAGGGGGCGGGCCGGCCGGTCCTGCCGATCGCGGAGCGCATGGAGATGGTGGCCGCCCTCCAGTGCGTGGACTGGGTCACCTGCTTCGAGGAGGAAACGGTCGAGTCCTTGCTCCGCCGGCTCCTTCCCGCGGCTCACGCCAAGGGGACCGATTACACGGTGGAGAGCGTGCCGGAGCGGGCCGTCGCGGAATCGCTCGGGATCCGCACCGTCATCGTGGGCGATCCGAAGCATCACGCCACCAGCGACCTGATCCGGCTCATCCGGAAATCCGCGGACCCGGAGGGGAGCGGGCGTGGATGAGAGCACCTCGAGCGTAGCGTATCCGGAGCACCGCGCCGAGGGCGTGACCGCTCCACGGCGCGCGCTCGTCACGCGGCTGCGGCGCATCGGCGACGCCATCCTGGCTCTGCCCGTGCTGGACGCGCTCCGCGAGGCGTTCCCCGACT
>WNFT01012221.1_pt1 | contig 10094 bp, 9 predicted proteins | sample 5400191 | NCBI WGS metagenome assembly WNFT01 (sample SAMN13153359, study PRJNA577476) | soil metagenome | isolation source: 80 cm saprolite under Madrone tree | place: USA:California | collected 2016-06-14 | reverse complement strand
ACCGCATGCGGAAGATCGTCGAGGCCGTGGTCGACCTGGGCTCGTTCTTCGAGATCGCACCGCTCTATGGCCGCTCGGTGATCACGGGGCTGGCCCGGCTGGACGGCTGGCCGGTGGCGATCATGGCGAGCGACCCGAACAACTATGGCGGCGCCTGGTCGGCCGATACCTGCCAGAAGGTCGAGCGCTTCGTCGACACCGCGCAAACCTTCCACCTGCCCGTCGTCTATCTCGTGGACTGCCCGGGCTTCCTGATCGGGCTCGAGGCCGAGCGCACGGGGACGATCAAGCAGGGCGTGCGCGCCATGTCGGCCATGTGGCAGACGAGCGTGCCGTGGTGCGCGGTGATCGTGCGGAGCTCGTTCGGCGTGGCCGGCGCCGCCCATCGCAACGGCCGGCGCTACTGCACGCGCTACGCGTGGCCGTCGGGGCGCTGGGGCTCGCTGCCCCTGGAGGGCGGGATCGAGGCGGCCTACCGCGCCGACATCGACGCGGCGGACGATCCACAGGCGAAGATGGCGGAGATCGAGGCCCGGCTCAACAAGCTCCGCTCGCCCTTCCGCTCCGCCGAGACGTTCTGGATCGAGGAGATCATCGACCCCCGCGACACGCGGCCCCTGCTCTGCGAGTTCGCCGAGCTGGCGGCGCCGCTGCGTCGTCCCGGCCCGTCCTCGCACGGGATGCGGCCCTGATCAAGAGCGACCGCCGCATCCTCGTCACGCACGTGGGCAGCCTCCCGCGCCCGGCCGCGTTGCGCGACCTGCTCGTGCGCCAGGAGCGGGGCGAGGCCGTCGACGCGGCGGCGCTCGAGCGCGAAGCGGACGCGGCCATCCGGCGCGTCGTCGCCAAGCAGCTCGAGGCCGGCATCGACGTGGGCAACGACGGTGAGATGCCGCGCCCGGGCTTCTCGACGTATGTCGCGGGCCGCATGCGCGGCTTCGGGGGCGAGAGCAAGCGGCGGCTCGCCCGCGATCTCATCGAGCATCCCGATTTCGAGGCCATGCTGGCCCAGCGCCGGCGGGCGGCCGCGCGCATCGGCAACGCCCCCCAGTGCGTCGGCGACATCGACTACGCCGATCTCGGCGCGGCGGGTCGCGAATGCGATCTCTTCCTCGCCGCCACCCAGAAGCCGCCCCTGTTCGCCGAGCGGTTCATGACGGCCGCCTCCCCCGGGGTCATCGCCACCATCCTGCTCCGCGCCCACTACGACTCGCACGAGGCCTACATCGCCGCCCTGTCTCGCGAGATGCGCAAGGAGTACGCGCTCATCCACTCCCGCGGGCTCGTGCTCCAGGTGGATTGCCCCGACCTCGCCATGGAGCGCACGCGCTTCTTCCAGGACGATTCGCTCGATCGCTTCCTGGCCATGGTCGATCTCCACGTCGACGCCATCAATCAGGCGACCGTGGGAATCCCCGCCGAGCGCATCCGCCTGCACGTGTGCTGGGGCAACTACGACGGGCCCCACACTCACGACGTGCCGCTGGAGCCGTTGCTCCCCCACCTGTACCGCGCTCGCGTGGGCGCGCTCTCCCTGCCCCTGGCCAATCCGCGCCACCAGCACGAGTACAGGGTGCTCAAGCGGAATCCGCCGCCGGGAACGATGCTGCTCCTGCCCGGCGTGATCGACAGCACCACCAACTACGTCGAGCATCCCGAGGTGGTGGCCGACCGCATCTGCCAGGCGGTGGAGGCGGTGGGTGATCGCACGCGGATCATCGCCTCGACCGACTGCGGCTTCGGCACCTTCGCGGGCTCGGAGAACGTGGCGGAGAGCGTGGTGTGGGCGAAGCTGCGCGCGCTGCGCGAAGGCGCGGACCTGGCCACGAAGCGGCTGTGGCAGTAAACAACCGCTACGCGCCCGTTCTGGTCTCCTGAAGCGAAGCCGCCCGCGTGGGTGTGGCGGTGGCCGCGCCCCGTCCCGAGCCGGTGACCAGGCGCAGGAAGCCGGGGGAGAGCCGCGGATCGAGGGTGTCGCGGATCCCGTCGCCGAGCAGGTTGAAGGCGAGCACGGTGATGGTGATGGCGAGGCCGGGGAAGAGCACGAGCCACCACCGCGGCACCAGGCCCGTGATCGAGTCCGCGAGCATGTTGCCCCAGGTCGGCGTCGGCGGCGGCACGCCCACGCCGAGGAAGCCCAGCGCCGCCTCGATGACGATGGCCACCCCCAGATGCGTGGTGGCGAGCACGAGGTACGGCGCCACGCACTGGGGCAGGACGTGCAGGCGCATGATGCGGAACGCGGAGGCGCCGCTGGCGCGCCCCGCCTCCACGTACGCCATCTCGCGCACGGTGATCGCCACCGAGCGGATCACGCGGCCTCCGAACGGGATGCGGGTGATGGCGATGGCCACGATCACCGCGGGCAGCCCCGGTCCCGAGGAGCACGGCCGCGAAGGCCACGAAGAGCGACGTGCGCGCTCCGTGGATGACCCGGGAGAGGGTGTCCCGCCCCACCTGATCGGTGCCGAACAGCGACTGCGCGTCCGGCTCATGGTTCATCCGGCGGAAATTGGTCTTGAGCGGATCCAGGGGGGCGACCCAGTTCGCCCCCAGCGCGATGGCCACGATGAGCAGGCCCACGACGGCGCCGGCCGCGGACAGGGGCGTGCGCGAAGCGAAAGCGATCAGCTCGCGGGCAACGGAGCGCTCCCCATTCGATGATCCGGTCGCGGGCTCAGGCATAGTGGATGCGCGGATCCAGCCAGGCATAGCTCAGGTCCACGAGCAGGTTCACCACCACGAAGATGGCCGCGTAGAGCAGCACGAGGTTCTGGACCACGATGATGTCGCGCTCGATCACCGCGGTGACGAGGGCGCGCCCCAGGCCGGGGACGCCGAAGGCCTGCTCCACGGCTACCGAGCCGCCCAGGACGAAGCCGAGGAGCACGCCGGAGATGGTGATGACGGGCAGGAGCGCATTTGGCAGGGCGTGACCCAGCACCACCCGGCGCTCCACCACGCCCTTGGCCCGCGCCGTGCGCACGTAGTCCTCGCGGATCACCTCGAGCAGGCACGAGCGCGCCATGCGCGCGATGTACGCGCCCTGGGCGAGCCCGAGGACGATGGCGGGCCCGATCACGATCTGGAGGTTCTGCCAGGGCGACTGCCAGAAGTGCACGATGATGAGCGGCGTCCTGTAGCCGAACCAGAACAGGAGCGCGAGCACGATGAGCATCCCGAGCCAGAAGCCCGGGATGGCGATGAACAGGATGGCGAGAGAGCGCGCGATGTTGTCGAGCGAGCTGTTGGGCTTGATCGCGCTCACGATGCCGACGGGCAGTCCCACCAGCCACGACACGATCAGGGCGAGGATGCCGATCTCCGCGCTGATGGGCCCGCGATGCAGGATGAGATCGGCGACGGTGTCGCCCCGGAAGAACGACTTGCCGAGCTTGCCCGTGGCGATGTCGCGGAGCCAGTTCACGTACTGCACGGGGAGGGGGTCGGAGAGCCCCAGATCGTGCATGATGCGCACGCGATCCTCTTTCGTCATTCTCGCGTGGCCCTCCACCCCGAGGATGGCCACGAGCGGATCGCCGGGCAGGACGCGGAGGACGACGAAGATGATCAGCGAGACCCCGAGGAGGGTCCCGAGGGCGAAGAGAGCCCGCCGGGCGAGGTATTTGCGCACGCGTGATCGCTCGCGCTTCCGCCCGCCTCGCCCGGCGAGCTCCTCAGAGGGCTCCGGCTAGCGCCCTACGCCAGCCAGACCTGGTCCCAGCGGACCACGTCGTAGATGCCGAAGTACGTCGAGGGATTCTGTCCCCGCACCTTGTTGTAGTACGCGTCGTAGATCTGCTCGTAGGCGACCGGGATGAGCGGGGGGTCCTGCTCGAGAATGGCCTCCGCCTTGCGCACCATCGCCTGGCGCTTCGCGTTGTCGAGCTCGCGGTCGATCTGCCGGGTGAGGGAGTGGAACTGCTCGTTGGTCCACACGGAGTAGTTCTGCGGCCCGTTCTGCCCGTACCACGCGCTGAAGTAGTCGGACGGATCCATGAGGCTGGACACGATGGCGCTGATGGCGAGGTCGAAATTGCCCGCAGCCGCCTCGTCGAACCACACGGAGGTCTGCACGGTGCGCAGGTTGCACTCGATGTTGATGTGCTCCTTGAGCATGGCCTGGATGGCCACCGCCCACAGCTTGAAGGTCTGGATGTCGCGCACGACGAAGTCGAGCCCCTTGATGCCCTGGCCATAGCCCGCTTCCTGCATGAGCCGGCGGGCTTCCTGGACGGCGGGCTTCACGTCTTTCTGGTAGCCCAGGCGCTTCTCCAGCTCGGCCTTCGGTGTCGACATCGGGTGGAAGGGGTAGACGAACCCGCCAATCTGCATGGGGGCAGTATCCTTCACCACCTCGACGAGGGTGTGCCGGTCCATGGCAAGGTGGATGGCCCGGCGCACGCGGGGATCGGCCAGGGGCTTCCTCTTCATGTTCGTCCAGAAGGCCTGGATCACGCTCTGATTGAACGCGGCCGCCGTGACGCCGGGCATCTCCTTGGCCTTACGCCAGCTCACCGGGTCCAGCAGCCGCGCATAGTCGACCTTACCGGAGATGAACGCCGAGCCCAGCTCCGGAGAGAACGGGAACATGTGATAGATCTCGAGCTTGTCGAGGTAGGGCAATCCCTTGTTCCAGTAGTTGGGATTGCGGTCCATGATCCATACCTCTTTATCCTGCCGGGAGACATGCTTGAAAGGCCCCGTGCCGGGATAGTTCATCACCTGGCGGAGATTGCCCTGGTTTTCCTCGAGCGTCTTCTTCCTGACGATGATGTTCCAGCCGCTGGCGAAGGAGCCCAGCATGAATGCCTTGGGCCGCGCTTCGGTCATGCGGAACTCGATCTTGTGCGGGTCGACGACCACGATCTCGCCCACCGTGGCGAAGAGGGGGGTGCGTGGGATGACCACGCCCTTGGGCGGGCGGACGATGCGCTCGTAGGTGGCCTTCACGTCCTCGGCGGTAAAGTCGGCCCCGTCGTGGAATTTGACCCCTTTTCGGAGATGGAACGTGTATCTCTTGTCGTCCTTCGAGATCTCGTACTTCCAGGCGAGGTCGGGAATGATGGTCTGCCCGTCCTTGGGATCGCGACGGAGCAGGGTGTCGTACATCGGGCTCTGGGGCCCGATATTGGCCACGGTCCCGGACTGATGCACGTCGAAGTGGGCCGGCGCATTGTGGACGGCGTAGCGGAGCGTCCCGCCGCGCTTGGCCGCGGGGTCGCGCAGGATGGGCGACGGCGTCTCCTGGGCCTCGGCCTTTCTGCGGAGCACAGCGGGGCCGAGGGCGGCGCCGCCCGCCACCCCGGCGGCGCGAAGGAAGGTGCGACGGCTCAGGGTGTTGGGTCGGTTGCCGGAGACAGGCTGGTCACTCATGAGTTACCCCCATTGGATTTGGCCCGCGCGTCGATGCACGAGTGCGGGAAACATACACGATGGGACGCCGAGAGACAAGGCACAACGCGCACGGCCGGATCCAGGGCCAGCGGGCAGATCAGGTTGCGGAGGATCGACGGCAGACGGAGAATCGCCGCGAGGCTGCCGCGAGGCTCAGCCACCATGACTTCTGAGGAGGACGCTTGGAGCTGTTCATCTTCGGACGGTTTCATGCGCGTCCCGGAGACGAGAGCGCCGTGGAAGAGGCGCTCCGCAACGTCGCTGGTCCGTCCCGTGAGGAAGCTGGCTGCCTGAGCATTCAGGCGTTCCGCTCGGCCCGTGACCCGCGCCTTTTCTACATCCATTCACGCTGGGTAGACGAAGCTGCCTTCGACCATCACGCGGGCCTGCCGCATACAGTGCGTTTCGTCGAGCGTGTGCGGGCTCTGATCGATCACCCGCTCGACGTGACGCGGGCGAGGCTCGTGGGGTGATCTTGCGCGCCGCGCGCGATCGCTGCCGGGAAGACGACGCATACGCTGAGAGGAGGCAAGCCATGGATGCCAATGTGAAGAAGAGCGTGTTGCGGATGATCCCCTACGGCATGTACGTGCTGACGGCCAAGGGCAAGGACGACGCGGTGGCCGCGGCCACGGTGAACTGGGTGACCCAGGCGTCGTTCGCGCCCCCGCTCGTGGCCGTCGGCGTCAAGACGGACTCGCACGCGCATGCCGCCATCAAGCACTCGAATGCCTTCGCCCTCAATGTGCTGGGCAAGGACCAGGGGCCCATGGCCTTCACCTTCTTCAAGCCCGCCACCCGCGAGGGGCAGACCATCTCGGGCGAGCCGTTCCGGTGGGGGACGACGGGCGCGCCCATCCTGGAGCGCACGCCGGCAGCGATCGAGTGCCGCCTGGTCGACAGCGTCGAGCGGGGCGACCACTCGATCTTCGTGGGCGAGGTGGTCGAGGTCTCGCAGACCAAGGCGCCCGAGGGCCGGGCCGACGACGTCACGCTCTGGCTGAAGGATCTGGGGCCGACCATCTTCTACGGCGGCTGAGGACAGCAGCGGCAATTCGGGGCGCGGAGGCGGCCTCCTTCGCTACACTCGAGGGCGACCATGTCGAGCAAGGGCCGACCGTACCGCACCGTCGTCGTCGATGGGTTCGAGGTGCTGATCGGCCGAGGTGACGAGGAGAACGATTTCCTCACCTTCGAGGTCGCCGCGCCCGAGGATTTCTGGCTCCACGTCGCGGGCGGTGTCGCGGGAAGCCACGTGGTGATCCGCAACCCGGACAAGCACGAGACGCTGCCGGACGAGATCGTACGGCGCGCCGCCGAGCTGGCCGCCTGGCACTCGAAGGCTCGGCGCGCGGGCCGGGTCGAGGTGCACGTGAGCAAGGCCGCCGACGTCCGAAAGCCGCGCGGGGCAGCGGCGGGCGAGGTGGCGCTGCGACAGTGGCGCCGAGTGCGGGTCCAGCCGACTCCCGAGGGCTCGGGCCGAAGCTAGCCGGCCTTCGGCCGGCCCCGGGGGCACGGACGTCTAGCCCTTCACGCTCCCGGCCGTCAGTCCCTCGACCATGTACTTCTGGAGATAGATGTAGGCGGCGATCACGGGCAGCGTGGTCAGCACGGCGCCCGCCATCAGATAGCCCCAGCCATAGACGTCGCCCGTGATGAAGGTGGACAGTCCCACGGGCAGGGTCCTGAGCTTGACGTCGGTGATGAAGACGAGGGCGTAGAGGAACTCGTTCCAGGCCTGGGTGAAGGCGTAGAGGCCCGCGGCGAGCACGCCGGGAGCTGCCAAGGGCAGGATCACGCGCCGGAAGGCGCCAAAGCGCGTGGCGCCGTCGATCATCGCCGCCTCCTCGAGCTCGACGGGGATGGACTCGAAGTAGCCCATGAGCAGCCAGGTCACGAAGGGAATGGTGAAGGACGGATAGGCGGCGATGAGCCCGCCCAGGCTGTCGGCCAGACCCAGCGTGCGGATCTGCGCGTAGAGCGGGATGAAGAGAATGGAGGGCGGCACGAGATAGGTGATGAGCACGGCGCTCGACATGAAGGCGCGCCCGAGGAACTTGAGCCGGGCGAGGGCGTAGGCGCCGATGGTGCCGATGGCGGTGGCCACGAAGGTGCTGCTGATCGCCACGAACACGCTGTTGCGGAACCACGAGACGAACTCCGTCTTGCGCAGCAGGTGCTCGTAGTTCTCGGTGACGGGAGGACTCGGCCAGAACATGCTCACGAGGCTCCGCATCTGATCCTCGCCCTTGAAGGACGTGACGGTCATCCAGTAGAAGGGAAAGACCACGATGACGAGCAGGCTCACGAGGAAGCCGTAGGAGCCCATCAGCTGAAGCCGGGCCACCAATCCCTTGTTCATCTATTCAGCCCTCGCCTCATTGCGGATCAACTCAGCTCTCGCCTCAGGGCTTCGCCCTTCAGCTCGAACGGCCACGCCTGCGGGATCTACCCAGCTCTCGTCTCGCGCCGGCCTCAGGCCGTCGCTCAACTGGAACAGCCGGGCGCGCTTCGGCTCGAAAATCATCTCGCGCGGCCTTTCCGCATGTAGCGCGCGAGGACGATGATGACGGCGGCCAGCGCGGGCAGCATGTAGAGGGCGACGGCGATGGCCTCGCCCAGGCGCTGGGCGCCGAAGGCGATCTCGTAGGTGAAGACGGGCAGGACCTGGGTGGCGCCGCCGGGGCCGCCCCTGGTCAGGATGTAGACGATCTGGAAGTCGTTGAAGGTCCAGATGGTCGAGAGCAGCATCACGATGATGAGGATGTTCTTGATCCCGGGCAGCGTCACGTGACGGAAGCGCTGCAGGGTGCCGGCGCCGTCGACGGCCGCGGCCTCGTACAGCTCGCCGGGGATGGCGCGCAGGCCCGCCAGGAACGAGATCCCGAAGAAGGGGAAGCCGCGCCAGATGTTGACGCCGATCACCGAGGCCATGGCCGTGCCGGGCTCGCTGAGCCAGCCCACGCCCTGGGGCAAGAGGTGGAAGACCTTGACCAGGAGATAGTTCAGCACGCCGAGGCTGTAGTCGAAGATCCACAGAAAGTTGAGCGCCGAGACCACCGTGGGCGCCACCCACGGAATCAGGAGCACGCCCGTCCAGAAGCTGCGGAAGCGGATGCCCGAGGTCAGGACCAGGGCCATCAGCATGCCGAGGACGAGCTTCACGCCCACGGAGCCGAAGGTGAAGATGAAGCTGTTGACGACGGCGCGCTGGAAGAAGCCGTCGAAGGTGATCTTGACGTAGTTGTCGAAGCCCACGAAGACGGGCGGCACCCCCACGTACTTCCGCGTCATGCTCAGGTAGATCGCGTAGCAGAAGGGATAGGCGACGAGCGCGAGCACCAGCACCACGGTGGGCAAGATGAAGAGATAGCCGAGCCGGTAGTCCGGGCCCAGCATGCGGGCGAGGCCGACGAGCGGCCCCGTGCGCTTCGGGCCGAGGGCGGTCTTGGCTCTGAGCTCGGCGGTGCTGATGCTCATGGGAGCGACGCGGACTAGCTCCGCCTGACCTTATAGATCTCCTCGACGCGGCCGTGCGCCTCCTTGAGGGCGGCCTCCGGGCTGAGCCCCGCCGTCACCACGCGCCCCGCCATGTCGCAGAGGATGTACTGCGCCTGCACCTCGACGGCGGCGGCCGTGTACGGGCCGGGATAACCGACCCACACGCCACGAAGGAGATTCTGCAGCATGCCCTGGAAGTTCGGATCAGATTTCCAGTACGGCTTGTCGGCCCGCGATTGGTAGACGGGCCCTGCCTGGCCGATTGACGCCTGCATGTACTCGTCAAAGCGCTTCTCGTCCTCGACCCAGCGAATCAGGTCCTCGCAGAGCTCGACGTGCTTTGTCTTCTGAAAGATGCCCCAGTTGTACGGCCCCGCGGCCACGAAGCTGCCCGCGGGCCCGCCCGGAGTGAGGATGACCTGGGTCTTCTCGGCCAGGGGGTGCTTCTTGGCGACCATGGCGTAGTAGAGGCTCGCGCCGTTGTTGGTGCTCACGAGCTTGCCCGCCATGTAGGCCTCGTTGTTGGACACGTCGTTCCAGCCCATGACGCCGGGCGGCTGGATCTTGTGCTTCTGGATCGTGTCCACGGAGAACTGAAGCGCCTCGAGGTTCTGCTTGTGGAACGTCGTGGCGAGCGCAGGCTTGCCGTCCTTGTCCCAGACGCCGCCGCCGTAGTCCCAGAGGATGTTCTGCATGTAGCCGTTGCCGTCGTCGCAGCGGTTGAGCGTCTGGCCAAAGCCCCAGAGGTCCTTCGAGGCATCCTGGCACTTCTTGGCCATGTCCACGACGTCGGGATCATAGCGCTTCGGGAGCCTCACGCCCTTGGCATCGAGCAGGTCCTTCCGCACGAAGAGGCCGCCCGGGAAGGCCTGCCGGGCCACGCCGAAGTACTGACCACTGATATTGACGACCCGGTCGGCATATGGGAGCAGTCCACCCCGCGCCAAGGCAATGTCCTTGGCAAGCTTGCTCACGTCGCGGAGCGCGGGCTTGTAGCGGGCCGGCCCCTGGTAGTTCATCTCCGCCATGTCGGGTGGGTTGCCCGCCTCGATGGCCGCCACGAACTTCTGCTCGCGGTCGCCGAAGGTCGCCCAGTCCATGTCGACGTGCACCTTCCGCTCGGCCGCCCAGCCCTCTACCTGCTTGGCGAGGATGTCGTTGCCGGCCGTGACGTAGCTCTTGAAGAGCCACACCCG
>WNFT01007665.1_pt1 | contig 10094 bp, 6 predicted proteins | sample 5400191 | NCBI WGS metagenome assembly WNFT01 (sample SAMN13153359, study PRJNA577476) | soil metagenome | isolation source: 80 cm saprolite under Madrone tree | place: USA:California | collected 2016-06-14 | reverse complement strand
AAGGATCGATGCGCTTTTTACGGCTTTTCTCATGGAGGCTACACGGCTATTCGGATCGGACCCGGCGAGCCACGATTCAAAGTGGTTATCGACAGCGGCAACTTTAACGACACCACGTCCAAGTACACCGATCTCACCATGGGCACGTCTTTTCTCTTCGACAGAGACGGGCTCGAACAATACAACTTCGGATGGTTGAACACGTTCAGTGATTCTATCCTGGCCTCACTGATTGCACCACGCGCGTTTATGGTCGAAGCCGGGGATCATGATCCGGTCGTGGTTGAGCCGCGCCGGCTCGTCGATTCTGAAATCGCTCGCTATCTGGACCTCTACCGCCGACTGGGCATTCCGGAGCGCGGGCAGGTGGACCACTTCCCGGGAGTGCACCAGATACATGCAGTTGAAACGTTCGCCTTCCTGGACAAGTGGTTAAGACAAACCGAATAATCGCCCGCTATGGAATTCCCTAACACATCAACACGCACAAAGGCCGTTGGCTGCGAGCAGAGGGCGCTCGTACCAAAAATTTCCTTCCTGTTATGGTATAAAATCCGGGAGCCGGACGTCTTTAGTAGAAAGGCATTGAACAAGAGCCTGAGAAGTCAGCCACCGACGATGCCACCAGGCGGGATGGGAGGGAAATTGGGTATTCCGTATTTTCAATTGCGCCCCCGTCGTCGCACTGGCCGCCGCGGATAGCTATGGAAGAGACCTACGCAGCTTCCAATGGCCTGCTGGATGTTGAACTCTCGTTCAGCATGCGGAATCGTAGCGCACTCAAGCAAAGAGTCACCGTGGTCTTTGAGCTCTTGCGGGATCCGGTGTATCGCTACCTTTTCAGGGTGCTGGATAGTCGGGAGGAGGCCGAGGATCTGACTCAGGAGGTCTTCCTGCGGCTCTACACTTATCTGCATAACGGCCATATGGTGGCGAACATACGGGCCTGGGTGTTTCGGGTCGCGCACAACCTGGCAATCGATCAGAGGAGGAGGAAGGTCCCGCTTGAGCCAATCGATCCGGCCGGAAGGGATAAAGTTCGCGATCCGAATCCCGGCGCTGAGCAAAGGGTTCTGGATAAAGAACAACACAATCGGTTGCAGCAGGCGTTGGCGTCGCTCTCGATTCACGAGAAACACTGTCTGGAGCTGAGGGCGGAAGGCCTGTCCTACAAGGAAATCGCGGACATTCTTGGCATGCGTATGCCGACTCTAGCCAAATATCTGGGACGGATCATTCAGAAGCTGGTCAGAGGAACTACTTATGATTAGGTTCTGGCGCGATCGATTGTTCGATCAGACCTGGCACCCTTCACCCGAAGAGCTGATGCTCTATGTGGACGGAGAGCCGGGTTCCAGGAGGGACCAGGTTGAAGCGCACGCGAAGAGGTGCTGGTCCTGCCGGTTGAGACTGGAGAAGATCGAGCAGGCGATCTCGGGATTCATGGAGGCCCGCAATTCATCGTTCATGGGCGCGCCGACGTTCCCAGCCCAGGCTTTGCCCGAATTCGCAGCCAGACTCGAGCGGCTGGAGGCCCAGTGTGGGGGGCCCAGTCTCTTCTCGCGCTTGACCCGCGAATTCATACACAAGCTGTCTGCTCCGCGATTTTCACCGCAGTTGGCGGTCTTTCTGGCGCCGCTCGGTCTGATGGCTTTGATCTCGCTCCGGTTAAACCTACCGCAGCCGGTCTCGGCAAAAGAAATCCTCTCCCGGGTGAGAGAAGCCGAGGCCCAGAAGATGGAGAAAGTGCCTGCGCCCGTCATCTACGAGAAGCTTGAGCTACGCCGCACTTCCCGAAGCCGTTCCGAAACGGCTACCTGGGAAATCTGGAATGACGCAAGAAACAACCGCCTGCGAGAGCGCGCGATCGATCCCGAAGGTAAAGTGCGGGGTGCATCGGTTCAAACACCTCTTCCTCCGCTTATCGAAGATTTCGGGGAGATGTTGAGGACTCGCCGGGCTGATCGAGGAAAGCCCCTTTCTCCTGCGAACTATGAAGTCTGGCGGGCTTCGATCCCGCGGGAATCGGAAGAAGTACTCGAAGGCACGCTTCCCAATGGCGATAAAGCCACAATCCTCAAAGTATCCGGACAGGGACCTTTTCCGCCCGATGCAATCGTCGGCGCTGAATTCACCGTGCGGGCTGCGGACTGGCATCCGGTTGGACAGCGGCTTTTCGTTCAGAAACAGGGCGAGGTGGTGGACTATTCGCTCGGAGAAGTTGCGTTCGACGTGATAGCGCTCAATCGAGTGCCTGCCTCGATCTTTGCCGAGCCTAAGCCGGCAGGCGAACAGATTTCGCACGCTCCTGCGCCGCGGCTCGCGCCTGTTCCAGTCCACATGGATCTGTGGCCGGCGGAAGCGGATCTATTGCCCCGCGAAGCCGATTTGACAGCCGCGGAGGTCGAAGCATGGTACGCGCTACATACCGTCCGGGCATACATCGTAAGACCGGTAGCCGTACGCATGGGAGTTGGCCGGATCGAAGTCGAGGGGATCGTGGATACTGAGGAACGCAAAGCGGAGGTGTTTCGTGCTTTGCGCGGGATCCCCCACCTGACTACAGAAATTCGCACTGTCGCCGAAGGAGCGGCCCTCGCGCTGCCGGAGAGTCCGGACAGCGAAGCGGCCGCCTCTCCCACCTTCAGCCACCCGGACGCCCTTTTGGCCTCCACGCCGAAGCTGGCGATCGAAGACTTGTTGAAGAGGTACTTCATCGCGGGCAAGTGTGCCGCCCGCTCGAGCGGCGCCCGGAGCACCTGCCGTTCAGGAAGAGATTGCCAATCTGTCTCGCGAAGCTCTGGCGCATCCCGAACAGGCCCAGGCTCTGGCGTGGGCTCTGCGCCGCCTGGTGCAATGGGAGCCCTTCCAGAAAAGAGATGGGTTGCGCACTTCAGCCCAGCGCCTCATCGAGCTGATGGTGCGGGATCATATGGTCGACTTACAGAATGAGCTGGAACAATTGCGGGCTCAGTTGAAGCCTGTTCTCGCAATGCTAGGTGGTGACGACTCAGGAAAAGACTGAGAAAGAGAATTCGGATGGCGCTTGGGTCACGCCTTCTCTTCTGCGCCTCTGTACAACCGTGGAGGATGCCGGGAATCTGATTCTCGGTACGTTTGCGGTGACCAATCGGCCAGTGAACCAGCCTGAGCAGGCAACGAAGGATTTGATGTCACAACTCGATGGCTTGACTAAAGATTTTCAGAAGCTGGAAGTGGATCAGCGTAAAATCGTCGCTTTCCCGAGGACAGTACTATCTAGTGAAAAACCTGAAGGGAAATAACAACGTAGAAGGCGCGGAACGAAACGCGCTAAGGAGTTCGAAGGAAACATAGAGGAGTTGGTTATGTCAATAAGTCGTGTAAAGATATGGCTGGTTGGTCTCTTGGGGATTGCTGTCCTGATGCCTGCGTCAACCTCGGCCCAAGTTTACAGTGGGTCCTTGACGGGTTTGGTGATGGATCCTTCGGAAGCGATAGTGCCGTCCGTCGACGTCAAATTGACGGACGTCGACAAAGGTTATTCCTATACCGCGCGAACGAATGAAGCGGGCCGGTACCTGCTGCGGTCACTGCCGCCCGGCACATATCGCCTGACGGCTACCGCAGTCGGCTTTAAGGCTTCTGTGCTGGAAGGTATTGTCCTCGACGTCAACCAGAACACCAGTCTCGACATTCATCTGGAGGTGGGACAACCACAGGAGACCATACAGGTTCTTGAACAGTCTCCCCTGCTGGCCACTCAAGATGCGGTTCAAGGCCAGACGCTGAACCGCCAGTTCGTGAATGATTTGCCTTTGTTAGGGCGCAATGCCCTGGACCTGGCCCGGCTTGCTCCTGGAGTCACTCGGCCGGCAGGCGAAGGTTACGGGACTGGAGACATGAACAATATTGTGGTCAATGGCAGTCGAAATTCCAACGCGGATGTTCTCATAGATGGCGTCACCGCCAACCTGATTGGGCAACACGGTGGCATCCAATCCACGATCGAGGCTCCCGTTGTGGATGCGATCCAGGAGTTCAAGATTCAGACCAACTTCAGCGCAGATGTTGGGGGATACAGCGGCAATTCGGTGATCAATTTGGTCGTTCGGTCTGGGAGCAACGAACTTCACGGAAACCTCTGGGAATTCTTTCGAAATGACAAGCTGGCAGCGAACGACTGGTTCAGCAACCTAAACGGCGCGCCGCGGTCGATTCTCCGTTACAACCAGTTCGGCGGCACTGTGGGTGGACCCATCAAGAAGAACAAGACGTTCTTCTTTTTTGATTATGAAGGCTTCCGGGCTAAGTCACCGGCCACGTCCACGTTCGGGGTCCCTAGCGCTGCCGAGCGCAAAGGTGACTTTGGCGAAATCTGCGGCCCGGGCTTCGACGCCAACGGCATGTGCAAGAGTCCCGAAGGGCAATTATGGAACCCCTACACGGGTGTCTATGATGCTACTAAGGGCGGTCCGGTACGTTCCGACTATATCCCTTTCAACAACCTGGCAACCTATCAAAGCCCACCTAGTCCCAAGTTAGCCGGAACTCCCTACCAGATTCCCGCCAGACCGGGAAACCTTATAGATCCTGTGGCGCTGAAGGTAATGCAGTACTACCCGCTGCCTAACATAAATGTGGGTACCCCATCCTACAACCGCTTCGTCAACTATTTCGCTTCTTACTCCAACACTGATTCGAAAAACAGGTTTGGAATTAAGATCGACCACGCCTTCAGTGAGAAAGACAGGCTTGCTGTACGATTCACTAGACGGACGGAGTACCAGTTCATGAAAAATGTTTACGGGAACCCGCTCGATCCTGTCAGTCTAGGGGATCAGCAGTATAACGCCTATCAGGGCGTTCTGAACTATACCCATATCCTGAATCCTAAAACCTTGCTCAATGTCTCTTTGGGCTACATCACCAATCCAGTGAAGTCCGGTAAGGGGGTGCTTGACACATCCTATCCTAGCTTCGACATATCTAAGGACCTGGGATTCCCGGAATACCTGAAGGAATCAGGGCTCCATGCGACACCGGCAATTTCTCTTTCGAACTACGCGGGTGGCGGGAGTATCGGAAATATAGGCTGGGGATTTTTCTGGCAGACGCCGGAAACTCATCACCTGCTGGTGACTCTCAGCAGGCAGGAGGGCAGTCATGACTTAAAGTTTGGGTGGGAAGGCCGCCTGCACCGCCTAAGCTTCTTGCAACCTAACTCTGCGACCGGGAACTTTGACTTCAGTTACACCGGGACCTCGCAGTTCCCCGTAACCGGGGGTGGGGACTCCATGGCGAGTCTTCTGATGGGCTTCGGAGACTCCGGGAGTTACGACATCCCCGACAGGCCCGCCACGCAGAGCTTCCAGCATGCCGGATTCATTCAGGACAACTTTCGAGCGACCGACAAGCTCACGCTCAATTTGGGTCTGCGTTACGATGTCAGCCTGCCGCGCACCGAGCGTTTCAACCACATGAACTATCTGGATCCGAATGTGGCATCTCCGCTCCAAGTGCCCGGACTTCCCAACCTTCACGGAGGGTTGGTTTATGCCAGTGCCAGCCATCGAAACGTCACCGGCATCGATTACAAGAACTTCGGCCCGCGATTTGGTTTTGCCTACAAATTGCAGCCGATGCTGGTCGCCCGTGGCGGTTACGGAATCTTTTATGACCCTCCACGAAACGGCGCCGTCGGAACTGTCGGCTCCGGTTTCCAGGGGTTTGCGCAAACGACTCCGTGGATAACAACTTATCAGAATGACGGCGTCACACCTTGGGCGCGATTGAGCGATCCCTTTCCGGGCACTGGTCCGAATCCACCGATTTTTAATTCGCAAGGACTTTTGTCCTTCGTGGGGCAGGACGTTCGGGCCCCCTTCCGTGGGATTCACGCAACACCCTATGAACAGAGCTGGAATTTCGGGTTGCAGCGGCAGTTGCCGGGCAACATGGTCCTGGAGGCTGCTTATGTCGGTATGAAGGGGACACATCTCTATTACGGCGGGGCGGAACAGTTCAATCATCTACCAGAGATAGCTGGCTCTTCCCCGGCGCAGATCACCGCACTCAATCAGTTTGTTTCGAATCCGTTCGCGGGAATCATCACACAGGGCGCTCTTGCGGGTCCGACGGTCCGTGCTTATCAGCTCCAGTTGCCTTATCCGCAGTTCACCAGTTTTTCGGTCGATTCACTGCCTGTAGCCAACTCGATCTATCATTCCCTGCAGTTGCGTGCGGAAAAGCGACTGTCGCAAGGTATCCAATTCCTGGTGAGCTACACGCTTTCGAAATCCATCGACGACTCCTCCGTTCAGGGGTTAACCACATTCCTGGGTGGATCGAGGAGCCTGCAGGATCCCAATAATCGTAGCCTGGAGCGCAGCCTTTCCCAGTTTGATGCTACTCACGTGCTGAACCTCAGCTACGTTTGGGACATCCCGATTGGCCGAGGCCAACTCCTCGGACACAACTGGACCCCCTGGTTAAACGGGCTGATTGGAGGGTGGAAAACCACTGCCATCTGGCAATTCGCCAGCGGTCAGCCGCTTGGATTGGACCTGGCGAACGGACAGAGCCTTCCCACCTACGGGAGCCAGCGGCCGAATCTGCTTGGCACTCTCCAAAAGGCCAGCGGTGGGGACAGCCAATGGGTAGCCCAGTACTTCGCCAATCCCAACCTCGCTGTGGCGCCACCACCCTTTGCGCTGGGGACCGCTCCGCGGACGCTTCCCAACCTGCGAGCCCCCGGAATCGACATTGCGAACCTTTCCGTGTTCAAGGAATTTTCGCTGGCTAAGTTCCGGGAGGGAATGCGGCTCGAATATCGGGCCGAGGCTTTCAACGCATTCAACCATCCACACTTCTGCGGACCGAACACGAATGTGAACGGCGGGAGCTTCGGTCAGATTACTAGTACGTGTACGGCCAGCCGCGAAGTTCAAATGGCGTTGAAATTTTATTTCTGATATGGAGCAGCCTTGTCAAGCTTCGCGTTGAGTCTGTTCATCGAGAACGCCCTAGGCTCGATATGAACGTGCGGCGCTTGATCACGCCAAGCGGATAGCGCGAGCTTTTCCAGACTAATTCGCATGAAACTGACGACCACAGCGCTACTGTGCGCCTCTTTTCTAAAGCTCCCATTTGTTTCCGCTCAACAGCCCACTCAAGACCCTCTTCTACGTTGGATGGACCGGATCGCACAACAGCAATTGCAGCTTCGGGAAAGCGCAATAGCCGAAATTCACAGTGTGGCCGACGCTGAGCGCCGGAAGCAATCGGTCCGCGAACGACTCCTCGATATTTTGGGCGGCCTACCCGATTACAACGGGCCGCTGAACTCGAGAGTGACTGCCCGTATTGAGGCTGACTCCTATACCATCGAGAACGTGATTTTCGAGAGCCTACCGCGCTTCTATGTCACCGCCAACCTTTACCGGCCTAACCAACCTGGCCGTTATCCCGGAGTTCTTTTGCAGTCCGGCCACACACAAGAAGGGAAGCCGGAGGGGCAAAGGCTTGCCGCCAATCTGGCTTTGAAGGGTTTCGTGGTGCTAGCTTTCGATCCCGTGGGCCAAGGCGAAAGAGAGCAGACTTACGATCGGCGGGTAGACCGATCTCTGGCAGGGTGGTCGGTCCCCGAGCACATCCAGGCGGGAGCTCAGAGCGTTCTGATTGGCGAAAGCGTGGCCCGCTATTTCATTTGGGATGCAAAACGAGCCCTCGACTACCTAGTCAGCCGGCCCGAAGTAGACCCAGCACGCCTGGGAGCCGTGGGGTGCTCGGGAGGTGGAGCGTTGACTGCATTCATCGGTGCTCTGGACCCGAGGTTCAAGGCAGTCGCGCCCGCCTGCTTTATCAATTCGTATCGGCTGTTGTTTGCGGGCCCCAACCCTGACTCGGAAATGAGCCCTCCTCACCTTCTTTTTAGCGGGTTGGATATGCCCGATTATGTCGAATTGTCCGCTCCCACGCCTTGGCTGATCCTGGCGACTGAGGGTGACTATTTCACGCCTGACGGGGCCAAGCTCGTCTACGAGGAAGCCCGCCGTTGGTTTGGCCTCTACGGCGCTGAGGATAAGCTGCGCTTCTTTATCGGACCGGGCCCGCACGGGACTCCACTCGAAACTCGGGAAGCTATCTATGAATGGATGATTCGCTGGCTAAAGAACGGTCAGGGTGATACTCATGAGCGGCCGGTGAAAATCCACTCGAACCACGAGCTCCGCGTCACACCGACCGGACATGTCGATGACGAACCCGGCAGCCGGAAACTTTATCAGTTAATCCTTGACGAATTTCGCGCCAAGAAACGGCAGGGAACCATACCTGAGCTGCTAGCCGAACTACGTAGGTTGAACGTCCCCTCGGACAGCGCCCCACCTGAGGGGAGCGTATCGGATGAGTCGAACAGCCCGGAGATGCGGCGTCAGCACGTTAGGTTTGAGAGTGAGCCGGGCGTCGAGATTGGCGGAAAGCTCTACATTCCTAACTCAGGCGAGCGAAAACCGGGGGTGCTACTGGTGGCAGATAACATGAGTAGTTATTGGATTCCATCGACCCCTTCGTTAGCGGAACGGATCGCCAAGACAGGGCGAGTTGTTCTCGAACTGGAACCTCGCGATTCTCCGTCAGAATCAGAAAAGAATAACCCACCCTTCGTCGGGGATTGGATAACGAACGCCCGGGCCGACCAAATAGGACGCAATTTGCCGGCGATGCGGGCACATGACATTTTGCGTGGCGTGGATCTGCTGGCCGCTCGTGATGACGTAGATGCATCGTCGATTCGAGCTGGCGCCCGCGGCGTGAGAGGAATCTGGCTTTTGCTGGCGGCAGCGGTTGACACCCGAATCGGCAAGGTCTGGCTGGACCGAACGCCGTACAGTCTCCGGGCCAGCCTGGAACACTCGATGAACACCAGCTTATTTGATGCGGTGATTCCTGGCTTTGCTCTTCATTGGGACCTGGATGATCTTACTATACTAAGGCTATGAAAACTCGGCCGGTATTGTGGACGGACCCAACGAACTGGATGGGGCGACCTGTCCATCTCGGTCCCAGGTTTCGCTATCGCTACGTTATCGGTGACACGACGGATCTCCACGATGAACAGGACAACGCGTACATAAACGAGTTCATACAATGATCATCGGGAGGTGTTGCGAACAAATAGGAAGCGTCTCCGATAAACAGTCCCTCGGAGTCGAACAAACCCAGAGACCGTAAACAGCGCGGCGCCTCGCGGTTGAACCAGGCGTGCAACCGATCGGTCTTTGTGTCGTGGGCGAACTTGCGCAGGAAGTCTTGGTCGCAGGGAGTCTGGCGATCGTACTCGTTCGCGGGAAGGCGTGATAGCTCTGGGCGCCGTGGAGCTTGAGAGTCAGTTCGCTGGAGAGGTAAATCCAGACCGGCACTTCTTCCTTTTTCCGCGGTGTGGGATAGGTTTCAGCCAGGCGTTGGATGACCTGCCGCCGGATGAGGTGACGGAACAAATCGGCTTCCGCGGCTTCGGAGACAGGCTCCAGGTAGTCGATGTCGCCATGGCGCAAAGCTTCCAGCACGAAAGAACGGTCGTATGGAAAAGAGATGAGGTCCATTATCGTTTCCGCCGGCGCGAAGCTGGCTTGGGTGGCGGCAGTTGGAGAGCTGCCTCCAGGCGATCGATGTGGGCCACGATCCGCCGGTGCAGTTTGACGAGTGTGGCGCGGGCGTCGATAGTTTCCAGCCAACTGGCGGAAGTGAGACAGTTCACCGGGTGGCAAGGTGCGCAGGCGGGTTTTACCGTGCTCGGACCAGGAAATCACGGTGGAGGTGTGGAGCGGTCCCTGGTCCGAGGCACAGTGACAGGAAGGCTTGCCGCAGCGTGTGCGGAGGTCGTAGACGGAACCTTTGACGAGTTGCCGCAGCGGGAGCAAGGTATCGACCTGACGCTGGTAGTCGCCGAGCAGCGTCTGGAGGGCCCGACGCAGTCGGCTGGAGCGATCCGCCGAGGTGGCCAAGTATGGCGCTCCTCTTTATGCTATATATCATACAAACATAAAGACTACAAGATGTTTTATCAGAAAAAATGAGGGTAGCGGCAAATATTTTTTGGCTCGGAGGCAAAG
>WNFT01011265.1_pt1 | contig 10095 bp, 9 predicted proteins | sample 5400191 | NCBI WGS metagenome assembly WNFT01 (sample SAMN13153359, study PRJNA577476) | soil metagenome | isolation source: 80 cm saprolite under Madrone tree | place: USA:California | collected 2016-06-14 | reverse complement strand
ATGCCGAGCCGGTCGAAGATGATCGCCAGCTCGTTCATCAACGCGATGTTGAGGTCGCGCTGGGTGTTCTCTATGACTTTTGCGGCTTCGGCCACCTCGATCGAGGAGGCCCGGTAGAGGCCGGCCTCGACGATCAGCCCATAAATTGCGGCGACGCGTTCGAGGGTTTCGGCGTCTTCGCCGGCGACGATCTTGACGATTGTTTCGAGCCGGTGCTGCTTGTCGCCCGGGTTGATCCGCTCGGGCGAATAGCCGAGCTTGAAGCCGACACCCTGTACGAGCCCGGAGGCTTTGGCGAGCAGCGGCCCGCAAACCTCGCGGGTCAGACCGGGATAGACCGTCGATTCGAAGACCACGACCGAGCCCCTGCGCAGACGCGGCCCGATCAGAGCGCACGCGCTCTGGAGCGGCCCAAGATCGGGCCGGCGTTCGGCATCGATCGGTGTCGGCACGGTGACGATCAGGAAGCTGGCTTCGGCCAACGCGTCCGGGTCGTCGGTCAGGCGGAGCCGCGTCTCGCGCAACGCCGTCCCGGTCACCTCGCCGGTCGTGTCGTGCCCCTCTCGTAGGGCCGCGATCCGCCGCTGCGAGATGTCGAAGCCGATGACCGGCTCGCACTTCCTGGCCAAGGCCAGTGCGACGGGCAACCCGACATAGCCAAGGCCGATGACCGCAAATCCGCGTTCCATGAAGGGTGGCCGGTCTCCGAGTGGCGGGGCGATCAATCTATCCGGTGATAGTCCTTGTACCACTCGACAAAGCGGGCGAGCCCGACCTCGATCGTCGTCTTCGGGTCGAAGCCGAGATCGCGGCGCGAGGCCGTGATGTCGGCAAAGCTTTCGGGCACGTCGCCGGGCTGCAATGGCAGCAACTCTTTCTCCGCAGTGCGGCCGAGCGCCCGCTCGATGACGGCGATGAAGTCGAGCAGCTTCTCGGGCCGGTGATTGCCCAGGTTGTAGATGCGATGGCGAACCCCGTCTGCCGGTGGGCGGTCATGCGCCGCGATCGTGCCGGCGACGATGTCGTCGATATAGGTAAAGTCGCGGGCCATCTTGCCGTGGTTGAAGACTTTGATCGGTCGTCCGGCAAGAATGGCGCTGGTGAACAGATAGGCGGCCATGTCCGGCCGCCCCCACGGACCATAGACCGTGAAGAACCGCAGCCCGGTCGCCGGCAGACCGTGAAGGTGGCTGTAAGTGTGGGCCAAAAGCTCGCAGCTGCGCTTGGTTGCGGCATAGAGCGACACCGGCTGGTCGACCCGGTCTTCGACGCTGAACGGCTGCTGCCGATTGGCGCCGTATACCGAGGAGGAGGAAGCGTACGTGATGCCGGTTAGCCTCTCGATCCGCCGCGCCGCCTCGAACATCACCAAGGTGCCCATCACATTGGCGTCGACATAGGCGTAGGGGTTTTCGAGCGAGTAACGAACCCCGGCCTGCGCCGCCAGATGGATGATGCTGTGCAGGTCCCGGTGGCCTTCGACAAGCGCAAGAATGCCGTCCCGGTCGGCTACATCGAGCTTGGCGAAGGCGAACCCCGGGTCGGCGCGCAGCAGGTCAAGGCGCGCTTCCTTCAGGCGCACGTCGTAGTAATCGTTAAGATTGTCGATGCCCACCACCCGCTCGCCGCGATCGAGCAGAGCCTTGGCGACATGGAAGCCAATGAATCCGGCCGCGCCGGTGAGAAGAATCGACATAACCCTCCTGGCACTAAGGAGCGAGTTCAACCCCGAGCCGGTCGGGCGGAGCAATTTTCCCTATCTTTTTGTCGTCCCGCCGACAAGGGCTTTTGTGGGTCGAGAGCGTGCTTCAGCCGTCGGCCGAGACGTTCCAGCCGGAACGCCAGGCGCGGCTGTTGAAAGGTCTGCCACCACATCGGCTCGCAGCGAGTGGCGAGGCTTTCCTTCAATTGGTTGCGCCCCGCCATCAAATCATAGACGGCGGCCCCCGACCGGAAGGCATGCTGGATCGCCAAGGCGTGGGTGACAATGCCGGGCCGCTCGCGCCGGTCGGCATCGGCAAACCCGCTCTGATAAGCGTAAACCCGGGTTCCCAAGCGGAAATTATAGAGATAGCCAATAGCCCGATCGCCGACGCATGCCTTGAGCAGCTGCACACCGTCCTCGGCGAAGCTGCGCTCGATCAATAGCCGATGGAACGGCTCGAAAAAGGCGTGGGTGAACGCATGGGCCCGGCCGCGGCGCTCCCAGGAAGCGCAGTGCAACAATTTCAGCCCGGCGAAAAAATCTGATGCTTCACTCGTGGTCGTCGCCTGGCTCAGCTGTAGCGGGGCAAAGCGCTCGAACTGCCGAAACGCGCGCCGCAGCTGCTGGCGGGCATTGGCGCTGAGCACCGGATCGAGTTCGCCGCTTGCCGACAGCCGACCGAGATCGACGGAGTAGGACGGCACGACGGTCTCGACCCGGCCGAGGCGGCGGCCTTCGACGGCTTCCTCCAGCGGGCGCAGCAGCGAGCCGCGGAAATGGAGCTCGTCCGCCTCCTCGCGCAGTCCGGCGAACCAGCCGAGGGCCGCGTCGAAAACCGCCGCCTCGCGTCCGGCTGCGGCGAGGATGCCGTTGTGCTCGATCGTCAGCGCGTCAAAGTGCGCATCTCCGGTCTCATTGAGGTATAAACCACGCGAGCGAATCAACCCGTTCCGACGACGGCTGACGCCGGCGCCGAGCAGAGCCAGCGCGACCGTCCTGCCATCCGCAACCCCGCGCAGCAAGCTCGGCATCTGGGTTCCCGGCAGGGCGGTGAGCAACGTTCCGACCCAATGCCAAGACGTAAAGAAGGACGGACGGGCGGTGCGTTCGAGGGCTCGCCATTCGTGCTCAAGAGCTGCCGGCGGCGGCAACGTCTCACGGTGGAACTCTACTTCGCCAGCGATGTTAGCGCGCTCCGGCACGGGATACCTTTCGGCACGAGGCCCCAATCGGCGTATATCAGGCGCCTGCGAGCAGCTCGGGCGTCACGCAACCCAGCTATCGTGCTCTGCGATTACTAACAAACCCAGCCGAAGTGATGCGGATCCTGCACATTCTCGACCATTCCCTGCCGCTGCAGAGCGGCTATGTGATCCGCACCCTCGGCATCGTCAACCAGCAGCGGGCATTGGGATGGGAGCCGGTGCTGCTGACGAGCGGCAAGCACTATATGCCCGGCCCCGCCCGCGAGCGGATCGGTGAGTGGGAATTTCTGCGTACGCCGAGGCCGAGCGGCCTTGCAGCAAGACTGCCATGGTTTCGCGAGCTGAAGATCGTGACGGATCTTGGCCGCCGCCTCGATGACGTCGTGGCCGAAGTGCGGCCCGATATTCTGCACGCCCATTCGCCCGTGCTCAATGCACTGCCGGCGATCCGCGCCGGCCGCCGGAACGGCTTGCCCGTCGTCTATGAAATGCGATCGCTGTGGGAGGATGCGGTAGCAAACAACGGCCCCTACCGAGCCGCCGATCTGAGGTATCGTGCAGCGCAACTGCTCGAAACCCATGCTCTGCGCCATGTCGATGCGGTGACGACGATCTGTCAGGGCTTGCAGGAGAACGTCACTGCCCGCGGCATCCCGGGAGAAAAGGTCACGATCATCCCCAACGCGGTGGATCGCGACGCCTTTAGCGGCCCCGGCACCCCGGACCACGCTCTCGCCGGACGGCTCGGCCTTACGGGCAAGACCGTTCTCGCCTTTTTCGGCTCGTTCTATTTCTACGAGGGCCTGCACTTGCTGCTACGCGCCTTTCCCTTGCTGCGCCAGCGCGGGGCCAACGTCGCCTTGCTGCTCGCCGGGGGCGGCCCGGAGGAAGCCGCGTTGCATAAGTTGGCCCGCGAACTCGGCATCGGCGACAGTGTCGTCTTCACCGGACGGATCGTGCACGAGGAGATACGGCGTTACTATGATCTGGCCGATTTACTCGTCTTCCCGCGCGTTTCGATTCGGCTCACCGAGTTGGTGACGCCCCTCAAGCCGCTCGAGGCCATGGCCCAGGAGCGCATCGTCGTCGCCTCGAGCGTCGGCGGTCATCGTGAATTGATCCGTGATCGGGAGACAGGCTATCTCTTCCCCCCGGACGAGCCGGAGCTGCTGGCGCGGGGCGTGATGGCGGCACTCGCCGATCGGCCCAGCTGGCCGCGCGTCCGGGCGCAGGCGATCGAGTTCATCGACAGCGAGCGCTCGTGGGCGCACAGCGTGGCGCGCTACGCCGAAGTATACGGTCGGCTCGTGCGGCGCTAACCGGCAGCCGCCGTGGATTGACAGCCGGTCGTCTGTCCGCAGACCTCGTGAAACAGCAAGATCTGCCCTTCCGTCGTGCTCTGCCAGTCGAAGCGCTCGGCGTAGGACCGGGTGGCGGACCGGGAGGGAGGTGCCGCGAGCAGGTCGCGCGCCGCGGCGGCGAGTCGATCCGGCGTGGTCTCACGCAGGATGCAACCCGCCTCGGGCGCGGCGACGATATCGGCAATTCCGTCGATGTCGGAGACAAGTGTCGGCGTCCCGCATGCCATGCTCTCCAACAGCACATTGGGCCAACCTTCCGAGGTCGAAACCAGCACAAGGAGATCGGCCGCGCTATAGAGAGCGGGAAGGCGGTGCTGCGGCACGTGCCCGAGAAGACGGACGCGGTCGGCGACCCCCCGCTGGCGCGCCAGCGCTTCGATGGCGGCTCGCTCTGACCCCTCACCGACGATGACGAGATCGGCTTCGGTGAGACTGACTAAGGCCTCAACCATCAGGCGATGACGCTTCAAGGCGACAAGGTTTCCGACGGTGAGGAGTGTCGGCCGGGTCAAGCCGAGCGCCTGGCGTGCTGCAACCCGATCGACTGGGTGGAACATCGCGAGATCGACACCGTTGCGCAACACACGCACGCGTTCCGAGGCAACTCCGAGCGACACCAGCCGCCTCCGCAGGCCGCTCGACACCGCAATCAGCCCATCCGCTCGTCGCGCCGCCCAGCGGATCCACCTGCGGGGGATGGTGTGTTGGCCGATGACGTTGAGATCGCTGCCGCGGGCGGTAATGACAACCGGGCGGGCAACAGCGTTTCCGAGCAGCACCGCGGCAATACCGTCGGGATAGAAATAATGCGCATCGATTAGATCGAAATCTTCGCCCTCGCGGATCCGCCGACGCAGCAGCGGTAGGGTGGCGGCAAAAAGAGCAAGCGGCGCCGTGCTCATGCCGATTTTCGGCAGTTGCGGATAGCGCGGACGAACGACATTCAGATCGTGCCGGATCTCCTCGTAAGGCTGCTGGGCGAAGACCGAATACCGGCCGAATTTTGGAGAGCTGAACGGAAACCATGGACAAGGTGCGACGACACTGGCGCCAACCGCTCCGCTTTCGACCAGCTTGCGCAGGCGGGTCTCGACGAAAATCCCGTGCTGGGGCCGCGCCGCGCTCGGATATAACGTCGTAAAGGTGATTATCTGCACCTGCCGAGTCCGACCAAAATGTGACGACGCCAGTATTGCCCTGATGCCACTATACCGAAATCCGGATTTCCAACGACTGCCGAGCGGTCTCGCTCGCTTGTTTGATACGGCCGCCGACGACAGCTTTTTCGCCTTGCCCGCGTGGTTTGATTTGATGACGCGCGCTGGGGCCCCTGCCGGGACAGAAATCCGTCTTTACACCGATGAACAACCGAGCCCGGCGGTCGCGCTCCTGTTTCAGACCGCGGTAAGCGGACCGGGGCGGCGGCTCGTCAGCCTGGCCAATGCGTACAGCGTCGAGCACGACATCCTACACCGCTCCGGAGCGGATCTCGATGCCGGGCTCGATGCGATCCTTGCCGAAGTTCTCGCCGAACGGCCGCGCTGGGACTGTCTCAGTCTCATTGAGCTTGACCCGCGGCAACCGAGCTATCGCAGCGCCGTGCAGGCTCTTCGCCGCGCTGGGCTGCTCGTCGAGTGCAGGTTTCATTCCGGCACGTGGTACGAGGATACGGAGGTGCTGAGTTTTGCCGATTACGTCGCCGCGAGACCCTCGGAACTGCGCAACACCTGGCGCCGCAAACGGCGCCGGGTGGAGCGGGGCGGCCGCCTGACCAAAGCCTTCTTCGCCGATACTACGGGCATCAGCCAGGCGATTATCGATTACCAGACGATCTACGCTGCGAGCTGGAAGCCACCAGAGGACTTCCCCCAGCTTATTCCGGAGCTGATCCGCCTCGCCGCCGAATTTGGGGCTCTGCGCCTTGGTATCTATTACCTCGACGGCGAGCCTGCCGCGGCGCAATTCTGGATCCTGTGGCACGGCCGCGCCGTCATCTACAAACTCGCCCATGACAAGCGATTCGACGACCTGTCGCTCGGCACGCTGCTCACCATGGAGATGATCGAGCGCATATTGAGCGACGACCGCCCGCGCGAGATCACCCTCGGCCGCGGCGACGACGCCTACAAGAAACTTTGGCTTCCCAAGCGGCGCGAACGCTGGGGGATCACCGCCGCCAACTCCTGGACCGGCCGCGGTCTGAGCCTTGGTCTGAAACGCCAAGTGGCAAAGGCTTACCACCGACTACGCGGCGAGCGGCTGACGCCGTTCGAGTGACCGGCCGCCGGTCATCTGGGACCCGCGCGGCGACAGCCCCGTTTTTCGAGTTCACTAGAGAACTGACAGACGCGCACCTTGGGTAGCCGGTCGCGGCGGGTCTGGGCGGCGGCGCAGCTTGCGAAACAAGGGCCATCAGGTGGCGCCAGTGGCGATGAGGACAGGGAGTACGGGCGCATCGGCCTCGACCAGTAGACCGATCAGGATCTCGACCGCGATCGCCATCAAGAACGCCAACACCGGGCTGAGCAAAACGGGAACCGCGATAATGGACAATGACGCCCACGCGGGAAGATTCCTCATGGTGTTATATTATCACCACTTACATCGAACTTGTCTAACTAGCACCAAGGCGGTCAGCAACCATCCGAGGCGCCTCGTCACACGGGCGGCGCTGCAACGCCAGCCGGTTCTCCGGGCGTCTCCCAACACCCCGGAGAACCGCGCGTCGACTGAACTATAACTGCAATAGCGGCCGGTCCCGGTCTAGTTCGAGTCCCTCATCGCAATTGCGCTACGCTGGGCGGGACAATGTAGCTCACCTGCGTGGAATCGCTCAGTATCATCTCCGGCCTTTGGCGGAAGAAGCTGACGAACCCGGTCACGCATATACGCTTTCCTGGCAACGCCGCTTCGGGAGTACTGCCAAACTTTGCCCGATCGCTCCCATAGATCACTGCGGTTAATGCTCGGTTCACATTGAGTTGGTCAGGGCTGATCAGGGTCAAGAACGTAGGGTGTGCGGGGGAATTGGCCTCATAGACAGCGGAGGCGACTGTACCGCAGACTTTGGCGGTGTGACCGACCTGACCCATCGCATCCGCTGGAGTTACAGTTACTGCGCCGGCCGAGAATGCCCACAGACTGAACGCCGTCGTTGCGATCGCCACTTTTACCGTGTGCATGACTTACTCCAAAACGTTGGGGGGGTCACGCATCTATCTCGCCAGTGGCTTACGATCGAGTTAAGGCGGACCTGCCTCGATTTGACCGACAATTACAAAGCTGAACTACGGCGCGGCCGGGTCGGGGTGCCGCGGCGTCGATGCCCTTGGCCCACGCGCGAGGAGGGCCGGACCAACGGCGGGACCGGACGGCTGCTCGACCGGGGCGCCGTGCTGCGCTACCAAGCAGTCAGGCGGAGCGAAATCCGGCATGCCGCTCACGTTTGCGAGCGGGTGTCAGGACTTGGTCTTAAGTCATTGAGAAGCATGGTGGGCGCGACAGGGATTGAACCTGTGACCCCTACGATGTCAACGTAGTGCTCTCCCGCTGAGCTAGCTGCTGGCGGGTCTGATGGCCGTCGGCTCGGGTTTGGCCGCGATGGCGGCGGGGTCGGGCAATTCCGCTAATGACCGCCTTCTCGCGCTGCCACCCGACGAGCAAGCGGCAATGCTCACGAGAGGTATCAAAGGCTGCGCCGGGGAGTCGGTATTCCCGATGGGCGTAGTCACGACCCCCAAGTGGAAAGGTCTCGCGTACTGGAGCGTGCACTGCAAGGACGGCAGAAATTTCGCCGTTCAGATCGCGCCGGATCCCAAGGCCCCATGGATAGCGGCCGATTGCGCAGCGTTGCAGGGCACCGGCAAGGAGTGCTTCAAGAAGTTCTGATTCTGGGCAGCGGTTACCAGCGTAGCGGTTGTCGGCAGACCGAATACCAGAGGCCGAGATTTTCTTCCTTCCACTTCGGATCCGCGCAATCCTTCTTGAGGAGCGCCGCCGAGGCCGTCGGGTCCGAGGGGGGAGCGGAAGTCGTGCTCGAAGAGCATGCGGCGGCAACGATCGCCAGGGCTAGGATTCCCGATCTCACCAACGCCTCTCCTTCGCTCGTAGGTGCGATAGTCGCGCATCTTCGCGGTCACAAGCGCGGAATTCTCGACCCCTACCGCTATAATTGCAAGGTGATGCACCCACCTCGCTTTGGTTGCCTGCGCCAGCCCCACGGTCCGGCGGGCTTGGGCGCTGGTCGGAAACGTTATACTGTCGGAAATTCGGCGCGCATTCGCGCTGGAGGACGCTGAGGCGGTGGAGGGCACATTATGAAAAGTGACGGCAAACGCCGAACTTACCGCAAGGACACCCTCCTCGCCCATCTCGGTCGCCACCCGGAGGGGCAGCATGGCGCCGTCAACCCTCCGGTTTACCACGCCTCAACAATCCTTTCATCCAATATGGCCGAATGGGAGGCCAAACGCGATCCCAAGACGCGGTTCGACGTGGTGCGCTACGGTCTGCTCGGCACACCGACCACCTTCGCGCTCGAAGAGGCCTTGGCGGCGATCGAGGGCGGCTACCGGGCCATGCTGATGTCGTCCGGCCTCGCCGCGATCACCGCACCTCTGCAGGCCTGCCTCAAATGCGGCGACCATCTGCTGATGGTCGACTCGGCCTATGGGCCGGCGCGCAACTTTTGCGAGAGGGTGCTGACGCGTTGTGGGATCGCCACGACCTATTATGACCCGCTGATCGGCGAGGAGATCGCCCGGCTGATGCGCCCGAACACCAAGGTCGTCTATGTCGAGTCGCCGGGCTCGCTGACTTTCGAGGTACAGGATGTGCCGGCGATTGCCGCAGCGGCGCATGAAGCCGGCGCCACGGTGCTGATGGACAATACCTGGGCCTCACCCTGCCTGTTCCCGTCCTTCGCCCGCGGCGTCGATGTTTCGATCCACGCGGCGACCAAATACATCGTCGGCCATTCCGACGTGATCCTCGGCGCCGTCATCACCACCGAGGAAATGTATATGAAGGTGCGCACAATGGCCGCCGATCTCGGCCACTGTGCGGCACCCGACGACGTCTATTACGCGCTGCGCGGGTTGCGGACCATGGGCGTGCGGCTCGAGCGGCATGAGAAGAACGCGCTTGCCGTGGCGCGCTGGCTGCAGACCCGGCCCGAAGTGTCGCGCGTTCTCTACCCGGCGTTGCCCGAAGACCCGGGCCATGCGCTGTGGAAACGCGACTTCTTGGGCGCCAGCGGATTGTTCGGCGTGGTTCTCAAGCCGGCGCCGAAAGCGGCGGTCTACGCGATGATCGACGCGCTCGATCTCTTCGGTATCGGCTCCAGCTGGGGCGGCTTTGAAAGCTTGATCCTGCCGACCAGTCCCGACCGCATGCGCACCGCGACGCGCTGGATGGCAGAGGGCCCGACCTTGCGGCTCCATATCGGGCTCGAAGACCCGCAGGACCTGATCGAGGATCTCGAGCGCGGCTTCCACCAGCTGCGCACGGCAATGGCGGCATAGCCGGCTGATCAGGCGACCGCGAACCGCCGGATCGTCTCTTCGTTGAATTTGAGCCCGAGCCCGGGGGCGGTTGGCATGACGAGATCGCCGTTCTGCGGCACTGGGACTTCCTCGAAGAGCCGGAAAAGACGCGGCATATACTCGACGGTCAGACCGTTGGGGACAGCGCCCACCAGGTGCACGTGGATCTCCGGCACCCCGTGGCTGACCACTGGCAGGTTGAAGGCCTCGGCCATGCCGGCGATCTTGAGCCACGGGGTGATGCCGCCGCAGCGCACCTGATCGATCATCACGATGTCGAC
>WNFT01009076.1_pt1 | contig 10095 bp, 4 predicted proteins | sample 5400191 | NCBI WGS metagenome assembly WNFT01 (sample SAMN13153359, study PRJNA577476) | soil metagenome | isolation source: 80 cm saprolite under Madrone tree | place: USA:California | collected 2016-06-14 | reverse complement strand
TGTTCTTAAACTGAAAAACTTTGCTCCTTATTCGTAACCGCGTCTATTATTACGTTCTTCTCAACGTGGGTTTTGGCTGTCAGCGGGCGTCTTAAACATGAAGGCAGTGCTACAACCGTCGAGAATTGCTCGTGATTTCGATGCTCACGAGGAAGTATTCCTCGCGAGATATGGCAAGCTGCGCTCATGGGCTTTGCAACTGACCGAGCACGATCGCGAGCGGGCCGAAGACCTGGTCCACGATGCCTACATCCAATTCACGTTCGCCCAGCCTGACCTCGACGCGATTAACAACCTGAACGGCTACTTGTATAGCTTGCTGCGCAATCTACACTTGTCGCAACTGAGACGCTCAACGCGGCGACAACATCGGACGATTTCGATCGTCGATTACGATTCGGCGGAGATTGGGCTGCGCGCCGCCGATCCGCGGGAAAGAATTCGCTTGCAGGATCAATTGCGCGAGGTCTGTAAGTACGCTTGCATGCGCAAAGAAACATCGAAGGCGGGCAGCGTCCTTATCCTGCGTTTTCTGCATGGTTATTACCCGAGAGAGATTGCGCAGGTAATGCGTTGCACACGCGAGGCGGTCGAGGAACGTTTGCGCGTGGCGCGCAGCGAGGCGCGACAATATCTCGAGAACCCAAAGGGTCTGCGCTTCCTCGGCGAACGGGCTGGAGCGCAAGCGTCCTCGCTTGCAACCGTCAAGACTTTCGCGCGGTCGCGCTCACTGCAAGCGAGGACGCTTGCGCTCCAGTCCGAGGACGGGTTTGCGCGCACCGTCGATGAGTTTCTGAATGAGCTGCGCCGGATGATCTTCGATTCGCGTAACGGTGAATGTCTGACCACGGATCAGATCGAAAGTCTCTATAGTGACGGCGCGCGATCGGGAATCAATCACGTCACTCTCGCGCACACAGTCAGTTGTCCGGCTTGCCTCGACGAATTGAATCGTCTGCTCGATCTGCCTTCGCTCGACGAACGATTTCCCACAGATACCCTGGGCACCGACACTCGCGGGAAAGGCGGCGATGGCGGCGGCGATGATGGCAGCGCAAAGGGGGGCGGCTCGGATCGCGAACGGCAAAGATGCCGAAAAGCTGCGCGCGAAGTTTACGAGCACCAACCCTCTGAGTTGTGCGTTTCGGTCAATGGCTACCTGATAGCGGCGCAGAAGGTGGGCTCTGAACTGAACGAGCAAAGCGTAAGCATTAGCATCGCGGAGCCAATTGATTTTCCTGAGTGTCGAAGACAGGGCCACGAATGTCAGGAAGGCGCGCGTTGCTTTAAGCAATGATCGCGCGTTGGAGGCCACGCTGAATTTCGACAGTCCGTGGCCCAGCTTGCAAGTCATTTATTCAGATCCGTCGCTGGCGCCGGAGCGTCTTTCACGGGCCGAAGAAAGAGAATTTCACCACCGAGACACAGAGAGCCACAGAGTTAGCACAGAGAAACCCGCTTTTCCACAGGCTGCCAAGAATGAAGAACCGCACGCGATTCACCAGTTCATTGAAAGAGCAAGGCAGTGGTTGCATAGCCTCCGCTTCGTGCTGCGTCCTGAGACGATTACGGCGGTTCTTTCTCTGATCTTGATAGCCGCGCTCTTGCTTGTTCGTATGCACGTGCCGGTTGTGTCCGCCTCAGAACTCTTGCGCCGGTCCACGACGGCGGAAGAAGCATCTGCCGGCGAACTTGGGACAGTGACACATCGCACCGTCAACATTGAAGAGCGGCGATTGGATGGAAATAATTCACCGCTGCGGCGTCGCGTCGAGATTTGGCAAAGCGCGGCGCGTGGGCTCAAGCTGCGCCGGCTCTATGACGAACAGAATCACTTGGTCGCGGGTGAATGGGCGAAGCAAGACGGAACCAACATATTATATCGTCGCGGAGCGGAACCGCAGCCGCGCACGGCGCCCGAGGCGGCCGTCCAAGCTGTTATCGAAAACGGCGAACTCTGGCGTTTAGACGCATCAGCCGCGACCTTCAATATGCTCGTCGAGCACCCGGAGGCGATCACGGTTGGTGAAAGATCGAGCACCTACGTCCTCGATTATCAGAACACCAACTCGGCCAGTGGATTACTGAGCGCGTCGCTGACGTTGACGAAAGCGGATCTTCACGCGATTGAACAGAGACTAATTGTCGTGCGCAACGGCGACAGGAGAGAATACCGCTCTTACGAAACCGCTTTTGAAAAGAAAGCTGCAGACAATGTAGCCCCCGACGTGTTTCAGCCTGAACCTGAATTGCTGCCGGAAGGAACGAAAGGTCGAATCGAAGACAAAACGCACAGCTCGACAGATGCCACCGATCACAAATCGCCGGTCGACGCCGTTGCTTCGCCGGAACTCGAGATCGAAGTGACCTATCTGCTCAATCGGATCAAAGCTAACCTCGGTGAGCAAGTAAGCCTGACGCGAACTGCCGGCGGAGCGTTGCGTATCGAAGCGCTCGCAGAAAACGATGCGCGGAGGGATGAAATCCTTCGGGCACTCAGTCCCGTGCGCAACAACCCCGCGGTGAAAGTCGAAGTGAGCACAGTGGCTGAGGCCGTTAAGCACCAGCAAAATCGATCGAAGAGCGCGACCGTGCGCGAAGTCGAGGTGGCGAACAATCGCACTCCCGCTGATGCCGAGTTGCGCGCATACTTCTCCGCGCGACTCGTGGGCGAAGCGATTGATGAGGAGATCAATCGTTACACAAATCGCGTAATGGCGCATTCGCGCCAGGCGTTGCTGCATGCTTCGGCCCTGAAGAAACTGGTCACGCGGTTTTCCCCCGAACAGATGCGCGGGCTCGCTCCGGAAGCGCAGGCGAAATGGCTCGCAATGATCCGCGAGCAAGCGATCGACTATCAGCACGAGATCGCTAATCTAAGACAGGAGCTGCGGCCAATCTTCAACGGGTCGAGCGCGCCAACCCAGGAAGTCGTTACCGAAGCGAACCTGGCGCGGTCGGCCGACCGCCTGGTGGAACTGAGCTATGCGAATGACGAGGCCGTACGGGCTGCGTTCACCATCTCTGCCGAAGGCAATAACGCGGCAACTATCAAGTCGGCGCAGTTCTGGCGTTCGCTTAGTTCAGCGGAAAACTTGGCTGAAGGAATCCAACATGTGTATCAGAAGTAGGCTGCTGGAAGTAATCGTACTTGTCTCAATGCTTCTTCTCAGCGTTGAGACCCTAAGCGCGCAGTCACCGAATAATGATCACTACAAGTTCGAAGTTGGCGGACCATTTAAGATTGGGCTTCTTGGCGCTCCTGCCGAAACCACGCATAACTTTGAGGGTAGCATTGGTGTGAGTTTTAGGTTCTGAATCGGAAATGATGATAAAAGATACTTCCGGAGTTGATTCAGTCGTCGCTAAAGCGACGGATGGGAGTGCCTTCCAACCTTACCCGGCCTTGAAAGACCGGGCTAAATTCACCACGCCGCTACGCGGCAAAGAAAATGCCCAAGCTCGACCCTTGAAGACCGGTCTTGTCAGATTATCGATTGTGGCCGTGGGCCTAATCTTGGCATCCGCTGCGGGTTTGTACACGCAAATTTACGCGCAGTCGGCATCAGCGACGCTAAGTGGCACGGTGGCGGATGAAGCCGGCGCGGTTGTCCCGTCGGTCAGAATCACAGTTTTCAATCTCAGCACCGCATTGCAAAGACATGCCGCGACGGATGACCGTGGGTCTTACGTGATTCCTTTGCTTCCTCCCGGACGCTATAACGTGACGGCGCAACGTGATGGATTCACTCCGGTCGAGATCAGGAATGTTGTGCTTAATACCGGCGATCAACTGGCGCTCAGAATCAAGCTGAAAGTCGGCGAGATTGGCGCGTCGGTAACCATCATCGAAGATCCTTCCAGCGTCCAGCAATCCGCCGCCCACGGCACGATTATCGATCGTCATTTTGTCGAGAACCTACCGCTTAATGGCCGGAGTTTTCAGTCACTTTTTGAACTGACTCCGGGCATCGTCCTGACGCGGGCCACGTTCCACGAACAGGGACAATTCAGCGTGAATGGCCAGCGCGCCAACGCCAACTACTTCATGGTCGATGGTGTAGGCGCGAATATCGGTGTGAGCGCCGGCGCCGCTCCGGGACAATCCGCAGCCGGCTCGTTGCCCGCCCTGACTGCGCTGGGAAGCACGAGCAATCTGGTCTCGGTCGATGCGCTCGAAGAGTTTCGCATTCTCACTTCAAATTACGCTCCCGAGTTTGGCCGTACGCCGGGCGCGCAAATTTCGATCATCACGCGGTCCGGCGGGAACGCATTCCATGGAAATCTGTTTGACTATTTTCGCCACGATGCGCTCGATGCCAGCGACTGGTTTGTCAATAGCAATGGATTGAGACGTCCGGCGATTCGTCAGAATGATTTTGGCGGCGTGGCCGGCGGCCCGTTGAAAAAGGACCACACATTCTACTTCTTCTCTTACGAAGGGCTGCGCCTTCGTCAACCACAGGTAGCGACGACCGAAGTTCCTTCGCTCGGCTCGCGCGCAACTGCTCCCGTTGGCACGAAGCCGTTTTTATCGGCATTCCCAATTCCTAATGGACCAGAAACGCACAATGGCTTGGCGGAATTCGCCGCCAGCTATTCGGACCCGTCAAGCATGAACGCTGTAAGCCTTCGCCTCGATCAGGTAATCCGCAGCCAGATCGTTTTGTTTGGCCGCTATAACCACGCCGCCTCAGCGACGGTTCAGAGAGGAAGCACAATTGTTCCGGGCTTCAGTCCTCAACTCGTCGTCAATCCCGCGATTGCGCAGAGCCTGAACAATCTCAGTCGCGCGAACCTGGATACGGACACGGCCACGCTGGGCGCGACTCTCTCATTCAGTTCCAGGGCAATTAATGATTTGCGCATCAATTGGAGTCGAGCAAGAGGTGCGACCTCTTTTTCTCTCGATAATTTTGGCGGCGCGGCGCCTCTTCCGGCTGCGCTCATTTCTCCCATGCCGGGCTCCGACTCGGGCTTTCAATTAGTCCTTCGCGGGGGAACAAATACCAGTCTGGTGGTCGGAAGAAATGCTGATAATCTGCAAAGGCAAATCAATATAGTTGACAACTTTTCGCTCGGTCGCGGCGCGCATCAACTGAAGTTCGGCGTGGATTATCGACGACTCCTTCCCGTCTACAGTTCCCTGAATTACAACCAGTCGATTATTTATGCGGGTGTCAACAGTAGCCCAGGCGTCAGCAATGGCACTGCACCGCTGCCGGGCACGGCCTTGTCCGGGCTGGCGGAATCGGTCCAGGTTTTTGCCGGCGGCGGTCCGCGCTTTCCGGTGTTCACCAATTTTTCTGCCTACGTGCAGGATACGGCGAGGATCACTACTCGTCTCACGGTGACTTATGGATTACGTTGGGAATTGAACCCGGCGCCCACGGAGTCGCACGGTAACGAAGCTTTTACTGTGGAGCATCTTGATAGTCTGGGTTCGATCAGCTTGGCGCCGCGCGGAACGCAGCTCTATGCAACGACCTACAATAACTTCGCTCCGCGGGGAGGCTTTGCCTATCAACTCTCCAGAGATCCGGCAAGACAACTTATGCTGCGTGCGGGCTTGGGCATCTTCTACGATCTCGGAAACGGCCAAGCGGCGCAGGGCTTCGGCAACGTGTTTCCTTTCGTTGCCGCTAAGCGATTCGACCGGGTTGCCTATCCGCTCACAGCGGACCAGAACGTAGCCCCGCCGCTGACTCTGGCGGGGCCTTATGGAACGATCGTCGCATTCGATCCGAAACTGAAATTGCCGCGCGTGATCCAATGGAATATCGGGCTCGAAAAGTCGCTCGGCTTGAACCAGGTCTTGTCGGTTGCTTACGTGGCCGCGGCCGGCCGGCAGTTATTACGTGAGGACGTGCTGCTTAATCCCAATCCGAACTTCAGCATTATTCGCCTGACCAGTAACGCCGCCGAATCAAGTTACCGCGCGATCCAGATTCAATACGCTCGACGCCTTTCGCACGGTCTGCAAGCTGTTGCGAATTACACCTGGTCGTCCGCGATTGATAGCGCTTCCAGCGATTCATTTGCTCGCCTGCGGATAACTGAGGGAGGAACCGGTATCGGTTCGACTGTGCCCAACGTGTTTTTGCCTAGCCTGGGTCGTGGCCCGTCCGATTTCGATGTGCGTCACTCTTTGACCGCCGCGGCTTCCTACAACTTGCGCGCGCCGCGGGGTAATTCCTTAGTTAACGAAGCGCTGCGCGATTGGTCCGTTGATGCCGTCTATCGGGCTCGCACCGCCACGCCCGTGAATGTCGTCGTCAGATCGGAAGTGGTGGGACAAGATCTCGTCCTCGAGCTGCAACGTCCCGACCTGGTTCCCGGCGTTCCGCTTTACCTGAGCGATCCGACGGTGGCCGGCGGAAGAAGAATCAATCGCGCAGCCTTCGTCGTGCCGGCGCAGATCAGACAGGGCACGCTTGGTTACAACGCGCTCAGAGGTTTTGGAGTCTCGCAATTGGACCTGGCGCTGCGCCGGCAGTTCGACTGGGGTGAGCACATCAAATTGCAGTTACGAGCAGAAGTCTTCAACGTTTTCAATCATCCAAATTTTGGCAACCCAAACAACATTCTCACCGGCAACTTCTTCGGCGAGTCGACCCAAATGCTGGGGCGAAGTCTGGGCACGGGCGGAATCAATGGGGGCTTGAGTCCTATCTATCAAGTCGGTGGCCCACGATCGATTCAATTGGCGCTGAAGCTGCTGTTCTGATTTTCGCTGCTGCGATGAGCAAGTGTCGGAACCGTGAGCGGTAGCGACCGGAATCACCACGTGTCTTTGATAGAAGAGACACGAATTGTACTTTACGCTTTCCCAAGTTGCTCCTGTGATCCGGTCGCTACCGCTCGCGGTTCTGACACTCTATGAGCATTGACCCGATCCTCCCGAACCACTTGGAACTACCACACAACCTCCACCGGTCGTCTGTTGGTTTCTATTACCGAGAACCACGGCAAGCACCACTCCTATCGCTGCTCCAATCCCAATGATGAGCCCAACCCGCTTGCGATGACTGAAATTGTTTTGCGCGCCTTGTGTTGCTGCGCCATCGGCAAATGTCGAGAAGTTTTCTCCGGCTTTCACGGTGCGTACTTTGTCACCAGCTCGGACATTTACGGTTCCTTCTCTCACAGAGAGATTTGTGCCGTCACATTCTTTAGTTTGAATGGTGAAGATGACTCGTTCACTGGCATCCGTCGCCATCGAGAAGTCCGAGGTTTTCAAATCGAGCGGCACGCCGATGGGCAAAGAGCCGAGCACTTCTCCTTTTTGTAGTGAGCCGGAAATGCGCTGCTTAGAAGAATCGATAAGCAGCTCAGTTTCCGCAGCAAGTTTCAAGCGACCGAAGTTTTCATATTCGATCAACGACTCGGAATTTGCGGACGTTACTATGCTGCTCCCTGAGAAGAGAGTCTGCCCGGATAGGGCGTTTTGGCCATCGATCTTTACCGTTCCTAAGACATTGATGTTTCCCATTGATGACTCGGACCGTGGCGAGGAAACGGCAGCCATGGTGATGACGTTGAGAAGCGCCGTCGCAACCGACGTAGCGATGCCGCGACGAACGATACGGATCAAACTCCTCGAATCGATCAAATTATGCAGACGATTTCCTGAGAGTATTTTCTTCACGATACGGCCTCCAAAAGCAATTGAGTGAAACTGCGAAGCAGATAGCGATTTCCTATCTCACTGTCTAACTCGAAGATGCTAATCCGACAGCGAAACCCACAGACGAGTTGGAAAATTATCGAGAGATTTTTAGAGGCGGCAAGGAAACTCAAGTTCTGAGCAGCGTTCTTTCCAGATCCCTTTTCACAAGATTGTCACAGTGTCGCCAGTTGATCATCATTAGAAGTTTGCTTCCGAGCGAGTGTGTCTTCGTGAAAAACCATGGAATAAAGTTTGCCTAGTACACGACTTCAATACACGGTTCATGGAGAATTAAGCATAGTATCGCGGTTAACAGCGGGTTTGAGTGTTCTCGCGGCGATCGTTTGACCTGCGGGCTATATAGAAAAATTGAATTCTGTCCAAATTCCTGGATTGCTTTTAGAGGCAGACCGCGGTGTAAGCTGCGACTATTGTTGTCCAGCAGCTTGTTTGCAACTTTGACGAATCCGTTTCGACCGTATGAGTCCAGCTTTAAATTAGGGTACGACCAAGTTGCTTGACAGTTGGACGCGCCAAACATAACGTTTCAGTTCGCCTAGATAGACGCATCTTAATCCGACCGAGACAGAAGTATGTCTTGTCGTCTTTCTTAGACCTATTGCTCTAAGCCTGTACGCTAAACATCAGGAGGAATAAAATGACCAAAGCTCGTCGAATCACGTTTCGTGTGTGCGTTATTGTCGTCCTCGCCATTACCGCCCTGCTCTTAGTTGTGTTTTTGCCTGCCCGATTCAAGGCTCCGGCTGCGGCTCAACAGAGCACTGTCATAACGCCGGACATTCCGGTGATTCCGCCTGGCTCGGCTTATCGGCAAACAAATCTGGTTTCAGATATTCCTGGCTTCGGAGCTATTCAGGATCCGTTTCTGGTCAACCCTTGGGGCGTTACGGCGACGGCTTCTAGCCCGTTCTGGGTGGCCAACAACGGCACGAGCACGGCCCAGTTATTACGCGGCGACGTGTCGGGCAGTCCTTTCGCGCTGAATCCGAATCCGCAGACGATCACCATCGGCGGCGGACTGCCAACCGGAGCGGTCGCCAATACCACCAGTGATTTCGCCTTCACTCCGCCGGGCGGCAGTGCCGGTCCGGCCCGCTTCATTTTCGATTCGATCACCGGCAACATCGTCGCGTGGCAACCAGCCTTAGGCACGACCACTCAGATTGTGAAGAACAATCCTGGTCACGTCTATACAGGTTTGGCAATCGGCAGTAATGCCGCCGGCAATCGTCTCTATGCCGCCAATTTCGCGGCGCCCTCACTCACGGGGAGTATTGAAGTCTTTGATGGCACATTCACCGCGACGACGGTCACGGGCGGGTTCCTCGATCCGACCATCACGTCTGATTACCGGCCCTTTAATATTCAGAACCTCGGCGGCTCGCTCTATGTGACTTATGCGAAAGTCGGGCCGGATGGAAAAAATCTAAACGGCGCCGGCCTTGGTTTTGTCCGCAAGTTCAATACTGACGGCGTGCGCGATGTGGCGTTCGCCATTAATAGCGGCGGCGGGCTGGACTCGCCGTGGGGGTTAACAATTGCGCCGGCCAGTTTCGGAATCTTCGGGGGAGCACTGCTCGTCGGTAACTTTTCCGACAACGGAATCATTAATGTCTACGCCCCTTTTACCGGGGCGTTTCTTGGTACACTCAAGAATGAGGCCGGCAACAACATCGTAAATGACGAATTGTGGGCGCTTGTATTTGGTAACGGTGGTAGTGGCGGCGATCCAAACACACTCTATTTCTCGGCCGGAACTTCTGAAGAAGAGCACGGACTGTTCGGTTCTTTGAAGCCGACAACGGCCACGGCCACCTCGCTCGTGCAATTCGCCACCGATGAGTTTGTCATCGGCGAAGGCAGCGGCCACATAGATGTCACCGTCACGCGCGCGGGCGATGTTTCAGGTTCAGCTACGATTAACTTTGATACCTTCGACGAGTCACAGCCGGGTCACGCTTCGCAGAAGAGCGATTATGAAATCGCACTCGGGAAGCTGACCTTCAACCCGGACGAGACCAGCAAGACTTTTCGCATCCTGATTGTCGATGACAAGTTTGTCGAAGGCACCGAGGAGATCGATCTGGCGCTCTCGAACCCGAGCGGGACCGGGGTGGGATTGGGCAGTCCCAGCGTCGCCAAAATCAAGATTACCGATAATGATTCTTCACCCTCCGCGACGAACCCGATTGACGACGCGTCTTTCTTCGTTCGCCAGCAGTATCTGGATTTCCTCAATCGCGAGCCCGATGCCTCGGGCGCGGCCTTCTGGACAAATCAAATCACCTCTTGCGGATCGGACGCGACTTGCATTGCGCAAAAGCGCATAAATACCAGCGCTGCGTTCTTTCTTTCCAACGAGTTTCAAAGTACCGGGATGGTCGTCTTATTGGCGAATAAGGCAG
>WNFT01006803.1_pt1 | contig 10095 bp, 9 predicted proteins | sample 5400191 | NCBI WGS metagenome assembly WNFT01 (sample SAMN13153359, study PRJNA577476) | soil metagenome | isolation source: 80 cm saprolite under Madrone tree | place: USA:California | collected 2016-06-14 | reverse complement strand
CCGTCGGCAAATACGGCTCAATCCGCGCCCATTGTTCGTCGCTCAGCCAGAACAGATTTCTGCTCATGAGTCCTTCCCCCAATACGAATCAATATCGTATTGTCGAGCCGGAAAGATTAATGAGTTCTGACCCTAGTCACGTGAATCTAAAGTTCGCCACATAAAGTCTGCTGAGCTTTGTGACAGAAGCGTTTGACGGAAGCCAAAATCTGGTCTGCGGACTTGGTCCATTTGAAGGGCTTCGGGTTTTTGTTGTGCTGGTCGATGAAGGTACGGATGTCGGCCTCGAGCTGCCTTACGGAGGTGTGAACCCCTCGCTGGATCTGCTTTCTGGTGAGTTCAGCAAACCAGCGCTCGACCTGATTGATCCATGACGCGGAGGTCGGCGTGAAGTGGACATGATAATGCGGCCGGCGGGCGAGCCACGCTTTGATCTTGGGCGTTTTGTGGGTGGCGTAGTTGTCCATGACGATATGGACATCGAGGCCTTCCGGAACTTGAGCATCGATCTCTTTTAAAAACTTCAAGAACTCGACCGCCCGGTGGCGCTTGTAGCATTTGCCGATAACGAACCCCGAGGCGACATCGAGCGCGGCAAACAGCGAGGTCGTACCGTGCCGCACATAGCTGTACGTACGACGCTCCGGCATGCCAGGCATCATCGGCAAGACCGGTTGCTCGCGATCAAGTGCCTGGATTTGGCTTTTCTCATCGATGCTGAGGACAAGGGCTCGGTTCGGCGGGGACAGGTAAAGGCCGACGATATCGCGTACCTTATCGACGAACAGCGGATCGCTCGACAACTTGAATGTCTGACTACGGTGTGGCTGCAAGCCGAACGCCGCCCACATTCGGCGAATCGTGGTGTGGGAAAAGCCAGTTTCCGCAGCCATCGAGCGGATCGACCAGTGCGTCGCGTCAACCGGCGTCGTGCGTAACGTCCGCTCGATCACGGCAGCAACCTGATCGTCGTTGATGGTTCGAGGGCGGCCGGGGCGGGCCTCGTCGAGCAGGCCATCACAGCGATCTTTCAAAAACCGGCGGCGCCACTTGCCAACGGTGTGTTCGTGGATGCCGAGTTCGGCAGCCACAGATTTGCTTGGCAAGCCGTCCGCACATCGCAGGATCGCGCGGCACCGCTCAGATAGCGACCGCGCAACACGGTGACGACGGACTTGCCTCTCCAAGTACGCTCGCTCCTGCGCACTCAGCACCAAGGACTCGATCGGCCGGCCTCTCACACCTGCATTCGCCACAAGCGCTCTCCTCCAAGGTTTGGAGCGCTACTTTATAATGCGACGAACTTGAGTTCCAGATGACTAGCCTCTGCCTTCATAAATAATGCACCGCAGTATGCGAGCGCCATAACACCTAGGTATGGAGCGCAGTCGTAAAATGTCTTGGACGCCCCAAGCTTGAACGACCTAAGGATACAGGCGAAGCTGGATAGACTTTTTTGGCATTCACTCAGGAGCTTGACGCCGATCACTTCGCCTTTGGCATCGAGCGAACACGACACGTTGTTGGTTCTGAAACTTTCATTTTGCCCTCGAAAAGAGCGGTCGGTAAACACTTTGGGAGGGGAACATGGTATCGAAAAATACGGCAAAGGTCTTCGTTGCTTTTGCAGCTCTTTTGTCGACACTGGCTTTCGCTCAGGCCCAGAGCAATAAGCCCACCTCGCTCAAGATTGGCATCACGACCTTCCTTTCGGGACCCGCTTCAGTATTTGGTGTCCCCGCGAAAGCGGCGGCGGAACTTTGGATAGACGAATTTAATGCCGCCGGCGGCATCGATGGGGTAAAATTAGCTCCCGTCTTTATCGATGAAGGTCTCGGCGGTGATAAGTTTTTGTCGGAGTACCGTCGTGTCGCCCAAGAACCTGGCGATAAGGTAATGCTTTCCGCAATTTCGAGTGGCAACTGTAACACAGTTGTACCCGTCGCGGAGGATCTCAAAGTCCTGGACATAATGTGGGACTGTGGCACCGAAAAAATTCTCGAGGAGCGGCGCTACAAATATGCCATTCGCACACAGGCTAATGCTGTGACCGAAATGGTTGCTGCTGTTGTTTACCTTCTTAAGGTGAAGCCAGACTTCAAGACTATTGCCGTTGTAAACCAGGACTATGCCTGGGGACGTGATTCCTGGGAGATTTTCCGCAACACACTGCTGGCGTTCAAGCCGGATACAAAAGTTCTCGCCGAACTATTTCCCAAATTCGGAGCTGTTGATTTCTCGACAGAGATCACACGTTTGCAGGCGCTAAAACCTGATGTCATTCTTTCAACGGGTTGGGGTGGCGATCTCGATACCTTCGTACGCCAAGCCTCGCAACGGGGGCTGATGAAGACGTCGCAACTAGTGCTGCCGCTTGCTGAAAGTTCGCTCGAGCGTCTCGGTCCGTCATTGCCAGATGGCGTTATTATCGGAGCGCGAGGTGACCATTACTTCTTACACCCGGAAACCAAGAATGAGCCAAAACACAAAGGTTTCGTGGAAAAGTTTCGCGCTAAAACAAATAGTTACCCGATCTACCCCGTTTATCACATGGTAGCTGCACTCGAAGGGCTCGTGGCTGGCTACAATGCAGCAATAAAGAAAAATCCGGGTCAATGGCCGACGACCGACCAAGTGGCCGAGGCGATGCATGGTCTTGAGCTTCGGGGCTTAACCCGTCCGGTGAAAATCCGGGAAGACGGCCAGGGGCTCGAGGATCAGCTTCTCGGGGTCACAAAGAAGACGCCCGAATATCCGTTTCCAGTTTTTGACAAGATGATGTTGGTCCCCGCCGAACTGGTTACTACGCCGGTTGGCCAAAAGTCACAAGATTGGGTCAAGACGCTGAAGCCCGAACTGCTCAATGACCCTCGCTTAAAGATGCTCGGCGAAGGTAAGTGAAAGTTCGCCTGGGAAGTTCGCAATGAACGTCGATATCCTGTTGCTCGCTCTTGTTGACGGGCTTTCGTACGCAGGCCTCCTTTTTTTAGTGGCGTTGGGCCTGACTCTGATCTTCGGCGTTATGGGCATTCTAAATGTCGCCCATGGTGCGCTTTACGCTTGCGGCGGCTATACGGCAGCGACATTCATAAGTTGGGCCACGGGACTGGGGCTTGCATCACCGCCGTTGTTGGTTGCAGGTCTATTTCTTGCTGCATTACTGGTAGGTCTGGTCCTGGGATTCGTGTTGGAAGTCGGCCTCTTGCGACAGGTCCAGGATAAAGATCCAATCTTGCAATTGCTGGTCACTTTTGGCGCCTTTTTAATTCTTGAGGACGTTCAAAGCCTAATATGGGGAAGCGCCCCTTACTCGGCCAGCGAAGTAGTAACCCAGCTTGGCACGATCGAGCTTTTTGGCATCACCTACACCACCTATCAATTGTTGCTTATTCCGCTAATCGCCCTGCTGGTGTATGCTCTTTTGCAGTATTTTCTGCGCCATACTCGCATAGGCAAGCAGATAATTGCTGTCACGCACAACGCTGAGGTGGCGACGGCCTTAGGAATTCACTCGAGCCGAATTCGATTAGTAACGTTCGTGGTGGCCGCCATGCTCGGCGCTCTAGGAGGTGCACTGGCGGCACCGACTACTTCTATAGTGCCAGGTGTAGGCACTGATATGATCGTGCTGTCATTTAGTGTTGTAGCGACCGCGGGTCTCGGACAAATCACGGGGGCACTAATTGCCGCCGTCCTTATTGGATTAGCGCGATCGCTTGCGGTGTATACAGTACCCGAGCTCGAGGTTGTAGTTCCTTACATCATTATGGTGATAGTGCTGCTTATCAGGCCTTACGGTTTGTTCACGGTTGCACAGGCGAGGAAGATCTAATGATCATCTCGATCCTGAGCCTAGGCGGAGCGACTGCCTGCCTGTTCTTTGGCGTTTTGTTCCCGTGGATGAAAGTCCCAATTGTTATTGGATTATGCTACGGCCTCGCCGCTCTAGGGGTCTCCGTACTCATGCGAGCGGGCCAGGTGTCGTTTGGCCACGCCATGTATGCCTGTATCTCTGGATATACAGTCGCCTTCTTATCTCGATCGTTTCCGAATGCTGATGGATTATTGCTTATCGCTGCGGGGACCGTAACTAGTCTTCTAGCGGCGGCGCCAATAGGAATTTTTGTTGTACGCTACCGTGAGATCTTTTTTGGGATGCTCAACCTTGCCCTGTCAATGGTACTCTATTCTGTTCTAGGTAAGTTTTACGAGATCACAGGCGGTACAGACGGCCTCCGCGTGGATCGTTCAACGCTAGCCGGGTTGCATTTCGAACGGGCAGGCTACGAAACCGCACTGCTTGTTGTGGCAGTGTTCACGGCCCTAGCATTTGGATGGACTGTCCAACGCTTCTTTGGCTCCAGCGCTGGAGAGGCGCTTGCCGGAATTAAGACCAACGAGACGCGTCTGGAATACCTAGGTTTGTCCACTCGTAGGATTCTTTGGAACGGCTATATGATATCCGCCGCGCTGGTAGGGTTATCGGGTGCCCTGTTTGCGCTTCTTCAAGGATTGGTAACGCCGGAGTTGGGCTACTGGGTGCGATCGGGTGAGTTCATATTTATCGCCATTCTAGGTGGCGCGGCCCACACTATTGGGCCCTTTCTTGGCGCCGCTGTATTTCAGATAATTCAGTTAATTGGCGCGATGTTTTTTGCTGGTATCTGGAAAATGCTGCTGGGTGCAACATTGATTGCCGTTATTCTAATCGCGCCGTCGGGTCTTACTGGTGTACTTAAGTTTACTCGGAAATTGAAAGATCGAGGACAGTCCTCTCATTCCATAGCGGAGCAGAGTTGATGGAGCTTGTCCGAACCGAAAAACTTTCTCTCAACTTCGGCGGCGTAATCGTTGCTGATAATATTGATTTTTCTTTAGAAGAGGGAGAAAGGCTCGCCGTTATCGGAGCGAACGGAGCGGGAAAAACCACCTTTATCAATATCTGCACGGGATTTTTGAAACCTAGAAGTGGTAAAATATTTTTTGCCGGAAAGGAAATCACTGACTTCCAACCACGCCAAATCGTTCACCTTGGTCTAGGACGATCTTTTCAACTGCCCCAGCTTTTTCTTGAACACACGGTCCGACAATGTTTGGAGCTTGCTTACGTCGGACGAGGTGGGAAACTTTCATACCTTAGGCCACTCACTTCTACAGTCGATCGAAATGAGGTTGAGAATACGCTGGAAGTAACTGGACTTCGGACCCGTGGAAGCGAACCAGCGTCTGCCCTTGGCGAAGGAGAACGCAAGCTTCTCGACGTTGCAATGGCCCTAATGTTGAGGCCCAAGCTTCTCATCATGGATGAACCGACCAGCGGTGTCGCTTCAGAAGAGAAGCACGCAATCATGGAGACATTGATGATGGTGCTGTCAGAACGCAAAGTGACAAGCTGGTTTGTGGAGCACGATGTGGATGTGGTGACTCGCCATGCCACTCGCGTTGCCGCCTGGATCGCCGGTCGGATCGCGGCGGACGGTGAGCCCTCAAAGGTTTTCGCGGACCCCGAGATTCAACGGCAGGTATTGGGAACCCACTAATGCTTGTTTTGGAAAACGTCAGTGTGGATCTAGCTGGCACGACCGTCTTGCGTCGGGTTAGCGCCCAGCTCCACGCTGGATCTGTTATTGCACTTGTGGGCCGCAATGGCGCCGGAAAGACAACTCTCCTCCGGACAGTGATGGGCCTAGTAAAGATCAAGTCCGGGCGGATTTTGTTTGACGACGACGAGTTGCATAGGCTCCCGGCTCATTGGCGAGCAGAGCAGGGGATAGGTTACGCACCTGAAAATCGGGTGATCTTTCCGACCCTCTCTGTTGAGGAGAACATGCGGCTTCCATGCGAGGCGCACGGCTTACCGAACAATGAAATCGATGATCGCATTTCCGCCGTGATCGAAGTCGTGCCGCAACTTCGCGAAATGCTCAAAAGATCGGGTGCCGCCCTGTCGGGTGGCCAAGGCAAGATGGTAGCCCTCGGCAGAGCGCTCATGGCCGGGACCCGGCTAGTGCTGCTGGACGAGCCTTTTCAAGGCCTCGCGCCGGTTCTTGCCGTTCAATACGGAGAGGCGTTGGGGCGCTTACGCAAAGTGCGCCCAGATCTCTGCGTCTTGGTAACCGAGTCAAACGCTAGCCTGCTCAAGGATATCCCGGATCACACTTGGACTCTCGAACGCGGAGCATTGAGTTCGCAGGCCCGTGTTGAGCATTAAAGGATAGGATGGAACGCGGGTGAAAAAGATGTTTATCGGCGGTCAGTGGATCGCGGCGCAAGACGAGCAAACCGTTCCTGTTTTTTCTCCGGTCGACGGAGAACAGTTCGACTCGATAAGTCGCGGCAACGCTCATGAAGTTGACCTTGCGGTAAAGGCCGCGACCCGTGCCCTAGAAGGAAGTTGGGGACGGCTTAGCGCGACAGAGCGCGGTCGGATCATGATGCGCATTGCCCAGAATGTTCTAGATGATATCGACGGGCTTTCTAAACTGGAGTCTAAGGACACCGGTAAGCCCATAAGCAATGCCCGCAATGACGTAACCATCCTAGCGCGCTACTTCGAGTTTTACGGGGGGGCGACCGACAAGGTTCATGGACAGGTCATTCCTTTTCTTAATGATTACTCTGTCAGCGTTATTCGTGAGCCTCATGGAGTAACGGGGCACATTATACCATGGAACTATCCGGCTCAGATGTTAGGTAGGACCCTCGCTCCGGCCCTCGCCATGGGTAACGCCGCTGTTCTCAAACCGGCGGAAGATACGAGCCTGTCGGCATTGAGGTTTGCAGAACTTGCAACTGATGCCGGCCTTCCCGAAGGGGCGCTCAACATTGTAACGGGCCTCGGGCACGAGGCCGGTGCTGCGTTGGCTGCTCACCCTGAAGTTAATTTCCTTACTTTCACTGGGTCTAACGAGATTGGTGCACGGGTCCAAGAGGCGGCAGCGCGCAATGCGGTGAAGTGTGTCTTGGAGCTCGGAGGAAAGTCGCCGCAAATCGTCTTTGACGATGCCGATTTAGATCGCGCACTTCCAATCATTGTCAAGGCCATCGTTCAAAACGCCGGACAGACATGCACCGCCGGCAGCCGGCTGCTAGTTCATCGGAAAATCTACGACGATTTTGTGGGCCGCGTCGCCGATTCCTTTCGCTCTACTCGCGTAGGTACTCCCGATATGGACCTTGATTGTGGACCGGTGATGAACTCTGCCCAACTTGAACGAGTGAACCGGTATATCCAGAATGCGAAGCGGGATGGTATAACTGTTCTCGCCGAGGGCGAGATCGCGTCGGGTGTACCAAAGGGAGGGTTTTACGTCCGACCGACGCTATTTGGAGCCGTCCCGCGGGCAAATGCCTTGGCGCGCGAAGAGGTTTTTGGACCCGTGCTTGCGGCTCTCCCTTTTGAGGATGAAGAAGACGCGATATCGCTGGCTAATAGCACAGACTACGGTTTGCTAGCCGCAGTATGGACAGAGAACGGAGGCCGCCAGCAGCGCGTCGCAAAAGCAATCCGATGCGGGCAGGTATTCATAAATTGCTACGGAGCTGGTGGCGGGGTGGAACTTCCTTTTGGCGGGGTCAAGAAAAGTGGGCACGGACGCGAAAAAGGATTTCTAGCTCTAGAGGAGATGAGCACAACTAAGACTTTGGTGCAGTACCACGGTCGGTGAGCGAATTTTGCGAGCTCTCGACAACATCCCTACCGCAGCACTTACCTTCATGTGTGTCGCCGCCGTTCTTCGGTTCAAAGAGAATGCTTCTTCGGCACTGCGAGTGACGTAAAAAAGAATCTCATCTCGCCTAAACGGATTTTACACGGAGGGCGCATGTCTCTAGACCCTGACAATCAACGCGTAATCGACTTAATCAAGGCGGCCGGTAGGCCGCCGATTTACACGTTGTCACCGCCGCTTGCCCGCGAAGCGTATAGGCAGTCCCGAATTCCGTTACAGCCGGAATTACCCGAGGTCGAGGAAGTTCGCGAGTTCACCGCGCAAGGCCCCGTCGGAGATATACCGCTGCGGTATTATCGTGGAAATGGCGCCGTTGCGCAGCAATGCCCGGTCCTCGTGTTCTATCACGGCGGTGGATACGTAATTGGCGATCTCGATACGCACGACTACGTTTGTCGAAAGCTCGCAAATGCAGCGAAGTGCGCCGTGGTATCGGTGGATTACCGTTTAGCACCCGAACATAAATTCCCGGCTGCCGTCGATGATTCCGCGGCTGCTCTACGCTGGGTCGTGGATCACGCAGATATTCTCCGAATTGATAGGGATCGTGTGGCCGTAGGAGGCGACAGCGCTGGGGGCAATCTTGCAGCCAACATGGCCCTCATGGCGCGTAACGGTGACGTGCCGAAAATCGTCTTCCAGCTCCTCCTTTATCCAGGAACAGATATGCATATGACGCAGCCTTCTTACAGACGCGACTTCAGCAATTTTCCGCTGTCCACGGAGGCCTGTCAGTATTTCTTAGGTCACTATCTCCGCTCTGAAGCGGACAAGGCCGATTGGCGCGCTTCGCCCTTGCTTGCGCCGAGCTTTACAGGGTTAGCACCTGCGCTGGTTCTTACGGCTGGATACGATCCTGTGTCAGATGAAGGAATGGCCTACGCCAATAGGCTGAATGAAAGCGGTGTGAAGGTGACGGCGATTCACATGAGTGATCAGATGCATGGGTTTCTCACGATGGGAAAGATCGTCCGAGCAGCTGATACTGCACTGGAAATGTCAGCGACGGCTCTCCGAAGGGTGTTCGATAGCGCTTTGGACGAAAAAACAGCTTAGGCGTTAACAACCCGAAATCTTAGGACGAAGCTAAGTAACATGACCACAACCGAAGTCGTCCTTTGCAGGGCGGTCGGTCGTCGCAATTCGCAATCCTGAGCAGTCCGTTTCTGAATTGCGAAGCCAAAGAGGGGAAAGGTGAAAGCATACGAACTTCAGAACACCTCCGGAATCGACGGCTTGCGCCTCGTTGACAAACCGTTGCCTCAACCTGGCATCCGAGAAGTATTGGTGCGCATTCGCGCGGTATCATTGAACTATCGCGATCTTCTAATCGTCAAGGGCGGTTACGGCTCCCACCAGAAACTACCGCTCATCCCACTATCGGACGGTGCAGGCGTTGTGGAAGCCGTTGGGTCGGGCGTGAGCCTATTCAAGATAGGCGATCGGGTTATCGGCAGCTTTTTCGAGAATTGGATTGGGGGAAATCCAACTAAGGAGAAGTTAGCCGACGCTTTAGGCGGTTCAGTCGACGGCACGCTCGTCGAGTATCGAATTTTTCCGCAGGAAGCCCTTGTATTATCACCGCCCCACCTCTCGTTCGAAGAAGCATCGTCATTGCCGTGTGCCGCGCTAACGGCCTGGGGCGCTGTCCTGACGGCAGGTACAACAAAGCCAGGGGATTTTGTCCTTACGCAGGGAAGCGGGGGCGTTTCGCTATTTGCACTCCAGTTTGCTAAGATGTGCGGTGCAAGGATAATCGCGACGTCGTCAAACGACAAGAAGATTAAGAGACTGAAGGACGCAGGCGCCGACGAGACGATCAACTATGTTTCCGTGCGAGAATGGGGAAAGCTGGCCCGGGAAATGACACACGCTCGAGGCGTTGATCTCGTTGTTGAGGTCGGCGGCGCTGGAACGCTAAACGAGTCCATCCGCGCGACCCGGATCGGCGGCACTATCGCACTTATCGGAGTCCTCGCGGGCCCGCCTCAATCCGATAGTCGGCTGCCTCTGATCGTCATGCAACAGCAACGAATTCAAGGGGTGACGGTAGGTTCTGTCGAAGCTCTACAAGCGATGGCCGATGCCATTGCAGCAAGCAAAATGTTGCCCTTTATCGACCAGGTGTTTCCGTTCAAAGACGCCAAAAAGGCTTTCGCATACATGGCTGAGGGAAAGCATTTCGGCAAGGTGGTTATCGCCATGAGCGAGATTTAAGGAAGAGGACGGTCATGTTCCGGGCGCAATCAACATCCCTTACGAACAGAACTGGATCGATCCCGAAACCCCCGCCAAGCTCGCGCGCAAACAGATCACCAACAATGCCGGCATGTCGCTCAAGCCGGCCGAGGACCTGAAACGACTA
>WNFT01006802.1_pt1 | contig 10095 bp, 7 predicted proteins | sample 5400191 | NCBI WGS metagenome assembly WNFT01 (sample SAMN13153359, study PRJNA577476) | soil metagenome | isolation source: 80 cm saprolite under Madrone tree | place: USA:California | collected 2016-06-14 | reverse complement strand
TGAAAGGTGAAAGGTGGGTGAGTGAGTGATGAGCGAACATGCTGAAATTGGTAGCCAGTCTTTTCTTAAGCAAAAGTGGATATAATCCGTAAGAGTTCGAGTCTCTTTGTTCGTAGCTTTAGTTCCCTAATCTCGCTTAATGAAATTAATTGCCAAAAATTCTGCATTTATACCATAATAAATTATGTATTATTACAATTTAAACTTTAACCTAAAAAAATATAATTATATATTTTTATAGAGGTAATATAATTAAATATTTACCCCTTTTTAGACTATTATTATTAATAGTCATAATAATACTTTAATCCTTATTAGGTTTACAAAGGCGAGTATGCTGAAATTGGTAGCCAGGTCGTATTTAGGATACGATGATCATCAGATTTTAAGAGTTCGAGTCTCTTTACTCGTATACTTAGCTAATGATATTTACCTTTTGCCTCACGATTTAATTTTTAGTATTAATTTTATTGAATTAAATTCAGTAATTTTTTATTATCGAAATATTATTACTTTATCACCTGAGTGATTGAGTGAATATATAAATTATTGTTAAATATACTCACCTTCACTCACCCACCAAAAGTGAATCACTCAGCCACCAATCGCGCACTCATCTTTCACCTTGCACATTAGTGATAGGTGTATGACACAGTGACACCGTGATAGGTGAGTGGGTGAGTGATTGATTGTATGTAACTTAAACCATTTAAGTTAATAAAATTTTTAATATTACCCTTCTTTAAGTCAAACATCTTTAGCTAAATTGGTTAAAGCATTTGCCTTCGAAGCAAAAGATTATGAGTTCGAGTCTCATAGGGTGTTGTTATTATAATTTAGGTTTAAATAACTATTTAAACGGGTATCGTTTAGTGGTAAGACTTCTACCTTCCAAGTAGGTAATATCAGTTCGATTCTGATTATCCGTATCATTCAAAAATAATTTATTATTAGTATTAAATTGACCTATATATTTCAAAGTATTGTTACTTTACGAATTAATTAGTATAATTATATTATAATAACCTTATATAAATTAGTTTAAACTTATTAATATAGGTAGTAATTATTATATTATTTTCTAATAAAGTTAACTTTAACACTTTGAAGTAAGTTACCTTGAGGTTCACCTTAAAGAGTGACACATGTAGATACTTAATTATTATCACGATATATTATTATATATAAATAAAATAAATATGTTAAACCTAGGTGATAAATTAACAAACTTTAAATTACCTCAGATATATATTTTCTATCTATATGAATAATATTCTATGTTATTCTGGTAATAATTTATATCTCACTAACTGCTAATAACATCTTAACTTATTTACAATTTTTAGTCTATATTACAATTACTATATATTGTAAAAATTAGTTTTAAGTGAAGATATATTAGAAAAAATTGTTAGTCTAACTATTAGAGTAATATCTAAATAGTTATAACTTATACTTATATAACTTATAAAAATAGTATATATTCTTATCATTAAATGATTACTTTATTATTATTAATTCCTATAATAGGAAGTTTATTTTTAGTTCCTATAAAAGAACTAGATTCCACACAGGTGAGAGAATTAGTTGAAGAATCCGAAAAATTCAAAAATGAGAATAGAAAACGACTAATAAAACAAATAGCTCTAATTACATCAATAGTAAACTTAATAGTAGCAATAATTCTATGAATTCAATTTGATCCTAGTACTACTCAATATCAATTTGTCGAAGAATATACAGGATTAAGTTTATATAAACAAGTAGAAAATATAGAAATATCATTACCCTATATCCATTTTTATGTAGGTATAGATGGTATATCAATATATTTTGTATTATTAACTGCTTTTATAACACCAGTATGTATATTATCTAATTGAGAAGATATAACAACAAAATTAAAATATTATTTAATATCTTTCTTAATATTAGAAACTTTACAAATAGCAGTATTTGTAGTTTTAGATCTATTAGTTTTCTATGTATTCTTTGAAAGTGTATTAATACCGTTATTCTTAATTATAGGTATCTGAGGTGCAGGTATTCCTAGAATAAGAGCTTCATTTATGTTATTTTTATATACGTTACTAGGTTCATTATGAATGTTATTAGCTATAATGGTAATTTATAATCACTATGGTTCAACTGATATGCAATTAATTTCATTAAAAGAAATAGCTTTAGATAGTCAAAAATGATTATGATTAGCTTTCTTTATTAGTTTTGCTTTTAAAACTCCTTTATTTCCATTTCATATTTGATTAAATTTTGCTCATACCTCAGCTCCTTTAGGAGGAAGTATAATATTAGCAGGTGTGATATTAAAATTAGCAACTTATGGTTATTTACGAATATTAATTTCAATATTACCTGATGCTACAAATTATTTTTCACCATTAGTACAAACAATAGCTATTATTTCTCTAATTTATGCTTCACTAGCAACTATTAGACAAACTGATATTAAAGGAGTAGTAGCTTACAGTTCTGTTGCTCACATGGCTGTAGTAGTTCTAGGTCTATTTTCTAATAATATTCAAGGTATTCAAGGTGCAATATTATTAAGTTTAGCTCATGGTTTTGTAAGTCCTGCTTTATTTATTTTAGTAGGTGGAGTTTTATATCATCGATATCATACTAGAACTGTAAACTATTATAGAGGTATGGTTTTAACTATGCCTATATTTACTATTATGTTCTTCCTATTTACATTATTTAATATGGGTACACCTCTATCTGCTAACTTTATTGGTGAATTTTTATCTTTAGCTGGAGTATTCCAAAGAAATCCTGTAATTGCTGCTTTAGGGGCAACTGGTATATTCTTTTCTGCTTGTTATTCTATTTGATTATATAATAGAATTGCTTATGGATCACATAGTAAATATATACCTGTTACTTACGACATATCTAGAAGAGAATTTATGCTTCTATTACCTTTACTTATTGCAACTTTAGTATTAGGAATATTCCCTAATATAATATTGGATACTATTGCACTATCGGTATCTACTTTATTATATAATATCTAATAGATTATTATAAATAAGTGTTTTAATTTATCCCTTATTTAATTCTAATAATATTAATATTTAACATAATATATCAGCCCCTTCTCCTTTATTTAAATTTAGTAATTTAGTATTTTTATATCATAAATTATAAAATGTTATTATTTTGAATTCCTTCAGATATTTTATAAGCTATTATTATAATATAATAACATCTTTTTATAAAAAGATTCATCGTATACATGATTAATGTCTGATCACATAAATGCAAATATTGTGATTAAGTCATTGGTAAGTAAATGTTTTTATAAACACTCTACCCCCCCCCACCCTTACCTAGGTGACACCTTTTGGTGAGTGTCAGAGGACTGGGTGAATGATTAAATATATCAAATAAAGCTAAAGATTGCAATATATAATATATATATAAATTATAGCAATAATGTAATTTATATAAAACATATATATGCTAGCATTATGATTATATATATTTAGAACATAGATGATATAATCTTGACAAGTATCTTTTTTATTCTGAAATTTAGATTTATATCTATAAATAAAATTATACACAATAGATCTAAGTTAGATAAGATTAAATATAAAATATAAAAAAGAGTTAAATTTTTAATATGTTAACGACTGTTTTTAACTTCTTGGAAGTTTTAGTTGTTTTAGTTCCAATGCTATTGGCAGTAGCCTTTATGACAATTATTGAACGAAAACAATTAGCAGCTATGCACCGAAGAGTAGGACCTAACATAGTAGGTATTTATGGTATTCTGCAACCATTTAGTGATGCTTTAAAACTTGTTCTTAAAGAAACAATAGTACCAGCTCATGCAAATAAAGTATTATTCTATTTAGCTCCTATATTAACTTTAGTATTTAGTTTATTAGGTTTAGGAGTTATACCTTTTGGTGAAGGTTTAGTTATATCTGATTTTTCTATGGGAATATTATATACTATAGCATTATCATCTTTAGGTATATATGGAGTATTATTTGCTGGGTGATCAGCTAATTCTAAATATGCTTTCCTAGGAAGTTTACGATCTACAGCAAGTATGATTTCTTATGAATTAATTTTAAGTACTGCTATCATAATAGTAATTCTATTAGCTGGTTCTTTTAACTTTACTGCTATTATAGAAAATCAGCAATCTGTTTGATATATTATTCCTTTACTTCCTATTTTTATTATATTTTTTATTTCCATACTAGCTGAAACTAATAGAACTCCATTTGATCTACCAGAAGCTGAATCAGAATTAGTTGCTGGATTCTTTACAGAACATAGTTCTATTGTTTTCGTATTCTTCTTCTTAGGTGAATACTGTTCTATAGTTATTATGAGTGCTTTATCAGCTATTCTATTTATGGGTGGTTGATTAATGCCCGAAATATTTGTAAATGATACTGTTATCAATCTACAAAGTATAATATTAGGATTAAAAACTTGTATATTCTGTTTCTTTTTTGTATGGTTTAGAGCGACACTACCTAGATTGAGATATGATCAATTAATGTTATTTATGTGAACTGCATTATTACCTATAGCAATTGCTTTAACTGCATTAGTTCCAAGTATTTTAGTAGCTTTTGACATTGCTCCATATTAATTTATTAAAATCTATACCTAATATATATTTTTTAGTAAATATATGCATATATACCCCCTTAAACATATATATGTTTATAAAATTAAGTAAAGTCTTATATAATTTATATTATCTTATATTCATTTATTTTATTAGTTTATATCTATTATAGTATTAATATACTTATACTTTTATAAATAAGATATAAATTAGTCTTCTAAAAGAAGTAAGTATAAAATAAATGAATATTAAATTTTTGTAAAATACTTTAATAACATTCTATTAAATAGGGTGGTGCCTGATTGGTAATAGGGGTTTTCTGTAAAAAAATTGATCTTCGATCATTATTGGTTCAATTCCAATCCACCCTAATATTATAACAGTATTGTTATAATCTTTTTTAGTCCAATTAGACTAAATACATGTATCTAATTTATGTAAATATTAGATTTAACTTTTCTAATCCTTTTAATAATTTTTTTTAATTTATTTATTAAGTATTAGTTATTATTATTAGAATAATAATAATTACAGTTTATTAATAATTTATAATATCGTAATATATTATAGAGGTAAAGGTTGTAGCATAATTGGTTAATGCAATTCGCTCATAATGGATCTTATGTGGGTTCAATTCCCGCCGGCCTTAATTTTTATTTTAATTATTAGGGATCTTATAGTTTAAATGTAGCTATTTAAGATACTAATTAAGTTACTCACCTTCACAGTCACTTTTTCACCCACCCTTACCTGTCAATTGTTTCATTTAAGGTGAGGGTGGGTGAGTGACTGAGTGTGTGCTTAAAATTTATTTACTAAATATAGTAAATAGTTTAATTAGCTATAAAAATCTGTAATAAATATATGGATATATGGTAGAGTCTGGTTGAATACGACCGTCTTGAAAACGGTTAAACATAGTAATGTTTCATGAGTTCGAATCTCATTGTATCCGTTTTGTTTAAATAACCAGGTAACCTTATATTACCAAATATTGGTAATTTAATATCTAGACAATTATAGGGTTATTTAATATTATATATATTTATATTCTAATCAAATATTAAATAATACTATTGTGTAACCTTATAATATAATTTATATTTAAAATATAGATATTTATACCTCCCTCCCTCACGCACCCTCACCCTCCCTTATCTTAACTGACACCGTGATAGGAGGCTCCCATCTGTCACACAAAAGTGAATGATAGGGTGACAAAAGTGACTATGTGCTAATGGGAGGGAGGAGAGTGTGTAATATTATTTTATTATAAGATAAACTAAATAAAAATGAAACATTTAGATGTAACAAGAACTGATTATCAAGTTTTCCCTCACCACTTAGTTGATCCTTCACCTTGACCAATCTTGACAAGTTTTTCACTATTTACATTTACAGTATCAGCTGTACTCTATATGCATGGTTTTGCTAATGGTGGTACATTATTAACATTAGGTTTTTTACTAACAGCTGGTGCTATGACATTATGATTTAGAGATGTGGTTACTGAAAGTACTTATCTAGGACATCACACATTTGAAGTAAAAAAAGGTTTAACAATAGGTGTGGCTTTATTTATCATCAGTGAAATTTTTGCTTTCTTATCAGTATTTTGAGCTTATTTACATTCAAGCTTAGCTCCTACTATTGAAATAGGTAGTTCTTGACCACCTTTAGGTATTACTCCATTAGATCCATTTGCTATACCTTTATTAAATACTTTAGTATTATTATCAAGTGGTGCTTTTATTACTTGAAGTCACCATGCTTTAATACAAGGAAATAGATCAGGTGCTATTTGAGGTGGTATCTTTACTATAATATTAGCTTTAGTATTTACAGGATTACAATATGTAGAGTATTCAACAGCTGGATTTACAATAGCTGATTCTGTTTATGGAACTGTTTTCTTTGCTTCTACAGGATTACATGGTTTACATATTATAGTAGGAACAATCTTTATTGTAATAGGATTATTAAGAATATTTGCATATCATTTAACTGATAACCACCATTTAGGTTATGAAAGTGCTATACTTTACTGGCATTTTGTTGACGTTGTTTGATTATTCTTATTCGTTCTAGTGTATTGATGAGGTTCTTAATTAATAATCTAAAACTTATTTACCCCCTTATTAGAATAATTAAGCTAATACTCCTTGTGATAATAGAACTATATTTTCTATGGTGTAAATAGCTATTAAAGCTAATACACCTCCTAAAAATGGAGCAGCTAATGTAATAGCATGTTTCACAAATATATCAGTTATAAGTAAATTAGACTCCTGATGGTTATTAATAATATTTTGTTTGATTGCATTAGATATTTCCGAAGCTAGTAAAGGATTATCTTCCATCATATTATGAAGTTCCCCCATAGAATTATGATGATATAAAAAATATTTATAATCGATAATACCATGGGTGGAGTAAACTCTATAAATAGATTGATCGGTTAAAGCTACATCATGTTCCGGTAAAATAGTATACATTTGTTGTAATTGGGTAATTTCTCTAATCATTTGTGGTAAATTATGTCTACCAAAACTATCCAATGTATTCATATAATTAGAATATAATAAGTTAAATTCACTCATCATATAGATAAAATAACTACTAATAATCATTACTATTAACAACTTGTTATTATTTAATATACTCATAATAATAGTAGGTATATTATATAATTTGTTTAAAACACTCATTCCGATATAAGAGTGATCAGATAGATAATTAATTCCTTTATTGACAATATTTGGGATACTAGGATAATTATCATAATTAGTAAATAATTTATAGGTGTTATTAATACCTAATTTAATAGTTGAAAATATTTTTCTAATCATTATATAAAATATCAGTGTTAAAAAAATGTGTTAAATAAAAATAAGGTAAGGTGTATTTTTATAAAAACTAACATTAGTGAAGTAATAAATATTAAATAAATTTCTCATTAATGAAAACTTTCACCAATATTTAATATTAAATATTTAATATGAATATGAATATGTATTAGATATCTGGTGATTAACTAATTAATAATATAATTAATTTATCTATATATTAATACAAATATATTGAATAGAATTATGACTAGTAACATAATAAATATTATAAAAGTATTTCAATAAAACGAATAACTTTTTAATTTTCTTCTAATAAGGAAATACTTGGCTAATTTAGGATATTTTTCTTCTAATTTAAAATATTCAATTAATCTATCTCCAGAATGAATACCAATTAAAGTAAATAAACAAAATAGAATAGTAATAGCAAAGCTTATATGAATAACCGCATATTTCTGTTCATGTGATAATTGATCCAAAAATAATTGAAATTGGGTAATATATTCCTGAATTGTATCTAAATTAATAAACCCTGCAGATGAATCGTCCCCCTTAACTACTTCAATAATACTTTTAAGGTATCATTTACTTCAACTAATCCATTTTTCAATTCACTATTAGCATTTGACAATTGATTTTCAATATTAGTTTTATCAGTAGTAGATACATTTTCATTATGTAACTGTTCATTTAAGTTATGGATTTTTTCAAAAGAACTTTGAACTTTATCCATACTTCGCCTACCTACTTCTCCATATGTCTCTATTTTAGCTTTGGTTACTTCATTAACAATATTTTTATCTGCAAGTTCTTTAGTCGTATTAGTTAATTGTTCATAACTATCTGCTAAATTTTTAACACCAGGATCTACAACTAAATCTTTTTTCAATCCTCTAATATAATTCTCTGTGCTCATTCCGGTCATTACTGCACTACCATATGTTCCAAATTTTTTAAAAATTTCTCTAAATTTCATAAATTATTTTATTTATTTTTATTAAACACAGATCCTCCATATATAATCATATATATTAAATGATTATAAATACCAATATATAGCATTAATAGAAGAATTAAGAAAGAAAGGACCACCTAAACTCTCAAAGTCCATCCGTAATAAACTTTTTCCATTATTTAAACCAATGTGTTAACTTCATCACGTATAAACTCTTCTTCATATAGGGGGGTATATAATTTTTGTTTTTAATAGTTGAGTTGAATTATATTTTTTTAAATATTTTATAGATAATAACAATACCTATTTGATTTTTTTGAATTTTATATAAAAATTAATATAATAAATATTTTTAAATTATTTATATGTATTTTAGTAATTTAATAGATATAATAGTTAAATTATTTAAATTTTATTCCACAAAGGGGTGTTACCCCCCCCTGGATAGTTTGGTTAATATATAAACCTTATTAAATAATCAGAAGTATAGTTAACTTACTTTATATTATGTGTATAATAATAATTTTGTACAGTTTTTATATAAAAACTCTATATAAGAGAACAGATACTTTAGATAAAATATTATTAAATATGTGAAAAATTTACAAATAAAAGAGGATAATTAAAATATAAAATATTATTTATTTTAATTTCTCAGTTAATTATATATAAGATAATTATCCATAGAGATAATTCTAAATATATTTATATCTATACACATATATAAAATATTTATTTTAGATAAAAATTATTTAAAGTCAAACCAAAAATAATGAAAATATATAACTTAACAATATGTATAAAAAATATCTTATTAAGATAATATCGTTAATTTTATAATTCAACTTAATTTGAATATTTTATTTGCTAACAATTATCAAGTACTCGTAAATTGTAAGAATATATATTCTTATAACATATTTACTTATATAGACAAAAGTAAATAAATAATCTGACATCGCAAAAACTTATCTAATTTCCTTGTTATAAAAATAATCTTTATCCTGTTATACTATCAGCTTTTCTTATTATTGTATTATAATAGGATAGTATTGTGTAATATTATATTAATAAAATATTAAGGATTAGAGGAGTAAAATAAAAATTATATGAATGCTTCATAATTGAATACCGAAACTAAATAGTAAAGACTTTAAGATTAATAATTCAGTAATAAATGATAAAAATCTGATGTTCTATAACAATATGCAAAATAATATAAAATATACTAGTATAAAAATGAAATTATCCATTATACTTAATGCATATTTTAAACATTTAGGTTGTTTAATAAGTGAACCTGTAATTAATATAACACCAAATAAATTAAATATACATATATTTTATTATAAAAGAAATGTAGTTAATAAAAAATATAATAATTTAAGATATGAACAAATATATTATTATATTGTTAGACGAAGTCTTAAGAGTAGATTAAGTAAAGCTAATTTAAATAAATTTATGAATTATCTTAAATATTTAAGATATAATAATAATAGTAATTATACATCATCTTTATCTTCAACTTCTTCAAACGTATCATCTTCGACATATCGATTATCTGTACCTTTAAATTTTAAAAATAAAGAGATAAATAGAATTCATATAAAAGCTGAAAAATTAGCAAATAAATATATAAACCAAATTAATAGTTTTAATAATTTATTGAATAC
>WNFT01009716.1_pt1 | contig 10097 bp, 6 predicted proteins | sample 5400191 | NCBI WGS metagenome assembly WNFT01 (sample SAMN13153359, study PRJNA577476) | soil metagenome | isolation source: 80 cm saprolite under Madrone tree | place: USA:California | collected 2016-06-14 | reverse complement strand
GCCAAACCCTCACGCTGGAGTTCATTGGCGAACTGGACAATAAGAATGCCGTTCTTGGAAACAAGACCAACCAAAGTCACCAACCCGACTTGAGAATAGATGTTGAACGACGTCGTCCAGCCGTCGGTGAAGAACTTGCCGAAGGGCATCTTCAAAAACATGAATACCGCCGCACCAAACAGCGCCAGCGGGACCGAGCCCAGCAAAATGATCAATGGATCGCGGAAGCTGTTAAATTGTGCAGCAAGAACAAGGAAAATGAGCAGAACCGCGAGGAGGAAAACTCCAAGAAAATTATTCCCTTCCAATCGAAGTTGGCGGGAGCCCCCAGTGTAATCGATCACATAACCCGCGGGGAGGATCTGACGCGCTTCGTTCTCCAAAAACTTGAGCGTTGAATCGACTGAACCGGCCGGAACACCGCTGATGGTGACGGCGTTGAGCTGCTGCATGCGATTCAATGATCGGGCAACCGTTTTCTGCTGGATATGCGCGATGGTGCTGAGAGGGATCAGCTGGTTATTGGGGCCAGTAACGTAAATGTCGTTCAGCTGCTCAGGGTTTAAGCGGTCTACGCGTTTGATTTGTGGAATGACTTTGTAGCTGAGTCCTTCCATATTGAACCAGTTGACGTAATTGCCGCCAACGCTGGCAGAGAGATCGGAGCCAATCTGCTGCATGTTCAGCCCCATCGCCGAAATTTTGTCATGATCGAGAAGGATCTGCGCTTGGGGTTGGTCGATCTTAGTGTCGATGTCGCCGAACTGAAACATGTGCGCCTTCATTGCCTTCTGGAAAATCTCCTTGCCAAATTCCAGGATGCGTTCCTGATCGGCCGTGGAAGCAATGATAAAGCTAACCGGAAAGTTGTCGGAGCCCGGCAGCGCCTCGGGCATGATCGGAAACATTTGAATCGCCGGGATAGCTGCCAGTTTTTGTTGAACGACTGGCAGATAGTTTTTCGTTGGGACCTTTCGCGTGCCCCACGGTTTCAGCACCATGCCGCCAAAGCCGCTGCTGGGTGAGGTAATTTGAAATGTGAACCGAGTATCCGGAATATCGTGAAACACTTTTCCGGCAGCATCGGCATAACGAATGGTGTCGTCGATCGTTGCATTGGCTGGGGCGGTGATGATGCCAAAAATCACGCCCTGATCTTCTTTCGGCGCCAGCTCCTTCGTCGCTACCTTCGGAATAGCGAGAAACATCAAACCCGCGAGCAACGAAATCCCCGCCCAAACAACGTAGACAGCAGGGCGCGCCTGCAACCGACCCAGCCTTTGAACCCGTGCTCGACATGATGGGGCGGCAGTAGATACGCCGACATCATTGGTGAGAGAACCAGCGCGACCACCCCAGAGATGAAGACAGCGCCGGCAAGCGTCAGAGCAAATTCGCGGAACAGCGCGCCGGTCAGCCCGCCTTGTAATGCGATCGGCGTGTAGACCGCCGCCAGCGTGATTGTCATCGCAATGATCGGACCGATCAGCTCGCGTGCGCCAACGAGCGCCGCGTTCATCCGCGACATTCCGTCCGCAATGTGGCGTTCCACATTTTCGACCACAACGATCGCGTCATCGACCACCAATCCGACCGAGAGAACGATCGCGAGCAGCGTGAGGAGATTCAGCGTGAACCCGAACACCTGCATCAAAAACAACGCGCCAATGAGGGAGATCGGGATCGCCACCACCGGGACAATCACGGAGCGGAACGATCCCAGGAACAAAAAGATCACCACCATCACGATGAGCAGTGTGTCGATGAGCGTCTTTACTACTTCATGAATCGCATCGCTGATGTACGCGGTCGCGTCATAGGCGATTTCACCTGTCATTCCGGTCGGCAGCTCCTTCTTGATTTGATCGAGCTCGACGCGAGCGCGTTTGATTACATCCAACGAATTGGCATTCGGCAGCACCCAGATACCCATGAACACAGCTTTCTGTCCGGAAAACCGCACCTCGGTGTTGTAGTCTTCTGCGCCGAGAACAACGTCAGCGATATCGCCGAGCCGAATCAGCGTGTTCTTATCCTGCCGGACGACCAGCTGCTTGAACTGCTCCGCCGTGTGCAAATCGGTGTTTGCTGTCAGGCTGACCTGAAGAAGCGAGCCTTTGGTATTTCCAACGGCCGCCAGAAAGTTGTTCTTCGCCAGGATATCGCGGACTTGCGACGGGCTGATGTTCAGCGCAGCCATCCGGTCCGGTTTCATCCAGATGCGCATGGCAAAAGTGCGGCCGCCAAGAATGTCCGCTTTTTGCACTCCCGCAATTGCGGTCAAACGTGGTTGCACGAGGCGGACGAGATAATCGGTCACCTCGTTAGGCTCGAGAATGTTGGATGTAAAGCTGAGATAAGCGGAAGCGAATTGGGAATCGGCCGCTTGAATCGCAATTACTGGAATCTGCGATTCCGGCGGCAGATTGTTACGAATCGCGTTAACTCGCGCGCTGATATCCGACAGCGCCTTGTTCGCGTCGTAGTTCAATTTGAGACGCGCAGTGACAAGTGATTGCCCCTGCGTGCTCTGAGATTGGATGTAGTCGATGCCGTCCGCAGCCGCCATCGCGCGCTCGATCGGAGTAGTGATAAATCCCCGAACGAGCTCGGCGTCAGCGCCGATGTAAATCGTGGTCACCGTAATCGCGGCGACGTCGCTGCGCGGGTATTGCCGCACATTCAGCGTCTTCATCGCCTGCAAACCGGCGATGAGGATGACGAAGCTAACCACCATCGCCAGCACCGGCCGTTTGATAAACAGATCGGTAAATTTCATTTCCTAATTCGGGTGCGCTCTTCGCATCTTCTTGCGCTTACTGTGGTTGTTTCGGATCTCGACATAGACGGTTCGGATTTGCTGTTACGAATCGATCGGCCTGGGGTTCAGCTGCGGCTTGGGGGCCAAATCGTTATTGATTACCACCGGCATTCCGTTACGCAGCTTGAACACGCCGGTGCTGACCACCACATCGCCTGCTTTCAACCCTTCCGTAACGGCAACGAAATCTCCACGCGCTTCCCCGATCCGCACAAAAGCCTGTCGTAACGACTGCGACTCTTTGCCGGTCTTCGGGTCTTTTTTCTTGTCGATTACGAAAACAGAATTGCCATACGGAGCGTAGGAGACAGCACTACCCGGAATCACGAGTGTTTTGCTTTTCTCCGGCAAAATGACGTCGACTTTGACAAACATTCCAGGGCGCAACTCGTGGGCCGAATTATCGAGCGTCGCCTGCAAAGAGATGTTGCGTGTTACGTTATCCACCATGGAATTGATGGCGGTCACTTTTCCTTTGAACTCGCGGCCGGGTAGCGCGTCGGCATGAACGCGCGCCTCGTATCCGGCGGCAAGCTGAGGAAGGTTCTGTTGCGGCAACGCGAAATCGACATAGACCCTGTCGAGCGCTGTCAGCTGCACCACTTGCTGACCAGAGTTGATCATCTGCCCAACGTTCACTTGCCTAATACCGAGCATTCCATCGAATGGCGCGCGGACCTGTTTCTTCGTGATGAAAGAGCGCATGTTGTCCACCGCGCCTTGCTTTTGGCCAAAAGTCGACTGAGCCGTATCCAATTCCTGCTTCGAAACAACCTTTCGCGCCGCCAAATCGCGTTCTCGTTCAAGATTCGCTTTCGCCAATTCCAAATCGGCTTCTGCGGTGTGCAACTGCGCTTCCTCGGCCGAGCTGTCGAGCCTCATTAGGACGTCACCTTTTTTCGCGACGCCCCCACTTTGGAAATCGATTTCGGCAACGACTCCGCCCAGCTCGGTGGAAACCACCGCGCCCTGAACGGCTGAAACCGATCCGATTGCGGACAGTGTCGGCGCCCAATCTTCTTCCTTAACGACCGCGCTCGACACCGTGGTTGGTGGCATCACCATCGGCGTGCTCATCATTTTGCCGATTTGCAGGAACTTTATTCCGAAAACAAAGCCTCCAATCGCAATGAGCAGACATATCGCGAGGGTAACACTCCGCCACCGACGTCGCGGCCTTACACCCGACTGCACTGGAATGTTCGAAACACTCTTTGCCACGTCATGCATAAGCCAGTTCTCCCTCAGGTTTGAACAACAAGCGCCAGAGCCGCCGCGTCACCGCCAACTGACGTTCTCGTCTTTCCGTCGCCGTCATTTCCTGGGGACGCAACACATCGAGCATCAACATTCCGCGCGCTACGGCGAATATTAATTCAGCCAATCCGGTCGGTGAAAGGCCATGCGTGGCGTTTTGAGTTTCAGGCGCTCGCGCGATCAGTTCGGTCACACCGTCCATGGCCGTTTGCAAAACATCGCGCACCAGATCGGCCATCTGCGGATTGCGCGATGCTTCGGCGTAAAGATCGACTACGAATGCGGAGATAACTCGCGGCTCGTTCTCACAGCAATGCGCGGTGAACAGAATTTCCAGCGACTCGAGCAATGTTGGCGCCTGCTGCGCGCGTTCCAACATTTCGCCAATCTCTTTCTTGTGGCGGTCCGCCATCGCGGAAATCACCGCCTCTTTATTTTCGAAGTAGCGATAGATCAGGCCGACGCTGATGCCGGCTTCGGCACTGATGTCGTGCATGCTGGCCTGGTGAAATCCATGTTTGGCAAAGCACGCTAAAGCGGCATCAAGGATTTGAGAACGTCGGTCTGGGTTAGCAGATTCAATCTGAGGCTGTGACATAAGCCCGGGAAGATGAATGAACGTTCATTCATTGTCAACACTCATTCGTGTAGTCCGCCCCGGTCCTCGGTAGTACCGCACCTAAGAAATGGTCTCAAAGCACCACGTGCACTAGGGGAGGCGCGCTGCCCCGAGAGTCTTCCGGGGAGGGTCGGCGCAGCCCACCGACCCTACTACTCCTGGCCGGCAAATCGCCCTGTTGTTCAAGATTTCGTATCCACCACTGCTTCTAAGTGATGCGACACAACAGGCACAGGTTGGACCGACGAGTCGACGCCGCTGAAAGGATCCGGAGTCGGTTGCCCCATAAATTGCATAATCGCGGCGAGCACGCTCAAAATGCATGTGGCATACACCGCCGTTTCCATTATCCCCCGGCCCTTCTCCTCCGAGGAAGCCAGGAGCCCGTATATTGATTGAGCTTCGTTGTTCATAATTTTGAGACGCCGCGGAGTTCCCGCTTTGTCTAAGGTTGGTTGATTGTTCATTATTGGTTTTGAACGTTGGATGCGGCGCCGCCCTGAATTGGATTCAAATAATTGTCATGTTGAGCGAAGCGAAACATCTCTGTTTGCCTCTGACACGCGGTTCGATCAGATGATCAGAGATTCATCGCTGCGCTCAGAATGACAGGAAAACACTCGTGAAGCCACTGACCATCAGCTCGCGGCTAATGCGCAATTTCCCTCCAGATGCGCGTTACCTCATCGGCGTCTCCGGTGGACGCGATTCCATCGCGTTGCTGCACTGGCTGGTCAATCTCGGTTATGACAGACTGATCGTTTGCCACTTGAATCATCAATTACGCGGACAATCGAGCGATGCCGATGCACGTTTTGTGCAAAAGCTCGCTGCGAAATATCAGGTCGGCTTTGAACTCGGCGCGGCAAACGTCCGCGCGCTCGCGAGGAAAAAAAAGATGTCACTTGAAACCGCTGCACGCGAGGCGCGTTACTCATTTTTCTCGAAAGCGGCGAAGCGCCGCCGTTGCCATAAAATTTTTCTGGCACATCATGCGGATGATCTGGTTGAGACGTTCCTGTTAAACTTGATCCGAGGCGCCGGTCTCACCGGTCTGGGCGGAATGCGCGATGTTTCCAGCCGACAGATTCACGGAGTTGACTTAACGATACTGCGCCCGTTGCTCTCAATCTGGCGCAGCGACATCGATAAATATGTGCGTGAGTGTCATCTGAGATTTCGCGAAGACGCCACGAATAAAAATCTCGCACCGACGCGAAATCGAATCCGCAACCGTATCATTCCGTATCTGGAAAAAATCCTTGACCGCAACATCCGTCAGAACCTTTGGCGAACAGCCACTATTGCCGCTGAGGAAGAGAACTGGCTCGACAAGGAGGTCCCTGATTTGACGAATGTGGATCTTTCAGTGCCAAAACTCCGCGCGCTGCCTGTTGCGCTTCAGCGCCGGGCGATTTTGAAATGGCTGCGCGTGCAAAACATCTCCGGAGTTGGGTTCGAGGTGATCGAACGCGTGCGCTTGCTGCTCGATCCAAACGTTCGCACAGCGAAAGTAAATCTACCGCAGGATCGACACGCGCGACGACGCGCCAAAACGATTTTCATCGAATGATGCCCACCATAAAGCGGGCATAACGATGTCAATTCAATCGCGGATCAGCTCCACCCAACGCAACCGTTCTTCGGGATAAACATCTTTCGTTGGCGAGAAATCTTCCGGGTGATCGAGACTTCCAGTAGTGATATCGATCTCATCGGCACGTTTGTTGTGCTCATAAGTGAGAGACGTTCCACAGTGAGGGCAAAAGGTCCTCCAGGCGCCGGTCTCCGTCTGATATCTGTGTGGCGTTCCTTTGGTGAATTGGAACTGCGAACGTTTTATTACAATCCACGCTACCGCCTGAGCTCCCACAGCTCGACGGCAGTTGGCACAATGACAATTCGCCCGGACACGAACCTCGGACGACGCGCTGAAACGCACCTCGCCACAATAACAGCCACCGGTAATTGTATGCGTTTTCATACTTGTTATTAGGATAACGGCTTGACACAGTCGCCGCTACAGCATCTGTGAAAATCTGTGTAATCTGTGGCTAATGGCTGCTGAAATCCGCGTCCGTTTCGCCCCCTCGCCCACCGGCTACCTGCACATTGGCGGGGCGCGCACCGCGCTGTTCAACTGGCTGTTTGCGCGGCATCACGGCGGGAAATTCGTGCTGCGCATTGAAGACACGGACATCAAGCGAAACACCGAGGAAGCCATGGCCGCGATTTACGAAGGGTTACAATGGCTAGGTCTAAATTGGGACGAAGGCCCGCACGCCGGCGGCGAGTTTGGACCGTATCTGCAAAGCGAGCGCACAGAACTTTACGAACGGTACCTGAAGAAACTTCAGGATGCCGGTCACATTTTCGAAGACCAAGGGGCGCTGCGATTTCGTTCCCCGCGCGAGCACGTAATCGTGGACGACATTGTCGCCGGCAGAATCGATTTCGATCTCAGCAATCCCGCCATCCACCCTGACATGACGATTCGGCGTCCCGATGGTTCATGGATCTTTCATTTCGTGAATGTGGTTGACGATCTTGAAATGAAAATCTCCCACGTGATCCGCGGCGAAGATCATCTCTCGAACACGCCGAAGCACATCGAGATCATCCGCGCGCTCGGCGCGACGCCTCCGCACTACGCGCACATCCCGCTCATTCTCAACCGCGACGGAACAAAAATGAGCAAACGCGACGAAGGCGCGCGTGTCGAGTATTACATCCGGCGCGGTTATCTCCCGGCGTCCGTCCGCAATTATCTTTGTCTGCTGGGCTGGTCGCCCAAGGATAACCGCGAGAAATTGGACATCGACGAAATCATCCGGATTTTCGATCTCAAAAACGTCGGGCGCAGCTCGGCAACATTCGATCCAGACAAATTACACTGGTTGAATGGCGAATACGCCCGCGAACTCAGCGATGCCGAGTTCTACGATCTTGCCGTCGCAAGGCTAAAGTCGAGCGGCGTGAAGCTCGATAAATTTCCTGAGGAATACGTGCGTGCAGCGCTGCAGACCTGCAAAGGAAAGATCAACACATTCGACGAACTGCCGGCGTATTGCGGGTTCTATTTTACCGACGACGTCGATTACAATCCCGAAGGCGTTTCGAAACATTTCAGCGCCGAAAACAAGCCACGCCTTAAGGCCGTTAGGGAAGCATTGAGTGCGCTCGAAGAATTCAACGCGGCTGAAATTGAAGCGACACTAAAAAACACCGCATCAAAGCTCGGCGGAAAAGTCGGGGCGATAGTTCATCCCACGCGACTTGCTGTAACCGGGAGCAACGTGGGCCCCAGTCTCTATCACTTGCTGGAAGTGCTTGGAAAAGAAAAGGTGCTGGCGCGCATTGACCGGGCGCTGGCAAAGTTCGGAAGATAAGCTGCCAGCTTATCTCGGACGCAAAGCGGCTCGCTCTGCGAATATCAAATCCGGCAGGCTGGCAGCCTCCCAGCCGAGTCAGGCAGGCTGCCTGACTTCCTTGTGTACCTCTTTTGCCCAGGTATCCCTGAGTGTGACCGTGCGATTCCAGATTTGTTTTTGCGACGTTGAATCCGGGTCGAGCGTGAAATAGCCGAGACGCTCAAATTGATAGCACTCTTCCGGACGCGCATCTGCCAGCGCCGGCTCAGATTTCGCGTTCACCACTTCCAGCGAATGGGAATTAATGAATGCTTTGAAATCACCGGTCGCATCAGGCTCGGGAGAAGTGAAGAGCCGATCATACAATCGAACTTCGGCATCAATCGCATGCGCGGCGCTCACCCAGTGAATAGTCCCTTTCACTTTACGGCCTGCCGTCGGTCCGCCTGATTTGCTCTCCAGGTCAACTGTGCAACGAAGCTCGGTTACTTTGCCCGCCGCATCTTTCACGACCTCGTCGCACTTGATGATGTAAGCGTACTTCAGCCGCACTTCGCCACCGGGTCGCAACCGAAAATATTTCGGCGGCGGCGTCTCCATGAAATCGTCGCTCTCGATGTAGAGCTCGCGACCAAATGGAATTTTGCGCGTTCCGGCATTTGAATCCTCAGGATTGTTAACTGCATCGAGCTCTTCGGTTTTTCCCTCCGGATAATTGGTGAGCACAACTTTGATCGGCCGCAGAACGGCGAGCCGGCGCGTGGCGGTGCGATTGAACTCATCCCGCATCGTGTGTTCGAGCAATGCCATGTCGGTCATGCTCGGGTATTTTGTGATCCCGACGTTGTAAGCGAACGTGCCCAACGCGCTTGGCGTGACGCCGCGTCTGCGCAATCCGGAAATGGTGGCCATGCGCGGGTCGTCCCAGCCGTTTACCAGTTTTTCGCTTACGAGCTGGATCAATTTGCGCTTGCTGATGACCGAGTAGGTGAGATTAAGCCGCGCAAACTCGTATTGATGCGGGCGCGGCTCTGGCAATTCGAGCGCATCGAGTATCCAATCGTAAAGCGGTCGGTGCACTTCGAATTCCAGCGTGCAAATCGAGTGCGTAATCCCTTCGATGTAATCGCTGAGCGTGTGCGCCCAGTCGTACATCGGATAAATGCACCACTTGTCACCGGTGCGATGATGGGACGCGTGCCGAATACGGTACAGCACCGGATCGCGCAGCCAGACATTGGCCGCGTTCACGTCAATCTTCGCGCGCAATGTGCGCGCCCCATCGGGGAATTCGCCAGCTTTCATTCGCGCAAACAGGTCGAGATTTTCCTCGACTGAGCGATCGCGAAAGATGCTGGCTTTTCCGATGCGGCGATATTCGTCCGTCTCCTCACGCGTCATGTCATCAACGTACGCCTTGCCTTTCCTAATGAGATCCACCGCGTAGTCGTAGAATTTTTGGAAATAATCCGATGCATACAACGGTGCGCCACCGAGATGATTATCTGCCCAGCCATCGATCAACCAATGCACGTCAGTCATGATCGACCTCACATATTCGGCTTCCTCCTTCCCAAAATTGAGGCAAATCGATTTCGCGTGACCAATGTGCAGATAGCCGTTCGGCTCTGGAGGAAAGCGCGTAATGATTTGTTTGTATTTTCCTGCACGAACATCCTCGGCGACAATGTCACGAATAAAGTCCGAGGGCCTGCCGGTTGAGGTTGTCATTGTAACGGGCTCAATGTAGCACAGGCATTCTGCCCTGTGGGGCACCCGGGTGTCTCGCCCGGTCGAGAAAGATCCGGCAGGCAAGACGCCCGCCAGCCCCACAGACACGATGTCTATGCTACGTTCAATATCCCTGCGAAAATGAAAACCAACCCAACCACCGAGCGCTACACGCTGGCTGACCTCGAGAAATGGGCTGAGATAGCGCGCAACATTGATCCGCCGATTCGGCTCGGCGTTTTTGGCGATCCGGTCGCGCACTCGCTTTCACCTCAAATGCAAAACGCTGCTCTGCGCG
>WNFT01006794.1_pt1 | contig 10101 bp, 9 predicted proteins | sample 5400191 | NCBI WGS metagenome assembly WNFT01 (sample SAMN13153359, study PRJNA577476) | soil metagenome | isolation source: 80 cm saprolite under Madrone tree | place: USA:California | collected 2016-06-14 | reverse complement strand
CGCCTGGTCCGACCGGAGGGGTGTTCCCGGCGTGCCTTCCCCCCTGTACTACAATGGGCGCCTTTATACTTTCAAGGATGGCGGGCTCATTTTCTGTCGAGTGGCAGAGACAGGCGAGTTGTTGTATAATGAACGGTTGGGGACCCTCGGCTATTACTACTCCTCTCCGGTCGCTGCAGACCATCGGATCTACATTGCATCCGCCGAGGGCGTCGTGACGGTGATCGATGCGGGCCCAAAGTTGAATGTCCTGGCGACCAACAAGCTCGACAGCGCGATCCTGGCCACACCTGCATTAGCCGCCGGCAACATCTATGTGAGGACCGAAACTGATCTGTACGCTTTTGGGAATTGAAATTCGCGCCATGATCGAGTCCATGGAGATGTTCGCAAGCAGGCGACAGTCCTCGTCCTCGCGTCGGTCCTCACTATTTAAAGTGTTCGTTGCCAGCTCCTGTTGATGCCTTTCCTTGCGGGATGCCCGCCGAGCCTTCACCCGTCAACGGCATCGCGGCGCGGTGCATTCTAAATCCAGAATGCAGAGTGAAGAATGCAGAATGCAGGGACGGAATCCGGTTGTGTCGCTGCTTCCAAACTGTCTTTGGGCCTTTTCCCGGTCGGAATCCCCTGGCAAAACCTGGAGTTGATCGCCCGGGTCCCAATAATGAAAAAGGGTGAACCAGGCTACGGAAATCTACTCGCGCGAATTCGACGCGATTTTCTCTAAGTTAACCAAGCGGAAATAGGGGGTCCCCTTGGAGCGAAGGTTCTGCCATTTCCCTTTGAGGTAATTACTGGCTCAACCGGAAAAACTGCTGTGTGCCGGAGATGGGATTGGTCACTATGTTCTGCCCGTTGACAACAACTGGTGCGGGAGAATTGGTGGCCCAGACCGGTGAAAGAAGGTTCGTGGTGGATTGCAGCGTGTATCCCGTGTAGTCAAACTCTACGAAATTGGTCGGCCACGTCACAGTGACATTGGTGCCGGAAAGAGTGATGGTCAGTTGCGGCCTGAACGAAATACTGAACACCGTGCCATAGCCGAAGTTCCCACCCCAGGCTGTCGTGCCATACACCGTGTTGCCTAATAGAATTAAACCTTCTCGTAATTGGAGGTGATGCGCGATATATGCCCAAACCATAGCACCGCCCAGGTTCGTAAAGATCCCGCCGGCGTAAAGATTGGTCATCATCAAGGCGAGGGCGTTGATCCCGCGGCCAACGATTCCCGCGCCGAGGTCATACCATTCGTTTCCATCCCAGAGCGCGATACCGCTCACCGCGACCGCGACGCCCCCGGCGCCTGGTGAATGGCCCGGCGAAATAGCAGCCGCGAAGCCAGTCCATGCCGCCAGTTGCAAAACTGCGTCGTCGGCAGGGTGGCCACGCCCGACCACGTCCCGCGTGTCGCACTGACACCGGAGACACTTATGCTCAAGGGCATCGCGGCGCACGGGTTGCGGTTCAGCGCGTGCGATGACAATCCATGCCGCAAAAATTCTCATCACGGATTTTTCAACTCGAAGAAGCGATCCTCCGCGGCCACTGGCAAGGTCACGATCAGCTTGTTCACGTTGGTCTCCACCGAGTTTGTGACCTGCGACCAGACGGCGGGCGGAGCGAGATTTGTCGTCGAATAAAGATGATAGTCCGCCGCCCACGTCGGCCAGCTCAATTGAAGGCAATCCCCACCGCCGCCGCCACCCGGAATCAATGTCGCGGAAACAACCGGTGGAAGCATATTGATGGTCATCGTATTCGTCGCCAGAGAGACGCCGTCGGAAACGACGAGCGCAACCGTGTAGATTCCGTTGGTCGTGAAGGTGTGCAGCGGCGCGTTGGTGGTGGCGCTCCCACCGTCTCCGAAGTTCCACGAGTACGCGTAGGCGGGCGCCGGGACTTCGAGGAATTCCAGTTCGGCCAACTGCACGGAGTTTGCCAGCGTCGGGATATTCAACACCGTGTCGTTCGTGAACCGGTAGATATTATAGGGCACGATGTTGGTGAATGAGTAAGCCTTCGTGAAAAAGCGGCTGGGGAACGTCTGATTGACCTGAACATCCAGGGTCACAAATGACGCTCCGTTGTTGGTCGAACCGACCAGCTTCCAATCTCTCGGATCGCGTTCAGGCGCGTCGTTAGCCGAAGTAATCGTATATTGTGTCACCATGTGTTTCTGTCCGCCGGCATATTGATATTGAATCCAACTGGAACGAGACGTGCCGGAGGAGAAGTCCAGCCACTTGGTCGAACTGCTGTCGTCGAACGCCTTGTCTTTGGTCTCATTTGGAGGATTATCGCCACGGGCGGTAATTGTTCCCAATTGATCATCCGTCGTGTCGAACGGCGGGGGCATGTAACCGCCACCGGCCGCCCCATTGAACTGAACCTCCAACGGTGCGGCGCCATTAGTCGGCGTCGCCAAAATGGTTGCGGTGAGCGGCTGCGGCAGAATTACGTTTCCATTCAACGTGAATGCAATGGCGACTACCCCGTTGCCGGGCATGACAAAGCTTTTCCCCGTCTTGTTGCTGTCCAGCAGGAATGTGTAGCCGTAGAGATACCGGTTGGCGGTGAACGTGCCGTTGTTAATGTCCGAATACGGCATTGTGAAGACGGTGGTTTCGCCGGCGTAACTTTGGGGCGCGGTCCAATCGCTCAAGCTTTGCGAGAACGATGCCGATGTGCCATCGGTGTAGTTGATCGTGAAGCTCTGGCTCAATTTGTTGCCACCATTGGCGCTGCCGAGCATTTTGATCGCAGAAAAATTCCCTGCCGGCAGGGGTATGGTGGCGCGGGTAACGGCATTGAGCGTTCCCTGCTGGCCGTCGGTCGGCCTTGGAATCGCGAACAGCGTGTTCGAATACGTCCGGCTGTTGCCCAGCAGCACCCCGGAATATTCGAAGCCCGCGCCGTCGATGCCGCCGTTGTCACTGGTAACCACGTGGTCGTTGCCGATGCCGTAGCGGTTGGCGACCGGGTTAAGGTTGACGGCGGTTTGCGCGTTGGTGCTGACGATCACGGGCAGCCTGACCCAATGCCAGATGGAAGGCTGCGCACCGGGCGACGTCCCCACAATCGTGGCGGTAGCCGCCCCTTCCGCCGCGCCGGCACTTGCCGTCAATGTGATTTGATAATTGTTTGAAAGGAGCTGCGAAAACGTTGCGGTCAAGCCGGACGGAAGCCCGGTCGCCGACAGGCTAACGGTCCCGTTGAAACCGAGCGTGTTGGTGACTTGGAAAACGGCCGACGCGCTTCCGCCCGGCGTGACGGTCAGCGTGTTGGGCGCCAGCATCGAAAGGTTGAAATCGGGAAAGCCTCCAACGGAGAGATAATCGCCGTTTAGAAATGCGTTGCTGCTGCCGCCATTATTGTGCCAGTTGGTCCACGCGTTCATGACCTGCCAGGTCATGTTTGAACTGTAACCTGGAAGCACGTTGTTGAAAAAGCGGGTCTGCATTAAGCCCAGCGTGTTGGTGGAACCGATAACCATATAGGCGGTGACGTAAGCGGTCAAAATCGCGGATGGATTGTATCCTCGATCAATACTGGTCCATTGAATGCCGTCAGCTTTCACCTGTGCGAACATGTTGCTGAAAATGGCCCAACCGTTGGTCGCTTGGATATCCTTCATAATTTTGTACAGCGGATCGCTGCCGAACGATGAATCATGCGCGCTGGACACCGCGCTCTGGCCGACTTCGGCTTCTACCCGGACCGCGGACATACCCGGAAAAGGACTCTTGTCGTCGGCCCACCAGTCGCGCGGCCAGCCAGCGCTCAAAGCCTGACCGGTGAGCAGGTTGGCCGTTTCGTGAGTGCCAAGGGCGTAAGCCCAGAAACCAAAGATGCCGTATGCGGTGTTGTTGTAAGCGTCGTAAGCGACCCCGATTCCCGGCGCGGTGCTGCCGATCGCATTGTGGATTTGTGAAATATCTCCGGCGGCGAAACCGCCCCCTGTGTTTGGGTCAACCCAAAGGTAATATTGGCTTCGCGGCGTGGTGACACCCCAATCCGCTTTCATCCGGGCGAACTCCTGATCCATATAGACAAACAAGTTCGAGATGTTCACCCGGTTCAAGTTCGTGCTCCAGATGTTCGTGGTCGTGTACCATAGGAAGTTTGTCCCGTTGTAGATGTTTGTGACCGTCTGTGCTGGGGCTGGCAGAATGAAAAGGCTCAACGCCCCTGCCATCAACACAAATGTCAAGAGTGCTCTCTTGATGCCAATTTTATGACAAATTTGGGTGTTCATACTCGTCTTGTGCCTACTGGTCAATTGTTTCAATAATGCCGGATCGTTCTTCCATTCCTGGATTCATCATCGTCGCCAAGTGGTCCAAGCGCCCTTGTCCGCAATTTAACTTCCATCAATTGGGCCTATTAACAAACGCAAATCGTTTCAATTCCCAGCAGGAGACCGAGCTTCTTAATTTTGTCCGCGATATGCCCCACCCCCACGGTGCAATGATGTGCCGGACCGTGGGCGTTCCATTCGTTAACAAACCTCCGGGCTCCAATGCAGAAGCGGTAGCGGCTATTGGTATTCCCAATCTCCAAAATTGGACCGAGCACCGATTCTGCCTCGGCAACCAGTAACTTGATCCTGCCGTCCCCGGTTTGGACCACGGAAAGCAACGTGACCGGGCCATGTTTCACGGACATCTCGACCGACAAGCCGCGTCCCACCTTGCCCTGATAGACGTCGAGCGGACGCACCTGGTTTTGCCCTGCGCAATAGCGATGTGTCCGGGACCGTCGTGCCCCATGAGAACCACGTCGTCTTTGAAATCCATGGCATAATACTCTGTGAACGAACCGCCGGCGCCGAAAGAGTCCATGATTTTCATTGCCTGTGCATTCTTGATCTCGTATTCGCCAGCGACCGGAATTCCGCGCGCAGTCAGCAACGAGTTGCCCAGAATAATGGAGCTGATGGCATCTACGTTGTCAGTATTGCCAGTGCCCAGGTAGTAGTACGCCAGCGAACCCAGATCGTGTTCCATGACCAACCGATCCAAAGCGACAGATGTTCGGGCTGCCCGTTCCAGCTCGTCTCGAACGAAATCCGGGCCGATCTCAAATTTTTCGTAGAATTCCTTCACGCGCTCCGCGATTTGCCCGGTTGTTACTTCGCGGCGGAATTGGGCCAGTTCATCCACCTCGATGAAGAAGCGGCTCTTCTCCAGCCCCACGACTGTAAATTTAGTGAAAAGCCAGGTCTGATCGGCCAGCGAGGAACGCATCGGGTGGAGCACAGCCTGGTTGCCACTGTCACCGACGCACCGACACCACCGACACACCGACACTTTTTGGCGGTGGCGCGGTTCTTGGCTCTGCGCGGGGCGCCACCTAACACTCAGGATGAAAAGCGCTTGTGAAAGAAATTCAGACAAAAACAAACAAAGTGTCGGTGGTGTCGGTGCGTCGGTGAAGAGGCCGATGAAGAGGCCGATGTTTCCCTTGAGCGCTGGACTTTCCGCCACCTCGCCGACGAGGAAAGCAATCTCCAGGATTATCTTGGATGAGATGACGGCCTTCCGTCAGCCGCGACGTTACTTCTTGGTGTTCGCTGCTTGCTTCGCAGCCACGGCCTGCTGCTTCTTCTGGTTCGTGCTGGCGGTTTTGGTCTGCTTCTGTGTCGCCTGCTTTTGGACTGCCTTCGGGGATTTGTCGCCCATAATCGTTTGTCTTTCGCCTGCAAGTTTACTCACCTGCACAATGATTCGTTTCTGCTCAGGCACTAGCACCGTAGCTTGTCCTGCCCCGTATTGCAAAACTGTTTCTTCGGACATTTCCTGCGGGTTTTTCACAGGGAAAGATTTAACGGAAGTGGTGAAATGGTATCGCAAAGCTGCGGGACGCCGTCGGTCAGAAGGGTTCTGTCGTCGCCTTCAACGCACCGTTCGAGCTTGGACGGCTGCGGGAGTGTGGCGCTGTTCGGCTTCTTCGGAAGCTCCAACTCGTACTCGACGATCGCTTTGAAATTTTTCATCTATGTTGGATGATGTTTTTGTCCTTGAGCCAGCGCTCCACTTCGGGAGCTATCGTTTCCTGGATGGCTTGGGGATCGAATGTTTTGTACAGCCTGCCGATTAAGTCAGTGTTGAGTGCTTGGAGTGTTTTGTCTTTGAGTAGGAGAATGGGCTTGCCGAGTGCCAGCATGTACCCAATTTCGAGCGAGATGTTTGGGTTGAAATGCTCCTGCTCAATTCTTTCTAGCACTGCGACACCGAAACCGCATCCGTGCATGAAGGTAAGAATATTCCAAAAGAGATCGTCGTGGTAATCTTTATCGTCGGCCCTTAGAGCGGTGATTCCGTGTTTGCCTAGAGTTTTCCGCAGAGTTTCTAGAATTGCGGTATGTGCTTTTGTTTTCCCGAACCGCATCATCACGAAAGCAGACTTTGATTTGTCTGGGTGGTCTTCCTTGAACTTCTTCAGACTTTCGGCGAGCTCGGGAGGTACTACGTCCTCTGACTGGCCGGGACTAACGTGTGGCCTAGCCGATGCGATCTGGGCGGCATGCCTTTCGCTGGCGAACACTGGAATGTTTGGCTTGTAGAGGCGGAGGATCAGATCTTCACGAAAACTCGCTAAGGGACCGGTTCTGGGTGCGTCTTCGATAATTTTGGGAACGAGGATTGCCCAGCGGCCGCTCTTCTGGATATTGGCTCGGAAGTCTGGGTCGAGCGAGCTCAGACGTCCGAGCAGGAGCCTTTGCTGGTCTCCGAGTCCAAGTGCCTGGCTTACATCTTCGTCGGAAAAGCTCAGATCGCCTTCTTCCCGGACATACTTATCGCGCAGAAACTCGGTGAATCTGACCAAGAGCGAGAAGAGGTCTGGTCCTCTCGTGGCGAGGACGGCCCCGAGGAGGGTTAACTCGTACCTCCCTTGCATGCTGTCATCGCTTTCCCACACGATGTGACCGCTAAGTCCGCGGAGGCAGCGCGTGACCTTCTCTTTATGCAGCTTTCTGTGAATTTTAAACGTTTCCGGCCAGGTGCCTGTTTCGACGAACTCCTCCCAGATTATGTCTAGAAGTGCTCGCTGTTCCCCGGTGACCTTTTGGCGGAGGGTGCTCAGCATTGTTGGGCTGGAAAACTCCGTTCTTATTTTAAAGTGTCTCTGTTGGCCGCTTGGCTGCTGAGTGGGGCTTAGGCCAGGGCTGGTTACTATCTGTGGTGGAAGCTGAGTGCCGAGCGCCGGTCTGCTGGGCAGACTTAGCATTTGCACCCAGTTTCGGCGCCCGTCTCGGTGCTGGCCGAATATCTGGTTCCGGTTCACGCCCCAGCGGTTTGCAAGGCGCTTCTGCCCGAGCGAACCGCTAAGATAGTTGGCCTTGTAGTCTTCTTCTAGGGTCATGCCTATTTTCTGCTCCGCCTTGAGCATTCGGGCTGTCTTCACGCCCTCCGGCGTGCGCTGAAATTTGGAGTCTTTAGGCCGTCCTGAGCTGTGGTGGGCTGTCATGTTTGGTCCCGATCATTCTGTGAAAGTTTTTCACCGCCACGCGCCGGTGGAGGCGACTATCCTAGGCCCGATAAACCAAGCCCATCCCGCCATCCCCGAGCAGGCCTTCCAGTCCAAAATGCTTCACCGTCCGACCGCTCGTGACGGGCGGCGGGCCGGCACCAGTCGGCAAACTGCTGGTTATTTCTGACTTCATGCAAGCCCTGCTTGGGGGATTATGCGCCGGGCGACCAAGGGCGCAAGTCCATTCGAGGAAACGCAAGCGAACGAGTTGGTGTGGGGGCTCGCTATCGTGGAACCGATCGAACGCAAGCTTGGGCCTACTTCGTAGCGGGGACATACAATGCCAGATAATCGGCCGCCCTGGCCAACACAGGCATGGTGACGGCGTACGAACCGTTGCTGTCCGGTTCAAACTTCAGCACCCTTTCAGGCAAGCCAGCATTCGCATGGATAATAGTGTCTGGCAGGAACTCTTGCATAGGGAGACTGATTCGTCGCGGCGCACTGCCAGCTCGCCAAGTCGTTAAATGCGCCCCTTGGGTGATTGAAGAAAAGCATTTGGAGTTACCGGCAGTGCAAGCAGCTATTCAGGCGGTGCGTCAGGGAAGGCGAGTTCCGTCAGCTGTCGTCGAGCATCCAGAATTACCGATAAAATAAGGCAAATTGAACAGGTGGTTATTATGTCGAAGCAATGCGCAGGCTGTGAATGCCGCCCTTGCGCGGCAGGCCCGCGCGGCTCACGGCCTTGTAGAAAATCTTTTGCCCGGTAGCATGAGGCAAAGGTGCCTGCGCATCCAAACTGGAAGGGAAGAGCCAGTGCTGGGGACGAAAGCTCCGAGAGTAGGCGTCCAGCTCGCTCACCAGCCTGGGTGAGAGCAGCGTGTAGCGGTCCTTGCGTCCCTTACCCTGCTCGACCCGAATCTGCATCCGGGCCCGGTCGATGTGTTCGACTTTAAGGTGGCAGGCCTCGCTCAATCGCAGCCCGGCGCCATAGACCGTCATCAGAAAGGCGCGGTGCTTCGGATGCGAGCAGCCCTCCATCAGCAGACGCTGCAGTTCTTCCAAGCTGAAGACCTGCGGCCGGCGAATGGCCTTGTTCACCCGCGGCAGCGCGCCGTACACCTGGTCCACTGAACGGTGTAGCACCAGTTGGTAAAAACAACGCAAGCCGCTGACCACCTGGTTAAGCGTGCTGTAGGCGAGGTCTTTGTCGCGCGCCAGGTGGAACATGTACTCTTTGAGCTGTTCGTCACTGAGTTGTTCCGGCGACTGGTGATAATGCTTGGCCACACCATAAACCGCGGCCACGTAGGCGTCCTGGGTTCTGGGTGCCATCCCTCGTAAAACGAGTTCCCGAATGAATTGCTGACGTAGTGGAGTCATAAGCCGACCACACTGCGCCAACTCCAAAGCTACAGAAAGAAAAGCAAGGGACGAAGACTCTCCGCGAAGCGGTTTAGTTCAACGCTTCGAGTGAGCGACCGCCGCTGACAGGGCGGGTGGACCGTAGAACGATCTTCCGAATTTCCGCTCAGCTCGGGGCGGACAAGGGCAGCGGCGGTTCGACTCCACTCGATGGTTCGGCATCATGGATACCTTATTGCATGAGATTCATGGTTTCGATACGCCAATGAAGTAGGCTCACCGCGTCCAGAACGCGGGGTGTGGCTGATGGTCGTTGTTCCACAAGTTGGCATAGAAAGCTACGGCTGGTACCACCCGTCGATGGGAGCCCGAGTTTTAGAATGAAGCCAGACCGGATCATTGCTGCCAGGCTCGAACGTCTCGCGTATTTCGTTGTCTGCCCGAATGGGAATCAAGGGGCGCTTGGTTCGCGGATCAACCCAGCGATGGAATTCCATATGCCCATCAACAAAGGAGATTGGAGTTCCACCGTTGTGGTAACTTCCCGGGAGGCTGGTAAAGCCGTGAAGAGACCAGTGGCCCCAGAAATAAGTGGTGAGGATGGTATTGGGGTTCTCGTCGAGAAATGCGAACTGCTCGGCGGGACCCGGGTTAGCGACGGCGGACACCTTGTGGTAGGTAGCAATGTCATGGTCGCCGAGGTTATACGGAGGCTCTCCCGAAGTAGTCGGATCGCCCAATATCCGATTCAGGCTGTAGCTCCGAATTCGCGGCAACATATTTCCGCCGACCGGAAGGAAAGTCGGATCGTTCGGGCATCTGTAAATACCCGGGTTGCGGTTGTAAGCGGCAAATGCTGCGTATCTGGGGTCGACCAGCAAAACAGTGGCCGTGTTTTCTTGCTTGTTAGCGTCGAAATCCAATTCTCCCGCGACCCAAGGCAGCGGTCGCCCGTATAGGTCTCCTCGAACAGTCCCACTGTCGTCTGTCGGGCTCTGAGCCACACAGCTCACCATAGAGTCGCCGTAGTCCGTCGAATACAGGAGCCACATGATCTGCATTTGCCGCACGTTGTTGCTGCACTGGGTTTTTCTCGCCGACTCTTTGGCTCTGGATAATGCCGGCAGCAGCATGGCTGCCAGGATGCCGATGGTTGCGACGACCACAAGAAGCTCAATGAGGGTAAATGCCTCGCGTGTATTCGAATGCGAATCAGCCCGACAGCCGGACGGCCCAGATAGGGTTTTCCAGTCAGGGGATATT
>WNFT01008602.1_pt1 | contig 10102 bp, 15 predicted proteins | sample 5400191 | NCBI WGS metagenome assembly WNFT01 (sample SAMN13153359, study PRJNA577476) | soil metagenome | isolation source: 80 cm saprolite under Madrone tree | place: USA:California | collected 2016-06-14 | reverse complement strand
CTAGCAGGGATGGAGTGCCCCCCGAAAGTGAGACACGGAAAATAAGGGACAGTTCTCTACAGGAGAACGGATGTCCAAGTCCAAATCGTCACCCCGTGTTTTCAGCCGAGCGTTCAAGCTCGGTATCATCCGCCGGATGTTGGCGGGCGAGAATTCAGCTTAAGACCACCGCCAAGACCAGCACCGCTCGCAAGACCCGTCGCCATGCATCCCATTCGCTTCGCAAGCACGCGCCCGCGGCCGGGCTCGGCGCCGTCATCTTGGTTCTGCTCTACCTGTCGCTCAGCCATCTTGCTCGCGGCATCACCATCGTCACCGGCTGTGAGATGTGGGAAGGCACCGCAATGGCAATCGGGCTCGACCTTCTCATCGTCGCACTCGAAGTCGCGATGGTTAGCACGGTCGGCACCAAGGCTTACAAGCCCGTCGCCCGCTTCGCCAACCCGGCCCTGTGCGTCGCGTTCCTGTGGTCCGCCGGCCTCAACGCCTTCGCCTTTAGCTCGACAAGCACCGTGCTGTGGATGGCGGTGACAGCCGCGAGCTTGGGCGCCTCGATACCGGGTTTGATCTATGCCGGGACACGTGCGTGGGCAGCACTGGCAATTAGCGCTCGGACGGCTTAGCTAGCACAGCGGCAAGGACGAATGGGCGGCGCTTCGGCGCCGCCTTTTTTTATGCCCGTAGGAAGCGCCGCCGCGCCGCGCTAGCCCGGGTTGTGGCTGTTCTGAGGCCGCTGTCCCATACATTCGCGTACATACTCGTTGTGCCCGGCCTGTCCGTGTGGCAATCCCAAATCGATGGCCTTCTGTTCGCAAGCCTCGAAGTTGGTGACTGTCGGCGCGAGCGGCTTCTTCTTCGTTTCAGCAGACGCTGGAATGCTGACCGCAAATGCAAGCACGCCAGCCATTGCAAATGCCCAGATGCGCATAAGCTCCTCCTCCTTTTGAGATACACCCCCATTTTAGGCAGATCAGCGACCGCTAGGTAAATCAACATCCCTATTTTAGCTTTCCCACTGCTTTGATTTCGGCGCCGAGTTCGCGTTCGACTGGGCTGCCCATTCATTGTTCGGCCACGGCCGAACCGTGCGACGACAATCTCTGATTTCATTTTTCAGGTTGTAAAATCCTAGATCGCAAGGTAGCCTGATCCTGCTCGGCCATCCGGCCGAGCGCCCCGACCGACTGCAGCACACAGCCGGCCGGAGCTGACCACAGCAACCACTAGGGATGGTCACCATGGCTGATTCCACGTCTACCACACCCTTGGACATCGAAGCGCTTAACCAACTCGCCACCCGCCTGCGCGACGACTACGTCGATGTCCGTAACCCGGCGCTCTCAAGAGATCTGGACGCCGCCGCCGATGTAGCGTCCGAGCACGCGAACTGGCGATTCGAAATCGACGCCATCGCCGCGACTATGCCGCTGGAAAACCCGGCGAAGAAAGAATTGCTCACGCTGCTCGGTGCCGACGAAGTAAGCCCGGTGCGGCGGCTGGCGACATTCTACATCTATTACAAGAACGACAGCGGTGGCGGTGCCGCATTCAATGGGCCGTTCGAAACAATCAAGCAAGCTCGCGACGCGTTGACGTTCGAGCCTACGGAAAAGTGGTATCGCGACCGGCACGCGCGCATCGTGCAAGTGACGGACGCACCGCGTTGACAACCGCGGCGGTGCGCGCCGGAAGAAAGCTGGCGCGGTAGCGGGCGGTAATGGTGGAAAGGAAGAAGGCCACCGGTTTCATGCCGGTGGCCTTTGACATGTCTGGGCTTGACTTGACGTGACGTGACTAGCCTGGACTGTCCTAAGCAGGCACGGTGCACCCGAGCTTGGCCGCTAGCTCCGGAGTGGTGCACCATTCGATGACTTGTTCCGCGCTCAAATCGTAACGTGAACCGTGCACGACGATATTGCGCTCGTTAACAAGCTGAAAGCCGCGGTAGTTATCGATCGTATCCTTTCGCCATCGGCTCTTGGTGGCCGTCAACCCGACACGCTTCGCGGCGTGACGGGCGCGCCCGTCCAGCAAGTCAGTTATGGGTGGATCAGGCATCAAGCCTGCATTGATTGCCCTAGCAAGGGCGCCACGTCGGACAGTTGTTCTCATACTCATTGTGCTTCCCTCCTCAGATCGCAAATCCGTCGATGACCCGCTGTGCTTCCTTAATTACGACACCAAGCGCTGCCGCGGTCATCGCAGCGCGTAAAGCTTCATCATGCTGACCGGCCAACATCCTATTGGCGGCAGCGAAAGCTTCGTGCAGCCGGACCAATTCCGGCGCTATGGCGATAGGTGCTTTTCTTGTTGGTGCTGGCATAGGCGGCGCGTCCAATTTCTTAACTTGATCGTCGGGAATACGGTTGTCGGCATGTAGCTGTTGCAGCACCTTGACGGGATTAGCTTTCAGGGTATTGACCCGCTGCTTATCATCTTGGATTTTTTGCTGGTTCTGCGGGGCATGGCTTACCTCGTATCGGTAGGACTTACCGGGATAGCGGCATGGTTCTCAATCAATGGCATGGTCGTCCTCTTCCCACCAGGTGCGCCGACTGAGATCATGGTCATGGGCGCCATGATGGAAGTGGCGAAGCTGGTGGGCGTTGCCTTCGTATCCTATCTTGGCGTCAGCTAGGCATACGATCTTTAAGGAAGTTGTTGACTATTAGGAAAGTTTATCTACATCAGTCTACATTGAGACTTCCGGGAAGTTCCTCAAACCAAGTTCTTTCAACTCTAACCAGGCACTTCCGACGCCATGTACTGCTCTCTGGCGCCACTACTTCCGAGGGCCGCTGACGCTACTTCAGTAGCTCCGGAGAGGAGTTTGGGCCATTTCAAACTCCACCAAAGGTCACTTCTACAACACTTGGAGCGTTCGTGTAGAAGTTCGTCTCTTGTCATGTGTCTCATCTCATTCAACGTCTCAGCCAATTCATTACAGGACAACCTGCTAACCCCATCGCGCCGGTTCATGGGCTTGTGCCTTGTATTCCCGAATTCACCGCTCCAAGTCCTTTATTCTCAAGCGAACTTCTGTGAACTCAACATCATTGCTTCCAATGAATTTTAGTCCGGTTGCGCCATGGCATGCGGTCAATCCCGGTCTTGCCAATACATCAAGCGGTTCCCATTCAGTAGACGGTGGCCGTTTCACCTCAAGAGGCAGACGGTGAAGAATATGAGCAGCGGCGTTGTCTAAAATACCGTCCGGCGTTGTCCCGGTTGGTCCCTCCATCAATCCCCCGACGGTGGTTCCCCTAAGCTTCGTGTATAACTCCGAGGCCGCATCCCTAAGCGAGATTTTACGAGCTAATTGATTAGATATCGAGGCAGGAACATCTGAGCCATTTAATACAAAATAGACAGTTGCCACAACGAAGGCGGCAGGTAGTCCGTATTCAACCAAGATTTCGGCGTTGCTATTCACCTCGTCAACTACCTTTCCAAAAAACCAATGTGTGATTGTTTCCCTGAAAATCCAAGAAACAGCAGCAGCAATCGCGGTTGGGATTGCTAACAATCTCGTGGACATTGATAACTCCCCCTGCGTTGCTATCCTCACAGCGTCTCGACATTCAAACCCTAAAGGCGATGAGCACTACGGCGTAAGCCTAGTAGTCGCCGTTCATAGAAGTGCTCTCTGGCAAGCGCCCTCTATCAGTTAGCCCCGCGTCGCTCTCCAGCACTCTTCTATGTGTTATAATTATACTCTTGACCGCCATCAGGTTCGAATTTGACCCAATAATCTACGCCATGGTCGTACTCCAGCACGCGCTGGTAACGTGGGGTTTCCAATTGATGTCCAAGTATTGAATCAGGATGTAAAAAAAGAATTCTTCGTCTTGGGCAATGATGGGGGTGGGCCAGTGAGTATCATTGGCGAGGTCGACTGTTGTCCCGTATTCACGCCCTTCAGGGCATATAAGTTTGCAATCTTTCCTTTTATCATGAGGACCGATGACGCCATGGAATTCGTCTTGCAAGAGAGCGGAATCTGGCTTCGTTTCTCCGCGTCCAAGCGCAATATGGCATTGATCAACGATGGCTGGCATTCGTCCGTAATTAGCTATGTCGAAAAGGACGTAGGGCAATTTGAATTTATGATCGTCCTCGCCACCCAAATGGGGATGCAAATGTATGAATATCCAAGGGCGCTCCAAATCAGTGAGGAGTGTTTCGCTTATCTCTGCCGATTTTTTTGCGGCGGCTCCGGCTTTTTCAGCCGCAGCAATAGAGGATTTCATGTCGTTGGATTGAATTTGAGCCGCCTCGACCAGGCCGGAAGTGGCCTTATAGAGCGTGTAGGTAAAAGCGGCGATGGCGATGGTCGCGAGAGCCGTGAGGAACGCGCTATCACTAAGACTTTCTCCGATCTTCCAGAGCGCGACCAAAACAATGTGATAAGAGGGGCAATTGTGTTGTGCCTCTGCGGCACCCTTCTCGCATAATTCTGTTTTAAAAGGGCTGAACATCAAGAGTCCGATGCCCAGCAACACAGCACCAATTAAAAAAACAACGACAGGCCGATATGAGCGCACAGACTGATCCGTATCTCAGGTCAATGACTTTATTTATTCCAGGTTGAAAAAACAAGTGCAACTTCTCTTTGCCAAAGCGCAAGGTGTTTATCTGGGTTAAAGCGTACGGATCGCGCCTTACCTCATTGGCTGAAAAATGGCGGATAGTTCGTCTCCTTGGAAATTACAATTACAGTTAGGTCGGGCTTACCCAAAGCCATCAACTCTTCGTAAATAGGATCAAGAATACTGTGCCACAGGAAAAAAGGGATTTCTTCGCCTATGCGAGCCTCAATATCGCTGTAATAGACAAGCTTTCCATTGCCGGCATAGTCTTCCAAAACCTCTTGTACTCTGAAAATAAGATCGCTGCTGATACCGTTTGTCATAGCGCTTTCCCTCCAGTCTCTCAGATCGCGCGGACATAGTAATCCACAGTCGCCCGTTAGTGAAGGCATTAGAGAGCTATCAGCCATGGACTATCCGCATGCTTGTCTATCTATCAGTTGAGACGTGACTATCTCTTACCGATCTCTGCCCATGCATCAGAGGTGAAGTTCTCACTTAGATACTTAGCTATCTCTAGCTTACGATTGTAGTAGTCCTTGTCTTCTGGATACTCTATAATGTTTGAATGACACTTTTGGATTATATCTGTAAAGGTTCGTCCTAATGCGAGACGTAATCCAATGGTATCGTACCAACTCCATAGCCAATGGTCTGGGTCGGGAGGTTCCTTGAAAAGCTTACGCATCTCTGTGTCTACCTCTTGTAAGATAGCTACCTGACCAGTGCTTTTACGAGTTAGACTAAAACAATTAGGCATTGCTTAGTCCTCTTACTACAACGGGCTTCTCATCTTCAAGTTTGCGAACTGCAAACCGGGCTAGGTAAGTTGTCTTGCTCTAACGCGAATGAATACGATACTTGTTTACGTATATCTCGACTGCCTGTTGTAACTGCTCTAATGCTTTTCTCAGCATTGCTTTGTCTTCCTCCGACACCTTATCGGATGTAATAATATCCCAATACGTTTCACAAAATTCCTCTACATCTTCTATAGTCTCTAGACTTTTAGGCATTGGTTATTCCTCCTTGTCTCTGCATTTCCTCCAACCGAGCAGCATTCACAGGACTACAGGCCATCAGACGTGCTCAATGACTGACAAAGACGAAAAAGCGGTAGCAGCCTAAAACAGCTTTCCTTGCTTCTCTGTGTTCTCTCTCGGCGCCTGCTTGAATCCTTCAGAAAATCCAAATGGAAGCTGTGGACGCTTTCCTTCGAGGACTTCTGCGGCGGTCAAGATTTGTAGCCGAGGAAACTTCATTCCGCCTGTCTGATAGAATCCCGCGGAAACCGCCTCTTTAGTCATTTCTCTGCTCGGTGGGTTGAGTGTGAGGAACAATCCAAGCGCTGCCTTCTCTCGATCCTTTGTGCCTTTCAGATCACGAACCATTGCCGGGTTGATATTCTCACCACCCTTGACTGACACGATGCCAAACTGAGGCTTCTTGTCTGCGTCACGGAAATGTAGGTAGTCCTCCGCCGCCGAAACCATCGGCCACTGGTGAGGGCGAGGAGCTTCACCGAGTGTGACGCGAATAGAACAAGACGTTAAACACAAAGCGTCCCGACATTGACGCGCGCTCAATGCGCCGATCGCCATGAACAAAGCAAACGGTCGCGATATCGAAACGATTGTGGATGTCTACGTCAAGATGTCGGCCGGCGGAACGGGAAATTGCGCTGCGGCGCCAAAGCAGCGCTCCCCAGTGCTATCCGGGCACTCTGGAAACGCTAATTCGCGGCAAGACAGTCTCGCTGCAAAATAAAACACAACAGCAATATCAATCATTTAAATGATGGCTGGGGCGCCAGGATTCGAACCTCGGAATGACGGAATCAAAATCCACCTATTCTGCCGCTGGCCCGGTGCGGGCTCCATCGGCGGAATGATCCAAAACTGATCCGCCTTGGGTGCCGATCGTCGCAATTGCGACGGCGTTTGCCACGATCGTGTTCCTCACCGCTTGGCATGGCCCCGTTTCTTCAGCGCTGCCATCGAGCGGCAGGCCTAGACCTTGCCGCATGGCGATGTTCGGCGTTTATGTGCGGCAAGGCGCCCCCTGGTTTGCCGACTTGCGGGGCCGAGCTTCCCGGCCGGCCGCTTCCGGAGTCGGATGGACATCGGACGCACCGGAGGCGTGATCGGTGGGTCTGAGTGTGGCCCATAGCCCTCGCCACGGCCGCCGCCCGGCACGTCAGCTATCGGAGCAAGTCCCGCCGCGGCGGTCACGAAGCTCGATGGCGCTGTTTGACCCGAAGCGGCCATTGGCAGATCGATCGGGATTTTATGAAATGCGGAACTCCCGGCCTACTCGGCCTTGATGTTGGCCGCCCGGATTACCTTGCGCCACTTCTCGGTTTCCTCAGCGATGAGCTGGCCGAAGTCCGCGGGCGAGCCGGGAAATGGGGTTTCCCCGAGATCGGCAAGCCGTGCCTTCATCTTGGCATCGGCAAGGCCAGCGTTGATCTCCTTGTTGAGCTTGCCGATGATCTCAGCTGGCGTGTCCGTCGGCACGCCGACCCCGTACCAGTTGCTTGCCTCGTAGCCAGGCACGAACTGACCCACGGTCGGGATGTCCGGCAGCGCGTCCGAGCGCGTCGCAGCGGTTACAGCGAGCGCGCGCAGCCTGCCAGCCCTGATGTACTCAATCGATGAGACAGTGGCGGGGAACATGACCTGCACCTGTCCGCCGAGCAGATCGATAAGCGCGGGGCCCGCGCCGCGATAAGGCACATGCACGAGGTTGACGCCGGTCATCATCTTGAACAGTTCGCCGGAAACGTGGCCGGTACCTCCGACGCCCTGCGACGCCATGTTGATCTTGCCGGGATTGGCCTTGGCATAGGCGATGAATTCGGGGACGGTTCTGGCCGGAACCGACGGATTGACCACCATGACCAAGGCCCCGCTGGCAAAGCTCGTGACCGGCGCGATGTCTTGGATGAAATTGAAATTGAGTTTTTCGTAGAGCGTCGCGTTGATCGCGTTTATCGAATGAGCGAGAAGCAATGTATAGCCATCGGCGAGTGCACGTACGGCCGCCTCGGTTGCGACATTGCCACCAGCGCCTGGCCGGTTCTCAATGACGAATTGCTGGCCGAGCCGCTTCGACAGCCACTGCCCTATCAGGCGTGCCATGATGTCGACGGCACCACCGGGGGCAAATCCGACAATGATGCGCACCGGCCGTGTAGGATAGGCTTGCGCTTTCGCGATGCGTGGCAAAGCCGGCAGCGCGGCGGCGCCCGCGGCCAGATGCAGAAATTGCCTACGGTGGGGAGATTTCATGGCGCCCTCCTCTGTCACAGGCCGACAGACGCCCGCGTTTAGCTCGCAAGCTTTCGCGAGCGCAGGCGCGAAAATACCGCGAGCCGCCCTCGGCGAATAATGCTATGTTTTGATACGGCTATATCAGTCCTGCAATGGTGCCGAGATGCAGTTGAGCGACCGCATCGGACTCCGGGTGAAGTTGCACGACCTCCATGTCTTAATGACCGTGGTGCAGGCCGGCAACATGAGCAAGGCGGCCGCGCTCCTCAATACAACCCAACCCGCCATTTCCAGGTCTATCGCGGAATTGGAACGAATTATTGGCGTGCGATTGCTTGACCGCACTGCCCGGGGCGTCGAGGTGACCGAGTACGGTCGGGTGCTGCTCGATGGCGGAACGGCTGTGTTCGATGATCTCCGCCAAGCTGTGAAGGACATCAAGTTTCTCGCCGATCCCACCGCTGGAGAAGTGAGAATCGGATGCAGCAACATTCTGGGTGCGAACTTTGTTTCTGCCGTCATCCATCGGCTTTCCCGGCAGTTTCCGCACATCGTGTTTCACCTCGTCACCGGATATGTGGAGTCACTGCATCGCGAACTGAGTGAGCGTAATGTCGATCTTGTGATCGCAGCGAGATTGGGTGCCCTCGTCGACGAGCGGCTTGATTTCGAATTTCTATTTGATGACCAATTTGTAATTGTGGCGGGCGCGCAAAATCCGTGGGCTCGGAGGCGCAAGATCGAGCTTGCCGAGTTGGTGAACGAACCGTGGGTGCTGCCACCACCGCGTAGCGTGGTCGCATCGCTTGCATTGGAAACCTTTCGCGCCAGTGGGCTCGATTATCCCCGCACAATTGTGGTCACCGAATCCCCGCAGGCGCGGTTCAATCTTCCGGCGACCGGGTCCTTTCTGACGATGTTCTCGGCTTCCGCATTGAGATTTCCCACTAGGCGCACTGAGATCAAGGTTTTGCCTGTTCAACTGCCAATGGCCCCCGTGCCCGCCGGAATCCTCAGCCTGAAGAACCGTACGCTCAGCTCCGTCGCGCGGCTCTTCATCAAGCACGCCCGCGAAGTTGCGAAGCTCTTGGCAAAGCCAAAATGAGTGAGGCCTTGTCGGCTATTGGCCCAAGGCCGAAGTCACGGCCCGCCGCTCTTGGCAAAGCCAAAATGAGTGAGGCCTTGTCGGCTATTGGCCCAAGGCCGAAGTCACGGCCCGCCGCCAGTAGGGCCGCTTTCTGGGGTGAACCCGTCGCGGCAGCAGCGTGCTTAGCATGGCCGCCCTTGACCCAAAGCGGTCATCTAACGGCGAGTCCCAATGGTGGATGCTGCGGGTCTTCAGGGAATTGCCGTGATCACGAGACTGCGCCCGCGACCGCACTCGAAGCACCCGGCGCAGGACGCCGATCTCTACAAACATGCGCCGTGGTAGCTGCCATTGATGTGGGTGACCTCGCCGTTGTCTCCGGTCGTCCACCGTACTGTGATGGTCTCACGACAGGGGAAGTGGCCCCAATCGTACTGAAGGATGTTGCTTGTCTCATAACACGGAGTGTAGGCCCCGACGGGGGCAGGCTGCCCTCGTGGCAAGCAGTCAGGCGGGGGCGGGGGCGGGGGCTTAAATCCTTGACCGAGAAGCGTCGATTTCAGCCCAGTCTCGTTTGTTCCGGTCGGAAATCTTCGCTCCAAAACGGCGGTCAATTTGCGACTGGCAGCGTCCCAATGTCCCCAGTCCTCAGTCGTGATCTGGCCGTCTGCAACTGGCGGCGGGTGCCAATTCTGAAGCAACGGTGCGACGATGGCCAGCGCTAATAGTAACGCGCGGCCAGGATTTCGAAAACAAAGAACAGCACCAACCGCGGCGAGCGCAGCAAGAATCCCCAAGCCGATACGGGTCATCCAGCGGCCCCGTTTCATCATCTGCTCTCCGCGAGAACTTCGCACTTACCCTAGAGCTAGGATTCCCCGAATGTCTCCGTCTCTGCGAGAATTCATAGCCATTTTCTGAGCCGATCGGAAGCCTCTGCCCCAAGGTAGCTATGACCGGTTTTGGCCCAAGGCGGAAGCCACTCCGGCCGGGCGGTGGGTCCGGTTACGGGGGTTAAGCTGCCGGGATGGCACGGCGCGATCTACGACGCGGCAGCCCGCGCGAAGGGCACGACGGTCCCACCCCCGGCGACGCGGCTTAAGCAAACGCACTTCCGTCTCGTAAGCGCGACCGCCCCCGCGAAGCGGATTTCG
>WNFT01020817.1_pt1 | contig 10104 bp, 23 predicted proteins | sample 5400191 | NCBI WGS metagenome assembly WNFT01 (sample SAMN13153359, study PRJNA577476) | soil metagenome | isolation source: 80 cm saprolite under Madrone tree | place: USA:California | collected 2016-06-14 | reverse complement strand
AATAGGTGAAAGCTTTCATCGTTGGTGATCTACAGGCGAGTATTTGGGGGCAACAAGTAACACCTGACGGTGTTAATCAGCGGCTTATGGATCTTATCGAGCAGTTATATCGTATTCGGGATTTAGCCAATGCCCGTGGCGTTGGATGGGTATTTATTGTTGGCGATATTTTTGAGGAGCGGGGTAAGCTTGATGTTGTTGTGCTTACGCTTCTCATTCGATGTTTGTGGTCATTTAGGAAGTTAGGTATTGATGTGGTTTTACTAGTTGGAAATCATGATCGAATTCCTGCTGGAGAATTTCATTCGTTGGAAGCATTAAGACGTGTGGTCGCTGGTGTTGTAGACAAACCAACAATGCTCATGTGCGATAAGATCAACGTGTTAGCATTGCCGTATGATCCTGAGCCGAGACGCACAGCCAAGAAACTCAAGACACTTGGCAAAGATGCTGAATTAATCTTATTGCATGTCGCTGTGAAAGGTGTTCGGTTGCCAAGTGGTGAGCGATGGGATGAAGGAATTAGGCTTAAACAGATTCCCAAGAAGCCTGTTGTATTGATGGGTCATGATCATCACCACAAAAAACTACGAAAGAAGGTATGGTATGTGGGTTCGCTTCTTCAATTGGATTGGGGCGATGTGGGAGTGGACAAAGTATTTGCGGAATATAACAGCAAAACGAAAGCCATAAAGTGGCATAAATCTACTGGACCAAAGTTCATCAATATTGGGATGAAGAAGTCCAAGAAGATCATTCCTATCCTATTCAGAAACTCTAAGAAGCTGCGGAAGAAGTTCAAAGGTAACTTTATCCGATTGAATTACGATGGACCAGGAGAGTTCACAGGGAAACTCAAAAGAATTATACTTGAGAAGTGTGAAGCTCGTAGCGTGGAGTTAGTTCAAACACCACTCGCCGCGAATACCGCAGCCACAGCCTCCAAAGGTGAGCGTTTACATCAGATGATGAAGAAAGTCGTTGCATCAGCGGACGAATCTGATCGTGGCTCACTGTTAGAACTAGGTGGTTCTATCTTATCGGAGGCTATGCATGAATCGCGTCTTCAAAAGAGTTGAGGGAGTGAACTTTGGCTCATGGAAGCATTTGGTCTTTGATTTCGATAAAGGCAAGATGCTTATCGTGGGACGAACAGGCGCAGGAAAATCAACGATCCCTCGTTTGGTGTTTTGGGTGTTGTATGGAGAAACACCAGAGGGATGGGCGGCCGATGATGTTGTGAACGAACAATCAAAAAAGAATACGATGGGTCGGCTCGTGATTCCTGATCGTGATACGCGTGATGTATACGAAATACTCAGATATCGGCGTCATGTTCAGTGGAAGAATAAAGTTGTGATTATGAAGAACGGAAAACGATTCGGAGAGAAGGATTCCAAGATCGAAGTTATTAATCAGTGGATTATTAACTTCATCGGACTTACGCCAAAAGAATTCTTGAAGACGGTGTTGTATATCCAACGTGACAATGAGCGCTTTCCAGCGTTGACCGATACACAGCAGAAGAAGTATATTGAATCGCTCACAGAATTGAAATTGGTTCCCAAAGCAGAAGAGATCACACGACAAAAGTTGCAAGCGACAGTGGGTATGATTCGTGTGCTTTCGGAACGTCGTGATCAACAAAAGGATTCCATAGCGACTTCACAACGGTTTATTAAAGAGCAAGTGAAGACTGTCAAGAAAGAGCAAGGTGTGATCAAAGCTTCAATCAAGGAGGCTCGAAGCCATCTCGATGAGGCAAGAGCGGATCTCAAAACGTTTCAAGCGGACTACGATACGGCAGCCAAGGCTCAAAAGCGTGTTAATAAACAAATACTCGAAGCCGAAGCTATGGTATCGGTCCTTGAAGCCGAGTCCAAGAAACTGGATCGCCGTTTTCGAAACTGGGAAGAAACGGCTCGACCCGGTGCCACGTGTGAAAAATGTGGCTCTGTACTTACTGAGGAAACGATACGCGTCTCTACAGATGTATTAAATACAGATCGCGAGAAGACCGCCGAGAAGTTAAAGGACTTGCAGACACAGATTAAAACGTTGCAGAAGGAATATGATCTCAAAGAAATTGAGAAGTTACAGTCCGGTATTAAGGAATCAGAGCGAAAGATCGAGAAGTGGCGAACATATCTTAAAGAGCGCAAACGTGAACTTCAAGACAAGACACCTGAGACACAGACCATTGCCGATACGATTGAGGTATTGAGAAGTCGGCTACATCGCACAGTGATGATGCGACGGTTTGCCAAGAAGATGAAGCGTCGTCTCAAATTTTGGGTAGCGGGATTTGGACGGCGCGGCATTCGCGCACTCATGCTTCCGTATATTCTCGCTGATTTGTCGAGACTAACGAATATTTATTTGGAAATCTTTCAAGATGTCTCGATTAAAGCATCGTATTGGCTGAAAGATGGAAAGATTATGCAAGCCTATAGGGTAGGGCCAAGACTCCGGAGCTACGCCACGCTGTCAGGCGGTGAGAGACAGATGGTCGATATCTCATCGAGTTTTGCGCTCCGTAATATTGCAGAACAAAGCCGAGCCTCATTTGTAGATTGTATTTTCCTCGATGAACCCCTTGAAGGGCTTGATGAATCTCTCGTGAAGTATGTTCCGCAATTGCTTGAACGTGTCAGCCAGAATAAACGTTCAACGATTGTCATTACGCATCAAGAAAAACTGCTTAGTCGATTCTTTAAACTTCAACGGGCTGTGGTGAAAACTAATAATATATCCTCATTTCAAGAGGGTTTTTGATGGCCAAGCTAGTAGTTAAAGATAAGAAGAAGGTGCTAAAGGCAATAGCCAATGATCTCATAGGAACCAAAAAGAGATTTCGTGTGCTCAAAGAACTTCATATTCTGTATGTATGGCGTCTTAGTGATGTACCTGAATATGATGATGAAGGTCGAGCGATTCTCGCTACGACTCGGAAACTTCCACCCAGGGAACGGGATATCTATGGATATGATGTTGAGATTAAGGTGTGGCGTGATGGTTGGAAGCGCAAGAATAAAAATCAACAACGCAGAACGATGTGGCATGAACTTAATCATATTGAAGTGGAGCAAGGAGAAAATTTCTCAATAAACAAAGATGATGATGGTCGTGCTATATTTCATATCAAACCACATGATGTGGTTATTACAACATTTGAAGATGAACTCAAGAGATTTGGACTGCCAGGTCGTGATGTCAATGATGCCACCATTCTATCGCGGGCATTAAAGAAACGAAAGAAACGTGAATCGTAGACGCAGAATTAAATATCTTCGACGATGGAGGAATAGCGCATATCGAAAACTGAGTCACCGTGCTCGTCTTCAACGAAAATCGGTTCATAGACTTCAACAACAGATTGCAAGTGGTGTCGCGGCATTAAATAAGAGAACAACTGGGCCAACATGGACGTTTGAAATGGGATCAGATTTAGTGTTGGCTGCATTATTCATGCCATGCGTATATTGCCGTGAGCTAATAAAATTACGAAAATGGTCGTTTGACCATAAGAAACCAGTTCAACGTGGAGGTACGAATAGATTAAACAATGTTCAGATCATTTGTAGTCGTTGCAACAGGGCGAAAGGTGTGGTATCTCATCGAGCGTTTAGGAAAATACTTCAGTTTATGCGACGGTATCCTGCAGCTTACAAAGAACTCTTATCTCGGCTCGCCTTTGGCGGAGCATTTTTTGGGAGAACTTAAATGAGCGTGTTAGAGCAAGAAGAGAAGCCCGAAATCTTTAATGGGCTTGTGCTTCTCGTTGATGTTCAAAATCTGTTTTATTCAGCCCGTGATGCTTATGGATTGGCTGCTCGTGTCGATTTTAAAAAGTTAAAACAATTGGCGATGAAGAATCGACGATTCCGACATATTGTATCGTTCGCATATCTTGCTGCGACGATGAAAGATATTCCCAGTGAGTTTGTGTCCGCATTGGAGAAACTCTCGTATGAAGTGAAGATTGCAAATATCCGAGCCCATGAAACAGGACCATCGTCAGCAACAGATATTGATGTGATGCTAGCGACGGATGCAACAATTACAAAGATTGGTACACGCGATCCTGATATCGTTGTGGTCGCCTCGGGTGATTCAGATTATGTTCCTGTTTATCAAGCCCTTCGAGATCGCGGTGTACGTGTTGAGATTGTGGCATTTAGATCAACACTTTCAGCGGCGGTTGAAGAGATTGCTCATTCAGTAACGTATCTGACTCGTGAGCATCTTTACAATGAATCGTTTCAGATAGGAAAGGGAAAGGATGGGAATTCCGGACCCGAGTCAATTCGATGAATTTGGATTGCCGCGTTTTATTCTTGAAGATGATCGTGAAGTTACTGGTAAAGAACCACCACATCAAATAGATATTCAATTAGTAGAACATGCAGCTGAAGTGGATCGCATTCGTATTACATTTCGTCGTGGTGCCGTCATGATCTTTGAAGAAATGTTCGAGAGCGGTGTCATCGTGTGCCAATTGCAAACTGAGAAAGGGACACGACAGTTTGCAGTGTACGACCCGAATCAATCAGGATATAACGCGATGAAGGTCAACGCGCCAGTTGAGATACTGTAATGAAATACGTAGTGGAGGCAACGAAACTCGATAAGCACGGAGATCTAATGAGTCGCGGTGCTATTGTCTGTGAAACAATAAATGAAATTGGTCAAGCCGTTGTAGATTTATTGTTGATCTATGAGTATGTAGAAGTAGAATATCTTAAAGAAGTTGATGCTGATGCCTGATGCCAAAGGTAATTCTTTACCCGATCCTGAAAAGCTGCCGGAAGGGAGTGATCCAATTATTGCGTGGGCTACGATTGTCCAATCCGAATCCGAAGATCATGCTGTTCAGGTGGTGCCTGAGTATGTGGGCACTCGTATTGCTGTGAATCTACGTTCGACATGCACCGGCACCATGTACAATAAAGAAACTAAACAATACCATCGTCGAGAAATAATCTATAAGATCGATCCAGAGACGGACTGGATACCCACCGAGTTACTAGAATTTGATCCAGGAGACTACGCATGAGTCATGTCATATTCTACGAAAATGAAAAGGGCTTTATGGTTGGCATTCTCGAATGGCGTTCCCGGCCATTGGATGCGCGGCGCGCCATTCGTATCTTTGATCTGTTGAAGAGAGATCATAACGTCGTCATTCGTTATGAGGATTCGGTACCCGTAGAAATGAAGAATGGGTTACAAGAAGGTCCAGGGAATAGCAATTACACCCGTGATCGTGTTCATCCGCATCACTACGAAGATGGCAGTGCGCATATGAAGGAATGGCAATGAAATCAATCCGCGCGTTTATCACGAAGTATCGAACAAAATCACAACCGAAGAAATCTCCGCGACCTGATCACAAAGGGGAGAACAATCCCAATTATAAAGGAGGTGTGAGAAAACTCGGCGCATACTATTTCGTTCAGCAAAAGCATCCGAAGGCCGTCAAGTATGGCGATACACCGTATGTGTTGCGAGCCACGGTGAATCTTGAAAAGAAAATCGGTCGTAGATTGAAGAAGACTGAGCGTCCACATCACATTAATGAAAACAAAACCGATGATCGGCCCTCTAATTTAGAGGTTCAGACACGGCTTGAACATATCCGCACACACCATGCAGGTAAATCCAATGCAGAGCGTGTGCGGATTCGAAAGATTAATGAAAAGTTGCCAGATAAGGGCGGAGCCAGCGATGAATGACCGCTTATCCATAGCCATCCTACTATTCCATATTATATTCCTATATTTCATACGGCACATTATCAAAAGGCAGACCCTGATGCTTTAATAGAGGCGGGTGTCTGTCATGTATGCATGCAAACTCTAACCCCGTTGGGGCCCGGCCAGATGTGTTTATCAGGGCATCTCATTCATGCAGGTTGTCTTGTATATGAATTTGATGTTCCGGCACGATGCCCATTGTGTCTCCATCGGAAAAACTAAGGAGCTAAAGTAATGGATAAAGATACGAGATTGTTACTGTCACTGGCCGCTTCTGTCATCGTCATCATTGCAATCAGTGTGAGTTTGTATAATACACGATGGATTGAGAAAGGCTTTGCGACTGTAACAGTTCGATATGAGGGCCCAGCCGATAAAGTGCCACAGTTTAACTGTAAACCGTGAAAGGTATTCTTATGACTGATTATGACTCTAAAAAAGCTGTTTGGGGCTTTTGCGATATCAATCATCTTACGAAGAGGACAAGACATAATCATATCCTATGTGAGTGTCCTCGATGCATTCCTCTTGATTACGGTCTAGGCTACTATATGTGCGCCTTCGAGCCAAATAAATACGTTGTTCGATCTCAAGTTAAAGAACAGGAGATCAAAGAGACCTAAATATCTAACTAAGGAGATCGCATGCGAAATGTATTAATCATAAGCATCTTTGTGTGGTGGTTTGTAGCATCTGCCAGATGGGATAATAATAACTATGGTGTTCTTAATAAGGTTGGGCCTTTTAATTCATTAGAGCAATGTAATGATATGCGAGAAACAATCGCTCGAACATGGACTGTGTATAAGTGTTGGGAAGTCATAGAACCTTCACGTTAGAAATTGAAGAAACCTAAATATTTAGGTGATAAATGTCGCAGAAGAGTCGAAGTGGACGGCTGGCACAGGTATCGACAAGCAATTGGGGTACAATTGGTGAATTGGCGGTTGCGACATGGCTTTTAAGAAAAGGTTATTATGTATACCATTCAATGACGCCAAATGCTCCTTTTGATTTAATTGTATTAGTAGGAAAAAAGACGATGGTCCGTATTGAAGTACGAACGGGCTATTATGATCATAGAAAGCAACTCATATTCTCTAAATCAAATCCTTTGAGGTTTGATGTTATGGCAGTTGCTTTGTTAGATCAAGGCAAGGTGAAATTTTTCAGACCATTAGTAGCAACTCATCTTAAAAAGGGATTAAAAGTTGTTCCGCGCAATGCCCAAGCCAAAGTAGTATACCAGTCCATAAGTTTTAAAAGGGCTGTTAGAATTAAGAGAAAAGATGTGATCTATTGACTTTAGATGACTTTAACTATAGATAACGACTTTCTTATTTAAAGAAGCTCGAAAAACCTAGGCTTTGGCTCATACCAGCTTATACAGTCGTACTTGAATACTCCGTCCAAGTGCGGTATACTGATGGCACCGCAATACGCAGCCAGCAGGTATGTGGTGGGCCGACCTAAATATTTAACTGAGCTAAATATTTAATGTAGCTAGACGGAGGATTGATCCTTTATGGTAGTAAAGACTGAACTCAGAGAAAACGATCAAACGAAGCAAGAATTTGCAGTGAAAGATATTTACATGGCCGCGTTTCTCCATGCTGTTGGTCATCCACTTGAATTTGCACGTTCCGATGGATTTCAAGCTGAGTTCTTTTTTAAGAATGTACCTTCTAATGACTTTATCTGTTACTATAATGGAGAACCGCATCCTAAGCTGAGCGCGAGAAAGCTGTTTGATTCATTCCAGACGTTAAGACGTATCAGCAAACAGATCAGACTTATTCCAAGTGAGTCAGGGCAGGAAGACCACGATGATCCATAAGGATTTGATGGATGGTTAGAAGAAAAGCTAAGCGATCAGCAAAGCAACGACGCGCGATCTTTGCCCGTTTCGCTCATTTATATAAGAAAGGGCTCAAGCGTACTAAAGTTGAATCGAGTAATCTCCATTCTATTGGCTATGAACCAGTCACTAAAGTCCTTGAAGTACGATTCAAGCGTAAGAAGGGGACTGGTACATCAGTATATAGATACGCTGGAGTCGAATCCAAGACTTTTAAAAAGCTGATGAAGGCCAAATCGCATGGCAGGTTCTTTCACAAACACATCCGTTCCCGATACGATTACGAACGAGTGACTTAACTGAAAGGTTGAAGCAATGGCCGATTCACACGTCTTAGTCTGTCCTCCTACGAGCGCCGGTCCATCAGCGATTCCTACATCAACACGTGAGCATTGTTCATCGTGTCTTGAAGAAGTATGGACTGCACCGAGCGGTCACGCATTGAGGAAACAGAATCCTCAAATCCGTATTATTTGTTGGCTCTGCTTTTACGTCGAGACTGTTGATGATGAAGTTATCACCATGCCACCTACGAAAGAACAACTACTTGAACGTTTGAAGTATAAAGGATGAATCATGGGAGTCTCATGGGCGTTATCATCAAAGACTGATCCTCGATGGGATTGTAACGGCTATATTGAAGCATCAATCTCAATCACGGAAGGGCTTCCTAATGTTGTTCAGAAGAAGATTGATGTTTTAACAAAGAAATACAAAGTAAAGCCAAAAGATCTTGAATACTTTTGTATGAAAGACTAAGCATGGATAAGCATTACTACGAACATATCGATCATATCGATCATATCGATCATATCGATCATATCGATCATATCGATCATATCGATCATATGGTTCCTGGATCAGGTGTTGGAACCATCAAATGTACAGACTGCCATCAGGTCTGGACAAGTTCTGAGGTGCACATTGATATTCTCAAATTGTTAGTCAATCTGGAACGTCGTATCAATGATATAGAAAAGACGTTGTTACGTTCTACAACACGACCCATGGATATCTAGTTAAATATTTAGATCCTTTCATAAAACATTGCCGTCATAGATCATTCATAGGCTTATACCATAAGAAACGTAGACGTATTTACCACGTAATACGTCAAGAATAATGTAAATTAATGGAGAATAAATAACATATTATGAAGATTGTAAAGCCTCTTACTCGTCGTCAGAAGCGTGCTGCTATGTTAATTGCTGGTGGTATGAAATATAATAAAGTAGCACATATCATTGGTGTTCATCGTGATATCATTCGTAAATGGCGTAAACTCCCTAAGTTTGAAACACGTTTAAAAAGACTGTCATTCGAGTATGATCAATACATTGATAATAAACAGAAGCAAATGATTGATCATGCTTTTAAATCTTTAGATCGTCTATTAGATTCACCTAGATGGCAAGCAGTGGCCTTTGGTATTGAAGCTGTCTTAAAGATTAATAGTCGTTATCCAGAAGTCAAAGGTAAAGTCCAACACGAACACACAGGTGAAGTGACTCAAAAGCATGCAGGTGAAACGACTATTAATATGAAAGAACTCAAACCAGAAAAGAAAGAACAGATTAAAGAACTCCTCCAAGCCACTCGTGATGTCATGAGTCAGAACTAATTGTATTTCTATGAGTGTACGAAGTAAGCGATATAGTCAACGTCACCATGCTGTAGGATTATGTCGTCAATGTTCTAAGAAAGCCGTGACTAAAGATCGTTGTCGTTCATGTGCAGATACCAAGAATCGTTTAGAACGTGAGACGTATCAACTCCGTAAACATCTTGGAGTTATTAAAACGTCATGATGCCGCGTCGTCCACTTCAACGTGTCAGAAGAAAACCTTCTATTAAAGATCTGATTATGAGAAAAGTCCCTATTCCTCATCCGTTAACAAAAGCAAAGAAACGTGTTCGTCGAGCATCATCAAACTAAACTTAATAAGGAGTCATCATGGACTTATCAGCCGCCATCCTCAAGGGTTGTGAAATTCATCCAGAACAATGTCGGCAATCCTTGTGGTTAGTAGCTTCCGGTCCTATGCTTCGTGTTCAGTCCTGTGTCGTGGGTGCAGCCTATGAAGGGACTTTTGGTCCTATTAAGTACACGTATGATGTCTTTCATCGTACATTTAGAATACATGAAGACCCTAACGATACTCATACAGATGCGACACAACGACTCAGGACTATCTATCCTGTTTTAGATACAGAAGTGCCTGGCAAGTCTTTTGTGCGATGTCGAGCACTTAATGGAGAAGTAGTGGAAGATGTTGTTGTCAAGGCGAATATTTCACTCGAAAGTCATCTGTATTGGTTGAATGATCGTGAAGGGTGGACGCGACAGCAGATTGCTGCGTATGTAAAATACGTCGTCGAAGGGGCTCCCATGATTCCAGAGGATGATTAATCATGGGTTTTCGGTGTGATCAATGTGGGATGGATAATGGAAGTCCTGAACGTCCAGCTCCCGATATGAATCAAGTGACT
>WNFT01030719.1_pt1 | contig 10105 bp, 10 predicted proteins | sample 5400191 | NCBI WGS metagenome assembly WNFT01 (sample SAMN13153359, study PRJNA577476) | soil metagenome | isolation source: 80 cm saprolite under Madrone tree | place: USA:California | collected 2016-06-14 | reverse complement strand
CAATTTCTCATCGCGACGATCGAGAACATGCCGAGCCTGCGCGCGATCGTGGCGCTCGGCCGGATTGCCCATGAATCGACGCTGAAGGCACTGGGCTTGCGGGCCGCCGCGGCGCCGTTTGCGCATGGCGCGATGCATCAGGCCGGCGCGATAAGGCTTTACGACAGCTATCATTGCTCGCGTTACAACACCAACACGCGGGTGCTGACGCCAGCGATGTTTCGCAACGTGTTCGCAAAAGTAAGAGCGGATCTGAGCTAGCATTCCTGGGGTGGGCAAAGGCGCGTTTCGCGCCGTGCCCACCGCCGCTGTTGCCGGCGTTAAGGTGGGCACGCGGCGCCTGTCATCGGGCGCGCGTTGGCGCGACCCGTTGGCTTTGCCATGGAATCTACAGATCAAACCGGATTTTCTTTCAGCCACGCCAGCACGTCGCCGGCATTTCGATCCGGCGGAAACACCGGATAAAACACCCGGGTGATGCGCGCGTCGTCGATGATCAGCGCCAGCCGCTTGATCAAGGTCAGCCCGGCCACCTGCATGGTCGGCAAATCCAGCGCACGCGTCAGCGTTAACTTCTCGTCGGACAAAACCGGGAACGGCAGATGCAGCCGCGAGGCCATTTCGGCCTGGTAGTCGTTGCTTTGCGTCGACAGGCCGAACACGTGCCCGGCGCCCGCCGCCTTCAATTCCGCGTGCAAGTCGCGGAACGCACAGGTTTGTGGCGTGCAGCCCCGCGCGCCGGGGATCATATCCCAGTCATCGACCAGTGCGATCTTGCCGGGCTCGCCGGTTCGGGGATAGGCGAACACCACGGTACGCCCCGGCAGCGCCGACAGCGTGACCGAGCTGTCGTCGGTGGCAACCAGGCTGATGGACGGGATCGTCATGCCCACAAGATGCGCGGCCGCACCGTCGTCGGCAGGCGCCGGGATTTTGCTCCAGTCGACTTCAAGCAGATTTCTCTGGTTCATCTCACTTCCCTCGACATCCAACACATCCAGGCCTCATGGTGAGGAGGCGCTCTCGCGCCGTCTCGAACCATGAAACCACCGGTCTCATCCTTCGAGACGCGCGTAAGTACGCGCTCCTCCAGCGACAACGGCGAAGCCGTTACGCAGGGATAACGGCGAAGCCGTTACGCTGGGATGAGGGCCAATCATTTATCCCCGCGCCCGCAGCAGGCGCCCCTTCTCCCTGCCCCAGTCGCGTTTTTTCTCGCTCTCGCGCTTGTCGTGCAGCTTCTTGCCCTTCGCCACCGCCAGCAGCAGCTTGGCGCGGCCGCGTTCGTTGAAATAGAGCTTGAGCGGAATCAGCGTCATGCCGTCGCGGTCGACCGCGCCCATCAGCTTGTTGATCTGCTTCCTGTGCAGCAGCAGCTTGCGCGGCCGCTTCGGCTCGTGGTTGAAGCGGTTAGCCTGCAGATATTCCGGAATATTGGCGTTGATCAGCCAGATTTCACCGCCCTTGGTGTCCGCATAGGATTCCGCGATGGTGGTCTTGCCGTTGCGGATCGACTTGACCTCGGTGCCGGTCAGCGCGATCCCCGCTTCCACCGTGTCCTCGATCGCATAGTTGAACCGGGCCTTGCGATTTTCGGCGACGACCTTGATCGCGCGCTCGTTCTTTTCGGCCATGATGAAAAATGCCTTGGAATCTATCTCCGACGGAGAGCGGTAACACTCAGCCCGCGTGCGCGCACGTCAAGACTTTTTGAGCAGATCGCGGATCTCGGTGAGCAGTTCTTCCTCGCGGCTCGGCTTCGGCGGCGCGGGCGCGGCTTCATCCCTGCGTTTCAGCTTGTTCATGAAACGAATCACCACGAACAGCACAAAGGCGATGATGATGAAGTTCAGCGTCAGCGTGAGGAAATTGCCCCAGGCCAATACCGCGCCTTGCTTTTTCGCGTCGGCCAGATTGCCGGCGGTGACCGCCTTCGACAGTCCGGTGAAATAGTTGGAGAAATCCAGTCCGCCCGTGATCGCGCCGATGATCGGCATGATGATGTCACCGACCAGCGAAGTGACGATGCCGCCGAACGCCGCGCCAATGATGACGCCGACCGCGAGGTCAACCACATTGCCCTTCATCGCGAATTCGCGAAACTCCTTGAGCATCTGCAGCCCCTTCTGTTCGACGTCGATCACCGTCGAAGGCTTAGTTGATGAGGCCCGCATGCACCATGGCGCTGCGTACCGCCACGCGCGTGGGCTCGGATACCGGCACCATCGGCAGGCGCAGCTTTTCCTCGATCTTGCCGAGCAGCGACAGGGCGTATTTCACCGGCGATGGATTGGACTCGATGAAGAGATTGGTGTGCAGCGGCATCAGCTTGTCGTGCAGCTTGAGCGCGGTGGCGAGATCGCCCCTCTGCCAGGCCATGTGAAATTCCGAGCACAGCCGGGGCGCGACGTTGGACGTTACCGAGATGCAGCCATGGCCGCCATGCGCCATGTAGCCGAGTACGGTGGCGTCCTCGCCCGACAGCTGGTTGAAATCCTCGCCCAGCGTTGCGCGCTGCTGTGAAACGCGCACCATGCTCGCGGTCGCGTCTTTGACGCCGGCGATGTTCTTCAGTTCGAACAGCCGCGCCATGGTGTCCACGGTCATATCGATCACCGAACGGCCGGGAATGTTGTAGATGACGATCGGGATCCCGATCGCGTCATTGATCGCTACGGCGCTGGCGCCGGTCTGCTCGGCGTGCTCCGCGAGCTCAATGGCTTCCTTGGTCGAATTGGAGCCGGCGCCCGCGATCACGGGCACGCGCCCCCTGGCCTCGTCGATGCACCATTCGACGACGCGCTTGTGCTCATCGTGGTTCACCGTCGGGCTTTCCCCGGTGGTGCCGACCGGCACCAGGCCGTGGGTGCCCTCGGCGATTTGCCAGTTCACCAGGCCCCGAAAGGCCGCCTCGTCGAGCGAGCCGTTCTTGAACGGCGTGACCAAAGCGGTGAAGGAGCCCCTGAAATTCGTCTTGGCTGCCATGGATTTTCTCCCCGAACGCACGCCGCCTGCCGTCTAAACCGGCAATAAGGACCAATTCATAACGGGTCTGTGAAGCCGGCGAAAGGCCCGCGCCGCCCCGGGCTGGCCGCGATTTTGCCGCGGTAGTGGCGCAGACCACGCCAATCCCCGCGTATTTAGTATTTTGTCCACATATTCAATTAAATAGAGCCTGGGGCTTGAGCGATTGAATGATTCGCCGCGAAGGAACACCGTGACGCCATTTGCCGCCGAATCCACCTTGCGACGGACCGCTTTGGGCACAAGCGCGCTGGTGACGCTGGCGCTGGCCGCGGGATTATCGGCGTTGGCGGCGGATGCCTGGGCCAAGCCAAAAGTTCCGTTACCCCAGCCAAGGCCGATCGCGCGCAACGTCGTGCCCAATACCGCCAGGAATACCGCGCCCGCTGCAAATACCGGGGCCAAAACGACCGCACCAGCCGCAACCGCGGCTCCCGCAGTGCCTGCTCTCGCGCCCGCGACGCGCCAGCATGCGGCTTTGCCGCCGGCGCGCACCCCCCCGGCGACAGCCGCAGTCGCTGCGACGTCATCGACGTCCCAAGCCGATACCGAGGCGCTGGAGAACGTCATCGAACTGGTGCGCAAGCACAAGCCCGCGGATGCGACGCAGGCCCAAGCGGCAATATCGGATCCGGTCGCGAAGAAGCTCGCGGAGTGGATCATATTGCGCAGCGACGACAACGGGGCGTCGGTCGAGCGCTATCGCGCATTCATCGCCACCAATCCAAGCTGGCCTTCGCAGACGTTCCTGCGCCGGCGCATCGAGGCCGCACTTTGGGACGATCGCCGCGACGATGCGACCGTGTGGGCCTGGTTCGCCAACGAATCGCCGCTGTCAGCCAAAGGCCGATTCTCGCTGGCGCGCGTCATGATCGAGCGCGGCGACCGGGCCAACGCGGAACGTCTGGTGCGCGAGGCATGGCGCAACGATTCCATGTCCGAGGACACCGAAAACGCGGCGCTTGATCTGTTCGGCGCGCTGCTGACGCCGGGCGATCACAAGGCGCGGATGGATTTCATGCTCTACGGCAGCGAGCAGGACGCCGCGCTGCGCGCCGCCAAGCGGTTGGGCGCCAATCAGGTCGCCTTGGCCAAGGCGAGGATTGCGGCCAATCGCAAGGCACCCAACACCAAGGCCCTGCTCGACGCGGTTCCGCACGAACTGCACGGCGATCCCGGCTACATCTTCAGCAAGATCCAGTTGCTCCGCCGCGAAGAGAAATTCGCCGAGGCAGCCCAACTCATGCTCAACGCGCCCAAGGACCCAGGCCGTCTGCATAATCTCGACGAATGGTGGATCGAACGGCGGCTGCTGTCGCGCAAGATGCTCGACGTCGGCGAACGCCGCACCGCTTATCTGATCGCACGCGACGCCGCACTCCCCGCGCGCGACATTTACAAGACCGAGCAGGAATTCACGGCCGGCTGGATTGCGCTGCGCTTTCTGACGGACCCGGCAACGGCGGCGCAACATTTCGCGCGGATCGGCGTCGGCAGTGCCAACCCGACCGCGCTGGCGCGAGCCGGCTACTGGCAGGGCCGTGCCGCGGAAGCTGCCGGCCGATCCCAGGAGGCCCGCGCCGCCTATACGGCGGCTGCAGCACAATCGACCAGCTATTACGGCCAGTTGGCGCGTGCGAAACTCGGATTGCCGCAGATCGAACTGAACGGAGCGCCCGCCGCACGCGGCCGTGGAATCGAACGGCTGGAGATCGTGCGCGCGGTGCAGCTGCTCTACGCGCTCGATGAACGCGAAATCGCGCTCCCGATTTTCGGCGACATGGGTGAAAACGGCGACCCGGACGCACTGGTGGGCTTAGGCGAACTGGCGTCGCGCAACGGCGACGCGCGCGGCATGCTGCTGCTCGGCAAGGCCGCGCTCAATCGCGGGCTGCCATTCGATTTCTACGCCTATCCGGTGTCCGGGATCCCGCCGTTCAAGTCGATCGGACCGGAGGTCGAGCAGAGCATCGTGTTCGCCATCGCGCGCCAGGAGAGCGCCTTCAATCCGAACGTGGTGTCGCCGGCGAACGCCTACGGGCTGATGCAGGTGACGCCGGATGCGGGCAAATACGTGTGCAAGAAATACGGCGCCAGCTTTGACCTCGGCCGGCTGAAGACCGATCCGGTCTACAACGCCGCCCTTGGCGCCGCGGAGCTCGGCGGGCTGATCGAGGACTATCGCGGCTCCTACATCATGACATTCGCCGCCTACAACGCCGGCCGCGGCAGCGTCAAAAAATGGATCGAGCGTTACGGCGATCCGCGCGATCCCAAGGTCGATGCGGTCGACTGGGTTGAACTGATCCCGTTCTCCGAGACCCGCAATTACGTGCAGCGGATCATGGAGAATTTGCAGGTCTATCGCGCGCGATTTGGCGGCGGGACGCGGCTGCAGATCGAGGCCGATCTGCATCGCGGGGCGAGCGTGGAATAGGCGAATTCCCAGCTCTATTTAGCCCCATCTGCTCCGCTTCTTCGGGTGAGTGACGTAGGGCTCGTTCGGGTAGGGAAAGTAAGGATTCACGTCGCAATAGTTGCGACGGCCGGAAGCCGTCGCCAGACATTGTTCATAGGTATCGAAGCTGCAATCCCCCGTCGGAGTTATGTAACCGTCCCCCTTGATGCAGAACGGATAGTCTCGGGCGAGAACCGGAGTCGCTGCCATCCAGATGGATGTCACGGCGACAAAAGCGACGACCGCCAGGAACAATTTACGCATCATTCTCTCCTTGATGGCTCGCCCCGAAGAAACGGCACACCGCCTGGTTCAAAACCCGCCACCAGGGCGGATATTTCGGATGGGATTCTCCATTAGCCGTTTTCCTCGTCAGGACGCAAAGCAAAACCCCGGCGGTTTCCCGCCGGGGGTTCCTGTCAGGTCGTTAGACCGAGCTTAGAAGTTGCGCTGAGCGCGGAGCAGCACGTTGATGGCGTCCTGGTCCTTGAGCTCATACAGAGCTGCCGGCTTGGCAACCCCTGGGGTCCCTAGGCTCAAAATCGTGCCCGAATACTTCTGGTCCAAATGCGTCCCGTTGACGTCGGCGGTGAAGGCGAGGTTCTTGACCGGGGTCCAGACGATGTCGCGGCAGCCGCTCTTGGAGATGTGTTGCACAAACAACACGCACCATGATCAAGCTTTTCCGTAAGCCTCTGTTTCATCACGCTGTTTTGAATAAGCCCCATTTGGCGCCCGGATCATTGAGTGACGCCCCGAACGCCGGGTTTTCCGCTCACTCCGAGTCGACTCGTGCCGAATCGACGGGGCGCCATTATCGATCCGCCCCGATAAAGAGAGAGCTTGCGGCTTCGGTGGTGGAACCGCTGCTCGCGAAATTCCTGCGGCGTAAACCGACCGCAACCACCTGAAGACTCGCGGCGAATCTCACCTTTTGTTGCAAAATGTGAAAACCGCAGCGGGATTTGACGCCGCGGGCGGGCGGCATCGCCGGAACTCTTGATTTTCATGCCGGGAAGAAGCCGATGCGCCTGTGTCGCGCGCCGGTTTTCAATCCAGCCAATTTGGCGGGCAAAAAAATCCCAGAGGCGGCTCCGCCTCAGCCGTTAAATCGCTCGGAATTCGCTGGCCTGAAATCTGCCGCTTGCGGCTCGCGCCCGTGTCGGGCATATCGGCCTTACCGGAGATGTGGCCGAGTGGCTGAAGGCGGCGGTTTGCTAAACCGTTATAGGGTTGTAAAGCCCTATCGAGGGTTCGAATCCCTCCGTCTCCGCCAGCCGCTCATCGCCTGGGCGCGGCGAGCCGCGATGAAGCGCAACAGAGGCAGGTGCCGCACCTGGCTGCGAAGCAGCGCCGACGGGCCGGTTTGCGCTTTATCCTCCGATCACTCCATATCTTCCGGCCACCCGATCACTTCCTCACCCATTGTGAGCAGATCGACGCCCTTGTTCTGCTCCCCATTCTTGAGATTAATGAGACCGGGACAAGATAGTCAGCCACAGCGCCATCGATCCGGGGAGCCATGATAACCAGACTTGCGATCTCCGGTTATCGATCCTTGCGCGAAATCAAGGTAACGCTTGGTGCGCTCAATATCGTGACCGGCGCCAATGGCAGCGGCAAGTCCAGCCTCTATCGCGCGCTGAGACTGCTGGCGGACATCGCGCAGGGCCGCATCATTCAGTCATTGGCCGCCGAGGGCGGACTGGAATCGACGTTGTGGGCCGGCCCCGAAGCATTATCGCGGGGCATGAAAGCCGGCACCACACCGGTCCAAGGCCTGGTGCGCAAGAATCCGATCAGCCTGAAGCTCGGATTTTCAGGCAAGGATTACGGCTACGCCATCGATCTCGGGCTTCCGCTGCCCGATTCGCGCTCGAAGTTTTCAAGCGATCCGGAAATCAAAGTCGAAAGCCATGATGACCCATTGCGCCGATCCCTACCACGCCATCGAACTCTTGATGTTGCGCGAGAGGATGAGGAACTGGCGGTTTTACGATCATTTGCGCACCGATCTCGATGCACCTGCGCGCAAACCGCAGATCGGCACCTACACGCCGGTGCTGGCGGGTGATGGATCGGATCTGGCCGCAGCGTTGCAAACCATCCGCGAGATAGGTGCCGGCGAGCACATGGACGCCGCGATCGCCGACGCATTCCCTGGCGCTCGTGTCGAGGTGAATGCCACCGACGGATATTTCGAACTCGAAATGCACCAGCACGGCCTGCTCCGGCCGCTCAAGGCCGCTGAATTGTCGGACGGCACGCTACGCTACCTTCTGCTCGTCGCGGCATTACTCTCGCCGCGACCGCCGACGCTGATGATCCTCAACGAACCCGAAACCAGCCTGCATCCGGATTTGATGCCGGCGCTGGCGCGCCTGATCGCACGGGCATCGAAGCGGTCGCAGGCCGTGGTGGTTTCACATGCCCCGGCGCTCGTTGCCGCACTCGATGCCGACGTCGACTGCGGGCGAATCATACTGGAGAAGCATCTCGGCGAAACCATCGTCAGGGACGGCGCGCCACCGGATTGGTCGTGGCCAGCGCGATAACCGGCCTGAAGCGTTGAAGGGTTGTCATCCCGAACCGCTCGCCAAGCGGCTCTCGCGCACTACGCGGTTTTACGCTCCGCGGACCACCAACGCCGGATCAATGCCTGACGGTTGGCGGAGTGCTGGGAAGGCCGGTGCTTTTCCGGAATAGCCCGTTCCAGTTTTTCGACGGCAGACGTTCCGCAAAGCGCCTGTTCCTCATCGCTGAAGCGAAGCATCTCGAAGCCGCGGTCGTTCGGCATCATCTTCTTGAAACCCAAATGGGCAAGCGAAGTGAGGTGCAGCAGTTCGTTCATCGACAGCGCGACAATGATCTTGTCTTCTCGCGGCGTCATCTGCAGCCTGCAGGTGTCGTATCCCTTGCGCCAGCAGGCGGCGCCGATGGCATCGCCAAATATCCAAAGCCGGGCCTGGTATCGATAGATGCTCTTCTCGTACGTTGCCCCGCGCGCGAACGTCCGCACCGCCTCGACGGCCTTCGCAACATAATCGGGGGTGGCCTGGCCCGATGACTCATAGTGAGAACAGACGCCCCGGATGATTTCGAGCGTCGCCTCTTCCATGCCTGCGAGCCGCCCCTTGGCGAAATACGATTTGGCGGAAGACCAGGTCGAGGCCAGCAGAAGGACAAGCAGCACAACTATGACGGCCAGGATTCCCATCGCGGGACCTCATCAGAAGCGAAACCGACGCCCGGCCAGAACATCAACCGCAAACCGCGCGCGTCACCGATCAGTCGGCCGCTTCTGATTTCCGCAAGCCGTGTTCCCCAGTTCGGCAACAATGATGGATCAGAGTTACCCGCGCGTATATTTGTTCCTCCGTACAACTGCGGAAAGACCGGCGATCGACGGAAGCAGAACCGGCCAGCGCCGCAGGCTACCTCGGCGGCGTCCCCGCCGCCGGTTCTACTGCGTCGTCATCCAGGCCCGGGCTTCGCGCTGGGCCATGGCGATCTCGACCTCGGACATCATCGCGGCGACCTCACGGCGCAGCTGGATGGCGTCGGTGCGGCCTTTCAGAGCAGCCAGGTTGAACCACTTATGCGCGGCGACGAGATTGACCACGCCGGAACGTCCGCTGGCCCAATACAGGCCGCGCTCGAACAGCACGTCGGGTATCGCACTTGCTTGCACCGGCGTTGCCGCATCCAGATCAATGTGCCCCTGAAACATCTGACATCTCCTTTTTGATTTTTGCCGCGCCCTTCCCGAGCGCGGCTCCCGTCCAGTTGAAAAAAGCGTCCCGTTATCCAGCGCGCGGTCAGCAGGAGCGGAATCCGATTGTGCGTCCGACCGCGCGCCCACGATTGGAAACGCCTGACCTGATCGCCAAACCGCCCACGCCTTGGCGGATCATGCGCTCGCCGTTTGCCGGCTTGTTGGGATGACCATGACCGATAAAATTTGAAGGGTAGTTTAAGTATCGCGATGAACGGGGTGTAAACGCGTTCTCGGCGCGGATTACCGTGAAATCGCAAAAGCGCTGATTTCACGCGCATTGTTACGGAAGCGCGAAATTCGGTTTACCCTGCCATTTCGCAAAACGATAACCATTGGCGCAATCTCGTGCCCCGGATGCTGCGCAGCGCCATCAGCGCGTTCACGCGCGTCTTCGACGCGCTATGTCTTGCGGCGTGGTGCGCAGCTGATCCGGGGCCCATCGCTGCACAATGGAAGTATGGGTCCCGGCTCTGCGGAGCAGCGCGAAGTGCGCCGCCCCGCGTCCGGGACACGATGCCAGCAGCGAGACGGTTGCACGTCCGTACAACTTCTGGCGTGAACAAAGTGATGATTTGAAGGATTTGGGGGAATGAGAGCGCCGGCGCTGGCGGCGCGGCACAGGGAACGAGGGCGTCGGCGAACACGTCAGGACCAGATTTCACTTGGGCAAAGATTGCCGGTGAAATTGCGGGCGCAAGATCCGCACCGAACGAAGAAAACTTGTTTCTTCTGCCGGACCGGTTTCGTGAGAGCGAACTCTTTCGAAAATGCGATCCAGCCGTTTGACCTGATGTCTCGCCGACACCCTCTTTCGTCGACAGAGCCGTCCGATTTAAAATCTGCTT
>WNFT01014626.1_pt1 | contig 10107 bp, 8 predicted proteins | sample 5400191 | NCBI WGS metagenome assembly WNFT01 (sample SAMN13153359, study PRJNA577476) | soil metagenome | isolation source: 80 cm saprolite under Madrone tree | place: USA:California | collected 2016-06-14 | reverse complement strand
TGCTTTGATAAATTGTGCCTCATATTAAGTTAGCGCCTATGCCCCAAGGGAGCGGGCTGGGGTGAGGGGGAAGTTCGCGCTCGCTAACCCCGCGTGTGAGTTGGTCGAAGATCAGACCCTCTAGTTCAATGGCCGTGCCGACGCTGCTCATTAAGTATTGCAGTTGGTGGATTGATCGCAATAATACTGGACCGATAACACACTGATAGCAACCTGAGATCATGACGGAATGGAAAATCCAATCGCGCGCGCACGTCTGCGCTGCCTGTGGCAAATCGTTTGCCGACCACGAGGCGTATCATACTTTGCTCTTCGATGAGAAGGCCGAGTTCCGCCGTTCGGATATCTGCCAGAACTGCTGGCAAACGCAATACAGTGACGGCGTTCGTGACCGGAAAGGATTTGTGTCGCACTGGCAAGGCAATTATGAGGCTCCCGCCGCGAAATCTGATGCCATTCAGCGCGAAACGGCCGAATCACTGTTGCGCAAGCTGGTGGAACAAAATGATCCGCGCTTCATAGCCGCCGGCTATATCCTGGCCGTGATGCTCGAGCGCAAGCGCGTGCTGAAAGTGAAGGAACAGCTTATGCGCCAGGGCCAGCGCGTTTTCCTTTACGAGCAACCGGCGACCGGCGACCTCTTTACCATCATCGACCCGAATCTGCAGCTCAATCAACTCGAGCAGGTGCAGCACGATGTCGCTGCCTTACTCGAACATGGTTTGAATCCCGTGGAGCAGCCCGTGCCTGCCGCGGTGGTGCCCTCTTCCGAAGGCAGCGTCGAGATAACCGAGTGAAAAGCTCGTCGGGATTTTAATTTGCCGTGGCTGATTACGACGAATTACAAAAACGCCTGGGCTACCGGTTCGCTGATCTGAACCTGCTGCAACTGGCGTTAACGCACCCGTCCGTGGCACACGAGCAAGGGCTGCCGATGCAGACCAATCAACGGCTCGAATTCCTCGGCGATGCCGTCCTGCAACTGGTGCTAACGCGCGAATTGTACGAAAAGTTTCCGACATTCGGCGAGGGGCCGCTCACCAAGGCCAGGGCCAAGCTGGTAAATCGGCGGACACTGGCTGAGCGGGCCCGGCATCTGGGGCTAGGCAGTCATCTGATCGTGAGCCGTGGAGAGGAAAAGCACGGGGGGCGAGAGCGGCCTGGGGCGCTGGCGGATACTTTCGAGGCTTTGTTGGGAGCCATCTTTCTGGATGGAGGATTTGCGGCCGCACGGGAATTTATCCTGGACCAGTTCCAGGGAGCTTTTGGCGAGCTCTCGGCGCTGCCCATCCTGGAAAATCCGAAAGGTGAACTGCAGGAGCTTTTGCAGTCGATGTCTTCGGAAGCGCCCCAGTATTGGGTGGCCTCGGCTACTGGCCCGGACCATGACCGCATCTTCGAGTGCACGGTCCATCATGGCGGTATGGAACTTGCGCGCGGCCAGGGTAAGAGCAAGAAGGATGCAGAGAGCCAGGCGGCCCTGGCGGCGCTGACCAGGCTGCGCGAACAGAGCAAGGCGACCAGGACCGAGCACGACGAGTCAGAAAAAGTTCAGGATTCAAGCTCCCATCGATCGTGAAGTTTCAGTAGCGCAGGTTAAACTGAATCCTAACGTCGCACTTTGAAGCCAGCACAAGGCGCGGCCTGATGTAACATCTTTTTGTGTATCAGATCAGCAAGCTCACCAACGGCCTGACGGTCGCTACCGCAGAAATGCCGCACATGGCCAGCGTAAGCGTCGGCCTGTGGGTGGGCATTGGCTCGCGCTACGAGCCGCCCCAGATGAATGGGGTCTGCCATTTCATCGAACACATGTTGTTCAAGGGCACAAGCCAGCGCTCGGCAAAGGAAATCTCCCAAGCCGTTGAAGGGCTGGGCGGCTATCTTAACGCCTTCACTGGCGAAGAAATGACCTGCTTCCATGCGCGGGCCGGGCACGAACATTTCGACGAGTTACTGGATGTGCTCATGGACATGTTGCTTCACTCGCGATTCGCGCCGGAGGACATCGGAAAAGAGCGCCGGGTCATCAAAGAAGAAATCGCGATGTATCTGGACGAACCACAGCACCAGGTGCAGGAACTGCTCAATGCCACGCTCTGGCCCGATCAATCTCTGGGCCGGCCAATCACCGGAACACCTGAAACGCTCGATTCTCTGGCGCGCAACCGCCTGGTCAGCTACCTGCGCGACAATTATCTCAGCAGCAATATGCTCATGGTTGCCGCGGGCAGGCTGAAGCATCGACACGCCGTCCAGACCGTCGCTCGGTATGCTCGGTTCGTCGGGAGCGGTGCGCGGCCACAGTTTGCTCCGGCGCGAAATGAGCAGTCGGCGCCGAGGGTCCATCTCTTCACAAAAGATACCGAACAAACCCAGGTCGCGCTCGGCCTGCGCGGTTGCTCGCGTCATGACGGACGCCGTTTTGCTCTCCGGTTACTCAATGCGATCCTGGGCGAGAACATGAGCTCGCGCTTGTTTCAGGTCGTGCGCGAAGACCGCGGCCTGGCGTACTCGATCTATAGTTCGCCCAGTTTTTTCCACGATACGGGGGACCTGGTGATTTCCGCCGGCCTGGAGACGGACAATGTCCCTGGAACACTGCGGCTGATTGTGCGGGAAGTGCGCCGCTTGATTGACACGCCGCCCGGAGCTGCCGAACTGCGCCGCGCCTGCGATTACGTTATTGGCCAAATGGAGCTGAGTCTCGAAAGCACAGACAGCCAGATGAACTGGCTTGGCGAACAACTGCTGGGTTATGGTCGGGTATTTCGACCTGCCGAAATCAAACGGCGGCTTCGCGAAGTTACGCCCGGGGCAATCCGCTCGGCGGCTCGTGACTTTTTCCGGCCGGAACGATTAAATCTGGCCATGGTGACTTCATTGAAGTCTGATAGAGAGGTAGCTCGCGTCTTGAAAAACTTTTGATCATGCACCCGCTCGTTGAAGAGGTCGCAGCCGCCCAGGATCCCGAACTGCTGGTTGAGCAACTCCGAGGGGAGCCGGGGATCGTGCTTTTGCGCAGTGCGTTGTTTGATTCGCCGCAGGCACGCTATTCATTCGTGACGGCGCGGCCATTTCTCCTGTTTCGCTCGCTTGGCTCCCGCTGTGAGTTGAGTTCGGCAACCGGCAGCCAAATCCAATTTGGAAATCCCTGGCGTCTGCTGGAGAGCCTCATGCCGCGATACGAACTGCTCGATGAATTGGATTTGCCGTTTCCGCTCGGTGGCTGTTTCGGCTACTGGGGCTATGACCTGAAGAATTTCGTCGAGCCCAAGCTTCCGCGCCGCGCCCCAAACGATCTTGAACTGCCTGACTGCAACGTCGGTTTCTACGACAGCTTGGTTGTATTCGATCATCGGCTCGGAAAAAGCTGGATAATTTCCACAGGATTAAGCGCCGATGGTTCGCGGACCGATCTGCAAGCGAAAGAAAAACTTGGTTATTGGAATGCCCGCCTGGGTGAAGTATCTCGTCAGCATCACGACCCGGCCAGACACGCACTTCCTGGCACGTGTTCTTCATACGGCGTTCGTTCCGATCTCTCTCGCTCGGATTTTCTCGACCGCGTCTCTCGCGCCCAGGCGTTCATTCGCGCCGGAGACATCTACCAGGTGAATCTCTCGCAGCGACTCGCTGTCCCGTGGACGTTATCGGGTTGGGAGCTGTTTCAGCATCTGAGTGTTGCTTCGCCAGCGCCCTTCTCTGCTTACCTGGACTGCGGTGAATTCCAAATCGCCTCCTCCTCTCCTGAATTGTTCCTGCGCCTGAGCGGCGCCCACATTCAAACCCGGCCAATCAAAGGCACGCGCCCGCGCTCGTCCGATCCTTCCCGCGACGCGCAACTCACTTATGAGTTGCAAACCAGCCCGAAAGAAATGGCCGAATTGCTTATGATCACCGACCTGCTTCGAAACGATCTGGGCAAGGTCTGTGAATTCGGTTCCGTGCAGGTTCCTGAGCTCGCGCGACTCGAGCGCTATCCACAAGTGCAGCACTTGGTTTCCACGGTCGAGGGCCGGCTGCTCCGCGAGGTGAGCCATTTCGCCGCATTGGCTTCGTGTTTTCCTGGCGGGAGCATTACTGGCGCGCCGAAGTTCCGGGCGATGGAAATCATAGATGAATTGGAAACCGTTAGCCGCGGTCCTTACACCGGTGCCTTGGGCTATCTTGGATTTAACCTCGAGAGCCAGTTGAGCATCGCCATCCGGTCGGCGGTTTGCAAAGAAGGCCAGGCTTACTTCCATGCTGGCGCGGGGATTGTGGCCGATTCGATCCCGGCCGCGGAGTACGAAGAAACACTCGCCAAGGCGAGGGGCTTCTTCCAGGCACTGCGATTAGCGGCACCAGCCGAAATTGAATCTGTATCAACTGCATGATCGTCTTGCTCAACGGTCAATTCGTCCCGGAAGAGCAAGCGGTCGTTTCGGTCTTCGATCGCGGCTTCCTCTATGGGGACGGTCTTTTCGAAACGCTCCGCGTTTTCAATGGCAAACCATTCCGCTGGGCTCAACATATGGAACGCCTTCAACAGGGAGCGGAGTTTCTGAAAATTCCCCTGACCTTCACGCCGGAACGTTTGCGCGATTTTGCCACCGGGTTGGTAGCTAGAAACAGCATGCCGGATTCACTGTTGCGGCTCACCCTTTCCCGCGGCGTTGGCGTGCGGGGTTATTCTCCCAAAGGGGCAGAGAGTCCGGCACTGGTAATGTCGCTCCACCCCGCTCTGGCGCCGGAGGCAGGCAACCATCCGCGCTGGCGGCTGGTAACTTCTTCCTCTCGTCTGCCGGCAAACGAACCGCTGGCGCGATTCAAGACCTGCAACAAATTGCCGCAAATCCTCGCCCGCTCCGAAGCCGACATCGCCAACGCCGATGAAGCGCTGCTGCTCAACACCAACGGAGACGTTGTCGAAGCCTCGAGCAGCAATCTCTTCTGGATCGAAAAGGGCACGATCTGCACTCCGCCATTACCCAGCGGCATCTTGCCCGGTGTGACACGAGCCGTAGTTTTTGAGGTGTGCGCCAGGCTCGGCGTTGAAGCGCGAGAAGCCAGCATCCGCCTGGAGCAGCTTCGCCGCACGGACGCGGTCTTTCTCTCAGTCAGCACCGTAGGCATCGCCGAAGGGATTTCGCTCGATGGACAGGCTTTGGCGCATTCTCCCTTGGTGGACAAACTTCAAGCAACCTACTGGGAAGTGCTGCGCAGCGAAACCGCGTAGGCCGATTTGGGAGAAAGTGTCGCAGCGCCACCTTGGAGTGCGGCGGCAAGCGAAGCGCGACGCCGCTTTTCCTTGCTTCGACTGCAAAAATTTCAGGGCTTGGACACCATCCAAAGCGGCGTCGCGCTTCGCTTGCCGCCGCACTCCATTTATCTACTCCAACACGAGGCGCTCAAACCTCCCGGCGTCGCCACCCGCCGCCCAACCGATGCCGCGCAAAACGATGATCCGAAACACCGGATCACTCAGCGTCCAGGTGTAATGTCCAAAAATGCTCGCAAATACCCGGCCTTTGCCTTTCTGAACTGTCCACATGATCGGCCACACGGCGCCGTCCACCTCGGCCGTCGCGAGCACCTCAATCTTATTGGTGTCTCCGACCAGTGGCCAATAGGGCTCATCCACGAAATGAATCTGGCGCGGCAAATCGTGCATGATGAGGTGATTCGTCGGCGCGACAATTTTCAGATCAACCGGCGTATGACGATATTTCGTCTTCCCGGAGTCGGATGCCAACCCGATCCGTTCGGCCAACGCTTCTGGCGCCGGATTGCCGATAGTTGCCGAATGCAACACGACGATGCCGCCGCCTCGGGCCAGGAATTCGTCAAGCTGCTGCAATTTTTTGTCATTCCATTCGCGGTTCCAATAATAGAACACCAGAACATCTGCGTGCTGGAATTGCTCTGCCGCCGGCCAAAGCCAGGCATCGGCGATGACTGTGTTCGTGGCCTGGCCCAACAGACTGTGCCATCTTTGCTGCCACGCCGGATAATCATGCTGACCAGCACCGTGATCCTGCTTGCTGGCGATCAAAACAAGGCTGAGAGGCGCGGCGCCATGGTCGTCGGTCGAGGGCCGAGCAGCCAGTGCTGCGTTCACTTCCGCTTGCGTTCGAGATGGCGGGGCGCTGAGTAGGAAGGTGAGCAGGTCGTTTACTTCGGTTTCCTTCAAAGTATCGACCAGGCCGGCAGGCATCAGCGAAACCGAACTCGGTCGAAGTTCCCGCACGTCCGGGCGCGGAATGCGAGCTTCCTTCCCGTCGGCACCAATCAAACGCAGCGACTGTTCATCCTGCGCCCGCACAAACCCGGTTAATTGCTCGCCATTTTTCAAGCTGACATTATAGGCGACATAATCGGGATGGATCGACGCGCTTGGCTCCTTAATGTCCCGCAACACGGAAGCGGCGTCCTTGGCTGGCAGATTATCCAGGCTTGGCCCGGTCAATCCGCCTTCACCGCGAATCCTATGACAGGTCGAGCACTTTAGCTTTTCGCCAAAGAACAGTTCACGGCCACGCTCATAATCTCCGCCATTCAAGTTCAGACTGTTCGTTCCCTCAAGAACCGCCGAGTGAATGAAAGGGTATGCGGCCTTATGAGTTTCCCCAAGGAACGCTGCGGTGTGCCCAATGGCGCGAGCCATCTCGTGCCCGTGCGGCAGCCCGCGAACCAACGAAAGCTGGCTGGCGGGCGGCAAATCTCCGCCCAAATCATAATCCAGGTCCACGGTTGTTCCCGGCCCTGGCGCGCCGGCGGCCTTCACCCCGGGAATGGTCAAGGCATACGTAACGGCCTGTGGATGAGGATCAGTCGCCAGCACGAGCGTATGCGTCTTTTCGATTCTGGCTGACACAATGTTGAGTCTTCCGCGCGGCGTTGCTTCCTGCTGCTGAACCACTTTGTAGGGCGGTTTGAGCACTTCAAAACGGTCGGCCGCCCGCACAAATTCGCCGAATTCAATGTGCTGCCCGGCGAGCGCAAGCGTCACTGCGGGATCGAGAGCTTTGTCGAAGGCAACCCTTACTTCCGTTGGCGCGTGTGCCCAAGCCAGTAGCGGTTGCGGCGTCTTCGGATCGGTGTAGGAAATTGTGACAGCAGACATACAGTGCGCCTTGCGGAGAAATCGCCACATCGGTCGTGAGCATCGAGAGCCGCGCGATCATGAATTCTTTGCCGACGTAGCCGTTCGGCGTTTTGACCAGCCGCACGCGCCAGATTTTTCCGCGCGATTCCCCGGCGATGAACGCGTCGCCTTCCCACCATTTCGGTCCAAACAAGCCCTGTCCTTTCCTCGGTTCATTGAAAACCAACCCGCAGGTGGATTGATGTTGTGGACCAAATGCCACGATGGGGGTCTCGCTCACCAAATTCGGGAGCCATTTCTCATCGCGCGGCGGGAAACCGTAATTGCGCCCCGGAATGACGTGATTCAATTCATCCAGCGGGTTTCCATTAGGGCACCAGGTTTCGCCCTCCTGATCGGTGAAAAACAGATCACCCGCTTTATTGAATGCCAGCGTGTACGGCACGCGAACCCCGGTCGCAATCGTCACCATGCTCTTTCGATCCCGCGAGACTTTTTGGACCGTGCCGCGCTTGCCTCCAAAATCGTAATGCGACACGCCGTCTTTGACCCGATAAGGATTGGAGTAATCGGCTGCAATCAGGCCGAAATAGAGGTTACCTTGCTTATCGAGCGTGACCGCTGTGGCGTCCACCCCGCCAGAGGCGACATCTGTCGGCGGCCAGCCATTGGCAACGATTTCTTCCCTGTCGGCCTTGCCATCGCCATCGGTATCGCGCAGAAGTGAAACTTTTCCATGCGAGGAAACATAGACTCCTTCCGGCGCCAGGACCATGCCGACAGGCACGCTGAGAGTGGATTTGTCCCAAAATAGTTCGTCCGCATCTTCCAATCCATCCCCATCGGTGTCGCGCAAAACGTGAATTCGGCCATCGTAAGCCAGGGCGAAAAGGCGTCCATCCGAAGCAAATCGCAGATTATTGATATTCGAGAGTCGGACGGGAAGCTCCTGGACCGTGAAGCCAGGAACCAGCATGCGCACGATGGTTTGATCGGTGGCGACTTTGGCGGCCAAAGAGACCGAGCACCCGAGCGCAAGTGCGCCACATAAAAGCGGAAGATGCATGGATTATTCATGCGCGATTTCGAAAAGGTAAGCAATTCGCGAATCAAAACCCGAAGAACGTGAGATGCGCACATCCAGGTGGCGCCCGGTCCAGTGTTTCGCTATTAATTTGTCAAAATTAACGTTTTTAGGGGATTATTGAACGATTCCACGAGAATTGTCTGCCGAATTTGCTTGATTATCGGCCTCGACCCACTACAATCTGCCCGGTTCCAGTTAAAATGTACATTTCTCAGGCGCAAACGCGGTTTTGCAGCCGGAGAAGTTGAGTGAATGTCGGATTTTTTCAGTTGGCAGTAATCAGGAATCTGTGGCTGTGACCGGCAGAGGAATTCTAAATATGTCGTTATCTGGTTCGTTTGCTTTGGTTGCGCCAATACCGCACCTCTCCGAGGGATTAGCCAAGTCTAGCCGAAGCTCTCGGCGCTCTCGGAGGGTCCTTGTGATGTTTGCCATGTGGCTTTGCCTGGCCCTGAGTCTGGCAGCGGGCTCGGCCGTCGATTTCAGGCAAGCAGCCAATAATGACGCTGGTTTTGGATTGGGAAACACTCACTGGGTTAGCTCGATCATCCAGGACAACAACTCGGTTTATTACGAAAGCATGTCGGTCATGCAGCGCCTGTTGTTTACCAGCTTGCCACCCACCTCCGGCAACCACCATTCCCTATTGTTTCGGCATCAATTTACCAAGGGCGGCATCCACGCTTATGATTTCCTGACCTCTTATGCGCAGGCCCAGGCAGAGAATGCCGGCGCGCTGGGTGTTACAATTGTGTTGAATCCCTGCGGGATCGACATCGGCCCACCGGCCTCTCTGGCCACGGTTTGCTCTGTTCTGCACGGGGGCACGAACCTCGCGGATATTGCCCTGCCGGCCGACCCATTCGTCAGCAAGGATGGTTCCACCGCTTCCAGAATTGCGGCCTATGAGGCCGTCCACGGACCGCGCACGATGCGAATTCTCGGCGATGCCCCCTTTAGCAATGCGGCTTTGTCAGTTTGCCACGATGTTGCCGATGGCGGGGATACCAGTGATTCCTTCGCTCTCTATGCTCTGACGTGGGACTCTGCTTCGACAAATATTCTTATCGAGATGGCGGGCCATCTCTCCATTTCAGGTGACGGGACCGGCGACACCTGGGGCAATGGCCTCGGCTCGGGGTTCTTTACTGGTGGCGCGTATCATTTCAAGCTCGATAGCCTCGCCGGTGCGCTAACCGACAACAATTGCCCGCCCGGACAGAACCAGAATGAGATGGTCGGCCTGGGTTCCCAGGATAATCAGTTTCGCAGCGCTGCAGGACCTCTGCCGCCGCCGCCGTGCAATGTGACTGGACCCAGTCCTGCCTGCCCTGGTTCCACTAATATTTACCAGGGAACCTCCTTCGGACCAAATCTCACTTATGCCTGGAACATCACCGGAAACGGTTCGCTCCTGGGCCCGACCACCAGTTCGAACGTGGCAGTGCTGGCCGGTGCCAGTGGCTCTTACACCGTAAGTGTCACCCTTACGGTTACCAGCGGTCCATTGACCACTAATAGCACCTGCTCCCTGCCTGTGGCGATCAATCCGCCGCCTCCATGCTCGATTAGCGGATCCTCGCCTGTCTGCCCCTCCTCCACCAACGGCTACAGCGGACCCGCCGACATGGTAAGCTATATCTGGTCTATTGCGGGCGCGGGAGGAATCTCCGGCTCGGCCGGCACTCAGACCATCAATGTTGCTTCCGACAGTGGCTGCAATACGAATTTTGTTCTGACCCTGACGGTAATCGACACCAATGGTTGCTTCAACATTTGCAACCAAACTATTATCGTCCAGGACGTCACACGTCCCACGATTACCTGCCCGCCGCAAACCAATGCGGCAGAGAGTCCCCGGTTTTCCGGCGGGGCGATCGTTAGCTATCCGCCCCCGGTGGCGACCGACAATTGCACCGCCAACCCTGCA
>WNFT01006787.1_pt1 | contig 10107 bp, 10 predicted proteins | sample 5400191 | NCBI WGS metagenome assembly WNFT01 (sample SAMN13153359, study PRJNA577476) | soil metagenome | isolation source: 80 cm saprolite under Madrone tree | place: USA:California | collected 2016-06-14 | reverse complement strand
GTAGCCGATTTATGCATATTGATGGTTTTAACTATCTCCATGCGACGTTCTATCGAAAGAAACGCGCGACCATCATCGGCGGATACCTCAATACTGCGAACGCTTCCAGTTCCAGGTAAATCATCTAAAGCACCATTCGTCATATGTTCTCCTGTACCAAACAATCAAGGTCTTGATCCAACAATTCTTTTTGCCGATCTCCAGTGAGACTGGTATGTCTCACTAGAACGTAAACACAGTTCTCAGTTCCACTCTAGCTATGTAGAAACGCCTAGCTGACCGATACCTGACAATATATTATCTATTTTGATTATACTTGATTATAACAATTTTTAGGAAAAAATACAATACGCATCCTTGACAAACGTGAAAAAATCATTATAATTAATATTAATCAATTTCAATCAATTTCAATCATGTTTTCGAAAGGACTGAAGGAGATTGATCAGTCAAAACATACAGCGTAAGCCCGCTTGGGATGAGATGTACATAGCCTGAAGTACCCATTCGTCCCTACAACTCTTCTTATCAAGAAGAGCATATGCGGCAAAGGTTAGTAGTCTGTCAAGACTGCGTTGCGAGATACAAATACTTGAGCTTGATACGGACCCTGGCAGTCGTACAGCCGCACCAGGCAGCTCAGAGACATAGGAGGTTGACCATGGAATTACGAGAGCAGTTCCCCGCCATGACGGACCACCCTGCCTGGGAGGCAGGTAATAGGCAGCTCGAGCAGCTGGGTTTTTCGAACGAGCAGATTGCTGGCCTCGTCAGAGTCAAAGCGCTCTATCAGCGCGGGGCTTATCACGAGGCTAATCCTGAGCACAAGCGACAAGCGTTTATCCGCTGGCTCTACCTGCAGGGTCGCCTGGAAAGCTAATTCGCGGTCACGATGCATGTGCGAGGGAGGATGGGAGTGGAGGATGCATGCATCAAGCTCAAGCATCTCTCTAACTCAATTGTATAAAGAGATGGCATTAAGGAAAAGAAAGGGAGAATACAGGTGACTCAAGACAACCAGCGCACCCCAAAACAGATAACATCCGGGAAATACCGGCATCTAATGGCCTTATCTGACGAGCATGGAGTCATTGCAGCCCTGGCAATAGACCAGCGCGGATCATTGAAGAAGGCTATGACCACCATCACCAATCGAACTATTACTGCGCCCGAAATTATGGAATTCAAGACGCTGGTGGCTGAAGTCCTTACCCTTTATGCTAGCGCGATATTACTCGATCCTGAGTATGGATTGGAGGCAGCTAGACACCGCTCTGACAGAACTGGCTTGCTCCTCGCCTATGAAGAAACGGGCTATGACACAACAATCAAGGGACGACTGCCTTCACTGTCTTCAGAATGGTCTGTAGCCCGAATTATCGAGACCGGAGCGGATGCAGTCAAAGTGCTGCTCTACTACGATCCCGACGATGAAGAGTCTATCAATACCGTGAAACACGCCTTTGTAGAGCGTATTGGCGCGGAGTGTTACGCGTATGATATTCCCTTCTTCCTGGAGGTAGTCAGCTACAGTGATAGCATCGGAGATGAGAAGAGCCTGGCTTTCGCTCAGGCGAAACCTGAAAAGGTCAGGCAATTGACGCGAGAGTTCTCCAGAGCACGTTATGGTGTTGATGTACTCAAGCTGGAAATTCCGGTCAACATGCGTTTTGTGGCGGCATTGGAACCTGATCAGAGCGGACCCTTTGCTTACACGCGTGAAGAAGCCAAACAATACTTCCGTGATGTTGCTGCGGAAGCGCGAGTTCCTTTTATCTATCTAAGTGCAGGAGTGAGTAACGCGCTTTTCCTCGCATCACTCGCACTGGCAAATGAAGCGGGAGTTCCGTATGCGGGAGTACTCTGTGGCCGAGCTACCTGGCAGGATGGCATTCCAGTATACATGCAAGGCGGGACACAGGCGCTGCGTACCTGGCTGGATCACGAGGGAAGGCAGAATATTGAGGCGCTGAACGCAGTTCTACGCAGTGGGGCGCAACCATGGTGGAATTTGTATGGCGGCAAAGAGAACCTTGATGTTGTAGCTTCAACTCATCTTGGTTAAGAACAGCCAGGATAATCAATAGCGCAGGACATTGCGTGAAACTGTGGATATCACTGCCCATTCTGCGATGGCATATCAGTGGTCGCCACACTGCTGAAAGCAGTAGTCAAACCATAGTTGAGGGAAATGGTGTATGTTGATTGCTATGGCGGGACTGCCTGGAACGGGAAAGAGTACTCTTGCCCAAAACCTGGCTGATGCATGCTCCGGTATAGTGCTGAATAAAGATGTTATTCGGGCTGCACTCTTTCCCATTGCCCTAATTGAGTATTCTACCAGGCAAGATGACTTTTGCATGTCCATTCTGTTTCAGGTTGCTTCCTATATGCTTCAGAATGACCCATCCCTGTATATCATTCTGGATGGGCGAACCTTTTCACGCAAGTACCAGGTCGAGGCTCTAGATCAATTGGCAGAGGAACTTAAAGAGCCCCTGAGAATTATAGAATGCATGTGCTCTGATGAAACAGCACAGAAACGTCTGGAGGAAAAGGTAACGATGGAAGCGAAGCATCTGGCTGGCAATCGGGACTATCATCTCTATCTTACAATGAAGGCCAGCTTTGAGCCAATTCGCGAGCCAAAGCTGGTAGTAAATACTGACGAAGACCTGGCGCATTGTCTGGCATTGTGTCTCGCCTATGTGTCCATGTAATAATGGATACGGTTAGATGCGCTTTAGGAATTGGTAAAGGCTCAATGGCAACAAGAATAGGCATGGATGGTATCTGAACAGTGACGCAAGGCAATAGAGGTGCAAAGTTCATGAAGATAGCAACAGTGACGCTTAACGCGGCAATTGACCAGACAGTGAGAGTTGATAACTTTCGGCCAAATAGCGTCAATCGAGCCCAGTCGATCAGCTTTGATGCGAGTGGCAAAGGGGTCAACGTTGCTGCATTCCTGGCCGACTACGGACACGACACCGCCGTGACAGGGTACCTTGGGCAGGAGAATGCCGATATCTTCGAGCAGTTTTTTGCATCCAAAGGCATTGATGATTATTTCGTCCGCATTCCTGGAAACACCCGCATCAATGTAAAAGTCGTTGATGAGGTGAACCAACAGACAACAGATATCAACATGCCGGGTCAAACTCCTCCTCAGGAAGCGATGAATACACTCCTCCAAACAATCGAGCAACTGTCGAACTCTTGTGATTGGTTCGTTTTATCTGGCTCTTTACCGCTACATGTGCCTACCACGATCTATGCTGCGCTTATTACCCAACTCAAGCAGCACAAAAAGCGCATCATCCTGGATACAAGTGGAGAAGCCCTCCGTGAAGGGATACAGGCAGGCCCAACTATCGTGAAGCCAAATTTTGAGGAGCTACAGTATCTCGTCAGACATTCCTTGACGAGCGAAGCCGAAATTCAGCAAGCTGCGCATCAACTTCTGAATGAAGACATTAAGCTGGTCGTTGTCTCAATGGGAAGGCAGGGCGCGATGCTGGTTGAGCAAGCAACAACGCATATCGCGACTCCCCCTACTATGACGGTGAAGAAAACCTTTGGGGCAGGGGATGCCATGGTCGCTGGTCTCGTTACAGCTCAAATACAGGAATTGAGCCTGGCTGATTGCGGACGGTTAGCTACTGCTTTCTCAATGGGGGCAATTGCGCATCTCAGCTACAACCTGCCATCTCGTGAGATACTTTGGCAGTATTTCCACCAGGTGAGTATCAGGAATTATTAAGTACTCCTCATGTTCATTTAAAGAAAGGAAGAAAGAAGGATAGTATATGAGTGAACTCTTAGGTCGACGCTTTCATCGACTCTTTGGCGCAGATGGACGATCCGTGGTCATCGCAATGGATCACGGAACTACTGATGGTGCCGTCGCGGGGTTTGAAAACCCGGAGAAAGTACTGGAGCAGGTGATAGCTGGTGGCGCTGACGCGATCCTCACCAGCGTTGGTATTGCCCGGCATTTTAGCAAGCAGCTCAAAGATACCGGCTTAATGATCCGCTGTGATGGTGCCACTTCGCCTCTTTTGGAGCGTCCACGGGCACTCGTTATAGGTGTGGATGACCTTCTCTCAACAGGGGCCGATGCCGCTGCTGCTATGTATATCCCGGGTATTGTAAACGGTCATGGTTCGACAATGTATTTCCCTCGCCTGGCCACAGAAGCTCATCGCTGGAACATACCCGTCATGGCTGAGGCTCTGCCATATGGCTTCGAGGATCATCCTGCTGCTCGTGCAGTAGATCCAGTGGCAGATACATGTCGCATGGCCGCCGAAAACGGGGCCGATATTGTAAAAACCTTCTATACCGGTGAATACGAAAGCTTTCGGAAGGTCATTCGCTCGTGCTATGTGCCAGTACTGGTATTAGGTGGTCCGAAAACGCATGGTGATCGGGAATTCCTTGAATCTATTCGTGGTGCTATGGACGCGGGTGCCGCTGGAGTCGTCATTGGTCGGAACGTCTGGCAAGCCGCATCCCCCACAGGTATGACACAAGCCCTGGTGGCTCTCGTTCACCATGATGCCAGTGTGGATGATGCACTGCATATTTTGCACGAGAGCAGGTAAGGTAACGTCAGCAGCAAACAGCTATAAGAGTAGTTCGGTAGAGACGGCGCTCTCCTCACCCGATGAGCCTGAATATACAAGGGAGTGTTAGTATGTACCTCGTTGGCATCGATGTTGGCACAACAAATACGAAGACCGTCATTTTCGATGTAGACACTGGGCATATCCGTGCCGTCGGCAACAGCCGCACCATAACACGCCATCCAGAGCCGGGATGGAGTGAATTTGACGCAGAAGACGTATGGGGAACAGTCCTTCAGAGCATTCAAGCTGCCGTTCAGCAGTGTGATCGGCCTGAACGCATTTGTGCCATCTCTGTTGCCAGCATGGGGGAGTCAGCATTTCCCGTGGATGCTGATGGAAAAGTATTGCATGCTGCCATTGCCTGGTATGACCTGCGTACAGCCCCTGAGGCACAATGGTGGGAGAACATCGCCGGTCGAGAGCGCATCTTTACCATTACGGGACACATTCCACGCCCAACGTATGGAGTGAATAAGCTATTCTGGCTGCGTAATCACCTTCCACAAGTATTTGAACGGATGTATCGCTGGTTAAGCATCGAGGATTTCGTGTTATGGAAACTGAGTGGAAGCTTCGCGACTGATTATAGCATTGCCTCACGCACTATGCTCTTTGACCAACGCACGCTCACCTGGTCAGAATCACTCCTCGAGCAGGCAGAGCTGCCTGTGGCGTGGTTCCCGCCTGCCTTTCCCAGTGGAACCGCCATTGGAAGCGTGAGCAAAGAAGTTGCTGAGCGTACCGGCTTACCACTGCAAGCAATGGTGACTACAGGCGGACACGATCATCTCTGTGGTGCTTTGGCCGCAGGAGTGACCCGCCCGGGTCAGCTACTTGAATCGATGGGGACAGCGAGTGTTCTCCTGGCAGTGAGCAATGCATTCCGTCCCAGTCCGGAACTCTTGGCAGCTGGCTATACCAGTTATGCAAATGTTATACAGCATACCTACGCAACCCTGGGTACGCTGGACTTCGCCGGAGGAGCACTTGAATGGATTGTTACATTGCTCTATAGTCAGGGAAAACAGGGGACTGTCTCACCAGAGATCTATGCCCAAGCACTACGTGAAGCCGCAGAGGTACCGCCTGGCTCACATGGTGCTATCACTATACCCTCCTTTCTAGGTTCGGGAACGCCCTATGGACAAAGCTCAGTACGTGGAGCAATGCTTGGCCTGACACCTTCTCACGGCCGTCCAGAACTAGTGCGTGCGTTGATGGAAGGACTGGCTTTCTGGCTGCGCGATAATATCGCTCTGTTCTATAGCTTGGGTATCGCACCACTAAAGCCAGAAATTGCGGTGATTGGGGGCGCTACTCAAGCAGCACCATTGTTACAGATCAAGGCAGACATTACCGGTTGTCCGATCAAAGTACCTCAGATTACTGAGGCAGCAGCAACTGGTGCAGCATTGCTCGCAGGTATAGGTGCGAATATCTTTCACTCAGGCGAGGAAGCAGCCTCTTCGGTCTTGCACACAGATCAGATCTATGAGCCTGACGCACAGGCAGTTGAGAAGTACAATACCACCTATGAGCAAACGTATCTGCCAGCTCGTCGCCTATTTATGTGAGCAGAGAGTGTGATAATAAGTCTGGTTGAAGCGTAATTATAGTAAATCAGCCATCCCTACGGGAATAGAGGTGTTCTCAAATAATCACCTTGCAAACGGCTTTGAGAAAACTTCATCAGAGAGGAAAGGAGGCATTAACTGGTATTTTTGTAGCGGCCTTTCGTCAGAATGTTGTTTGTATACACTATTTTATTTCAAGGAGAAACTTGAGATGGAAGACACAGAAATTGGGGAAAAATCCCTGAGTCGTCGTGAATTTCTCGCCGGAACAGCTGCCGTCCTCGCCGGAGGTAGCCTACTGGCAGCGTGTGGGAGTACTACCTCAACTGGAGGCAGCTCCTCAACCCCCGGCGCTAGCACCGCGAACTACACGTTCGTACTGATACAGGGCGTCAAGGGCGATCCCTTCTACGTCACAATGCAGAAAGGCGCGCAGGACATGGCAAATAAACTAGGGGTGACGCTCCTCGTCGATGGACCTGCTCAGTTCAGCGCTACCCTCCAGGCGCCCATTGTTGATGCCTACATTGCAAAGAAGGTCGACGTGATGATTATCGCGGCATGCGATAAGCAAGCGATGATCGCACCATTGTCGCGTGCGAATGACGCAGGCATCAAGGTCATTTCTGTCGATACCTTTATTGGCAATGGCGACTATGCAAGTGGTCCCGTGACCTTCCCGCTGTCCTACATTGGCTCCGATAATGTCCAGGGAGGAAAGATCGCCGGGGAGGCCCTCATCAAAGCCATCGGCAATAAAGGCGGCATTTACATTGAAAATACGATTCCCGGTATCAGTACCACCGATCAGCGGCAACAGGGATGCGTAGAAGCGATTCAAGCGACAAATGGGGCGGTGACGCTCGTTGGCTCCAATTATGACAACGATAGCTCTGCAACTGCCTCGCAGCAAGTCTCGGCGTTGTTGTCCAGCAGCAAGGGAGCACAAGTCGGTGGCATCTTTGGTACGAACCTGTTCAGTGCTGAGGGAGCAGCTCAAGCTGTCAAGAATGCCAACAAGCAGGGGCAGATCAAGATCGCGAATTTTGATGCGCCTCAGCAGGCTATCACTGATCTCAATAACGGCGCGGTCGACCTGGTCATTGCCCAGAAGCCGGCTGACATGGGGAGCACCGCCGTGCAATACGGAGTGTACGCTCTGACTGGGAAAACGAGTTCCATACAGAAGCGCGTCCCCACAGGCTATGTCGTCATCGACAAGACCAACGTGAACGACCCGGCTTCGCAGGCCGCCATCTATAAGAGTTAGCTAACTAGCAGGCCGGTGGCTTCTGGCCACCGGCACAGGAGGAAACTATGAATGTAGCTACACCGGATGTAGACCAGAGCAAGCTAGTGAAGGCACCTGTGAGACCACTTGATATCCTAAGTCGAGGGTGGTCGTGGCTGTTCCTGCTCGTGCTGGTTATCTTTTTCTCTATCTTCGGGCAAGGCTTTCTCAACGTTTACAACTTCCAAACGATTGGGGCGGATATGGCGCTGGTGCTGATTATGGCATTGGGTCAGACCTTCGTCATTATCTCAGGGGGGATCGATCTCTCGACAGGCTTTGTGATGGGCATGGCGTCGGTCACCGCGGCCCTGGTTATGAGCAACATGGGTGGCCGGGCCCCACTGCCCGTTGTGGTGCTGGCCGGCGCGGCTGCCGGCCTGGGCATTGGTCTCATTCCCGGTCTGATAAACGGCGTGATCATTGCCCGGCTGCGTGTGCCGTCTTTCATTGTCACGCTGGGTATGTACGGTATTGCCCGTGGTACGGGCTTTATTCTCTCCGGTGGACAACCTGTGAGCATCAACACGAATGGCGTCGGCCAGATCGGCAATGGGTATCTGCTCTACCTCCTGCCCGATGGACGTGTGAGCTTCTTCCACCTGCCCTCAAACCTGCAGGGAGTGCGTCCCAGCCAGATTATTCAACTGCTTCCCTTCCCCTTGATTTTCCTCGTCGTCGTGGCCCTTATCTGCGCTTGGCTGCTCTGGCAGACGCGCTTTGGAAGACATACATACGCGGTCGGTGGGAGCGAAGAGGCTTCGCGGCGCGCAGGCATACCTGTGGTTCGTCATACGATACTGATCTATGTGCTTTCGGCGTTCATGGCAGCTCTAGCGGGTGTGGTCTACACGCTGCGCTTCAGCAACGGAGCCGCAGATGTAGGCGATCCGCTCCTGCTCACCTCCATCGCGGCAGTGATTATCGGTGGCGCCTCTCTCTTGGGGGGTGAGGGGACCATCATCGGCACGGTGATCGGTGCGCTCATTATCGCGATTATCCAGAATGGCTTGATCTTCCTGGGAATAAATCCGTTCTGGCAGTTCATTGCCGTGGGCGCGGTGATTATCCTGGCTGTTCTTGTCGATCAGACGAAAAAGCAGCTGGTGTAGCACAGGGAAAGGGAACAGGAGAAACACATGAAAGCCGATGTACAACCTATCTTACAAGTCAAAGAACTCTACAAACGCTTCGGGGGTCTGGTCGCAGTCGATCATGTCAGCCTGGATATTCACCCCGGCGAAGTGGTAGGTCTCCTCGGAGACAACGGTGCGGGAAAGTCAACACTTATCAAAATGATCTCTGGCGCCTATAAACCCGACGGCGGTCAGATTCTTCTCGATGGTGAAGCGGTATCGTTTGCTACGCCGCTGGAAGCACGACGGCGTGGGATAGAAACCATCTACCAGGATCTGGCTCTGTGCGAAAATCTCGATGCCAGTGCAAACATCTTCCTGGGCCGTGAGAGAATGCGCCATCAACTCGGCATACTGAGAGTACTTCATCGCTCCTATATGCTTCGCGAGTCAAGCCAGGTCCTCGATCAGCTTGATATCCGCATTCCTGAGTTGCGTAATCCTATCCGCCAACTCTCTGGTGGTCAGCGCCAGGCGGTTTCCATTGCCCGTGCTGTGTACTGGAAAGCTCGTTTAATGATCATGGACGAGCCAACCGCTGCACTTGGTGTCCCAGAGCAACTCAAAGTGCTGGAACTGATACACACGTTACGCAGCCAGGGTGTTCCCGTCATCCTGATTAGTCACAATATGCAGGATGTCTTTGCTGTAGCGGACCGTGCGATCGTCATGCGACGTGGAAGCAAAGCAGGTGAAGTCAAGATCAGCGATGCCACTGAGAACGAAGTGGTGAGTTTGATGGTTGGTGCTGAATACACTCGAGAGATCAAACAGTTACATGAGGCACCAGAAGAGGTGCATATTACGACACACGACGAAAGCGAAACGGATATCATATAGGTGTAGACAGCAATCTGAGGAGGTAGTGAGACCCTTGTGATTTCCCTCTTGAAGTCATTTTGTGCCTAAGAGGAGGTATCGGTTATGTTAACGCAAAGTCAGGTGCGACAGATGCAAGAGTGGGTGACACAGACATTGGCTCAGGCTGGTATTGTGTTGACACAGCAAGAACAGACGCAGATCGAGGTAGTTGACTTTGGCCTGAGCGAATTGGAACGCACAGGCCTGCAACTTGTCGTGTATATCAACAACGATCGTTATTGCGCTAAAGAGCTTATCATGGTACCCCGACAGACGTGCGCACAGCATCGCCATCCACCTCTCAGCGAGACAAATCCAGGCAAGCAAGAGACCTTTCGCTGCCGTTGTGGCAAGGTTTGGCTCTACGTAGAAGGCGAGCCGAGCCAAGCGATTCAGGCGCATGTACCGGAAGGCAGCGAACCTTACTACACGGTCTTTCACGAGATCGAACTGCATCCTGGAGACCAGTGCACGGTCCCCCCGAACACCTGGCACTGGTTCCAATCGGGAGACGAAGGGGCCATCGTCTCTGAATTTTCGAGTCCAAGCTATGACGAGTTTGACCAGTTCGTTGATCCTCGTATCTATCGTTTCACCAAAGTCGCTGAATAGGA
>WNFT01006786.1_pt1 | contig 10107 bp, 11 predicted proteins | sample 5400191 | NCBI WGS metagenome assembly WNFT01 (sample SAMN13153359, study PRJNA577476) | soil metagenome | isolation source: 80 cm saprolite under Madrone tree | place: USA:California | collected 2016-06-14 | reverse complement strand
ACCACGCTGGTCTGCGGGCTCGCTCCCGCCCTGCAGAGCACCCGCGGCGACCTGGGCGACGGTCTCAAGGAAAGCAGCCACGGTACCGCGGGTCCAAGGGCAGGAAGGTGAGCGCGCGCGATCCGCTCACCTATGCGGGCATCTCCGCGGTATTGGCGGCGGTAGCCGTCCTGGCCAGCTGGCTGCCCGCGCGCCGGGCGACGCGGGTCGATCCCGCGGTCGCCCTGAAGGCGGAGTGATGGAGGTCCTGGGCATGCTGCTGTTGGGACTGGCCGCGGCGCAAGCCGGCGCCGCCGTCCTCTTGACCCTGGGCGTGCTGCTGGCGAGGAGCCTGCGATGATCAAGCTGCGCAACATCGAGAAGGCGGTCAAACACGGCGCGGGGCAGCTCTTCCTCCTCCGACGCATCGACCTGGACGTCGCTTCCGGCGAGTTCGTCACCGTGATGGGGCCCTCGGGGGCGGGGAAGAGCACGCTCCTCGCCATCCTCGGGCTGCTCGATCACGGCTGGACCGGAGAGTTCGAGCTGTTCGGGGAGCCGGTGCACAAGCTCAACGTCAAGCACCGGGCCGAGCTGGCCAAGCGCACCGTCGGGTTCGTGTTCCAGCAGTACCACCTGCTGGACTCGCTCACCGTCGCCGAGAACCTCGAGGTCCCGCTCAGCTACCGGGACATGAAGTCGTCCGAGCGGCAGGCGATGGTGGCCGACACGCTGGATCGGTTCGGCATCGTGGGAAAGAAGGACCTCTATCCCACGCAGCTCTCCGGCGGGCAGCAGCAGCTCGTCGGGGTGGCCCGCGCGGTCATCGCCAAGCCCAAGCTCTTGCTCGCCGACGAGCCTACGGGCAACCTGCACTCGGAGCAGGGAGAGGAGATCATGCGCCTCTTCCGCGAGCTGAACCGGCAGGGGACGACCATCGTGCAGGTGACGCACTCGGAAGCGAACGCCGCCTACGGCAACCGCATCGTGCGGCTGCGGGATGGGTGGCTGCAGACGTGACCCGGATCATCGCCGCGGACGACCAGCCCGACGTGCTCGAGGCGCTGCGGCTCTTGCTCAAGCGGGAGAACATCTCGATGGTGCCGGCGACGTCGCCCGCCGGCGTCCTCTCGGCGCTGGAGCAGGAGGACTTCGACGCGGCGCTGATCGACCTGAACTACGCGCGCGACACCACCAGCGGCGGCGAGGGGCTCGACCTGCTCTCCACGCTGCGGACCGTGGACTCCACGCTGCCGATCGTGGTGATGACGGCCTGGGGCAGCGTCGAGGGAGCGGTGGAAGCGATGCGCCGCGGCGCCCGCGACTACGTGCAGAAGCCGTGGGACAACGCGCGCTTGATCGCCACCCTGCGCACGCAGATCGAGCTGGGGCGGGCGCTGCGCCGGAGCCGCCGGCTGGAGGAGGAGAACTCGCGCCTGCGGGGCAGCGCGCCGCAGATGATCGCCCGCTCTCCCGCGATGCAGGCGGTGATCCGCGTCCTCGACAAGGTCGCCCCCAGCGAAGCCAACGTCCTCGTCACCGGCGAGCACGGCACCGGGAAGGAAGTGGTGGCCCGGTACATCCACGGCTCCTCGAAGCGGGGCGGCAAGCCGCTGGTGACGGTGAACGCGGGGGGCGTGGCGGAGGGAGTCTTCGAGAGCGAGCTCTTCGGCCACGTGCGCGGCGCCTTCACCGACGCGAAGCTGGACCGCGCCGGCGCCTTCGAGGTGGCCGACGGAGGGACGCTCTTCCTCGACGAGGTGGCGAACATGCCCATGCAGCAGCAGGCGAAGCTTTTGCGCGTGCTGCAGACCGGAGAGTTCACTCCGGTGGGCTCGAGCAAGGTGAAGCGGGCGGACGTGCGGGTGATCGCCGCCACCAACGCGCGCCTGCACGACGAAGTCGGGCAGGGCCGGTTCCGCGAGGATCTGCTCTACCGGCTGAACACCGTGGAGGTGCAGCTGCCGCCCTTGCGCGAGCGCCTCGACGACATCCCCCACCTGGCGCAGTTCTTCCTCAAGCGCATCGTCGACCGGGGCGCCACCACCGCCCGGCGCTTCTCCGCCGACGCGCTGGAGGCGCTGGTGCGGCATCCCTGGCGGGGGAACGTGCGCGAGCTGGAGCACGCCGTCGAGCGCGCCGTGCTGCTCGCCTCCGCCGAGGAGATCGGGCCGGAGGACCTCTTCCTGGGCGCCGCCGCGCAGGGGCCGGCGTTGATCGACCGGATGACGCTGGACGACGCGGAGCGGCATCTGATCCAGCGGGCGCTGGCGCGCTGCGGCGGGAACGTGAGCGAGGCGGCGCGGGAGCTGGGGGTCTCCCGCAGTGCCCTCTACCGCCGGCTGCAACACCATGGTTTGAAAGCTTCGTGACCCGGCGCAAGAAGCGGCTGGCCCACGATCAGCACGTCTTCCTGCTCTCGCTGGGTGCGGGCGCGCCGGCGGTGCTGGCGACCCTGGTGCTGTTGTCGGTGTACGTCGACGACGGGAAGGTGCGCTGGACCGTGGGCGCGCTGATCATCCTGGTCTGGCTGTTCGCCTCGGTGGCGCTGCGCGAGCGCGTGCTCCGGCCCCTGCAGACGGCGGCGAACCTGCTCGCGGCGCTGCGGGAGGCGGACTTCTCCGTCCGCGGCCGTGGAGCCAGGAGCGGGGATCCGCTCGGCGAGCTGCTCCTGGAGATCAACCAACTGGCGGACACGCTGCATGCGCAACGGGTGGGATCGCTGGAGGCCGGCGCCCTGCTGCGCCGGGTGATGGACGAGATCGACGTGGTGGTGCTCGCCTTCGACGGGCAGGGCAGGGCGGTGCTGGCGAATCGGGCCGCGGAGAAGCTGCTCGGCATCCCCCTCTCCCGGCTGCTCGAATCGGGAGGCCTGGATGCCCAGCGGCTGCGGCTCACGGACGCGTTGGCCGCGGATTCGCCGCGGGTGATGGAGCTGCACCTTCCCGGCGCGAGCGGGCGATTCGAGGTGCGCCGGAGCACCTTCCGGATGGGAGGCCTTCCTCATCAGCTGCTCGTGCTCGCCGATCTGCGGCGCGCCTTGCGGGAGGAGGAGCGGCTCGCCTGGCAGCGCCTGGTCCGCGTGCTGGGGCACGAGATCAACAACTCGCTCGCCCCCATCCACAGCATCTCCAGCAGCCTGAAGGGGGCGGCGCCGGAGGACGTGGAGGCCGGGCTGGCGGTCATCGGGCGACGGGCCGAGAGCTTGATGCGCTTCATGAACGCGTATACCCGGCTGGCGCGCTTGCCGCCGCCCCAGTTCGGGCCGGTGGACGTGTCGGCCTGGGTGAAGCGGGTGGCGACGCTGGAGAAGCGCCTTTCCGTCCAGGTGCGCGAGGGGCCGCAGGTCTCCGTGCGCGCCGACGCGGATCAGCTGGAGCAGCTTCTGATCAATCTGGTGCGAAACGCCGCCGACGCGGCCCTGGAGACCGGCGGCGGAGTCGAGGTGAGCTGGAGCGTGGGGCCGCGGCAGGTGGAGATCAGCGTCGCCGACGAGGGACCGGGGGTGGCGAGCACCACCAACCTGTTCGTGCCCTTCTACACCACCAAGCCCCAGGGCTCGGGCATCGGGCTCGCGCTCTCCCGGCAGATCGCGGAGGCGCACCAGGGCTCACTGGGTCTGGAGAACCGGGGCGACCGGCGGGGAGCTCGCGCGCGCCTCAGGCTGCCCCTTCAGTAATGGATGGTGACCTCGGAGGTCCCGTCGGGCAGCGGCGACTCGGGTCCGGTGACCAGCCGCGGCGCGGCGCCGTCCACCGAGACCAGCACCGCCTCGTGGCCGGTGGACCGGAGCCGCGAGGGTCCAGACAGCGCGACCTCGGCTTGGACCCTCGCCGATCGGATCACCAGGGCGCCGACATTGAACGAGCGCGTGGCCTGTCCTGCTCCCGCCGAGAGCGGCGGCAGCAAGGTCACGAGGGTGGCAGCGAGCTTCAGGCCCATGACGTGTCCTCTCCTGTAATACACAGTAAGCTATGCGCTTACGTGTTGTCAAATCGGGCGAACGTCGGGGATTCAAACTTCTGAACACTTGGCCTTGGCGGTCCGTCCGCCGCCGCCTACCTTGCACCGTCATGCGCCCTTCTCTACCGTTTTTGGCACTGGTTCTCTGCGGTTGTGTCCGCAATCCGGCAACCGGCAAGCTGCAGCTCAACCTGCTCTCCGAGTCGCAGGAGGTCGAGCTGGGGAAGCAGGCCAAGCAGGAGGCGGAGCAGGCCTACGGCGTCTACCAGGAAAAGCCGCAGCTCAACGGCTACGTCGAAGGGATCGGGAAGCAGCTCGCCGCCAAGACGGACCGCCCCAATCTGCCCTGGTCTTATGAGATCGTGGACGACGCCAGCGTCAACGCATTCGCGCTGCCGGGGGGGCCGATCTTCATCACCCGCGGGATCCTCGCGCACCTGAACAGCGAGGCGCAGATGGCGGCGGTGCTGGGCCACGAGACCGGCCACGTGGCGGCGCGGCACTCGGCCAACCAGTTGAGCAAGCAGCAGGTGGCGCAGCTCGGCCTGGGCATCGGGTCCGTGCTGTCGCCCGTGGTGTCGTCCGTGGCGGGGGTGGCCAGCGTCGGCCTTTCAGTGCTGTTCCTCAAGTTCTCCCGGGACGACGAGACGCAGGCCGACGAGCTGGGCTTCCGCTACATGACCAAGGTCGGCTACGACCCCAACGAGATGATCCCGCTGTTCGAGATGCTGGATCGCGTCTCCAAGGAGGCGGGCTCGGGCAAGACGCCGGAGTGGCTGCAGACCCACCCCGACCCGGGGAACCGGCTGGCGGAGACGCAGAAGCGGCTGAGGACCGAGCTGAAGGGCTCGACGCAGGGGATGAAGGTCGAGCGCGAGAAATACCTGACGATGATCGATGGGATCGTCTTCGGCGACGATCCGCGCCAGGGATTCTTCAAGGGCGACCAGTTCTACCATCCGCAGTTGAAGTTCCAGTGGAGGCTGCCCTCGGGTTGGGCGCACCAGAACACCAGCCAGGCCGTGGCCGCCGCCAGCCCGGATCAGGACGCGATCATCCAGCTGCAGTCGGCCGGCAAGATCTCACCGGAGGAAGCGGCCCAGAAGATCTTCTCGCAGCAGGGGATCCAGGCGGGGCAGCCGGCGAACGTCAAGGGCGCGAAGATCGCCCGCACCTTCGTCGCCCAGACGCAGCAGGGCAACATCGAAGGGTTGATGGCGTTCGTTCCTTTCCAGGGCAATACGTACATGCTGATCGGCTACACGAAGCAGGGCGGGCTCTCCAAGTACGGCCCCATCTTCACCGAGTCCATGGGGACCTTCAGCGAGCTGACCGACCGGAGCGCTCTTCAGGTCACGCCGGCGAAGCTCAAGATCGTCAAGATCGATCAGCCGATGACCGTCAGCGAATTCAACGCCCGCTATCCCTCTTCCATCAAGCTGGAGCGCGTCGCCCTGATCAACGGCGTCGATCCCGGCGGCCGGATTCCCGCCGGCTACGCCAAGCAGGTCGTCGGCGGCACCCCCGAACCCAAGTAGGGTGCGACCCAAGTCGGAGATCGGGGACACAATACGCAACTCCCCGTGCCAACTTGTTGGCATGGGGAATTGCGTATTGTGTCCCCGATTTCCGACGGAAGTCGGGGTTACTGAAGGCTGAGTTGTTCGAGCGGGAGAGGGCGGGCGAAGAAGTAGCCTTGGGCGCGCTCGCAGCCGAGCCGGCGGAGGAGGTCGGCCTGCTCCTGGGTCTCGACGCCTTCGGCAACCACGTCGATCCCCAACGCCTTGCCCAGCACCAGGATGCTCTGGACGATCTTGATCTTCCGCTCGTCGTCGCCCATCGCGCCCACGAAGGAGCGGTCGATCTTCAGCGAGTCGATGGGCAGCTCGTGCAGGTAGCTGAGCGAGGAATAGCCGGTGCCGAAGTCGTCGATGCAGAGCCGGACGCCGGTGCCGCGGAGCTGGGTGAGGGCCGCGCGGGCCGCGGCGCCGTTGCCGATCAGCATGCTCTCGGTCAGCTCGAGCCGCAGGCGCGAAGGATCGAGGCGGGAGCGGGCCAGCATCTCCTTCAGCTCCTCGCAGAATTCGGGCTGCAAGAGCTGCCGGCCGGAGAGGTTCACCGACAGCGAGATGTTCGCGGGCAACGCGGAGAGCGCCCGGCAGGCCTCGTCCAGCACCCAGTGACCGAGCGGGACCACCAGCCCGGTCTCCTCGGCCAGCGGGATGAACTCGCTGGGCGGGACCAGTCCCCGCTCGCGGTGCTCCCAGCGGACCAGCGCCTCCACTCCCAGCGTCTTCCCGCTGGAGAGCTCGACGATGGGCTGGTAGTGCACGCGCAGCTCGCCGCGCTCCAGCGCGCGCCGCAGCTCGTTCTCGATGCGCAGCGCCGCCATCGCGCGCTCGTGCATGCTGGAGTCGAAGACCGCGTGCCGGACGCCGCGCACCTTCGCCCGGTACATCGCGGTGTCCGCGTCGCGCAGCAGGTGCTCGACCCGCTCGGTGGCGGGCCCGCCGAGGGCGATGCCGATGGAAGCGCCGGCGAAGACCTCGTGGCCTTCGATCAGGTACGGCGGGCCCAGCGAGCGGTGCACGCGCTCCGCCACCGCGATCGCTTCTTCGTCGGTGGCGATGCCCTCCACCAAGAGGGTGAACTCGTCGCCGCCGAGCCGGGCGACGGTGTCGCCGGCGCGCCGGCAGCTCTCGAGCCGGCGGGCGATCTGCACCAGGAGCTCGTCGCCGGCGCGGTGGCCGAGGCTGTCGTTCACCACCTTGAAGCGGTCCAGGTCGAGGAAGAGGACGGCGAAGCGGGCCGCCTCGCGTCCCTTGGCGCGCGCGAAGGCGATCTCCAGCCGGTCCTTGAACAGGGCGCGGTTCGGCAGCCCGGTGAGCGGATCGTAGAAGGCGGCCTGCAGCAGCCGGGCCTGCGCCTTGCGCCGCGCGGTCACGTCGGTGGCGGCGACCAGGAGCGCGCGCCGGCCCTCGAAGACGACCTCGTGCACCGAGAGCTCCAGGTCGTGCGCCTCTCCCGACGCGGTCCGGTGGCGCTCCACCGCCGGCGCTCCCGCGCGCTGCTCGGCGGCGGCGCCCGGGTCGAGCCTCAGGTCCGACGACCGCAGGGTGAGGAACTTCTCGCGCGGCCAGCCGTAGTGGCGGACCGCGGCCTCGTTCACGGCCAGGAAAGCGCCGCTCTCGGCGTCCTCGACCCACATCGGCTGCGGGTTGTTCTCGAAGAGGATGCGGTAGCGCTCCTCGGAGGCGCGCAGCGCGTCGAGCACGCGGACCCGCTGCGTCACCTCGCGGGTGAGGAGCACCGTGGCCTGCTCGCCGTGGTACAGCACCGGGCTGGCGCTCACCTCCAGCACGATCTCGACCTTTCCCTGGCGCAGCACGGTCTCGAAGCGCCGGCCGCGGGCGATGGCCGCCTTGGCCACTCCCGCGTCCGACCAGAGGGCGTGCACGGAGGCGCCCAGCATCCGATCCCGCGGGACGCCGTACAGCTCGCTGGCGCGCGGGTTGGCGTCCTGGATGATCCCGGTGCGCGGATCGACGACGATCAGCGCCTCGGAGACGCTCTCGAACAGGTCCCGATATCCACGTTCCACCTTGCGCAGCATCTCCTCCGCCGGTTTGTGCTCGATGACGCGTCCCAGTTCCGCGCAGGCGCGGGTGATGCCGGAGAGCAGCGCGTCGTCGGGCGGCTCGCGCACTCCGGAGAAGAACTCGACCGCCGCGACCGTGCGCTGGCGCGCCACGGCCGGGAAGGCGAACACCGATCCCGCCCCGTCCTCGCCCTCCGGCCGCCATTGGGGAGACCCGTCGCGCAGCACCAGCGCCGCCAGGCCGCCCGGCGTGCTCCGCCGCCGCTCCGCGACCTGCCTCAGCACCGAAATCCGGTCCGGCCGCTCCAGGTGCCAGACGCTGCGAGTTACGTCACCTGCGTCGCGCAGGAACTCGACCCGCCCGGCCTGCCATCCTGCAGCCGCGCAGATCTGCTGGAGCGCGGCCCGAAGCGCGTCCTCCCTGCTGCCTGCGCGCTGCGCTGCTTCGCGCACTGAACGCAAGACCTGTGGTTCGCGTGCAGTCGGGGGCGGTTGCACCGGCGGAAGTTACGCACCACGGGTGGGTAGGCGGAAAGGGATTCCGTGTGGTCCGCGCTGCGACCTGCGCCACCCCTCGACGACGGGCTGAACGCCCGCCCTCCCGCAGTGGGAAGGGGCGGGCCATCTATGCGTCCCGGCTACACTTTTTGCCCATGGCGAGAGGAATCGGAGAAGACCCGAGGCGCAGCCCCGCGTGGCACATCGCGCAGGTGGAATACCCCGTGTCGCGCGACGACCTGGTGCAGACAGCCGAAGACAACGAGGCGCCGGCGGAAGTGATCAACTTCCTCAAGGCGCTTCCGAAAGAGCGCTATGGGTCGGCGGAGGAAGTGCTGCGCGATTTCGCCGAAGCTGAACGGCGGTTCGCGCTGGGAAACGTCTCTGACGATCGCGGCCGCCGCGACAACCTCGGCAAGGTCGCGGCCGAGGACAAAGCAAGGCACCCGTAACCCGAGGTAGACCGGCTTGGCGGCCCTGACTCAGCCGCGTTCGTACGTACCTACGAGTTCACCGCGCGCCAGGACGCCGCCGTCCGACAGCGCCGCACGCAGCGCTTTTTTCGTCGGCGGCCCCGCCAGCCGGCGCTACTCCTCCGGGAGCTCGTGCTCGAGCAGGCCCTCCGGCTGCGACCGCTCCGTCCCGAAAGGCGCGCCCGCGGGTGTGGCGGGGCGGAAGCGCGTCGCCACGTCGGCCACCGTGAAGAACATCAGCAGGGCGACGAACATCAGCGCGGTGGCGAAGACCAGCCGGGTGCTGCCGGACGACTCGCGCAGGTGCATGAAGATGAGCGCCACCAGCGCGCTCTTGGTGCAGGCGATGATCAGCGCGATGGGCAGCGCCCAGGTCCCCAGGTGCTGCTTGCCGGTGACGTAGGTCAGGCCGGTGAAGAAGAGGAGCGCGATCCACACCAGGAGGTACGGCACCGCCGAATGGGGATGCTCGGCGTGGGATTCGTCCGCATGCAGTGCCCGGCTGGGGGTTCCACTCTCGCTCACGGCAGCTCCTCAGATCAGGTACAGCAGCGGATAGAGGAAGATCCAGACCAGGTCGACGAGGTGCCAGTAGAGGCCGCCCAGCTCCAGGCCGGTGTAGTAGCGCGACGAATAGCGCCCCTGCAGCGTCCGCCGCAGGATCCAGGTGAGGACCAGCATTCCGGCGATGACGTGCAGCCCGTGGACGCCGGTCATGATGAAGTAGAGCGAGAAGAACATCGCCGCGCCCGGGATCTTCACCTTCTCGAAGGCGTAGTACTTCCCCGGCAGGGACTTCTCGTGGAAGTGCTCGCTGTACTCCACCGCCTTGATGCCGAGGAAGGCGAGGGCGAAGAGCAGCGTCAGGATCAGGCAGAAGGCCGCGGCGCGCGGCCGATCGGTGCGCGCGAAGTGGATGGCGAGCGCGACCGTCAGGCTGGAGGTGATGAGGACGACGGTGTTGACGGTCCCCAGGGTGAGCTCGAGATGCCGGCTGCACTCGGCGAACGCCTCGGGGAACTGGAACCGGTACACGGAGTAGCCGGTGAAGAGGCCGGCGAAGAGCAGGATCTCCGTGGCCAGGAAGAGCCACATCCCCAGCCGCATCGCCTCGTTCTGTCGCTCGAGCGAGGAGAAGTGATGGGCGAGGATCCCGGGCGGCAGCCCCGCCTCGGCTTCATGTGACACGGATGACCCCCGGCGGCTCGTGCGTGCGGTAGTCGTGCGGCATCTGGGTGATGGTGGGGATCTCGTCGAAGTTGTGCGTCGGAGGCGGCGAAGCGGTCAGCCACTCGAATCCCTTGCTGCCCCAGGGATTCGGCTCCGAGCGGCGGCCCCACTTCAGGGAAATGCCCAGGTAGATGACGATGATGATGAAGCCGAATCCGAGCAGGGTGGCGCCCGCGGTGGAGGCGACGTTGAGCGCCTGGAAATGCTCCGGGTACTGGTAGTACCTCCGCGGCATCCCGAAGTTGCCCAGCAGGAACTGCGGCACGAATGTGGCGTTGAAGCCGAGGATGATCAGCGACGCCGCCACCAGGCCCCAGCCTTCGTGGTAGGTCTTCCCGAACATCTTCGGGAACCAGTAGTGGAGGG
>WNFT01010772.1_pt1 | contig 10108 bp, 12 predicted proteins | sample 5400191 | NCBI WGS metagenome assembly WNFT01 (sample SAMN13153359, study PRJNA577476) | soil metagenome | isolation source: 80 cm saprolite under Madrone tree | place: USA:California | collected 2016-06-14 | reverse complement strand
TCGACCACCCGTTCGACGTCAACCGTGTGCACACGATCGGGTAGACGGAAGGATAGTCCGTGTCGGTAAGGGTTACCGGCCCCGCCGGTCCGCGCCTGACGCACGACCGGCCATGTTTCCCGGACCTTGGAGCCCGGCATACGCCTTGCGAGTACGTGTCGCCGGGAGGGCTTGGCCATGATCGAGAGCGTGTTGCTGTTCTGTGTCGGGATCGGGGCGCTGCTGGTTTCGATTGTTTCGATACTCCGCATGGCGTGGCTCGCCGTCCTGATTCCAATGCTCATCGCCGCCGCGGCCGCGTACGCCCTGTTCGTGTTGAACGACCATCGGCCACCTCGTCCTAGTCAGCCGACCAAGCGTACGGAGGCGCACCCTGAGAAATCGAGACGGATGGCGGCCTGAGCTCGAAGGGACCGGTCTCGTGCTCCTGCTCTTGGCGGGATGCGCAACCTCCACACCAGATATCCGGCTGCGGAACCCCCAGACCGGCCAGACGTTCACCTGCTCGGGAGAGGCGGGGCGGACCGGTGGTCGGTGGTGGGACGAGATGGCCAAGCGGACCCGCGACAACTGTGTGAAGGATCTGGAGACGCAGGGCTACGTCATCATCAAGGAGCCCGCGAGCCGCTAGACCTTGCCGCTCAGCCGGGCGGGCGGGTCAGAGCCAGCCGGACTGGCGGCGACTGGTCGGCGGCAGACCGGTGAGCGCGCAGCGGAGCGCGCGCCACGCGGCGCGGATGCCCTCGCCGAGCGCGACCGCGTCGTGCGCGAGCAGTCGGGCCATTGCGCCGGCGCCGCCCGACAGGGTGGAGGCTCCCGCGTAGACTCCCGGCACCTGCTCGAGCGCGCGGCTGAGTATCGCGGCCAGCTCGTCCGGCGAGCCCGGAGCGGACACCCACAGGCTTCCCTGGGCCTCGCAGCGGCGAGGACCCAGCAGGCGCCAGCTGGCCTCGACGTCCTCGCCGGTGACGTCGAAGCGCTCGAGGGCGAACGGGCTCGCGCCCGGACGGCGAAACGACGTCTGGCCCGCGAGGCGCCGGAACGGCCGACCGCGTCCCGCGGGATCGTGGGCCAGGAACGCATCGCCGACGATGACCGTCGACCCGACCTCGGCCACGACCTCCACGCGGCTCCGTACGCTCGCGGTGGGCAGGAGAATCAGCGGATCGGGCAAGTACTCCACCAGCGATCCGCCGGCCGCCCGGATCTGCACCTCGTGTCGCGCCTCGCCGCCGTGGGGCATCGGGTGAGCGACGGTGGCACCCTGGGTGGTGACGTGCGCCTCGGCGCCCGCCTCCGCCTCGAAGGAGAGGACGAGCTGGTCTCCCTCGTAGAGGCCGCCGGAGCTCGACTGCATGATGGCGGTGAGCATGCCGCGGGGGGTGCGATCCAGGTGAAAGGGTGCCGCGAGGAAGAACGGGTAGGTCGCGAACTTCCGGGCGAGGAATGTCCGGCTCGACGCGTCGCGCTCGAAGCGCAGTGCCACCTGGGGCGCGGCCGACGCCACCCCGAGCCCCGGTCCGCTCATCGGAGCAGATATCGCCGTGAGAGCGGAACCGACGCCGCCGGCTCGCACACGAGGAGCTGGCCGTCGGCATAGACCTCGTGGGTGCTGGGGTCGACGACGATGTCGGGGCACGCGTCGTTGTGCAGCATGTCGCGCTTGCCGAGCGAGCGGGTGCTCACGATGGGCAGCATGCGCCGGCGAAGGCCGAGCTTGCGCGGGACGTCGGCCTCGAGCGCCAGGGCGCTGGCGAAGAAGGCCCCGAGCCTCGACGGCGCGTCGCCGACCGCCCCCCACATCGGACGCTGGACGACCGGCTCGGTGGGGAAGATGCACCCGCTGGCGTCGCCCATCGCCGACCAGACCACGAAGCCGCTCTTGATCACCATGAGCGGCTTCACCCCGAAGAAGGCCGGGACCCACAAGACGAGGTCGGCCATCTTGCCGGGCTCGATGGATCCGACGTAGGGGTCGATACCGAGGGCCCGGGCCGGGTTGATGGTGTACTTGGCGACGTAGCGCTTGATCCGCTCGTTGTCGGCCCGCGCGGTGGTCTCGGCGGGAAGCCGCCCCCGGCGGTCCTTCATGACGCTGGCGAGCCGCCAGCAGTTGGTGACGGTCTCGGTGACGCGCCCCATGCCCTGCGTGTCGGCGGCGAAGATCGAGATGGCGCCGAGGTCGTGCAGCAGATCCTCGGCGGCCATGGTCTGCGGGCGCACCCGGCTCTCGGCGAAGGCCACGTCCTCCGGGAGCTGCCAGTTGAGGAAGTGGGCGTCCATCGTCATGGGCAGGCCCTCGTCGAGAGCGTTCCGCGTGAACGGATTGGTCGGGTTGGTCGACGAGGGCAGGCAGTGGGGCACGCCGGCGACCCGGATGATGTCGGGGGCGTGACCGCCTCCCGCGCCCTCCACGTGGTACATGTGAATCGTGCGGCCGCCGATGGCGGCGATGGTGTCCTCGCAGTAGCCGGCCTCGTTGATGGTGTCGGTGTGGAGCTGCACCTGGAAGTCGTAGCGGTCGGCGACGGTCAGCGCGCAGTCGATGGTGGCCGGCATGGCGCCGAAGTCCTCGTGCACCTTCACGCCGATGGCGCCTCCGGCCACGCTCTCCACGATGGCGGCGGGATCGTGGCCGCTGCCGCGCCCGAGGAAGCCGAAGTTGAGCGGATACTGCTCGGCCGCCCGCAGCATGATGGCGAGGTTGGCCGGGCCGGCGCAGCTGATGTCGAAGTGCGGGCCCATGGTTCCGCCCACGATGGTCGTGAGCCCGCCGGCCAGCGCGTGCTCGCACTGCTGGGGACAGAGGAAGTGGGCGTGGGCCTCGACGCCACCCGGGGTGACGATGAGCCGGTCTCCGTGCACGATGGTCGTCGAGGGGCCGCACCGGAGGTCGGGATGGACGCCGGACTGGATGGCCGGGTTGCCGGCCTTGCCCACCGCCACGATCGTCCCGTTGCGAATCCCGATGTCCGCCTTCACCACGCCGAGGACGGGATCGATGATGGTCGCGTTCTGAACCAGCATGTCCAGCGCCCCGGCGGCCGACGTCGCGTGGGCGTCGAAGCCCATGCCGTCGCGCATCACCTTGCCGGCGCCGGTCATGCACTCGTCGCCGTAGACCGCGTGGTCGCGCTCGACCTCGGCGAGGAGCGAGGTATCGCCCAGGCGCACGAGGTCTCCCGTCGTCGGTCCGTAGGTGGCCGCGTAGGCGGCCCGCGTCATTCGCGCCATGGTCCGGTCCTCCTCACGCGCCCTGAAAGCCGAGCTCGCGGGCGCGGCGGAGGGCCGCCTCCCGGACGCTGGGCGAGTGGACGGACCCGTTGGTCAGGTTGTTGAGGCCGGTCACCGTGGCCGACCCGCCCAGCTCCACCAGCGTTACCGCCTTCTTCATCCCGGGCTCGAAGCGCACCGAGTTCCCGGCGGGGACGTCGAGCCGCATGCCGAGCGCCTGCGCGCGGTCGAAGGCCAGCGCCTTGTTGGCCTCGAAGAAGTGGAAGTGACTGGCCACCTGGATCGCGCGGTCGCCGGTGTTGAGGACCTCCAGGGCGACCTTCGAGCGCCCCTGGTTCAGCTCGATGTCGCCGTCCGGGGTGATCACCTCGCCTGGCGTGCCGCGCTCGTCCGACGTCGGCTGCTTCCCGGGCCGGATCGGCCCGTAGAGGGCGATGAGGCGGGTTCCGTCCTCGAAGAGGCCGTCCACCACGATCCGAGGGACGAGCGTGGCGACGCCGGGCAGCACGTCATCGGTGGTCAGGAGCGTCCCGCCCCACTCCACCAGCTCCGCGACCGACCGACCTTCGCGTGCGCCTTCCAGGACTTCGTCGGTGATGTAGGCGATGGCCTCCACATAGCTGAGCCGCAGTCCCTTCGCCCGCCTCTTCCGGGCGAGCTCCGCGGCGGTGAAGATCGTCAACCGCTCCATCTCCGTAGGTGTCAGGTTCATCATGTCGAGTCCCTTTCATCCAGAGTTGCCACCGAGGTCGAGCATGGGCACAAGCAGCAAGAGGGCGAGGCGGCGCCGGAGTAGGTCTCCCCGCAGTCGTTGAGGGCACGGGCGATCGGCGCGCGCGGCGCAGGCGCCCCTGGCGATCGCTCCGCAAGTGGGCGCCATCTTCCATCCTGTCGGGGTGGCCGTCAAGACATCTGCTCGCGGTGACGACGGTTACCACTCGCGAGTGCTTACATTTGTCAGTACGGATGCAGGTCGGGGTAGTGAGGTCTGCGAAGAAGCTAGCTTTTGCCGAAGGATCTGCCTAATGGCAAGACTGGCATGTCGGTTGCTTCCGTCTGGGAATTGGAAGCACTAATCTTAGTGACAGGGGGCCATCATGCATCTCTTTCGCAGTCGGCACCAGCAGCGCGGTTTCACGCTGATCGAGTTGATGATCGTTGTCGCCATCATCGGTATCCTCGCCGCGATCGCCATCCCGCTGTACGCCAACGTCCAGGCCCGCGCCCGGCTGGCGAAGGCCCAGGCCGATGCGCGGGCCCTGGCGTCCGCCGTCAGCATCTACTCCGCTCACGTGGGCAGTCTCCCTGCCGCCCTGACGGACCTCACCTCGGTCGTGACCAACTCGCTTGGCCAGGCTGGCGGTCCCTTCATGGCTTCGGTACCTTCGGGGCCGGCTGGCTGGGGCGCGTACAGCTACAGCAGCACCACCTCCGGCACGTTCACCATCACCAATAGCGGCGACAGCACCACGGTCAGCCTCCCGTAACGGCTGAAATCGCTCCGAGCGGCGATCAGGGAGTCAGCGTTGCGACTCCCTGATCCCGCGCCGGGGCGAGCACTGTATGACCGCACACGCACCGGGGGTTGGACTCGTATGGGCGAGATGGTGCCCCCGGGGTGACTCGCCTGTCAGACACGGGGATCTCCTGCGCTCGCTCAGGCTCCCTTTCAACGGTGGGCTAATCGTCCCTCGTCTGTCCCGAGTAGCCTGAGCCCAGCCAAGTACCTGGAATCCCTCTGCCGCCCGCCCTCCTGCTCGGGCGTGTCACGCGGGGGGTACGTGTACGGGCCCTAGCGCTCCGCCCCCCTGGGTGCCCCCGTCGCCCAAGAATGCCCCGGGCCCACCCGTCACCCTCGTGCACCTCTGGCCCGGCTCATCCGCTTGCCGGGGGCCTCACAATCAGGTCGAGCATCTGGCCCTTTGCAAGACTCCTTCTACAAGGAGACGCCGGAGGATTGGACTGGTGACGCGGAGCCAGGTCTCTTCGATTGTCTGATCCCACTTCTCGTGAAGGTAGACAAGATCGCTGAGAACAACACGGAGAAGGTCATCGGCCGTTGCCAAGGGTCCCCCGAGTTAGAGCCCGAAGGGGCAGCCTCCAGAGGGCGGCTCATCCCTTCGGGCGGCATGCCGGGCGTGTCCTAGATGCCGGATGCAGCTTTGCGGCCCACCGCGAGGAGCACTCGGCTCCAACCGCACGCGCAGGTGACGAGCGACTGAGGCCCTACCGTGCTCCGTCAACGGATCATGGACGCGGGAGACAGCTCCCAGCGACGAGGAAGCCCCTGACCCGGTCGCAATCATGGGCCCGCTCGGCATCTCTGTCAGCCCACGCCTGGCGGATCGCCTCCTGCCGGTCAGGCGATATCGAGCACCCGTGGAGGATTCCGGCCAAGAGCAGAACGACCAGGGTTCCGAGAAGGGTCTCCCCCACTATTCGATCACCTGATCGGCCCGCTGAAGAAGGGATGGCGGGATCGTCAACCCGAGCGCCTTGGCGGTCTTGAGGTTGATGACCAGGTGAAACCTGGTGGGCCGATAGATCGGCAGATCACCCGGTCGTGCCCCCTTGAGAATCTTATCCACGTAGTCCGCAACTTTGCCGGCCATCTCCCCGGCATTGGGACCGTAGCTCATAAGTCCGCCGTGAAAGGTGTAAGCCCCGTACCCATAGATCGCCGGAAGCCGCATGCGAGCAACCTGCTCGAATACGTTAGTGCGCTGGTCGTATGTGAACGCAGTAGGTAGCACAACTAGGCCGTGTGGTCGGTCCTTAGCGACGGCGCTGAAGACACTCGCCGCCGCCATGCCGGGCGTGAAGTCATGGAACGTTAGAGTCATGGTGAGGGCGCGAGCTGAGGCTTTAAGCGGTTCAAACATGATTCGCACACCAGCGTTAGTTGAATTCTGAATGACGGCAACCCGCTGGATACTACCTCGTACAGTCTTTTAGGAGTTCGAGCCACTTACTACTCGCCTCGTCGAATCCCAAGGTTGTTCCAGTCACATTGCCACCGGGGCGGTCGTAGCTACGCACGAGGCCGCTGCCCACTGGATCCGCAGTACCAAGGGTCACGATGGGGATTGTCCGTGTCGCTTGCATCGCCGCGAGCGCTGATGGCGTCGAGGCAGTGATGAGCACATCGACAGGAATTCCCGTCAATTCTGCGGCGAGTTCTGGCAGGTGTTCGATACGCCCGTGTGCATAGCGAGTGTGGATGAGATAGTCGATGGTGTCCACATAACCAAGCTTTCTGAACTCTTCCCGGAAGATATCGATGCCCGAGCGTACGTCTGATGGAGGAGCGGCCTCATAGAGCCAGCCGATCCGCCAAAGCTTGCGCGTTGACTGGGCCTGAGCGACCAGCGGCCCGATAAGAACACCACCAGCCAAGATGCCGAGGAACACGCGTCGTTCCACTGGAGCCCCCGTCTGGTCGCGTCATTCGGAGGGACGGGTCGGGGCGGCCAGCGGGTCGAAGGTACACCCGTACGGAGGGACTCCGCTACATCCTCTTGTCGGCCTTGAGTCTGAGTGTGAAAGCCATGGCGTCGCGATCATCCCAGAAGCGAAGTGCGCTGCGGGTAGGTTGGTCCGTCTACGTACTCAGTTCAACCATCCCTGCCACCCGCAGCCGCCGCTCCTCCGCGAGGAGCCACGGGAGCTGGGCTCGGACCTCGGGCCCAAGCAACGCCAGCGAGACGAGGCAGCCGCCCGCCTGGAGCACCTGGAGGGCGCGGAGCAGACCGGAGCAGACTTCGACGTGGTGGAGTGGCTCGACCCGGACGAAAACCCTCCTGACCGATCTCCAGTCCACCCTGGAGTCTGATCCAGTCGCGGGAAGGCATATCGTGCGGTGGCTGCTCCCCGAGCCCATCACCCTGACGCCGCTTGAAACTCCCGAGGGAGTCGTGTGGGAGTACCTGGGTCGGGGAGCACTGGACCGGCTCCTGACGGGGAAGGTTCCCAGGAGCGTAGCGATCCCTCGCCCTGCTCTGTCTCCTGGGTTCATTCCTTGGTGGGATGAGCGGAGTGTCACGAATCGAGACGCAACGGAGTTGGTGCCCCCGGGGTGACTCGAACACCCGGCCAACAGTTTAGGAAACTGCTGCTCTATCCACCTGAGCTACGGGGGCATCAGGGTTTACGGAGCGGCCGGCGTCGATTTTAGCACCTTGTGCTGACCGTGTGCTAAACCCCTCGAGGCTGGCGACGGCATCGCGCAGGCGATCGGGGCCAGGTGGGCGTACCGGAGGGTCGCTCTCACGGTCGGTCGGGTCCCGGATCGTTCGGGAGATCTCGGCACTGAACGCGCCAGACGGCACCGAGAACGACCCGTCCTGCACCATACGCAATGCGCGAGTCGTCGCGCCCATCGGCCCCGCGCAAAGCGCGAATAACTTCCTCGAGGGACTCCTTGGCGAGGCCGGTCGCCTCCTCTAGTTCGGCCAGCGACATCGACTGCCAGACTTGCGTGGGCGATCGAAACCGATCGCAGAGCGCCGTGAAGACCAACTCCTCCTCGCGCGTCATGTCTTGCCTCGCTCATCGACCAGCTCTCTCACAGGCACGCCCTTCCCTGTCATGCGATCAAGTCGCGGCAGCCGAGATCGTCGATCGCGACCATGACGCGCTCCAAGTTGGGCCACCAGATCCACGCCGCTCCAGGCGCCGGCGCCGTTCCGCCGGCCAGAACAACGCGATCATGTAAGCGAGGTCGTCCGTAGCCTGGTCCACGCGCCAGCCGTCCCAGTCGATGAGTCGGAGATCGACCTGACCGGGATCACGGGGCATCATCACGTTCCACATATGCGCATCGCCGTGCACGATGGTGAGGTTTCGATGGGAGCTGTAGCGAGCAAGGAGGCGCGGAGCGGTCGCGAGCAGACGCTCGTACAGGGCCTTGTGCTCGGGGCTCAGGCGGTCGCCGAGACGATCCACGAAGGTCGAGAAGTCCTTGGCAAAACTGGCCAGGTGGCGGTTGAGCGCGCCGCTGGTGTCAAGGAACGCGCCCACCGACTCGCCCAGTCTTGCATCGTCCCACCAGTGCGCGTGAAAGCGCGCATGCGCGTCGATGATGCGATCGCTCTGCTCAAGCGTCGACGGTATGGGCCAGTCTCCTAGGGCCTCATGCGTGGCAGTGAGATCCTCGAGCAAGAGACGCCAGGCCCCATCGGCCGCGGTGAACGCCTCGTAACAGCGGGGGAGGATTCCAGGCGGCGTGGCGCTCGCGACGATCGCGTAGAAGTCGGTCTCGCGGCGGGCACCTTCGTCCAGGCTCGCGTCGAGGTCGTGGCGGCGCGTCTTGAGGAAGACGTGAGGGGGAGCCTCGACCGACTGTCCGGCATACGTAAGGCGCAGGCGGCCGATACTGGAGATCAGCGTGGCCCGTGACATTTCTACCGTGACGTCCGACACCGCGTCGTTGTCCTTCAGGGCGCCAACGCGCCGCAGGACCTCCGTGATGTGCTCGGCGGTCGGGACCGGCAATGAATCGATCATGGCGAGGCCTCGCTCGTTGACGTACTCGCGGCTGAGCCCGGCACGCTTCGCTAGCGCGGCCTGACTGAGCTTCTGTCCGGCGGTAGCGTGTCTTACCCATCTGCCTTGGTGTCGGGGTCATTGGTATGTGAAGTGTCAGTTCACGTCAAGTCCTTCCACCCGGTTGGCCATTTCCGCAAGGAAGTGGTGGCGCCGACTCGAACGCTTTGGTTCCGTAGTAAGAGAAGGAGGGACAAGGGCCGTCATCGCCGGGAGGGACTTGCGCATCGGGCGCAGTCGTCCATCGCCAATCTCCGTCTTCTGTATCATCGTCCGGGCTCCGTCGTCTGCCCGGTGGCGAGTCGCTCGATCACGGGGACCAATGCGACCGCTGCCTGGCGCAATTCATGAAGCCACCGGTCGCGCATCTCGACCGGGATCATCTCGGGCGGAATTGTGTCGATGCTGGATGCGATCGAGACACACTGTTCCGACACGTGGTGCCGGAGCGTCTCGATCTGCTGATCCGTGTCCGCGAACTTACGAGGCACCGCCCACTCACCTCCCGTTGCCCTCCTCGGCCTGGGCCTCCGCTTGGCGGGCTTCTTTTTGGCGGGCCTCTTCCTGGCGAGCTTCTTCTTGGCGAACTTCTTCTTGGCGAACTTCCTGGCGGGCCTCTTCTTCACTGTCTGCTTCTTCCTCGGCGGTCGCGATTTCGTTCGAGCCATCTGCGTCTCCTTGGTTCGGCCTACTCGGGCCCTTCGGTCACCGGCACATCGACAGCACCTGAATCAGCTCAACCGTCGCCGCGGCCTCCGCAGGAGGCTTGCGTGGAGCCGATAGGCTGGCCACCGTAGGGCCGACGAAGCTCACGAGATGCTCCGGAGACCGGCCGGCGCTTGGCTGGCCAGCGCCTGGCCCGCGACCAAGCCCAGCTCTACTTGCGGGAGCCCGTCTTGCGCCGGCGACGACGCGGCGAGGCGGAAGTGCGCCGGCGTGCTTTCAGCGCCCAAGGTGGTTGCCCCTCGAGCTGCTCCAACGCTTCCTCGAGCCTCATGTTGACTTCCGGCTTAGATAGCGATTTGTCCCGCAGGAAGACCAACCATGAGCTCAGCAGATCGTCGACCTCCCGAGCCGTCACCGATGCCCAATGCGGCTTGGCCCGCTGAAGGCGCAAGAGGGCTACCGCAAAGAGGCGAGCCCAGGCCGTTACCGGAAGGTCGTGCGGACGCGGACCTGATCCGGCTGGCCGCGCGATGCGACTGGTCAGAAGGAAGATCGGATCATCGACCGTGGACCGCTTCGGCATGAGCTCCCCGCGCGGATCGCCCTGTCACTTCCCCTTCGGTCCGCGGGGGTCCAAGGTGTCAGGGAGACAGATGTAGCGACT
>WNFT01010272.1_pt1 | contig 10108 bp, 7 predicted proteins | sample 5400191 | NCBI WGS metagenome assembly WNFT01 (sample SAMN13153359, study PRJNA577476) | soil metagenome | isolation source: 80 cm saprolite under Madrone tree | place: USA:California | collected 2016-06-14 | reverse complement strand
ACGGGATGACGTGGGAGACATTTAAAGCGATCCTACGGCGACACCCGCTGATGCGTCCACGGATCTTGCATTCTTGGCCAGGTGCAGAGAGCCACGCTTGAGGAACCCGCTGCGGTAATCCTGCACGGTGGGATCTGTGAGGGGGGAGAGCCGACGGCGTCATGGTGAACCTAACCGGGCACGAAGCTGGAAACGGCGGACACGGACAAGGAACACCTAAAGCCCGTCGTGCTTTCCTCTACTCGGAGGCAATTTGACGCAATTACCGCGACAGTTGCGAGGAGTTATTTTGCGTACGGTGATGGAATTGGTTTCTCTAAAACAATAAAAACTTGCACCGCAGTATTCACTGTTGTAGTGCTCATAAGGATAGGTCGCCAGCCGTCTGCTGTGCGTGTCGCAAGCGCTGTTTCAATCGCTGGCGCTGTATCGTTGATGATTTGAAAGTCATGCGTTCTTGTCATGTCGCCTCCCCAGCCCGGCTATAACATAGTTGAGTGCAGGGTAACACGACCTATCGGGGGTTGGGTGTTCGGGCCGATCAGATTGTCGTTGTCGGGGATGCGTCAAACTCAGGAAGGGTGCCCACATCAGAAGCACACAGCTTTTATGCTGGGCATGGTTGGTGCTGTCCTAATTTCGCACTAATGGCTTTTTCTTCGGCAGGTCGTAGAGAGGCTAAGATAGGTCGGTACATTAACGGGAGGTGTTTATTGCCTGAAAAATTTAAGGGCTATAGGCTTCGAGTAACGGAAGGCGAACTTAAAGGACTGTGGCTGACCCGGATTGACGTTACGACAAAAGGCGGGATAGCTTTCCGGGGTAGTCCCAACTGGCAAGAGGTTTCTTTGCGCCCGGATCAGTTTCAAATTAATCCGCGGTTTCAAGAGGATGAATCAGCGGCATGGTTAGGGCTCTCCCAACAAAATGCGCTGACATTCCAGACGATTGTATTGAGTGCTGGAATTCAGACGGAGATTGTTGACCCCTGATTCGAGTCCTCCGTTTGCGTGAAAAATTTTTCCGAATTTGGACGAAGGTCTGACAGTTTTGGCGAGCAATCCCTTGTCTCCAGTCGCGGGAACATTCAGAGAAGAATTGGACGATGATGCTCGAAGGGCCTTAAGAAGCTTTTGGAGCGATAAGTCTCCCAGCGATGAACGCGTAACCCCCGACATGTAATTTCAGATGTCCGGTATGGCGACGCTGCCCGATTTCCTCTCAGCGGCTTCAATGGCGGCAAACCTCCGGTCTACGTGAGGGCTTGAGCGTGGAGCACCTGAATGCAGCACACAACTCTTTCTGGTGGCGACGCAACAGGTAGGACAGTGGACGGAGGAGACTTGTTTGGGCGTGAGTTCGAGAATTACAGAATGCGAATACACGCACTCGCGAATCTGTTCCATTTCTGGACACTGCCTGAGCTTTAGTCGCATCCTACACTCACGTAGTACAATCCCAAACCGAGGAGGAACAACGAATGAGTGAAGTATTAGAAGGGTTGTTACAGAAGAGGGCTTCGTTGGCTGCGGAGCTTCGTGCCTTGGACGCGGGTATAGCCGCTTACCGTCGTGCGCTAGTGCCGACCAAGAGCGCGGCGGCCGTGCGGGTCAACGGCACCAGATCGACAATGAGTCTGGCCGCGAGGAAGAAGCCTTCCCTGCTTGCTAAAGCACGTTGGGCCAAGAAGCGCAAAGAAGACAAGAAGTAACAGCTACGGTAGGTCCCGCCCGCCGAGGTCTTCGACTCTTCAACCGCTCCTCGCATATGAGATGAGGATAAGCGGAAAACACAAAGCCTCTCATCCTTATATATAGGGTGAGAGGCTTCCGTGTTTCTCGTCTTGTGCCGCACCCGGCTCAGGACGTATTCCGCGGCGAAGCGATAGTGGTCAATATTTACGAATCTGTTTAGAAACTCAACCTAAGCTGCGGGAACACTCCTAACGCGTATCCGAAATTTTCTCGCCTTCCAAATCTTCAGGACCATTCCGCGCCTTGGCCTTCTTTATCGACCCATCGGCTTCTCTCTGGAATTCAATGACAAACGGTTGGCTCGTCGTGAAGAAGCGGCTATCCGATTCAGCAAGCAATTCTAGCGCCTGTTCTCCGAATGGAGGGTACTGCACATACAACTTTCCATTGTTCCCAGTAACGTGAATTTGAATAATCCACTAAAGAGATACACGCCAGTGAATACACGAAGGGTTCTTGGGTCAATCTTTGCGTGCTCGATTTTCACTGTGCCGCCCGTTGCGTCCTGAACGCGTCGCCCTCTCCGCTCTGTCCTCTGTTTCGCGTCGTTTGCTCCACCCCGGCCTCTGAGCCAAGTGGCAAGGGCGTTGGGGTCTAATCTGACCGAGCCGCCCAGTGTACGAACATGCGGTAGGCGTCTCGCCTTATAAAGTGTCTGCGGGTGGTCGACAAGAAGTTCCGCCGCCCGTTGCACGGTGAGCAGTCCTTCCATAGCTTCATTGACGCGGTAGAGGATTTGCGCGGGCCGGGCTACGCGTAGGATAAAGGCTGAACACCTGCGATTTGGCGAGTGCAAACTGGTTGCGGCATTAACGTGAATATGCTGGGCGTTTCGCAAGATTGCAGATTTATAGTAAGGTAGCAGGCGCGAGGGCAGCCCAATGAAGCGTGGAAAACTGATCTACTCAGCATTGATTTTGATTGTGCCGATTACCTTCCTAGCTCTCCAAGCCAAACCGCAGCCGGCATCAGTGGAAGATGAGATCAAGGACTTCGAACAGCGGGCTAACGGAGCGTACGAAGCGAACGACCTGGCGAAATATTTTTCGTTCTACGCGCCTGACTTTTCGCAATTCTTGCCGGAAGGGCGGACAGACCTGGCGCAATACCGCAAAGATTGGACCGCTTACATCGGGGAAGGGAATCGTGTGCAAAAAGTCGAGATATCCGACATGCATATCCAGGTCGGGCCGAGTAAAGATACGGCGATTGCGAGTTACATCCTGCACGTGCAGACTAAGTTGAAGGATGGAAAAGTCACGGATGAGGACAACCAGGAATCGGATGTCATGTTCAAACGAAGTGGTGAGTGGAAAGTCGTGTTTTTGCATTATTCCAGCGCGCCGAAAAAATAGCGCGGTGCAAGAAGTATTCTGCAGGCAGAATCCTGTTTTGTTCGAATCAGAATCCGCATCCAAAAAAAACACCAAAAGGCCCAAATGAGCGAACGCAACGACCGAAAACTTGGAATGGATCGCAACATCACGAGGCGCGATTTCCTGAACGGAGTTGCGGTAGGAACCGGCGGAGTGCTGGCTGGCTCGATGCTCCCGGGATTTGCTTGGGAGGCGTTCGGAGCGTCGGCTGCACAGGACCGGCCTGGATATTATCCTCCGGCATTGTCGGGGCTGCGAGGAAGTCATGTCGGCTCATTCGAGGCAGCGCACGGAGTGCGAGACGGGAAATTTCCTGCGAAGAGCTCATCTCCAGTAGACGGCAAAGAGCTGTACGAACTGGTGATCGTAGGGGGAGGAATCAGCGGGCTTGCGGCGGCGTATTTCTGGCGTGCGAAGAATCCTGACGCGCGAATCCTGATTCTGGATAATCATGACGATTTCGGCGGGCACGCCAAACGCAACGAACTGCGCGCGAATGGCCGTATGCTGCTGGCGAACGGCGGGACCTGGGCCATCGAATCGCCTTTTCCGTACAGCAAAGTTGCGCGCGGGCTGATGGATGATTTGGGAATCGATCCGGAGAGTCTTGCCACGAAGTGTTACCGCAAAGATATTTATAAGGGCCTTGGCAGCGGCGTGTTCTTTGACAAGCAGACGTTCGGCGCCGATCAGCTAGTGACGGATTTGCCGGGGAGCAGATCTGGTGGCGGTAGCGGGGACGAATGGAAGGTGTTTCTTGCGAAGACACCGCTGTCGGCTGAAGTGCAACGAGATATTTTGCGGTTGGAGACTGAAGCGGTCGATTATTTTCCGGGACTAACTTCCGAGCAGAAAAAGGACAAGCTGAGTCGAATGAGCTACAAGAAATATCTCTTGGATGTGGTGAAGGTACATCCCGAGACGATTCCGTTTTACCAGACACGGACACACGGGCTTTTCGGTGTGGGGATCGATGCGGTTTCGGCCCTTGATTGCTGGGTGCTTTTTTCGCCGGGATTCAAAGGTTTGCAGCTTGAACCCGGTCCATACCGGCGAATGGGCTACACACCCATGGGATTTGCGGCGCCAAAGGACGCGTACGAATTTCATTATCCGGACGGAAATGCAACGATCGCGCGGATGCTCGTGCGCAAAATGATTCCGGCAGCGGCTCAAGGGCACGACGCCGAAGACATCGTCCTGGCGAAGTTCAACTACTCCGGACTGGACAAAGCGGATTCTCCAGTGCGGATCCGATTGAGCAGCATTGTGGTGACCGCGCAACATGCCGGCAGTCCTGGCGAGGCGAAGCATGCTGACGTTACTTACGTCCGCGACGGCCAGCTTGCAACGGTGCACGGAAAGAACGTCATCATGGCGTGTTGGAACATGATGATTCCGTATGTTTGTCCAGAGCTTCCGGAGAAACAGAAAGAAGCGTTGAAATACGGCGTCAAGGTGCCGTTGGTCTATACGTCAGTTGCAATCCGAAACTGGAAGGCGTTCGAGAAACTTGGCGTTCACAACGTAGCGTGTCCCGGCATGTATCACTACCAGATGAATCTTGATCTGCCCGTGGATATTGGCGGCTACGAATCGCCCAAAAAGCCAGAGGAACCGATTCTGGTGCGCATGGAACGAACTCCGTGTCTGCCCGGTCTGTCAGAGCGCGATCAGCATCGCGCGGGTAGAGGCGATTTGTTATCTACACCGTTTGAAACATTCGAGAGAAATATTCGCGATCAATTCGCGCGCGTTCTTGACGAAACGGGATTTGATCCGGCGAATGATATTACCGCCATCACCGTCAATCGCTGGCCGCATGGATACGCCTACGAATACAATTACCTCTTCGATCCGGAATGGCCGAAGGGCGAGAGTCCATGCGAAATTGGCCGCAAACGCTTCGGACGAATTGCGATCGCGAATTCCGACGCCGGAGCCGCTGCGTACACCGATCAAGCGATGGATCAGGCGTGGCGCGCGGTGGAAGAACTACATTCTGCTTGATTGATTATTCATTCGGTCGAAAGCCACACTGAAAACAAAATATGAACAAGGACAATCCTAGCCAACGCGCTGACCGGGAACTTGGAATGGAGCGAAATATTCCGCGCCGGGACTTTTTGAACGGCGCGACGATGACCATTGGCGCTGCGTTGTGGCCGGGTGGACTCGGTGCGAACGCCGCGAAAAGCGATGAGATACAAAATCACGCGGGATACAATCCTCCGGTTGCAACAGGCCTGCGCGGCAGCCATTCGGGATCATTTGAAATCGCACACAGCCTGCGTGATGGAACGTTTTGGAAAAACGCCGCCGCTCCCAAATCGCTGGCTGAAAAATACGATCTGATTATCGTGGGCGGAGGAATCAGCGGGCTGGCCGCGGCGCATTTCTATCGAGAGCGCGTTAGCACGAGCTCGAAGATTCTTATCCTGGAAAATCACGATGATTTCGGCGGGCATGCGAGGCGCAACGAATTCCATCTCGACGGAAAGCTGCAGCTGCTGAACGGCGGCACCATGCTGATTGATAGCCCGACGCCGTACAGTCCGGAAGCTGCTGGGCTGATGAAGAAGCTGGAAATTGATGCGGTGGCGCTCGATAAAAAGTGCAGCGACCCGGGTTTCTACCGCTCGCTTGGACTTGGAGCAGGAGTGTTTTTCGACCGGGAAACTTTTGCAGTGGACCGGCTGGTCTCAGGACTTGCTTCCGGCGAAGAAGAAAATTCGGACGACGCTGCGGCTCCTTCGAAACTGAAGGAATTTCTTTCGAAGACACCTCTCAGTGAAGCGGCTCGCCGCGACATTCTTCGCGTTGAACAAGTGAAGATTGATTACCTACCGGGGCTTACGTCTGCTGAAAAGAAGGATCGTCTTTCGCGCATTAGCTACAAGGAATTTTTGTTGAATATTGTAAAGGTCGATCCCGCAGTTATCGCTTTTTACCAGACACGTACCAACGGCGAGTGGGGTGTGGGCATTGACGCTGAGCCCGCACTCGATTGCTGGGCGCTCGGTTTGCCAGGATTTCATGGATTGCAACTCGAACCGGGCTCGGCACCGCGCATGAGCTATTCGGCAGCAGGCTATGCCAACGGCGGCTCGGCGCGATTTCATTTTCCCGACGGGAACGCGTCCATCGCACGATCATTGGTTCGCTCGTTGATTCCGTCGGCCGTACCGGGAAATTCTGTCGAGGACGTCGTTACCGCGCCAGTTCACTATGATCGGCTCGATGCGGATGTTTCGCCCGTTCGAATCCGGCTCAACAGCACGGTTGTGCGCGTCCGCAACGTCGTGAGTCAGAATGCCGCGCCTGGAGTCGAAGTAACGTACGCAAGCGGCAAGCAAGTATATTCGCTGCGCGCCGGCGCATGTGTGCTGGCTTGTTGGAACATGACCATTCCATACCTGTGTCCCGATCTGCCGGAAAAGCAGAGGGACGCGTTGCACTATCTGGTGAAAGTGCCGCTGGTTTATACGAGTGTGGGCTTGCGCAACTGGACGTCATTTCAGAAGTTGGGAGTTTCGAACATTCATGCGCCTGGAGCGTATTGGAATTCGGTCAGCCTGAATTGGACTGTGAACATTGGCGATTATCGCAGTCCGCGTTCGCCGGAAGAACCGATCTTGCTGCACATGAGCCGCACGCCGTGTAAACCGGGACTACCTGCGCGCGAGCAGCACAAGGCGGGGAGGATGCTTCTAGTAACGCCATTCGAATTGTTCGAACGCAAAATTCGCGATCAGCTCTCGCGGATGTTAGCTGCCGGTGGATTCGATGCAGCGCGCGATATCGAAGCGATTACCGTAAACCGGTGGCCGCACGGCTATGGGTACGAATACAATCCGCTGTTCGATCCAGAGTGGCCCGCGGGCCAGGCGCCGCACATCCTCGGCCGCAAACGATTCGGCAGAATTGCGATTGCCAACAGCGATTCGGGCGCGACGGCATATACCGATGTAGCGATGGATCAGGCGTACCGCGCCGTTGACGAATTGCTGTCGCTCAATGGTTGAGCGCTCGTTGCATGAATCTGTTGAACTGGCTTATTCCAGTGCCTTACTCTAGTGAAAAAGTGACGAATTGCAATTTACTGTCACGCTGAATTTGCAACACGATGGGCGCGTTTGGCGGCAGCGCTTTCAACGCCGCACGCAAGCGATCCAGCGTGGTCATGGGCTCACCATTGAAACTGCGAATGACGTCGCCGGCCGTCAGCGGAATTTCCCCGGCGGCGCCTGCTGCGCGAGCGGCCACGATGATTCCGTAGGGATCGCGAAGGTCTTCAATCATCGAAGCGATTTGTTTATCGATCTCGACCGCCAGAATCCCGAGCTGCGGCACAAGATTTTTCTCCGGGTCCGCGAGCGAAGAAACCTGATCCATTTCGTGAGGATGTTCCTTGAGCGTGATGTCGAAACCCATCTGTATGGTGCCACGCAAAGCTTCGAAGTGAATCTTCTCTCCGGCAGTGCGAGAGAGCATATGAAACGCAACATACGGCAAGGTGTCGGCGTTTCTCCCATCCACGGCCAGAAGGATATCTCCGATGCGCACGCCCGCGCCTTCCGCGGGACCACCCGGAACCACATCGGAAATGATGACGCCATAATTTCGCGCGAGCTTCAAGCCCTGCGCCATTTCAGGAGAAATCGTTTGGAGTTGCACTCCGATTTCCGGCCGGTGCAGATGTCCGTACTTGCGCAATTGTTCGTAGACTACATGGACCACGCCACAAGGAATCGCGAAACCCAATCCTTCGGCCCCTCCCGATTCCGACAAAATAAATGTGTTCACGCCAACGACCTCGCCATTGACATTCACGAGCGGACCACCAGAGTTGCCAGGATTGATCGGCGCGTCGGTCTGGATATAAATCATTGGTGAATCGGGATCGGTCTGGCGCGCGACCGCGGAGATGATGCCATGGGTGACGCTGTTACGAAGACCCTGGGGGCTGCCAAATGCAAAAACCGTTTCGCCCTGACGCAAATAGCGATAGTTGGCTACGGGCAGAGCAGTCAGGTTGGTGGCATCCACTTTCAACAAAGCAAGGTCAATCTCGCTCGAGATGGCATCAATTACAAACCCTGAACCAATCGCTTTCTGCCTACCGATCACGACACCGGCGTTTCCGTGCTCGCCTTCGGTGACGGCTCCAAATCCCGTCACCATGATCTGCACAACGCTGGGCGAGACTCGGCGCACAAGCGCATCCACAGATTCGTTCCAGTGACGCAACGGATCGGTTTCCGCTTGAGCGTTGACCCTGGATGCGAAGCTGAGCGCCAGAATTGTGAGTATCGAGACCAGGATTAGTCTTTTCATGGCGTTGTGCCTTTCACGATTTTGATCGGCCCGTCGGCTGCCCACAGTTTGACACTACCGGTGAACAATTGTGTATAGGATCGTTGGTTTGTACGGAATTTTCCGTCAGTGAATTGACGTAACCCTCCGTACCCTTGCGACATCCCACGCATATCGTCGCGGTGCAAGCGCATTCGCGGTTGATGAGAGATACGGTACAGGATTCAGCGGCACTACTGCTAAGCTGCTACGGTTAGTAGACGAGTTGGACAAGTTTTCTCATCGAGGTGCGTGTTCATGCCCAGGCTTCAGACCACTGAAGATGTTCGCCTAGAAGACAACCGCATACGTAAAGGTTACTGGAAACGCTGGGGCCCATACCTGTCCGAGCGGCAATGGGGAACGGTACGTGAAGATTATAGTCCCGGCGGTACGGCGTGGGAGTTCTTCCCGCACGATCACGCGCGCTCGCGTGCTTATCGTTGGGGAGAAGACGGCATCGGCGGAATTTGCGACCGCCATCAAATGATGTGCTTTGCACTGGCGATGTGGAATGGCCGCGATCCCATTTTGAAAGAGCGGCTATTCGGCTTGACAGGAAACGAAGGGAATCATGGCGAGGACGTAAAAGAATATTATTTTTATCTCGATTCCACTCCGACGCACAGCTATATGCAGATGCTGTACAAGTATCCGCAGGCCGAGTTTCCGTACAAGGCTCTGGTGGATGAGAATCGCCGCCGCGGGCGCGGCCAACCGGAATTTGAGTTATACGATACCGGCGTATTTCGCGAAAATCGCTACTTCGATATTTTTACTGAGTATGCGAAGGGCAGCGACGAGGACATTTTCATCCGCATTACGGCATGGAACAGAGGTCCAGACCCTGCGACATTGCATCTGCTTCCAACGCTTTGGTTCCGCAATACGTGGTCGTGGGGATCAGACCTACGCCGTCCGGTAATCCGCAGAGCGACGCCCGTCGAGGGGATTCTGTCTGTCGAATCGCAACACTGGCAGTACGGCAAACGATGGTTGCTTGCGACTGGTCAACCGGAACTACTCTTTACCGAGAACGAAACGAACAACGCGCGTTTATTCAACGGGCGCAACCGTTCGCCATATGTGAAAGACGCTTTTCACGAATATGTGATTCGGCAAAACAAATCCGCCGTGAATCCAGATCAAATTGGAACAAAAATGGCGGCGCATTATGTTCTTGATCTCGCGCCCGCTCAATCCGCGACGCTCAAGCTCCGCCTGACGGATCTCGAACCGCTCGGCAGCATGGATATCCATGCCACCATTGCAGGAACGATTTCGTCGCCCGCGCATCTGGAACGTGCCGCGGAGGTGCCGGGGACAAACGACTTCGGTGCGGGATTCGACGGACTATTCGAACTGCGCAAGACGGAAGCCGACGAGTTTTATGCTTCACGGATTCCTCAACACCTTTCTGATGACGCGAAAAACGTCATGCGCCAGGCATATGGCGGAATGCTGTGGTCGAAACAGTTTTATCACTATGATGTGAAAACGTGGCTGGAAGGTGATCCGGCCGGGCCGCCTCCGCCAAAAGAGCGGCTGCACGGAAGAAACAAGGATTGGACGCATCTCTACAACGACGACATTATCTCCATGCCTGACAAATGGGAATATCCA
>WNFT01010945.1_pt1 | contig 10110 bp, 12 predicted proteins | sample 5400191 | NCBI WGS metagenome assembly WNFT01 (sample SAMN13153359, study PRJNA577476) | soil metagenome | isolation source: 80 cm saprolite under Madrone tree | place: USA:California | collected 2016-06-14 | reverse complement strand
CCGCTGAGCAGTAGCCCGAGCGGCGAAGCGTGCAGCGCAACCACGCCGCAGATGAGCATCAAGCCCCCGCCGATCAGCCTGGCCGCGCGCTCCCACCCGCCAACGTTCTTCCTATACCACATGGTTCTGTGCTCCGGTTGGTGACGCGCCACTATGGCGCATTCACCCAGACAAGAGGGCGCAAACCCGGCGCCGGGGTCGCGGCACAAAAAATAATTTGAGGGGTGGCAGCTTCAGCAGGCTGGTTGTGGGCGTCGGGCGCGGGCCTGGGCCGCTGAGGAACGCCAGCATCGGGTCGCCGGCCAGCAGCCATCATTGCACGACGCCAAAGTGGTTGCCCAATTCCGATCGACCATTTGGCGACCGCCCAATGACAATCACCATGGTCCAAATCCAATTGCGCGATTGCGACTATGCGATTGCGATGCCTGGAATGGCCTATCGGGCCGTAGCCGGGATTGATCGAAATGGCTGCTGCCATCGAAGGGCAACCGGACCACCCGCGACATTCGAAAGACGGCCGCCCATGAGGCGTAGCGCAAAATCGCAGTCCGTCGCAGGTTATCCGGCCGGATCGCTTCGGCGGTTGCTACGTCATAGCGCCACGGCGAAACAATAGTGCCCATCTTCATCGGCCGTGGCGCGCCAAATACCACCGTGGGCCGCCGCGCCTACGCGCCGCAAAGGCTACGCTGACCGAGATCAACATACTTTCAGCGTTGCAGGCACTGCCGCCGTGGACGGGGAAAAGTTCGAATCCGGGTGAAAGAGCGACGGGGCATAACCAGACGCTCCCTTCAGATCGGGTTCGACTACGGACCGCCGGCCGGTGTTCCCGTGATTGTCATTGATATCCGAGAATTGGCACGAGCTTCTGGCCGTTGGGGCTGGTCCAATCTATCGCCAGTTCGGAAATGATCTGGTCCACCGTCGTTATGACAGCGCCTGCCTTTTCCATGCGGCGCAGGGCAAGATCGTCGCCATATTTCGTGTATGAGGCCGACGCGTCGGCCGACACCTGCACCTCATAGCCTTCGTCGAGCATCTGCAGGACCGGGAAGGTCACGCAGATCTCGGTCGTGATGCCGGCGACGAACAGCTTCTTGCGGCCCAGCGCCTTGACCGCCTTATTGAAGCCCTCATGGTGCATGGCGTTGACGATGCCCGGGCGCTTGATGCGCGCCGCGAACTCGTCCGGCAGAATCTGCTCGAGTTCCACCACGAGCGGTCCCTGGACCCGGTCTTCCATGCTGGAGGTAAGCACGGTGGGCAGACCCACCGCCGTGGCGATCCTGGCGAGCTTCAGCGCGTTCTGCTTGACCAGATTGATGTCGTGCGAATGCGTCCAAGCCATCGTACCGACCTGATGGTCGATCAACAGCATGGCGGCGTTTTCAGGCGTGAAGGCGGCTTTGTGCATGATCTGTCTCCAGTTTTGATCGCCGTATCTGGCTGACCGCGCTCCTTCGGACCGCGATCGAATTCGCTCGAACAAGTTCCAGCCTCCGCTCGGCGTTCGGTCCCCGTGGCCACTGCAAATGCCTACCGTTCGCCGGGCATAATGATGTCGGCATCGACAGCGCCTCACGCCGATATTCAAGCTCTTCAACGGGAAAGCGCCTCCACGTAAGGGAAGCGCAGTGCTCCGGATGCGAAGCCCGGAGGTGACACCACGACTTGCCGCGACCCGTTGCGGAACTGGTCGACCTCATTGCCGGCTATGCCCTGGAACTGGATCTGCAGCACCCTTGGCTCTGACCATTCGCCCTTCGCCCCGAAGCGGACGGCGCCCATGACTGTCTCAAAGGTCGCGCCTCGTGCGTACGCCGAGAGGCTGGCGTCATCGAAACCGCCGGTCGTCTCGACGGCCTGAGCAATCACCTGCATCTGGGCATAGGCCAACGGCGCCGTGTAATGACCCAGGAGGTCAACGTCGGCGTCGCTGGCGCGCGCCCGGTAGGCGCTCAGAAATTCCTGAATCCCGGGGAACATCATCTTGCGTGGATGGCGCGCACGAGGCCTATCGAGTCCTCGAGATAGGAACAGAGAAACAGCAGGTCGCAGCCGCTCTTGGCGACAGCGTCGATGACAGGCGTGAAATTCTCGGTCGTCAGCGGATAGGTGGCCTCGTGGACGACCCGGAAGTCGTATTTCTCGGAATTGGCCTTGGCGCCGAGAATGGGGTTCTTGGAGAATTCGGCATCGGCCGACAGCAGCGCCACGGTCGCGGGCCGCGGTGTCTGGTCCGCGGCGATTGCGAAGAAGCCCTCGGTGAGCGCGGCGTTCGGGTCCGGGCCAGTCGGGATCATGGCGAAGTAGTTGGGATAGGTCAGGACGTTGTTGACGCCCAGGCCCATCAATCCGACGAAAAAGCGGTTCCACTCGATGATCAACGGCATGGCCGGCAAGATGGTGTTGGTGCCGTAGCCGCCGATGACGAGATCGACCTTGTCCTCGTCGATCAGCCGTTTGTAGAGGCCGGGAACGCGGGACGCGTCCGCGTGATCGTCGTAGCAGACGAGTTCGACGGGGCGGCCAAGCAGGCCGCCCCGGCTGTTGACGTCGGCGCGCCAGATCTCATGGGCCAGCTGCGCGGAACGGCTGTTGCCCGCGACCGGACCGGTCAGGGACAGGCAATAGCCGATGCGGATTGGTGCTTGCGCAGCGGACATGGCCCGGCTCCTCAGGCGCCCGATCCAGCGCGTCCGGCGAGAAGCTGCAGTTCCCACGCCAAGGCGACGCCGCTGGCCCCGCCATGTTCGAGAACGACGCCCGCGACGCCGGCGGCCGTCTCCTCGCGCGCCCAATCACGCTGCCATTCGCCCAGCACGGCAAGCCAGGTGATCGGCACCGCACCGGCGGTGACCATGCGGCGCACGGCCATATCGTGGGCCTCCACCGTGACGCCGCCCGACGCGTCGGTGACGATGAAGACGTCATATCCCTCGCCGAGCGCCTGGATCGCCGGCATAGCGAGGCAGATCTCGGTGTAGAGCGCGGCCAGCACGAGCTGCTTGCGCCCGCTCTTCTTCACGATGTCGGTAACTTTCGGGTCTTCCCAGGTGTTGATGAAGGTGCGGTCGATCGGCTTCTGGTCCGGAAAGACATCTTGAAGCCCCTTGATCAGATAGCCGCCGCGCTTCTCGATCACCGTGGTCAGGATCGTCGGTACGTTGAAGACCTTCGCCGTCTTCGCGAGGCCGATGACGTTGTTGATGACCATCGTCGGCTCGTGGCTGTTCAGGTTGGTGAACTGGTAGGGCTGATGGTCGATCAGCACGAGGATGCTGTCTTCAGGGCGAAGCAGGGCGTCGAGGCCGGTCTTGGGCATGGGAAACTCCTTGGGATATGTAGGCGGCGGCTCAGGCGCCGGTGGGATCGATAAAGACATGGAGGGTTTGGATTCGGCCGCTTTCGATCCGGGCGACGTCGGTTCCGGTTACGGCCACGGGACCGCCTGGAGGCCCGGCCGTCCAGCGCAGCCGTCCGACGCCGTGGTGGCCCACGGCGGGGCCGATCGCGGTGAAAGCGAAGTTTGGCGGCAGGCTCGACAATAGCGCGTCCACCGCCTGACTGATGGCCGCATGGCCCGCCGCCGAGGCATCCGGCTCGTAGAGCACGGCGTCTTCGGCATAGAGCTCGCGGATCGCAGCGATGCGTCGCTTGGCGTCGCGCTCGCCGAACACCCGCGTGAGGTTCGCCTGCATGAGGCGCTCGTCATCAATGGAAGCTTTCGGCGAGATGGACATTGCACTGGCCTCGTATGGGTGGGCGCCTTGACGGAATAAATGGACGCCAGATCGGTTCGGATTAGTCATTGATGGCTAGAACCAGCTTCAACTGTTTGTTTAAGATCGTGGCATGGAAACACTGGCCAACCTGGAATCCTTCATCCGTAGCGCCGAGTGCGGCAGCTTTTCCGCGGCGGCGCGACGGCTGGGCGTGACGCCAGCCGCAGTCAGCCGCAACGTGGCCATGCTGGAACGCAACCTGGGCGTTCGCTTGTTTCAGCGCAGCAGCCGCAGCCTGACCCTGACCGAGGACGGCGAGCGTTTCCTGGCGTCGGTCACTGACGGCGTGGAGTCTATCCAGTCGGCCATTGCCGGCGTGACGACGCACTCCGGTAAGCCCGCCGGCGTGCTGAAGGTGAGCATGGCTTTGACCTTCGGCCTGGACCATGTGTTGCCGTTGCTGCCGGCATTCATGGAGCGCTATCCAGATGTTCAGCTGGACTGGAGCTTCGAGAACCGCCAGGTCGATTTGATCGGCGAGGGCTTCGACGCCGCCATCGGCGGCGGCATGGAGCTAGCGTCCGGCGTGGTCGCCCGGCGATTGGCGCCGCTGCATGTCATCGCGGTGGCTTCGCCGGAATACTTGCAAGGCCGCCAACCGCCGCGACAACCTCACGAGCTAGCTATGCTGGATGGACTCTCCATGCGCTCGGCTCACACCGGTCGCGTGCGCGTCTGGAGAATGCGTAGCCGCGAAGGCGTCGAAACGACGCTGGAACACAAGGCGCGCATGGTGGCCAACGATCCCGAGGCGATATGCCGTGCGGCCTTGATGGGTTTGGGAGTGGCGATGATCGCCGTACCATACGTGGAGCGGCATCTGGAAAGCGGTGCGCTGCAACGTTTGTTGCCAGATTGGCACGCTGACCTCGGCGCGATATCCCTGTACTTCACCAGCCAGAAATTGCTGCCCGCCAAAACCCGCGCCTTCGTCGACCATGTGACCGCCGCGTTCCGCGAACAGAACCTGGCGCGGCGATTTTCAGCGGAAGGGCGATTTTCAGCGGAAGGATGACCGAGCAGCGCCGGGACCTGCGGCAGGCGGTCCACCCCGCGTCTTGCCTGTGGTAGCGCAATCTCCAATTCCGTCGCAGCATTGGATGGTGCGGACCACCATCGGATGCGGAATCATAGCGCTCCAGCGGACACGACGTTATCAGTTTCATCAACGCTGGGGCGCCACTTCGGTACAAAACTGGGCACGCCAAAACCCATCATTTTTGCGGAAACTTCCGCCTCCCTCGAGGCGCGCGGCTCGTTAGAGAATATCCTACGCCGGAGTGCCGTTTAAGTCCGGGGATTGCGCGATGCCGATCCCGGATTGTGCTGCTTGCGCAACGCGTCGGCTGAGAGACAAATCACTTCAGAAAATTGCAGGAGCTGTCTGGCCAGGGGACTTGTCTTGCGCCAGATCATGCCGATGGTTCGCGAGGGTTGCGGATTTTTGAAGCGAGCGACAGACACTGACGCCGAGCGTGTCTCCACCGCCACGGCCATTTCCGGGATCAAAGTGACACCGATGCCGGCGCTGACCATTTGAACAAGCGTGGACAGAGAGCTCGCGTCCAGCACCTCCCGTGGCGGCGGCGATTGCATATTGCAGAACGACAGGGCCTGATCGCGAAAACAGTGCCCCTCTTCCAGCAGAAGCAGCCTCATTGCGCGCAGCATTTTCCTGCTGGGCACCGGCGTTCCCTCGTCCTCGCCCGGCCGGACCAGCAGGAAATGCTCGGAAAACAGCGCGACCTCGACAAGCGAAGGTTCGGACACCGGCAGCGCAACAATTGCTGTGTCAAGCCGTCCTTCCGCGAGCTCTTCTATCAGCTTCGGCGTCAGCGTCTCACGGACATGAATGTCAAGTTCGGGATGCGTTCGCGTGAGGTTCCCGATGACCTTAGGTAGCAGATAAGGCGCAATCGTTGGGATCATGCCGATGCGCAGCCGGCCCACAAGCCGGTCTCGCGACGCCCGTGCGAAGTCTCCCAGTTCATCGACCGAGCGCAGGATGTCGCGGACGCGTCGGGCGGCCTCTTCTCCGAACTTCGTGAGCGCGACTTGTCGGGCGCTTCTCTCGACGAGCACGCCGCCCAGCGCTTCCTCCAGTTCCTTGATCTGCATCGACAAGGCCGGCTGCGAGATCGCACAGGCTTCTGCCGCGCGTCCGAAGTGGCCGTGACGTGCCAGCGCGTTGAAATAGCGCAGCTGCCGAAGCGTGACCTGGATCATCAGAAAATCTTACTGCAGCGATCACTAAAGTCAATTTTACCTGATGGGATGAGTTGCCTAGATTGCGCCGCGAACCGGCTCGAAATCATGCAAACCGGGACAGGAGACGATATGGATGACACCACCAAGTGCCCGTTTTCGGGCGGACAATGCACAAACAAGTCGAACCAAGACTGGTGGCCGAATCAGTTGAACCTAAGCGTTCTCCATCAGAACTCGCCCCTGCCCAATCCCATGGGCAAGGAGTTCAACTACGCTGAGGAGTTCAAGAGCCTCGACCTCGATGCCGTGGTCAAGGACCTCCATTCCTTGATGACGGCGTCGCAGGACTGGTGGCCGGCGGACTACGGCCATTATGGGCCGTTCTTCATTCGCATGGCCTGGCACAGCGCCGGCACGTACCGCATCGGCGACGGCCGCGGCGGTGCGTCCTCCGGCACGCAACGCTTTGCGCCCCTCAATAGCTGGCCGGACAACGTGAGCCTCGACAAGGCGCGCCGGTTGCTGTGGCCGATCAAGCAGAAGTACGGCCGGAAAATCTCCTGGGCCGACCTGATGATTCTCACCGGTAACGTCGCCTTGGAGTCGATGGGGTTCAAGACTTTCGGCTTCGCCGGCGGGCGCGAGGACGTCTGGGAGCCCGAAGAGGACATCTACTGGGGGTCTGAGGACACCTGGCTTGGAGACACGCGCTACAGCGGCGACCGGCAGCTCGAAAAGCCGCTCGCCGCCGTTCAGATGGGCCTGATCTACGTCAATCCGGAAGGGCCGAATGGCACGCCGGATCCGGTCGCCGCGGCCCGGGATATCCGAGAGACGTTCGCTCGCATGGCGATGAATGACGAGGAGACGGTTGCGCTCATTGCCGGCGGCCATACGTTCGGCAAAGCCCATGGCGCGGCCGATCCGGGCAAGTACGTCGGCCCCCAACCCGAGGGCGCCGACATCGCGGAACAAGGCCTCGGCTGGAAAAACACCTATGCCAGCGGCAAAGGTGTCGACACGATCAGCAGCGGGCTGGAAGGCGCATGGACCCCCGACCCGGTGAAGTGGGACAACGGCTACTTGGACACCCTGTTCGGCTATGAGTGGGAGCTGGTGAAGAGTCCTGCGGGTGCGTACCAGTGGACGCCCAAGAATGGGGCTGGAGCGGGTACGGTACCGGATGCTCACGACCCATCAACGCGGCATGCTCCGATGATGCTCACGACGGACCTCTCACTGAGGCTGGACCCGATCTACGCGCCAATTTCGAAGCGCTTCCACGAGAACCCTGATCAGCTGGCAGACGCGTTCGCCAGAGCTTGGTACAAGCTGACGCACCGCGACATGGGGCCCCGCTCGCGGTATCTCGGTCCGCTCGTTCCTGCAGAGGAGCTTGTGTGGCAAGACCCCGTCCCCGCAGTCGATCATGAGTTGATTGATGAGCGGGATATCGCCGCTCTCAAGGGCAGAATCCTCGCCTCCGGGCTGTCGATCTCCCAACTGATCACGACGGCCTGGGCGTCGGCGGCAACGTTCCGCGGCACTGACAAGCGCGGTGGGGCAAACGGGGCGCGCATTCGCCTCGCGCCGCAGAAGGACTGGGAAGTCAACCAGCCGGCCGAGCTGGGGAAGGTCCTGCGGACGCTGGAAGCAGTCCAGAAGGCTTTCGACAGCTCGCAGTCCGGCGGCAAGAAGGTCTCGCTGGCTGACCTGATCGTTCTGGGCGGCTGCGCAGCCGTCGAGGCAGCTGCGAAGAGGGCCGGGCACGACGTGAAGGTTCCCTTCTCGCCGGGACGTGCGGATGCTTCACAGGAGCAGACCGATGTGGACTCGTTTAACGTGCTGGAGCCGACCGCAGACGGGTTCCGCAACTACCTCCGGAACGGACAGCACAGACCTGCGGAGGAGGTGCTGGTGGATCGGGCACAGTTGATGACGCTGACCGCCCCTGAGATGACAGTTCTGGTCGGAGGCATGCGTGTCCTGAATGCAAACTTCGGCGGGACACAACACGGCATCTTCACCAAGCGGCCGGAGACGCTCACCAATGACTTCTTCGCGAACCTGCTCGACATGCGCACGACGTGGAAGGCGTCCTCCACATCCGAAGGCGTGTTCGAGGGGCGCGATCGAGGGACCGGCGAGCTCAAGTGGACCGGCACCCGTGTGGATCTCGTCTTCGGTTCAAACTCCCAGCTCCGCGCCCTCGCGGAAGTCTACGGATGCGCGGACGCGAAGGAGCGGTTTGTCCATGACTTTGTGGCTGCGTGGAACAAGGTGATGAATCTTGATCGCTTCGACCTCGCCTGATCTCAGGGGAAAGGTTTTCCTCTAAGAGGCTTCTGTAGCGCAGGCGGGGTTGCGCAAAGCTGACGGAAGCGTGTGAAGAAGTCCGAACGCTGGTCGAAGCCATGGACAAGAAATCAGAGCGGCGTTTCAAGACAACTTGAAAGGCCGCCCTGTCGCCAGGGCCTCATCCTGGTGGGCCATTTTCTTAAAGCCCAACAGGGCGCATATCGCCGTTCAGCGTATGGGCGGAGAAATGAAGGCGACGCCAAAGTGTTTGAAATGCCGCCTATTGGCCGTGACAACCGTCAAGCCATGCATGGCAGCGGTCGCTGCGATCGCCGCGTCTTCGAAACCGGGGGCGGCTCCCGCGGCTATCGCGCGGTCGAGCATGCGACCGGTTTCGAGCGCGGCCTTCGAAGCGAGCGGCAGCGTTCTGGACTGATAAAGCTCGAGAATCGCGCTGAGCCAATGCGACAAGTCAGCGGCACGTCTTGCAGCCCCCTTCCGCTCGAGTCGGGAAACGCCGGCCTGGATCTCGGCCAGCGTAATGGCGGAAAGAAAGAGCTCGTCATCATGCTTACGCACCCATGCGCGGAAGGCGGCGCCATCGGACATGGTGGCGTTTCGCGGCATTGCCGGTGGTGCGAGGATCGACAGTGCATTTGTATCGAGCAAGTATCCCGGCATCACCTGAAGCCGCCCTTGCGCACGACCCGGGCCGGGCGCCTCTTTGGCAGGTCGCCTGGATCGAGTGGCGGGACGGCCAACAAAAGATCGGCAAAGGATGGGACCCTGGTTTTGAGCTTCGTCCACTCCGCGTGAGAAATGACCACGGCGGCCGGCCGGCCGTGCTTCGTGATCGTCGTCGGCTTACCATTCTCGGCGGCCTCGACGACCGCCGACAGCGTTGTCTTTGCTTCGCGAAGTTGAAGTTCTTTCATGGCATCCCGTTGTGACTACAAGAACTACTGTAGTCTCGACGCTCAACGAAGTCAACTTGCGAGAGTCTGCGGACAAGGCTGACAGCCGCGAAGCTCCCGAAACGAGGCTTGTCGTCCATGCACCGGGTAAACCTCTGCGCGAAGAGCTAGTATACGGACTTTGACAGCCGTATCATTCAATGATACACATCGTATGTGATCAAGAGCTTCCGGGATAAGACCACCGAGGCCGTCTTCAATGGCGAAAGCCCGAAGGGCTTCCCGGCCGATCTGGTCAAGGCGGCTCGCCGGAAATTGCGCTACCTCAACGCTGCGGGCGAGCTCGGCGACTTGAGGTCGCCTCCAGGCAATCGTCTTGAGGCATTGGCGGGCGATCGCAAGGGGCAACACTCGATCCGGATCAACGACCAATTCCGGGTGTGCTTTGTTTGGACGGCGGAAGGCCCGGCGGCGGCCGAGGTAGTAGATTACCATTAGAAGAGGACGCGACAATGCCCAAGAAGCTCAAGCCGATGCATCCCGGTGAGGTTCTGCGGGAGGAGTTCCTGGTTCCGCTGAAAATGTCGGCGGGCGCTCTCGCCAAGGTCTGCGGCTTGCCTCGCACGCGGATCGAGCGGATCGCCAGCGAACAGACGGGCATTACCGCCGATACTGCGCTTCGGCTCGCCAAAGCGCTCGGCACAACGGCGCAGCTTTGGCTCAATCTGCAGACCGACTATGATGTTCAGGTCGCCAAGCGTGAACTAGGCAAGATTCTCGACCGCATCGAGACCGTAAACAAGCCGAAGGCGGCGTAAAACGCCACGATCCGTGGTTCCGTTTGCGCCGAAGAGTCGTCCACTCAAGGGAGGATGTTCATGAAAAAGATGTTGCTGCTC
>WNFT01008287.1_pt1 | contig 10110 bp, 8 predicted proteins | sample 5400191 | NCBI WGS metagenome assembly WNFT01 (sample SAMN13153359, study PRJNA577476) | soil metagenome | isolation source: 80 cm saprolite under Madrone tree | place: USA:California | collected 2016-06-14 | reverse complement strand
CGCCCGGCGCGCATCATCGGCACGCCCGCTGCGGCTCGCCGCTCGCTGGTTAAGTTCCATACGTTCCGCGTCCGTCAGCACGATGGTGTTCTCCATGAACACCATCATACTACCGTTTCAGCTGTTACAGTCCACTAGACTATCCCCGCAAAACTCTTCTACGCTTTTTTCAACTTTCGCGCGATCCACACCAGAATCACCGCGCCAACAAACGCAACGACAATCTGTCCGAGCGTTGTCCCGGCGTGGAGCCCCAGCAGGCTGAACACAAAGCCGCCAACAATTCCGCCAAGAATCCCCAGGACAATGTCCACCACCAGGCCATATCCTCTGCCCTTCATTACCTTTCCGGCAAGCCAGCCGGCAATCAGTCCGACTACGATCCAATAAATTAATCCTCCCACGATGGCCTCCTTCTCTTTCTATTTGCTCGAATGGTCCGCCTGCCGCGCATAACTCTTAGAACGCGCCTTGCCGAATGTCAATCGCGCAGCTTACACTGACTGGAAAGAAAATCACATAGCCGTAACGGAGCGTTAATGCTTTGTCGCATTCGTTTGCTCTTTCTGTCGCTGCTCGTGCTGGCTCTCGGCAGTGCGGCCTGCTCGAAGTCTCCTTCGCAGGGAGATCCAGCCTCGCCCGGCAAGTCCGGCACGCGTCCCACCATCGTCTTTATGACCGACTTCGGCATCGCCAACGATGCCGTGGCCATCTGCAAGGCCGTTATGCTCAGCATCGCGCCGGACGCGCGCATTATGGACATCACTCATCGCGTGACGCCTTACTCCATCGAAGAGGGCGCGCGTTTCCTGGAAGGCGTATCGCCCTACTATCCCGGGGGAACCGTCTTCGTGACCGTCGTCGACCCCGGAGTCGGCACCTCGCGCAAAGCCGTCATCGTCAAAACTAAGAAGGATCAGTATTTCGTTCTGCCCGACAATGGCCTGATTACGCCGGTCGTCGATCGCGACGGCCTGTCTTCCGCGCGCGAAATTACCAATCCAAACTGGATTATTCAGGCTCCGATTTCTTCTACGTTTCATGGCCGCGATATTTTTTCTCCCGCTGGCGCGCACCTCGCTGCCGGATGGGAGTTCAACCTGGTCGGCCCGGAAGTTCCGCAACTCGTCCGCCTTGCGCCGAAGACCTCTACCACCACCGACAAAGGCATCGCCGGCGACATCATCGCGCTCGATGATCCCTTCGGTTCCCTGATCACTGATATTCCCGGAGAGGAATTCAAGAAGCTGGCTTACAACTTCGGCGACCCGGTCAAAGTCGAAATCAACAAGAAACCCGTGGTTCTGCCTTACGTGAAAACTTTCATGCAGGTCCCCGTCGGCGATTCGCTCCTGTTCATCGATTCTCGCAACCGCGTCAGTATTGCCGTCAACCAAGGCGACTACTCCAGGAAGTTCGGCGTCGAGCCTCCCGGAACGATCTTTATTCCGCGCAAAGGCGCATTTGTCAAAGCCAGGTAAACTCTCCAAACTCTGCCAAGCGTACGCCAAAATTCCAGGGAACTTCTCCCGTTCCCCGTCGTATCACTCTGTTGAGCAGCCAAATAAAAGTGTGCCCTTTCACTGGGCAGGCACTCGCGGAGAGATAGTCATGGAATCCTTTAAAAGCGCGCTCAAACAAGTTCTTCGACGGCTCGGCCGCGCCCCCATGTTCACGGTCATCACTCTCATTACGCTGGCCGCCGGCGTGGGCGCCAACACCGTCGTCTTCAGCGTTCTCGAAGGCGTTCTCCTCAAGCCTCTTCCATATCCCAAACCCGATGACCTTATCGGTGTCTGGCTTACCGCACCGGGGATCAATCTCAAAGAATTCGAGCTGTCCCCCTCCGACTACTTCATCTTCCGCGACCAAAATCGCACCCTCCAGGATCTCGGTCTTTACGCGGGCGACTCCGTGAGCGTGACCGGCGTGGCCGAACCAGAACAAGTTCGCGCCTTGCGCGTTACGGATGGCACTCTCCCGCTCTTCGGCATGCCTCCCCTGCAGGGCCGCAGCTTCACCAAGCAAGATGATTCGCCGGGCGCCCCCGAAACCGTCATGCTTTTTTATGGCTATTGGCGTCGCAAATTTGGCGGCGATTCCTCCGTCGTGGGCCGCAACATCATCGTAGACGGCAAATCCCGGCAAATCATCGGCGTCCTGCCTCAGCGATTTCACTTCTTGGACTGGGAAGAGCCCGGCGTAATCATCCCATTCCAGTTTGACCGCGCCAAAACCCATCTTGGCAACTTCAGCTACGAGGGTCTTGCCAGGCTCAAGCCAGGCGTCACCATCGAGCAGGTCAACACGGACGTTGCTCGTATGCTCCCAGTCGTTATGAGTTCTTTTCCGACGCCGCCCGGCTTCAGCATCAAGCTCTTCGAGGACGCGCATATCGGCCCCAATGCTCGTCCTCTCAAGCGCGATGTCGTCGGTGATGTCGGCAGCGTCCTCTGGGTTCTGATGGGTTCGATCAGCATGGTCCTCCTGATCGCTTGCGCCAACGTCGCCAATTTGCTGCTGGTCCGTGTCGAAGGGCGCCGCCAGGAGCTCGCCGTGCGAGGCGCTTTGGGCGCCAGCCGCGCACGCATCGCTGCGGATCTCCTGCTCGAAAGCGTCATTCTGGGATTGCTCGGCAGCACCATCGGATTGGGTCTCGCTTACGCCGCGTTGCGCGTTCTTGCAGCCATCGCTCCCGCGGGACTTCCTCGCGTTCATGAAATTGGCATTGATGGGCGCGTCCTGCTCTTCACACTTTTGATTTCGCTCCTCGCCAGCATCCTCTTTGGTGCTATTCCCATTTTCAAGTACGCCGGAGTGCGCCTCAGCACCGGCATCCGCGAAGGTGGCCGCGCTCTCAGCCAGAGCAAAGAGCAGCATCGCGCGCGTAGCGTTCTCGTTGTTGTACAAGTTGCTCTCGCGCTGGTCCTTTTAATCTGCTCCGGCCTGATGATTCGTACTTTCCGGGCCCTGACGAACGTCAATCCCGGATTTTCCGGGCCGGCTTCGTTGCAAACCTTCCGCATCTCGATTCCCAGCACCATGGTGAAAGAGAATGAGCAGGTCGTCCGCACGGAAGAGGAAATCTTGCATCGGCTCGCAGCGATTCCTGGCGTCGCGTCCGTGGGAATCATCTCCAACGTCCCCATGAGCTTCGGAGGCTGGCATGATCCCATCTTCGTTGAGGACCACACTTACGCCGAAGGTCAGCTTCCCCCGCTTCGCACTTTCCGATTCATTTCGCAGGAATATCTGGACACGGTCGGCACGCCGCTAGTGGCTGGCCGCAAAATTACGTGGAATGACACCTACAAGAAAATCCCCGTCGCCATGGTCTCTGAAAACGTAGCTCGCGAACTTTGGAATGATCCCGCCGCCGCGCTAGGCAAGCGCATCCGCGTCGGCACCAAAGACGACTGGCGGGAAATTATCGGTGTCGTCGGCGATGTTCACGATGAAGGCGTCGGCAAACCAGCCACCACTACTGTCTATTGGCCTCTCCTAATGGATCACTTTGAAAGCGACGACACCATGTCCATGCGCGAAGTGGCATTTGCCATTCGCAGCTCTCGCACCGGGTCGCAAAGTTTCCTGAACGAAGTCCGCCAAGCGGTCTGGTCACTGAATCCGAATCTTCCTCTCGCCGACGTTCATGCACTGGACTTTTTCTACAAGCGCTCCATGGCGCGAACTTCCTTCACGCTCATCATGCTAGGCGTTGCCGGCAGCATGGCGCTGTTGCTCGGCGTCGTCGGCATCTACGGCGTCATTGCCTACTCGGTTTCTCAGCGCACTCGCGAAATCGGCATTCGCATGGCTCTCGGCGCACAGCATCAAACGCTCACCGGAATGTTCGTCCGTCACGGACTCTCGCTCACCGCCATCGGCGTCGCTTGCGGACTCGCGGTCGCCATCATCGTCATGCGCTTGATGTCGTCGCTGCTCTTTAAAGTGAGCCCTCTCGATCCCATCGCTTATGGCGCCGCTTCCCTTGGCCTCGTCGCCACGGCGTTCCTCGCAAGCTATTTGCCATCGCGCCGCGCCTCCGCTGTCGACCCCGTCGAGGCCCTGCGCGCCGAATAGCGTCGGAGACAGCGTGCGGTACGGTCGGCCTACTATCCTGTAAGTCCTCTGTTTGCCGCTCTTATGAAAATTGCCGGGGTGCGTACCAACGATTCCCATTCCAGAACTCGCCACCCATCCACTCGCCACTTCACGCAAGTTCTTTCCTTTCACACTCTTGCGCACTCTTTTGCCCTGCCAAAAACTCAACTCTTTTATTTTCAATCGATTACGCGCTCTTTGCGAAAACACCCCTGGCGTGGGGGTATCCCTATCGCTCTCACGGGTCACGACAATTTGCTTTTTCCCCTCTCCCGCCCAACAATGAACTCTGCATCTCACCCTGCGAGGTCCCGCCATGCCTGAAGCCGTCATCGTCTCCGCCATTCGCACCCCCGTCGGCCGCGCCTACAAAGGCTCGCTCCGCGCCACGCGCCCCGACGATCTAGCCGCGCTCGCCATCAAGGAAGCGCTCGCCCGCGTGCCCGGCCTCGACGCCAAGGAAATTGACGACGTGATCCTCGGCTGCGCCATGCCCGAAGGCGAACAGGGCATGAACGTGGCGCGCATCGCCGCTCTCCGCGCGGGCCTCCCCGTCGAAACCAGCGCGATGACCATCAACCGCTTTTGCTCTTCCGGTCTGCAAGCCATCGCTCTCGCTGCAGAGCGCATCCGCTCCGGCTCCGCCCAGGTCATCGTCGCCGGCGGCACAGAATCCATGTCTATGGTGCCCATGGGCGGCAACAAAATCTCTCCGAATCCCTGGCTCGTCGACAATTATCCCGACGCCTACATCAACATGGGCCTGGGCACGGAAAACATCGCGCGTAAATTCAGCATTACCCGCGAGCAAGCCGACCAGTTCTCCGCTGATTCTCACAAAAAAGCTCTCGCCACCATCGCTGCTGGAAATTTCAAGGACGAAATCATTCCCGTCGAAGTGAAAATCACTTCGCTGCCGAACGGCAACGGCGCTTCCTCTAAACCAAAGTCTGGGACAGTCAAACCGACGACTCAAACGTTTACGTTCGCGACCGACGAAATCCCCCGCGCCGATACGAACCTTGACGTCCTTGCAAAACTCAAGCCCGCCTTCCACGCCAAAGGCACGGTCACTGCGGGAAATAGTTCTCCGATGAGCGACGGTGCTGCCGCAAGCGTCATCATGAGTGACGCGCGCGCAAAATCACTGGGACTCAAGCCTCTCGTGCGTTTTGTCGCTTACGCCACTGCCGGCGTTCTTCCCGAGGAATTCGGCATCGGCCCAGTCCAAGCAATTCCGAAAGTATTGAAGCTCGCAGGTCTTTCGCTGAACGACATCGCCGTCATCGAGCTCAACGAAGCCTTCGCCGCGCAATCACTCGCCGTCATCCAGCAAGCAGGTCTGGACGCCGCGCGCGTCAATCCCAACGGCGGCGCCATCGCCCTCGGCCATCCGTTGGGCTGCACTGGCGCAAAACTCACCGCCACCATCATTCGCGAATTGCAGCGACGCAACGCGCGCTACGGCATGGTCACCATGTGCATTGGCGGCGGTATGGGCGCCGCCGGCATCTTCGAGCGTCTTTGATCTCTAGCTTTTGTAGGTGCCGGGATTCAGCCCGGCAAATTGATTCTTGTTTTTGTAGTGGCCGGTCTTCAGACCGGTGGATCTTGTGACGGCGGCCTTCGCGGTTTTTTACTTCTTCGCTTTCCAGAGGCCGACAGTATTACCTTCGGGATCTTGCATCCACGCAAACGTTCCCGTGGGAATTTCCACGGGCGGGACGAGCGTTTTTCCGCCGAGTGCTTTTGCTTTTTCCAAATATGCGGCGACGTCGTCTACGTCCACGTAGAACATCGTGTAGTGATTCGGCTCATGCCCCAGCGCCGTGATGTGTCCTGCTATGCCGCCACGCTCCGCCGCAATCATCGCCGCCGGCCCCATCGCTTCGATCTTCCAATCGAAAAGTTTCTCGTAGAATTCCTGAGTCTTCGCGCTGTTTTGACAGCCAATTTCAAAATGCACCACAGCTCTTCCCATGGCAGCCTCCTTTGGTGGACTAACGGAATCGGCGGCATAGCGGCGGAAGAACGAGTCCGTCTTCCAGCGCGGACGCGCGGGAGTGTTGGCCGTCTCGAGCAGCAGGCGGCGCGTGAATTCCTCGTAACCCGCGGCAGCTTTGAGATCGACGGGCTGGTTCACGTCATCGCTCGGCGCGTGGTAACGGTTGGTGAGCCAATCCTTGAAAATTTTCTGCTCGGGCGTGCCCAATTCGAATCCGACGTCCACTTTCACAGCGGGAACGCCCTTTTTGATGAAGCTGTACTGATCGCTTCGAATGAACGCGTTGCGCAGCGGCTCGGGATCCGCAATGGGCTTGATGCCCATGGACTGCGCAATCGCAGCAGCGCGCGTACCAAGGTCAGATTCTTCGATGCCTTCGATCTTGAGAATTCTTAGCGGAACGATGGGAAGAAACATGTCCACGTTCACGTCGGCAACGATGGATTTCGCGGGGACCGTGGGATGCGCAGCAAAATATTTGGAACCGAGAAGACCCTTCTCTTCGGCGGTGACGAGCAGAAAAAGAATCGAGCGCTGAATTTTCTCCGGATGCGCTTTCAAGTTCGCGGCGATATCCATGACGAGAGCGCTGCCGGAGCCATCGTCCATCGCGCCGTTATAAATGCGATCGCCGTTGATGGGCGCGCCGATGCCGACGTGATCGATGTGTGCGGAGAGAGCAACGAATTCATTCTTGAGAGCGGGATCGGAGCCGGGCAGTTTAGCGACAATGTTGGAGGATTCGAGAGACTTCGTAAGTATGACTGCATTTGCTTTGAGCGAAACAGCCAAAGGAAAGTGTGGAAGAGGCTTGCGATCTTTCCCAAGGGCGGCGATTTCCGCGAAGGTGTGGCCGGAGCCGGCGAACAATTGTTCTGCGGAAGCGGGGTTGAATGTGACTCCGAGCTGCTGGCCTGGAGTCTCATTGAACTCAGCGTCGGCAAGATCCATCGAGGGATGATTGCGATTGACGGAAATGCGCGACCAGGGAATGTCCATGGACGCGGGATTCATAATGGTGATGGTGCCGATGGCTCCGGCGGCGCGTAACGATTTCCAGCGCTCAGCGGCTGTTTGATAATGCGAGGCCAGCGCGGTGGGAATGTCCGTAGGGGATCCAGCAAGATAGACAACGATTTTCCCCTTGAGTTCGAGCCCGGCAAGTTCATCTAGATTTTTTTCCGGAATTTGCAAGCCGTATCCGACGAAAACCAAAGGCGCGGAAAGGGCGACGGAGGCATGCGTGGCACGAGTGCCAATGAAGGCATCGTCAGCGAAAGAGAGTGGCTTCGCCTGGCCGTTGGTGTCGAGAGCGAGAGAGGATTTGGCTTCGTCAACCTGGTATTGGTTGAAATGCACAGGCTGGTAGAAACCATTCGAGCCAGCAGGCTCGAGGCCGGCTTTCTGCAATTGCTCCACGGCGTAGGCCTGCGCTTTGCGAAGACCTTCGCTGCCGGTGTCGCGCCCTTCGAGAGAATCGTCCGCTAGGAACTTAACGTGCGTCCACCAGGAATTACCGTCAAAGTGGGAGGCCGAACCATTTTGTTGCGCCGGAGAAATGGCGGCACAAGCGAAGAAAAGAATCGCCAAGAGAATGTTGCGCATAATATCCACTCCTAAGTCGAATTGAGAGGCTGTCAGGATAGCAAGGACGGAGCCGAAGAGTCACGCCCGGCGTAAGGGGGTAGCGGGTCAATTCCGCGTTGCCAACCACCCGTAAGGTGGCCAGACCAGTCAATACAAGCGCGTTTGGCGGGACTAACCCGACCGCCTAGCTGATAACTGTTGCGACAGTTCGACTTGGTCTTTCGCCCATGGACTCATCCTCTCGACCATTCCATCTGGCATCAAGTCCGTCCTCCACTGGTCCATCGGCGTTGTAAAGCGGTGCGAGACGGATCCCATGCCGTGCAGCGATTGTCTCCATCTCCTCGACCCGCTCCCGAGAGATGGACCCTCTTCCCTGAGAGAAGGGTTCAAACCGACCATCGAGAGCAAGACCCATACTTTCGAGCAGACATCCATGGACCACATCGGGGAACGGATGGCGATTCAGAATTCCATGAAATTCCGGCGTGAATCTCATCCCGCCAGTGACTTGTCCCAGACCTCCAAAGAAGACTGTGGCGCCAAGCATCTCCGCTCTTGGAGATAAGTTCTTCGGGTAGCCCGCATCGCAAACGAGTGCGTGGGGCGCGATGCGGCCCAACAGAAGCGAAGGGGACGCCAGACTTGCCGCGCAGATCACCACGTCGGCCTCTGCGGAGAATCGCTGGAGATCCGTCGCGATCTCCACCTGAACTCCTTCGGCTTGCAGCTCCGCTCCGAGCCTGCGTAACCGCTCCACTTTGCGCGCGCTGAGCAACACGCGCCTCACGATAGGCGCCAAACAACGAGCGCAGCCGGAACCCACATCTCCAGTTGCTCCAACGATGAGCAGCGTTGCTCTTTGGAGGTTTCGCTTCTCCAGCGCGCACATCTTCTTGATGCCTTGAACGATGAAAGCAACTGTCAAGGTATTGCCGGTCGTAAAGACCGTATCGTGTCTTTCTGGAAGCTGATCGAAGTTGCCCTCGATCAGAATAGAGCTGAATCCGCCGAGACTCACGATCTTCGCTCCTGCCTTGATCGCGCAGGACGCCGCCGCTCGAACGCGGGTGATGTTTTCGTGGACGAAGGCGGCTTCGAGACGGTCGGGAGGAATGAAGGAGTCGATGTAGAGGCCGCGCGCCTTCGCGCCGGTGATCGATCCGACGTCGACATGGCATACCACTCTGGGCGGAATCCATGGAAGGATATCCTTGATCTCGTCGTCAGCGTCTTCAGATACTGTTGCAGCGACGCTCCGCGAAGCTCGGCTGCCGACAAGCTGACCTCGAACAGTGATGGCTTCACACAGCTGGCGTGGCACACTTCGCAATGTCCATCCTTGCATTCCTTCGCCAGCATCTGCGCGAGCGTGGTCATCACATCCCGATGCAGCCGATAGACCTTGTCATCGAAACGCTGCGCGTCTCGGGCTCGCTCCGCTCTAAGAATCGACATGGCGTGTTCAACGTGATCTTCTTCCTCGGCTGCGATGCGGGCAAAGGTTTGGCCTAGACTTCCCGGTGCCACCTTCCCGACGCGTGAATAGCTGGCAACGGCGAACGATTCGAGCATGATCTCCTGGACAATCAGGCAGCCGATAAAGTCGCGCTCTGTGATGCAACGCAGGAATGCGTCGCGAAGCCGCTTCCAATGCTTTGCGTCGACGTTATTGGTGACGTCCACTCCAATCTTGCGGCCCTCGGCAGCGAACGCCGCGGCATGCCCCTGTTCACCCTGCGCATGCTCCAATGCATCGGTTATTTCTGCGGGCTCCTCACACATCTCCGATAAGGAGGTGTAGTTCATCGCCGCGAGTAGTTCCCCGGTCATCGCCTGTGCCAGGATGTCCTGCCAAATCGGGGCGCTGCCTGAGAGAGAAGTACATTCCATCGCTGAGCAGTTAACATCAATAAGTGGTTCCATGTTTTCTCCTGAACAGATAATTAAACTTTACGGCTGTGTTCCCACGCGTTTTCTATTACGCGAAGCGCTGAATAGAGATTGCTTGTGCATCAGTATTTTGGTCGCCGTAGCCGCGGCGTCGCGTCTACCACAAGGCTGCCGCTCACGAAACCCAGGCCGAATATTCCCGTCAGTATGGTGAGGAGATAAATGGCACCGGTAATCCTAGCCTCGAACCGCGGCGGCGTTTCTCCAATTCGTTCCATCATTTCAGTTGTGCTCCTATTCGTTTTTCCTTACACCAGGGACTGAATCAAGCGAGCATCGAATCAGATTGGTTCGCGGTACCGCCGTAGCCGCACCGCTCCGGCGAGGAATATCGCGGCGACTGCCAGCCCTACCCACAGACCAGGCGTAGTGAAAAATTGCACCGGAGTGAGCGCCGACATCATTTCCATCAGGTTTGCGCTACGCGCTGTGGTGGTGGAAGGCTCCGGTCCGGTCAAGCG
>WNFT01040185.1_pt1 | contig 10111 bp, 9 predicted proteins | sample 5400191 | NCBI WGS metagenome assembly WNFT01 (sample SAMN13153359, study PRJNA577476) | soil metagenome | isolation source: 80 cm saprolite under Madrone tree | place: USA:California | collected 2016-06-14 | reverse complement strand
TTCAGGGCACGGTTGCAAACGACAGGTCCCGTGAATTCTCCCTGAGTTGAAGCGCCCTCCATTCGCATCCGATTGGGGGCCCTAGCCCCCCAACAGACGTATCCACAATCGGAAGAACCAACTCCTACGCCGCACCAAGGCAAGGCCGCCAAGCGTCGAAACCCGCACGGGCACGAAAAACCGCGTGAGAAAAGGCGGCTCTATTTCGCCCTTCTCAATCATCTCCCAAGTTTCAATAAGCTCGCAGAGTTCGACAGCGCGCCGCGCGATTCTCTTGTCTGGGTCGTCACGCAGCGTTTGTAGATGGCTCTTGCCCGCAGCTATAACCCGCAGGGGCTCAAGTACCTCTTCTCGGTCGGGTTCCCATGGCTGTTTCTCAACCTCGGGTAACATCGGGCCGATTCGTTCCGGTGTCGACGCCGCACCGCCCACGTTTCTTTCGGAGCAATCTTGAAGGCGGGTGCAACGCGCCCGAAGACCGCTCGGGATCACACTCGGGTGATTCGGCTGACAGATCGCCTGGACTTTTCAGGATGAGTTGCCTCGAACGACACTCTGAATCGCTCGTAACAACTTTTTGGGATCGACAGAGACGCCGAACAGCCCGGGTTTCAGTTCAAGCGGCGCACCGCGACGACGCGGGATCTCCCGGTTCCCGTGACGCGGGATCTCCCGGTTCCCGTCCAAGGAGCTTCTGCACATGCCAGGTTCTTCGACCACGCCGGGTCGACCAGGCGCTCGCGATGATGCGTCTGTTCGTGTTGCCTTCCGCACTCGAAACAGCGTCGGCACCCGGATTTAAGGTTTCACGGCTCAATGGCTGGCCTATGCCCTCCCCTACCGACGCTTCGTCGCCGTCCTCGCGGACGCCCAACGCACGGCTTGGGGCCGATGTGGATCGCTACTCCTTCATCGTAGTGGACTTGCACCACCTACTCCTTGCCGGTCTCCCGGCGCACTTCGAATCCTGCCGCCCCAGCCACGCAGTCAGGTCTCTGTGAGCCAAGTTCGCCGAGAATTCGCGCCTCAAACCTGCGCGAGATTGAGGGCTCCCCGCCGGGTTCTTTTGAACTCCGGCCCCGCGTCATGCGTTCACCCAAAAAGGGACGTCGGGGATCTTGGGCCCAACACGCTCTCCGCGCATCACCGACGCCCATGAGTAGTTCTCGCCGCCGCACACCAAAACAAGGGAAAACGCGCACGGGCAGAAGGGTTCGCCGCCACGTGTCGCGGGTCTTGAGCCCGGTCGCGGCTGCCGCCGCCGCCCTTTATTTCCTGATCGATGCCGTCTTCCTCTCGGCCGTCAGAACGATCATCAGGCCGCTTGCACGGGCGCTGTCCGGATTGCGGATCTTCAATGCCCTGGCGGCGTGGCTTGCCTCGCTCGGTCCTTACCCGACGCTGGTGCTGTTCCTCGTGCCCGTGATCATTCTCGAGCCGGTCAAGCCGGTCGGGGCGTATCTGATCGCGACCAGTCACTTGGTTTCCGGCGTCTCGCTGATCGCGATCGGTGAGCTGCTCAAGATCGTCATAGTCGAACGACTCTTTCATTTCAGCCGCGACAAGCTGATGTCGATCCCCGCATTCGCGCGGGTCTACAACTGGGCCGAGGCCTGGCTGGAATATTTCCGGTCCCAGCCACTCTGGCAGGCAACGTTCCGGCAACTGATAGCAATCAAAGCGATGGCCGGCCGCATCCTCAAGCGGTTCAAAGCATGGATCGAGGCCGCGACGGCAAGGACTTGAGTTGCCGCCGCTCGACGCTCAACCAGTCGCGCCGGCGCATGGGGATGCGAGGCGCGGGTTTGAGTGCCCGTATCGCCGCCCTTGCACGGGTGATCTGTTGATGGTGATCGACCCACGCATCGATTACGAAATTGCCGTCAATCCCGCCGAGGCCGCGGTTCGACAGGCGGCGCAGGTGGACTAAGGCAGCAAAGCGCCGGGTTAGAGAGTGCGAAGGAACGCGACCAGATCGCGCTTCTCCTCGCCGGTCAATTTCGTCCCGAGGATCAGGTTGAAGAACTCGACCGTGTCGTCGAGCGTCAGCAGGCGCCCGTCGTGCATGTAGGGCGGCGAATTCTTGATGCCGCGCAGCGGGAAGGTCTTGATGGCTCCGTCGCCGGCGGCATACATGTTATTGATCGTCACCGGCTTGAAGAAGCGCTCGGTCTTGAGATCGTGCATCAGGTTGTCGGTGTAGTAGGGCGCCGCGTGGCAGGTGCCGCACTGGCCTTTGCCGAAGAAGACCTCCTGCCCACGCAGCTCGGCCGCAGTGGCCTTGCTCGGATCGAGTTTCCCGAACACGTCCAGCTTCTGTGCCGGCGGGAAACCCAGCTCCTCCTGGAATTCCGCCATCAGGTCGACCTGGTTGATGCGATTGAGGGGATTCAAGCCCTTCTTGGCGGCGATCACGTGGTCGCCGTCGAAATATGCTCCGGCCTGCTCGAATTGGGTGAAATCCTCGACCGTCTTGAGGGCGCGCTGCGAGCCGAACAGTCGCTGGATTTGCACGCCGCGCAGCGGCGGGGTGACGATGCGATGGCGGGATTCCTGCGGACGGGCGTCGGGCGCAAGATGCGTCGCCTTGTTGGTATGACCGTTCGAATGGCAATCGAAGCAGGCCGCGCCGCGGCTCGGCTTCTCCGATCGGCGGTCCTCGGTCTCATTGAACTGCTGTTGCGGGAACGGCGTTACCAGAAGGCGCAAGCCCTCGATCTGCTTCGGAGGGAGGATGCCGTTGAACAGCTCGTAGTAGTTTTCGATCGTAACGAGCTTGCCCTGCGAGACGTCGCCGAGGTCGGTGCGCTGATTGAGGTACATCGCCGGTGGGAATTCCGGCAGAAAATGATCCGGGATGTCGTAGTCGACGTCAAAGCGCGTGAGATCGCGCCCTTCCTGCCGCTTAATCTCGTCGATCAGGAAGCGCGGAAACACGAAACCGCCTTCCTGATGCTTTGGGTGTGGCAGCGGCAGGAAGCCTGGCGGGAACAGATTTCGATCGCGAATCTGCTCCGGTGTCATACCGGCGAGGCTGTCCCACGTCGTTCCCGAGACGAGCTTGACTCGGACGCCTTCCTGCACCGGCTTTGTACGGTCCATCGTGACGCCGGCGGCCGGGCGGTTGGTCAGATCGTATCGTTCATTGACAACGGCCATGTGCTCCCGCTCAACCGCCGGTTTCTGCGCCGACAGCCGCGACAGGATCGCCGAGAACGGCTCGGTGATCTCGACCGGCAAGTAGCTCGACTTGCCGCGCGGCCCTTGCTGCGCGTAGGCGGAGCCCAGAGCTATGATCACGGCGGCAGCTGCCGCTCCGGCCAGAAGTTTTCGGATTTTCGCCAGGATCAATGGATCTCTCCTTGATGGAACAGTACAGCGCGCGCCAAGCGATGCTCGGGCGGGCAAATTGTGAGCGCCGCTCACACCGGCGATAAAAGAATGTCGGTTGATAAGTGTATGCCCGCCGATGGCACGACCGCCGCCCATTACTTGCACACGGCAGCCTCGGCGCGCTCCGTTCACAGGGCGGCTCGCGCATAGCCTATGCCCGACAAATCGAAACTGTAATGCGTCCGCAACTATTATTTGATCTTACGTGAGTCACACTTACCTTTTTCCAAGAACGACTACAACACAACAGGCCGCACACGAGCCTCAACGAGGCTCACCTCGAGCGGTGCTGCAAGAGCGCCCTGAGTGGTCACTAGCGCTGTCGCTTCCGAAAACTCTACTCAGACCATCATTTGTGCGGTCTATCCACGCTCGCATCGCGCGACTTCCATAGCCAGGCCGTCATCACCGGAAAGCTGATGGCCGAGGAGGGGATCGACGACCACCACGTCGTTCCATCGAACTACCTGGAAACGACCAAGGGTATCAAATCGTCGCGTGTGCGGGACTGCGTCTTGAACCGTACGCTGATCGATCGCACCACGAACCAGATGATCAGCGACCACGCCCCCTCTGATTACCTCCATGAAATCCGAAAAACCCCCGGATTTCCATTCCACGCAGTGCTGGCTTCGCATTGCTGAACCTGCGTAACCGGCGCGGCGCTATGGGTGTACGTGTAGGGTAGCGCTTGCAAACTGAGCACTATTTACTGTGCGTGCGAAAATTTGGATCGGGCCGCCGCCACCGCCACCACCGCCCACCTGGGGCGCGGTAAAGGTTACGCTTGGCGCCGTATCGCCTTGATTGACGGGGGATACGGAGAGCACCGTGTGCGTAGTGTCCCCTTGCCTCGCCCATGATAATTCAACCTGAGTTCCCGTAGTGGCCGGCGACGTGAGAGATATATTCGCTACCACCTGATCACCGGGCGACGCCGACATGGGTGTCACCGTTATTGACGACACATTGACAGGGGGTGGAGGTGGATCCGTTTCGTTGTGCTCCCATGTGTCCTGCAGCGGACTATCCGTAAGATCACGTCCACCGAAGAGGACAATGGTACGACGCGCCGCGTCGTACGACATGGCATGGGAAAAACGCGGAAGGGGGCCGATGTCCTGACGATGCGTCCAGCGCTCGCCGTCAAAGACCCAGGTTTCACGAAACACCGCGTTTGACGAGTCCATACCGCCGAACATTGCTATTTGCACGTCCGTCGAGACCATGGCCGCGTTAAAGGAAGGGTTAGCGCCGAACGTAGCAATCTGCGTCCAGGCGGAGCCGTCCCACGACCAAGTATCGCCAAGAGAAACAAGCCCGCCTGCATTGCCACCAAACAAGACTACGCGGTTGTGCACCAAGTCGAAGGCCAGCGCGTGATGCGATCGAGGCGATGGACCTGTGTCTTGCTGTTGGGTCCAGGCTTGGCCGTCCCACTCCCACGTGTCGTTGAGGATCAAGTTGCGTCCAGTCTTCCCCGTTCCAACTCCAAGTGTCGCCAAGCAGGGTATTTTGTCCGGACAGGCCGCCAAACAGGAGCACGGTCTGGCGAACGCTATCGAAGCACAACGCGTGATCTTGCCGGGCGGCAGGACCCATATCCGCCATTTGCGTCCAGAACTCACCGTTCCATTCCCACGTATCGTTGACGCTCCCGATCTGGCCCCCGATTAAGCCTCCGAACAGAGTGGTGCGAGAGCGCACAGAGTCGTAGGTCATCGCATGACCGAAGCGTGCAGAAGGTCCAATGTCTTCTTTTTGGGTCCACAGAAAACGGGACATGGGCTGTCTCCCGTCGCGCTCGGTCAGCGAAAATGTGGAGAGAAGCCCCTGGACTCCGTAGAGTCATGGCGGGGCAAGCGACACCCCTCGGGACCTGTCCCGGAGGCAACATCGCGCGGCGGTCCAGCCATTGAAGCGGCGGGCCACTTGACGTCCACCTGCCCACACCCTACGTCCCGCCGGGTTATCACCGGCGCCATCTTATGCCGCGCCTTTCCGCGCCGGGCGAGTGTCGGGCACAAGCTTTATACTGTCGCGTGGTCGCGGATGCTGCGACCGACGAGGAAGTGCGGACCCTGTGGGTTTCGATGGCCCAGACATGGACGAAGCTCGCTGAAGCGATGGAGCGGCTACAGCCACATTAAGGGCCGAGTGATGCGGGTGGCGAGAGACCAGGATGACCCCAAGTCCCGCCTGGAAGCGCCTCCGATGCAATGCCCACGCTGCAAGACTCTGATGAAAGTGCGCGAGTGCGTGCCTCTCCCTGGCCGCAAGTTCGTTGACGTGGACTACCGCTGCGACGAATGCGGAGCAGAGGTCCTGCGAGCCGTGCCGTTCGGGCGCTAAGGCGCCTCGAATACGTTTGCCAATCATTAACCCTCTCGTGCGCACCGTCATCGGGCGCCCCTCGCAGCGCGTGAACCATCTTGAGCACCTGGGGGATACGATGGCGATACTATCACTGAACCAAGCTGCTCGGCTGAGTGGGCTGGGCAAGATCACGATCACTCGCGCTATTAAGTCCTGTTGGCACTCATCAAGCCGTAAGGCGGATGACAGTTATGAAATCGACCCCGTTGAACCGGAGCCATCGGCGAGACGGTCGCACGCACTGATCCCCTGGCGTGCCGCGCGCCGTGCCGATCTGAGGGCTGACGAAGAGCTACGGCAGCGGCTGGCGCTGGCTGAGGAGAAACTTGGAGACCTCAAGGCCGCGCTTGAAGACATGCGAGCGCAGCGAGACGCATGGCAGGCGATGGCGCAGGCGCGCATAAGACCCCCGCGCGCGTCCGCGATGTCACGGTGGCCGTGGTTGCGACTGACTGGGTGATGTCGAAGCATCCTGGGAAAATAGCGATCATCCGCAAAAAAAGAAAAGAAGATGAGAAAATGACCTAGCAAAATCCTCCACGAAAATCCCTTGGTACTCTCTATCGTGCCGAGAAGACTAAACCACGTTCGCCCGATATGTTAGGCGCACAAAGAATCCAGATTCCCACGGTGCAAGAAATATTCGAGTTTTCCAAGAAATGTGACGACGACGAAATTGTTTGCCCCATCGCAGCATGGGTCAATGGTCAGCCCGGTCGACAATATCTAGTTATCGAGCTCTCACCTCCTTATCGTCCAAAAGCAAAAATGCCAGATCCTGGTCCAACGCTCGAGCCTTTCTTCACAGAAATCACTGGAGAACAGAATGAGTGATCAGCATAACAACCATAGATTAATTGGAATGCATCCGGAGCCACGACGCCCAATAAAAGACTAGCAGGAGAAGTCCAACTATCGCTGCGATTATCCAAAGCCCAATCGACGCCGAGCACGTGGGCCGTCGCCGTCAACACCGGCTTCACATGGATTGCAGAGTGCCCCGCCGCCGCCCATGAAGATGATCATGTCCGCACAACATGGAGCGCTCCACGGCGCTACTTACCTTTGTACCTTGACACCATCGAAGCGATCGGAGTGAACGCCGCAAGCGTCGTGTGAGGGTTAGTGTTAGCGTTGGCGAAGCAGAATTATGCCGGACATCGCGATAGGTGAGTGCGGCCCGAGCAATGTCCGCTTTAAGTCGATGTTCGGACTTAAGTCGGACATTTCCTGAGATCCGAGTTGTGCCATAAGCGGCTGTGAGCAACCGCAGCAAAGCGGTCTCTCTATTCGATCACCTCGTCGGCGCGGGCGAGCAGCATCGCCGGCATTTCGAGGCCAAGCGCCTTCGCGGTCTTGAGGTTGACGACCAGCTCGTACTTGGTCGGCGCCTGCACCGGCAGGTCGGCTGGCTTCTCGCCCTTGAGGATGCGATCGACGTAGCCGGCCGCGCGCCGTAAAGGATCGATCGTATCAGCCCCGTAGGAGATTAGACCGCCGTCGGTGACGAAATAGCGGCCGGAGTAGACGGCAGGTAATCGGTGCCGAGCCGCCAGCGCAACAATCAGCCCGCGATGAAATATCGCCGCCGGGCTCCCGGTCACGATCAGGCCGCCATTCGAACCCTGCGCGAACGCCGTGAGGGCGCGCTCGATCTCGCGGGCATCGCGCACATCGGCCACGCGCAAGTCCACGCCGAGGGAAGGCGCCGCAGCTTGGATGACGCCGAACTGGCCAGGTCCGGCCGCGATGGCAGAGTCTCGCAGGACCGCCGCCCGCGTCACGTGGGGGGCAATCTCTTTGAGCAGCTCCAGCCATTTCGCAGCAATGCTGTATTCGTACACGATAAAACCGGTGGCATTGCCGCCCGGCCGCGCCAGGCTGTCGACGTAGCCGGCGCCGACCGGGTCGGCGACAGCCGTAAACACGATCGGAACGGTGCGGGTCGCCTGCAGCAATGATGCGAGAGCGGCGCTGGAATTCGCCAAGATGACGTCGGGCGCCAGGGCGACCAATTCCGCCGCGTATTTGCGAATTCGGTCGGCATCGGCAACGCCCCAGCGGGTATCGATGCGGGCGTTGCGGCCGTCGATCCAACCCAATTGCGCGAGCTCCTGCATAGGAATGCCGTCATGCGGGCCTGATACTCCGGATCGTCCGCGGCGTTGGGCATCAGCACACCGATCCGCCGCACTCGCTCCTGCTGCGCGCGCGCCGCGAGCGGCCACGCGGCCGCGGCGCTGAGCAGTGTGATGAAGTCCCGGCGTCTCATTATTCGATCACCTCGTCGGCCAGCAGCAGGAACGGCTCTGGGATGGTCAGCCCCATCGACTTCGCGGTCTTGAGGTTGACCACCAGCTCGAACTGCGTCGGCCGCTCGATTGGCAGATCGCCGGGGTTGGCGCCCTTGAGGATTTTGTCCACGACACCGGCAATCCGCCGCCAGATGTCCGGCAGGCTCGCCGCATAGGAGATCAGGCCGCCGGCCATCGCGAACTCTCGGAAGCCGTAGATGGCGGGCAGGCCCGCCCGCGCCGCTATCGCCGTGACCTGCGTGCGGTTGGCGTAAAACAACGGGCTCTGACTGACGTGCAGTCCCTGCAGCCCTTCGCGAACCGCGGCGGCAAGGGCCGGCTCGAATTCCGCCGCCGCCCGCACGTCGAGGATGCGGACCGTCAAGCCCAGAGCACGGGCGGCCGCCGGCAGCGCTTTGAGTGACTGTGCATCGGCTGTGTCGTCGGGGTTGACCATCACGCCGACGCGCGCGATGCCCGGTACTGCGTGCTTGAGCAGATCGAGCTGCTTGCCGATCAGCGCCTCGTCGCCTTCCGCCCAGAAGCCGGTGACATTGCCGCCGGGCCGCGCCAGGCTGGCGGTCGCGACCTGTCCGTCGGCGAAGCGAAAAGTGAAGACGACGTTGGCGCCCTCCACATAGCCGAGATCACGCATCCCGCGGCGAAAGGCCCCGAGGATGTGCACCCACGCGGCGGCGGAGAGCGGCGACAGCAGGCCGACCAGCGGCTGACCTGTCGACTGCTGCGCGCGCGCCGCGAGCGGCCACGCGGCCACCGCACCGCCGAGCAGCGTGATGAACTCGCGCCGTTTCACTGCCCAGTGCCTCCCGTGCTTCTGAACGAAAGGAATAGCACACCGGGGACTGCTGCGCTGCGGGATTTCAATTCGCCCTATGTCGGGTTGGGGTCAGACTCGGCCGTCCCGCGATGTCCGTGACATGTCTGTTCTACCCTCAATATCTGCCGTGCTGTCGCAGAGCTGCGAGCGGCAGCTTCGTGCCATTTTCGGACTGTGCGCCGCAGCAAAAGGAGGTGCGGGATACCGTCATTTGTGGCGCTAAGCTGAAGACTGATGACTGTCGATATGCGGGATGCGGTACTCACGCCTCCAGTCTTCGGTACGCTTAGCGGGCAGCGCTCTGAGCCCACTGATCCAGGATAGCTCGCTCTCGATGCCAAACTGCTCTATCGGGCGTACAGCTTCCGGGGCGTCCAGGCTGCCGATTGTCACGGCGATGCTGCCGCTCTCTACGCGGTGATATGTCAGAGGGGTGCCGCAGCCACTGCAAAAATTCCGCTCTGCGACGTTCGAGCTCACGAAGGTCGACGGGCTACCGCGCGTCCAGCGCAGGTCTTCGCGCCTGACACTCGCGAACGCCATGAATGGCTGACCGGATGCCCTCTGGCACATTCGGCAATGGCAAATGCACGCGTGCTCCGGAGGCGTGAGCAATTGATAGCGCACAGCTCCGCATTGACAGCCACCAGTCCAGTTGGACGCGTCTTCCTTGATAACGGTCATGTCGTGTTCCCCACGTTCAAGTCGACCCAGTGCACCGATCTAACAGTGGTCCGCTTTCACTCCGATAGCGTGCAAACATTGGCAGCGCAGTGAAACGACGCCATAAGCGGCTCAATGCACCGCAGCAAACGACGTGCTCGTCGCAATGATTTACTCGATCACCTCGTCGGCGCGGGCGAGCAGCGTCGGCGGCACTTCGAGGCTAAGCGTTTTGGCAGTTTTGAGGTTGATGACCAGCTCATACTTTGTCGGCGCTTGCACCGGCAGGTCGGCGGGCTTCTCGCCCTTGAGGATGCGGTCGACGTAGGCTGCCGCGCGCCGGTAGGGGTCGATCGAATCAGGCCCGTAGGAAATCAGGCCGCCGCTGCGCGCGAAGTACGGGATAGGGTACACCGCGGGCAATTGGTGGCGGGCCGCAAGCGTTATGATCAGATTGCGATGAACTCCCGCTGATGGGGCTCCGACAATGATCAGGCCACCGTTCGGCACCTGCGCGAACGCCACGATGGCACGCTCGATCTCGCCA
>WNFT01006781.1_pt1 | contig 10111 bp, 9 predicted proteins | sample 5400191 | NCBI WGS metagenome assembly WNFT01 (sample SAMN13153359, study PRJNA577476) | soil metagenome | isolation source: 80 cm saprolite under Madrone tree | place: USA:California | collected 2016-06-14 | reverse complement strand
CGAGTTTTTTCTACACTGCGTCCGCGACCGGAAATCTGGTGCCGGGGATGAACGCGGTTGCGTCGCTTCCCTCCGATGCCACGCCGGCGGGCGTGATCGTGCCCGGATCGGCGGGGGGATGGTGGCAGGGCCGGGCCTGGATTTATCTCCGCACGGCTCCCGAAACTTTCGCGCGCCGCGACATCGCAACCGATTCACCCACGGCGGACGGGGGCTATGTCGCGACAAATATTCCGAATCTGACCGACGTCGTGACGCAGGGCGCACAAACGCTCCTCTCGGAGGAGTTTCGCGCCCAGGTCCAGGTCGGGGAAGAAGGTCCGCAATGAGCGAGAACGCCTTCGGACCGCAAGCAGCGCTTCTTCGGTTCGCGATCCGTTTTCACGGCGTCGTCATCGCGCTCGCATGCGTCGTCTTGCTGTACGGCATCTACGCGCTCCAGCAGGCGAAATACGACGTCTTTCCCGAATTCGCTCCGCCTCAGGTCGCAATCCAAACCGAAGCAACCGGGCTCTCGGCGGAGCAAGTTGAAATCCTGGTCACGCAACCGCTGGAAAACAGTCTCAACGGGGCCCCCGGCCTTCAGACGCTGAGATCGACCTCGATCCAAGGGCTCTCCGTGATCACGGTCATTTTCGATCCGGCGAGCGACATCTATCTTGACCGCCAGATCGTCGCCGAGCATCTGGTGGTTGCCGCGGGACAGCTCCCAACAGGCGTCAAGGCGCCCGCGATGACGCCGCTGACATCGTCCACCAGCACCGTCCTGGTCGCCGGACTCACCTCGAAGCAGCGTTCGCTCATGGAACTGCGGACGATTGCGGATTGGACGATTCGCCCCCGACTGCTGGCCGTCCCAGGCATCGCGAAGGTTTCGATATTCGGCGGCAAGACGCGATCTCTTCAGGTTCAGGTCCATCCCGACCAGCTCATCCGTTTTGGCGTCAGTCTGAACGACGTTCTGAACATTGCTCAGCGCGCGAGCGGCGTTCGGGGCGCCGGCTTCACCGATACCGCCAACCAACGCATCGTTTTCCAGAGCGAGGGACAGTCGCTGACGCCCGAAGACTTGGCGCGCACCGTGCTGGTGAGCCAGGGTGGCGCCAGCGTGACGCTGGGCAATGTCGCCCACGTGGTCGAGGCGCCGGAACCCGACATCGGCGGCGCGGCGATCATGGGCGAAACAGGCGTCCAGCTTTTGATCTCCGAGCAATATGGCGCCAACACGGTCGAGGTGACGGAGCGGGTCGAGGCGGCATTGACGGATTTGCGCCCAAGTCTGCAGCGCGACGGCGTCGAACTTCACAGCGATCTGTTCCGTCCGGCGAATTTCATCGATACGGCCACGGGCAATGTGGGCACTTCCTTGATCCTCGGCGGCATTTTGGTGGTGATCGTTCTTTTCCTATTCTTGTTCAATCTTCGAACGGCAGCCATTTCCTGCATCGCGATTCCCCTATCGCTGCTCGCCGCCGTCATCGTGCTGCGTGGCTTCGGAGCCACGCTCAACACGATGACTTTGGGCGGACTCGCAATCTCGATCGGCGTGGTTGTCGACGATGCCGTCATCGGCGTCGAGAACATCGTGCGGCGGCTCAGAGAGAACATGCATCTTGAGCAGCCGCGATCGATGGCGCGGGTTGTGCTGGACGCATGTCTGGAGGTCCGGGGCGCCGTCGTTTATGCCACTTTCGCCGTCATATTGGTGGTTCTTCCGGTATTGGCCCTGTCCGGCTTTGCCGGACGCCTCTTCGCGCCGCTCGGGATCGCCTATATTTGCGCGGTGCTGGCATCGCTCCTGGTCGCCCTTACGGTGACGCCGGCTCTCTCGATGGTCTTGCTCGTCCGGCGCGGCTTGAGCCGGCAGGAATCCCGCGTGGTTCGCTGGTCGAAGGCCGGTTACGTCAACCTTCTTCATAGAATATCCGCTCGGCCTCGTTCGACTATCGCAGCGACTGTCGCTTTGACGTTGGCGGCTTGCGCCACGCTTCCGTTCTTTGGCGGCGCCTTTGTGCCCGAATTGAAGGAAGGACATTTCATCGTCCACATGTCGGCGGTGCCCGGCACTTCGATCGACGAATCGCTGCGCATCGGCGGACTGGTGACGAAGGCGTTGGCCGAGCTGCCGGCCATCCGGTTGGTCGCGCAACGCGTCGGGCGGGCGGAAGCGGCCGAGGATACCTGGGGCACGCATTACAGCGAATTCGAGGTCGATTTGAAGCCGCTTGGGGGCGATGAAGCGGAGTTCGTCGCCTCCGATATTCGCAACGTCCTTGTCCGTTTTCCGGGCGTGAACTTTGCGGTGAAGCCTTTTCTCACCGAGCGAGTGGAAGAGACTATCTCCGGGTATACGGCGTCCGTGGTCGTCAACATTTTCGGCAACGATCTCGATCTTCTCGACCGCAAGGCCCAGGAGGTTGCGCAGGTTCTCGGCGCGGTGCCGGGTGCGACGGATGTACAGGTGCAGTCGCCGCCGGGCTTGCCGCAGCTCACCATCAGGCTGCGCAAGCCGGACCTCGAACGCTGGGGTTTCGACGCGGTGGACGTGCTCGATCTCATACGCGCCGCCTACGAGGGCGATACGGTCGGGCAGAGCTACGAAGGCAATCGGACGTTCGACATCATGGTCGTCCTCGAGCCGAAAAGCCGGCAGAACCTGACGCAGATCGGCGATCTGCCGCTGCGCGCGCCGAACGGCACCTATGTTCGTCTCAATCAGATCGCAGACGTGTATGAGGCGTCGGGCCGATACCAGGTTCTTCATCAAGGCGCGCAACGTCTCCAGACGATCACGGCCAATGTCGCCGGGCGCGACGTGGCTTCTTTCGTCAACGAAGCGAGGACCGAGATCGGCGCGAAAGTTGCTCTTCCTACCGGTACTTATATGGAATTCGCCGGAACCGCGGCGGCAGAGGCCCAATCCCAGCGCGATCTTCTCGTCAACTCCATCATTGCGGGCATCGGCATTGTGCTGCTGCTGTCCATCGTCACGCGGAATGTCAACAATTTGCTGCTGGTGCTCGCGAACCTGCCCTTCGCGTTCGTGGGCGCGGTGCTTGCCGTATTCGCCTCCGGCGGTCTTCTCACACTTGGTTCAATGGTCGGTTTTGTCGCGTTGTTCGGCATCACGCTGCGCAATTCGATCCTGATGATCAGCCACTACGAGCATCTGGTTGCAAAAGAAGGCTCGCATTGGCAGCTGGATACCGCCATTCGAGGCGCCGCGGATCGGCTCACCCCGATCCTCATGACCTCGCTCGTGACCGCGCTCGGCGTTCTGCCCTTGGCGATCGGCATGAACGAGCCGGGACGGGAGGTTGAAGGACCCATGGCGGTGGTAATTTTGGGCGGACTCCTCACCTCGATGGCGCTCAATCTTCTGGTGCTGCCGACGCTGGCGCTGCGCTACGGCCGGTTTGACGCGACCGCCGATGAGCTTGCAACCGAACAGCTCGGCGCATGAGCTTTCGCGGATATGTAGGCGGTCAGGCTCAGCCGGCGCGCCAGTCCATGCTCAGAAATCAGGCTTGTCGGCGCGCGGGACGTCGGATTCCTTTCCGGCGTAATATTCATGCGTGTTCTCGGAACAGGCAAATTCCGGCCATCCGCCCGAAGCGCGCCGATAAATCATGCCCGCCGACCAGGGCATGGTGAAGACGCCTTCGTCCTCGACGGTGAATTCGAGCTGCAGCGCCTTGCCTTTATAGCCGGGGTCGACAGTGAGTCCGGAGTCATTGACGGGGATGCTGAGATTTTCCTTCTTTGTCCGTTCCTCGGCGGCTTTCGCAGTTTGATCATCGACCAGCCGATAGCGTTCCACCACATGCAAAGCCCCCGTATAGGGTGTGCCATATACGTCGGCCATGGCAAACGGCCGCTGGTTCTTGATCCCGACGGTGTCGATGACCAGCGTGTCGCCTTCGTAATGGCCCACGGAATCCCCGTACCAGGACGGCGTTACGCGCGCCGGATGACGCTGATTCATGCGCACGTGGCGGACTTCGTGATCGGGATTGGAATAAAGGATGGTGATCTTGTCCGGCTGCTGCAGCATCTGCACGCCGATCGTCCATAGAATATACGGCACGGGTTGAGGCCAGCACTGGTTGGCCGGAGTGGGATAGGTCACGCCCGTCATTGAGATTTCGCCGTGCTTCTTCACCACCTCGGCGGCTTGAGGCTTCAGAATCGGGTTGCTGTAATCGCCGACCAATTGATCGCTGTTGCCGATGCCGCTCGCGGTGCGCATCTTGTTCACGACCGGGCCGGGACCCGACACCGGCGGGTCGAAGCCGGGCCAGAACGGATGGGTCCATATGCCCGAGAAATCCGGCATGGATGCGGCACTTGCCGCGGGCGCCGCTGCTTGCCCCGTCAAGGCCAACGCTGCCAACGTCACCGATAGAACGAAGTCCCGCCGCTGCATCTTCAACTCCCGCTCATGGGTCGCCCAGCTTCGTCGCAAATGAGGCGTTGGCGGTATTTTACCCTAAAAAGGGGCGACGGCGCACAACGAAACAGAGCACGGTGGAAAACGAGGGGTCGTGGGCTTGCTGTCCCCGGTGTAGAAAAGTTAGCTCGGGTAGTATCCGTTCCAGAAAGACGATCTGCCGGATGAGGTCTAATTCATGATCGAGAGAAACGAAGAGCGAGACGTTCTCCGCGCTTTGGCCAATGCCATTATCAGTTGGAAGTTCCACCACGCTCACGATGTGGAGGGCTTTCGTCACGTTGATAAATGGCTTCGCCGCGCCGAGGACGTTCTGCGAAAAGCCGGCTACTTCGGAGACGACGCGCATCGTTCGTTGGAAGATGACGCATCAGGCATCGACATATAGCGGGACGCGCCATCCGGCGGCTGGGCGCCGCGCCGCTCAGAAATCCGGTTTGTCGGCCTGCGGAATCGGATAAAGATTCTGCTGGAAATGATCGACGCCGCCGTCGTCGGCGCAAACGGACTCCTCGATCGCCACGTCGTTCCTGCGCCAAATCTCCTTGAGCGTGAGCGGCGCGTTGAAGGTGTCGGAATCTTCCACCTTCACGATGGCGGTCAGGCTTTTGCTGTCCGGACTGATCGTGAAGCGTTCCACGACGTGCAGCTTGTCCGTGTGCGGCGTACGGAAATTGTCGATGAAGTGATTCTTGCCTCCCGCCAACCCGATCGTATCGACAACCAGCGTGTCGCCGTTCTCGTAATGGCCAATGGATTCGCCGAACCAGGACGGTTTCACGTTCAGGGAATGCTTATCGGTAAGAAAAACGTGGCGAACGAAACTGTTGCGCTGCCACACCATGAACACTTCTTTGGGCGTCTGAAGGAAATAGAGAGGCTCGAGAAAAAGCAGCTGACCGGGTACGCCGCCGGGCCAGCAGCGCGATTGGGCGACAAAGGGAAGCTTTCTCTTGCCGCTCAACAGCTCGTCGTTGGTTTCCTGCATCTGCTTGGCGGCCCAGGGCTTCAGGATCGGATCCTTCGTGTTCACGATGGAGACCTGCAGTTCTCCCTCGCGGAACAATCTGCCGTTCTGAATTTGGCTGTTATAGGGATAGGCGGGATCGGTCTTGATCGGCCCGTGGCCTGAACCCGGCGGCGGGTCCAGGATGTAATCCCAGAAATTCACGTTCCAGGCCATTCCGCCGCCGCCGAGCTGCGGAACGGCCTCCTTCGCCGGCGCGGCGTACCCGACAGACGCGACAAGTGCGATTGCCGCCAAACTTGCGCCCGTGAAGACCTGCCTCATCATGTCATAGCTCCTTCTTCGACCGAGCCCGGCTGTAGGCAAGGATAACACTGCCGGCGCGGGCCCGATAAGGCCCAATCGAGGACATGCCGGGTACGGCGCATAAGTCGACGCCCCGCCTCGTGGCTTGAAGCGGACGTGGTTTTGCATAACCACCCGGGATGCTATCGTTCGCGCCGATCCGGGGGGCGGCTTTCGGATTCTCAGCGAATGGGAGCAGGCGTGATGTCCAAATTCCACCCGATTCCGCTCATTCTTCTTTCTTGCGCCATCGCGCCCTTCTTGCAGGGAGCCTCGCAATTGGACGAGCCCACCTATGACGATAACGTCTATGTCAATTGCCAATACCGGGTCGCCGCCATTTTCCCGCGCGCGCCGATGATCAAGGATTTCACTTACACGAACGGCGGGCGGAGCGTTCCGGCGCGGCAGTTTTATACCCAACAGGGCGCGGACATGTTCAGCGTCATCGTCGCCGATTTCACCAACGGCCCGGCCGTGGACGAGAAACTCATCGACAACGCGGCGGCGCCTCTGCGTCAGCGCGGCGAGGTCCGATTCCAGTATGCCGCGGAATACGATCCGGGGATTCCGGGCCGCCAGCTCAACATCTTCCAGCCCAATGGCCGCCAGCTTCGGGCGTCGGTCTACATGGCCGACCACCGCCTTTACATCACCGAAGCCAATTCGGCTCCGGGCGACTTCGCCGCCCTTCAATTCGAGCAATCGGTATCGCTCATCAATGCCCAAGGAACCGATCTCGACAAGAACGGAAATCTGCCGTCACGGCAGTACAATTGCCGGAAATAGTTCGGCCGGACAGGTTCAAGTAAGGGGAAATACGGGGTTGGAAAGGGAGCCCCTTTGGGCTTCCTTATGCCGGTGTCAAGAGGGGGAACAGCGTCCGGAACACGGGAATGCGACCGTAGCGGCCCTTGCAAGCGGGCGCAAAATCCTCATTCTCGCGCTTTGAAGACGTCCGAATGCCGTCCGGCCATGGGGTCATGAACAAGCTTCTACTTACGGGGTTGGCTCTCGTTTGCCTCGCGCCGCTGGCTCTGCCGGTGGTGCTCGCCACCACCGATGAATTTCCGTCGTGGGCCTATCCGGTTACCCCACCAAGCGCGCAGCCGCCCAAGGACGACGGCACCCCCCTTCATGTTCCCGACAGCGACGTCGCCCTGACCCGTAGCCAGATCGAGGGCGGCGACGCGGTTCCCGATTGGCATCCGAACGATCATCCGCCGATGCCCGACATAGTGAAGAACGGACGGCAGAATGTGCGCGCCTGCGCCTATTGCCATCAGCCGAGCGGCGTCGGCCGGCCCGACAACGCTTCGCTCGCCGGCTTGAGCGAAAACTACATCAAGGAGCAGATCGATACGTTCAAGCGCGGCAACCGCAAGGGCTCCGAGCCCAAGCGCATGCCGCAGAACCTGATGAATCAGATCGCCGCCAATCTGACCGACGAAGAGGTCGCGACGGCGGCGAAATATTTTTCCGCCCTGAAACTCGGTTCGTTCGTAAAAATTGTCGAGACCGACAAGGTACCCAAGACCTTCGTCAGCGGCGGCATGCTGGCGAAATCACCCCAAGGCGGCACGGAGCCCATCGGCCACCGCATCATCGAAGTACCTGAGGATCAGGAGCGCGCCGAGAATCGCGATCCGCGCACGCCTTTCATCGCTTATGTGCCGAAGGGAAGCCTGGAGACGGGCAAGAGGTTCGTCACCGGCGGCGGCATGCCCTGCATCACCTGCCACGGTCCGGACCTGCACGGCCTCGGCGATGTGCCCCATATCGCCGGTCGTTCGCCTTCCTACATCGTGCGCCAGCTTTTCGACATCCAGAACGGGAAGCGCTCGGGCGCCGTGGCCCCGATGCAGCAGGTCGTTGCCACTCTTGCGCTCGACGACATGATCGCGATCGCGGCCTATGTGGCGAGCCGCGAGCCGTAATTTACTTCAACGGCCGCTCAGAAATCCGGCTTCGCCGCCTGCGGGATGTGATAATCGAAGACAATATTATTGTTCTCGGCACAAACGATTTCGTCCGGCTGCTGCTGCACGCGCCGATAGCGCCGCATTCCGGTCCACGGCTGATAAAAAGCGTCCGCGTCGTCGACCGTGAAGATCGCTTCCATGCCCTGACCGTTATCCACCATTCGCCAGCGCTCGACGACATGCAGCTTCTCGGTGTGCGGCGTGCGGTAGACATCGACGACCGTCTTGTCGTTCAAGCCGATGGTGTCGATGACGAGCGTGTCGCCTTCGTAATGCCCGACCGACTCGCCGTACCATGAGGGCTTGGGATGCGCGGAATGGGGAACATCGAGATAGATGCGGCGGACCTGCTGATCGCTGGTGAAGATCATCCAGACTTCCTTGGGCGTTTGCAGGAATACGATCGGGTTCGGTCCGCCATAGCCCATGAAGAAGGGGACGCCCGCCGGCACGCAGCTCGAGCTCGGCGTAAAGGCGACCTTGCCCCCGAGCACCTCGTCGTTGTCCTTCTTCATGTGCTCCTTGACCCAGGGCTTCAGATTCGGATTGGAAAGATCGGCAATGCGAAAGGTCGGCTGTGCGTTCGTGCCGTTGGGAACGAAGGGATGCGCGGGATCCTGGGAAACCGGCGGCGGCAGACGGCCGGGCGCGGGCTCATAGAACGGACCGGCGCCGTTCATTCCGACTCAGCCGGCGAAGTTGGACGAGAAATCCGGCGGCGCTGTCTTTTGCTGCGCCACGCTCGATGCGATCGGCGCCGTCCCTGCGAGTCCGGCCAGCACGCTCGCCGCGAGGATTCTTTCTCTCCAAGTGAACGAAGACATTGTCCGTTCCTCCCTACTTGAGCGCTTCACCCGTAAGACGGGCCCATCCCTGCGACGCCCGCTCAGAAGTCCGGCTTGTCCGAATGCGGGATCGGTTCCAGACCCTCATTGAAAACATCGCCATTGTTTTCGGCACAAACCATTTCTTCGAGCGGGCCTCGCGGCACGCGGGGGTCGGTCTCGCTGCCGGCGGCGTCGATACGGCGATAGCGTTGGATGGCGTCCCACGGTGTCGTGAAAGCGCCGGGGTCTTCCACATGCACCTTCACCTCCATCGTCTTGCCTCCCTCGATCATGCGAAAACGCTCGACGACGTGGAGCTTGTCGGTGTGCGGCGTGCGGTAGTTGTCGACAAAAGTTCGCGCGTTCAGGCCGACGGTGTCGACCACCAGCGTGTCGCCTTCGTAGCGGCCGACCGATTCGCCGAACCAGGACGGCGTCACGCGCGCCGAGTGCTGCGGGTTCAGATAGACGTGCCGCACCTGATGGTCCTCGGCCCAGATCATCACGACTTCTTTCGCGCTCTGCACGAAATACACCGGAAAGACCGGGTAGAGCAGAAAACCGGGAACGCCGATCGGCCAGCACCTTTCTTTGGGTGTGTACGCGGCCTTTCCGGACAGCGCCCGCTCGTTGGCTTTTCGGAGTTCCTCCCTGGCCCATGGTTGCAGAATCGGATTGGCAAGGTCCGCGACGCGGAATGCCGGTTGCCCATTGGGTCTGCGGACATGCGCGGGATCGGCAGTGACCGGGCCGGGCCCGCTGGGCGGCGGCAGGAATTCTTGACCCACTGCGATCCATCCGGTGCTGCTGTCCGGCGAGAAGTTGGGCGCGCGGTCTTCGGCGGCATTGGCCGGCCAGAGCGCCGCAACGGCGCACACGGCCGCCGCCGGTGCACGGCACGCAACGAAACAACGACTTAAGGACGTGCCCATGAGCCCGCTCAAAAACCCGGCTTGTTGGCGACCGGCACGCCGTAATCGAAGAGCAGGAAGTTGCCCTCCGAAGCAAATCTGCACATGGTTTTCTCCCTTGCTCCGTAGCCCGATGCCGCCCGGAACTCCGGCGAGTCCTGGTCCTCGGGATCGAGGTATTGCTTCAAGAATAATACCCGAATGCATCGTTGTGAACCGGGCTTCCTCGATGTCGCAACGAAAGAAATTTGTCCAGGTCTATCTTGCTCGCGACCAAGAAGGCAAAAATGTCGCGATGCGTCAGTCCGCCATTTTGGTGCGGGCGATCGGATACGGGAAATCACGCGCGTAATGGTTTCCGATGCGCGGACCTTAAGGGGGTTTTCTTGCCGACCCTACCCGTCGTGATTACCACTGCTTGGTGAGAATAATCGAGATCGTTCGTCCCTGGTCGCTCTTCAAAGGATCGAATGCCACAGGAGGGCCGCCAGTGGAAGCGGGTCTGTACTCGAACGGCGGATGCTTATCCATGATGTTCTGGATCACCAACTGAATGCCGATGTTTCTCAGATATGCGTTGGCCGGCGCGTCCAGCGTGTTGTAACCCAAGGACAGATCGAACGAGTACC
>WNFT01006779.1_pt1 | contig 10111 bp, 9 predicted proteins | sample 5400191 | NCBI WGS metagenome assembly WNFT01 (sample SAMN13153359, study PRJNA577476) | soil metagenome | isolation source: 80 cm saprolite under Madrone tree | place: USA:California | collected 2016-06-14 | reverse complement strand
GCTCTCTTCCTTCCTCAGAGCGCGAACAGTATCAACAATGGACACTTCCTGTGCTGCCTCCCGACTTGCAGCGGCAACTCCCTCGTAGCGGCGAACTCTCTGAAGTCCAGGCTCAACGCCGTAAACTAGCAGTCGATGCAATTGCTCCCCATTTCGCACAACTGCGAAGTGAAGCTCATCTCCGCTGGAACCAACTGCAGCGATTGCGAACCAAGTTCTCCGAAGCAGTGGCACTGGTGCAGGCGGGTCAAGAGGCACTGCCGTTGAGATTTTCCTATGAAGAGCCTGGCAAGGGACAGCGCTTGCACTTCATCCTTTGGGATCGCCCCAGTTTCGTCCTGGCTCACTCCCAGCAATACACGCGTAAGCCCGTGTACAGTGCGCGATTTAAGAAAAGAGCTTACAGTGCCGAACGCAACCACTACTTTCTGGAGTTTGTCGGAGTGGAAACCCTCTCGGAGACTCCTGCTTCTCCCGACCCGGACGGTCCACTCCTCTGGTTCGCCGATCTCTTGCGCTACGATTTGCTCTGTAAAGGTCCCGTCTCTGGTACAGAAGAAGAGGTGGAACGCAAGCAGATGTATTTGCAATCTTGGGGTTACGAAACCTTGGAGGGGGAGGAAAGAACACCTTTCCATGCATCTGAAATAGGTCTCTTGGCTTATCCTCATCTCGGTGGTTCAGCAAAGTTCATGAACGATGCTCAGGAGAGAACCAAAAAGCTGCTGCTAGTGGTAGAGCCGCTTTTTGCGGCTGCCACCTTCGGACTCGCCGCCCTCGACTTTTTCACGACCACCGGCGCACGCATGGGCGAACTGCTCCAGATCAGTCTCACGCCAGAATGTCTTTACACCCTCGTCGTCGAGGGCGTGCAGCGCCTCTTACTGCGTTTGGTTCCCAAAGGCACTGATAAGCCTGCCGACTACATTGTGGGTACTGAAACCCGGAGCAACCTTGAGAAAGTGGCTCACTTGCTGCAAGAACACTACCACCTGCAAGCCGACCAGCCCATCCCTCACGTCTCCTTTAATACCCAAAATGGGCGACACCACCAGTTTCCCGATGCTCGCCCTTACCTGTTTCAATACAGCGGTACGCACTTAGATGGACAAGCTATCACAGCCTGCATGCGCTTTCTGTGCCATGGCATGGTTTTCCAGACGGCAGAAGGCAAGACGATGATACTGAAAGCCCACACGCTCCGCCACGTCTTTGCCGCCCACATTCACCATGTTGAGCAGGTACCGCTGGATATCGTGGCCGTGCTGTTGCATCAGAAGGATGTGCGAGTGACCCGCTACTACGCGGCTCCTCCCTGGCAACAGGTGCTCGCATCGGCGAACTCCTTGCTCGACCACTTCGCCACACAGTTGGGCAGCGTCGAAGAGGCGTTCGTTCGTGCACCGGCCGAATTACAACAGCAACTTGAAGAAGCTAAACAACAAGTCGGTACGCTTGCTAAAGTACCCGGAGGAGATTGCACCTGTCATGCCATCTGTCCTATTTCCTTTGCCTGTACTGGCTGCGTCTTCAAAGTCCCTGATCCGACCCGGCGCGAGGAGATTGTCGAGCAGAAGCAAATGGCTTTTGTGCGGCTAGAGCAGGTGAAAAAACGAGGGCTTGGCCCTGAGATAGTAAAGATGGAAGCTCTTATTCGGCGCTGCGAGACGGAAGAGAGCGAAATGACAATGATAGAGATCTATCGAAAGGATGAGCAGTATGAACCACGACTCACCGTCGAACTCGGAGGCTAAAACGCCTCGCCCCTGGCTTCAAGCGCATTACCAAGCCAGACGACAACGCACAGTAAATCTGGTCAAGGCTGCTGTTGACCGCTTGAAACGAGAGAAGCAAGCAGTAACAATCGAGGCTATTTGTCGCCTGAGCAAGGACTTAGACCCGCAAGGGAAAGGTATCAAGAAAGCAGGCGTCCTCGGAAATGCTGAGGCCAATGCCTATTACCAAAAGCACAGCGCATCCTATCAAATTGCTCAAGGACGTAGACGCTCACCGACGCGCAAAGGACAAGCGACAGTGCAACCACCTCGCATTGATCCTGATCGCGACGTGAATCGGGTCCGGCAACGCTACCTGAAACAGACCAAAGCAGACCTTGTGAACCGATTGCTGATCGTCGAGCAGGCATATGCGCAAGGGCAGATGCAGCTTGCTCGCCTCCAGTTCGAATTGATTGAAATCCAGCAGAAGCAGGAGGAAGATATTCAGCGAGAGCAACGAAATCGTAGGCAGAAGGCCGAGGAGAGTCACCGCTATGATGCTTTAGCAGAACAATGGCAACATCAGGGTATGCAAACCTGAAGCCACTATCCGCTGCCTTCAATGTTCTAGAACGCCGGTCAAATTGATAGAGAGACCCCGAGAATGCTGTCAGTGTCACCATTGACCTGAATTTCAGCAAAAAAAGTCCTCGGGTAGTTACCCTGGTTACCCACATTCTTTAACGAAACGCATGGAGGAACAAGATGAACAGAGAGACCGATAGTTTTCGCGCTATTGCTCGCCAGAAAACGAGAGCTAGCCGCGCTTCCCGTTTTTCCCGGCTGGATCAATACGGATGGACCTCGGAACATCTAGATGATCCCCATCTGGCTGATTGGTTGATCACCACTCTAGAGCGATCTCACCTTAGTTTGAGGGATCAGATTATTATACGGATCGCCTGCGAATCAGGTGCGCGCATCACAGAAATTCTCAGCATAACCGTCGGCGATTGGCGATCCCGAGGTTGTCAGCAGGAAATCTCCTTCAGCAATAAAAGTCATCGAGATCAACAAAAGAAACTGCTGCATCTCAAACCTGAAACGGTCAAGCTGTTACTCCGCTACGTCGAGGGAGAGCGAAAACAGTACGACGTTCAACATTGTGAATTGAAGCTATTAGCGGATACGGACCCGCTGTTCATCTCCAGACGACACCGAGCTTACTCCTATAAGGCTTTTGCCGCCAATTGGAAGACGCTCTGCGCTATCGAAGGTATCGCACTGCCTCTCCATGGATTGCGCGTCTGGTATGTGATCAATGCTCTACGGTGGATAGACGCACATGCGAACCGTACCGTTGAAGCTGAATGCCTCAAAGAGAAGCTGGCACAATCCATGGGATGGCAGAGTCCTGCTCCACTTCACAAGTATGAGTCGTATCTTCGTGCAAAGACGCTAGCCGAGGATCTCAATGCACTGTTCGGAGCTTGTTCGCTTTCTCCTGTGGCTGAGCCATGCATACACAAGCTTACATGTCACGTTTGCGGTTTAAATGCTCACCTACCCAAAGGTATCATATTTCCAAGCACTCTCATGAATTTGACAGGACAGGATGAAAAGCACCAACAGGAAGAAAGGCGAGATTATGAGGAGTAAGATCATCCCAAGAGCATAATTGCCTATGCAGTTCACTACCTACTGCAGAGATGCTTATCGATAAGATGCAATCTGTATCCCGTTGATTGGTTAGAGTAGAACACAGGTTTGCTGAAGTATATGCTTGAAGTTGCTGCATCTCACTGCTAAAACCACACCGCGAGTGAGGCTCATCCTTGTCACGCATTTCTTCTTCACCGAACGCAGCAGGTTAGTTCTAGAGAAGTGAAAGGATAGTACGGTGATACTCTGCCAAAAAAGCAAAAGCAAAATCGAGAAGCCAATCATGGCCGATGAAGGTGCCTCCATGAATAATGCCTGGCTTTCTTTCATGCAGGTTCGCAAGATAGAGAGTCTTTAAAGGTTACATAGGAGGGACCAGATGAACAAAGAACCTGATAATTTCCCTTTGTTTCCTCATCTCCGAGAGAGAAGTAACAAAGGTATTGATCGTTATACACAGCGGTCTAAATGGGTAACGGAACTTTTAGACTGGCCGAACCTGCCCAATGACTTGTTAGCAGCTGCAAAAGAAGCTGAGTTTTGCCTACGAGACCAGGTCATTGTGCTTTTTGTATGCGATTCGGGCGCTCGCCCTTCTGAAGTCATCGAACTCAGTATTGGTGAGTGGCGAACGCGCGGCTGTCAGCAGGAGGTCCTGATTGCCCCTAAAGGTGGACGAGATCAGGGAGCCAGGCTCCTTCGCTTTCATCCTGTAACTGCCGAACTATTGTACAGCTATGTCAATGGGGAGAGAAAACAATATGACCTTCAGCACCGTGAATTGAAGTTGCTGGCAGACAGGGATCCGCTATTCCTCTCCCGGCACCAGCGAGCCTATACTTACAATGCATTTCTTTCGCATTGGAGACAACTTTGTCAGGTCGTCGGATTTTCATTGCCACTTCATGGGCTACGGATCTGGTATGTGCTGCAGCAACTACGGATAATCCACGAACACCCGTGGAATCATATCGAGTTAGACCTCCTCAAAAACAAACTGGCACAGTGCATGGGATGGTCGAGTTCTCGCCCCTTGAATGAATACGAGCATTATGTTCGCATGAAGCAGGATGAAGAGGTGATGTTCCGAGTTCTGGATACGTGGAAATAGCCTATCTTGATGAAGAGCATTTTACAGAAATGCCTTCATTTAAGACAGCGAGTGAGCGCAGCAGGGAATCCCATTATGGAACGTACCCAGGAACATATTTTTCTGAATTCTAAGCCTTTGTCAGCATGGTTGACATAAGGATGAAAACAAAGGAGGCACGACATGATACATAGGCAGTTTCGATTTTCCCGTGGCGAAATGCAACCTCGCTTTATTCCAGAGACGGTACTGGACCAGTTGAGATCTCACCTAACAGCCTTTCCGGACGACCTGAGGAGAATGGTCGTACTGCTGCTGGAGAGCGGAATACGAGCGAGCGATCTCTGTTGTCTACCTAACAACTGTCTCGTAACAGATGTATATGGGCACCAGTATCTCCGCTACCGTGAGCGGAAGACGAATAAAGAACGCATTTTTCCACTTTCGCTTCTCGCTGTAGAGGTGATAGTGGAACAGCAGAAAGCTCTGGAGGGTAGAGAGAATAGAGACAGCCATTTTCTTTTCCCTGACCTGAAAGGGCAACCATCTTCGCCACAAAGCTTTATAAGAAAGCTCAACCATCAGGCATCTGAGAAGCATATTTGCGATGCCACTGGTACAGTATGGAGATTTCGCTTGCACCAGATCCGTACTACAGTCCTTTGGCGGCATCTCCATGCTCCCCCACCTCATGTTACACACCTTTTGCATCATGTTGCAATCAAAGGACAGCCACCAGATTTGTTGCAAGATGGAGCGGATGGACTCTCCTTCGAGGAGCATCCCGATTTGCCACCTTCTGGCTATTGTACATTGGAAAACTCCTGTCCCTTTCCTCATCCGATTACCCACTATTATGTGCAACAAAGCGACTCTCTCTTGATCGACGGATGGGATGATTGGATCGAGGACATCCAGAAAAGGCTATCAGAAGTGAATGAGTCCCAGGAAGAAGTGGACGAACTGCAGGAGATCGAGGAGTACGATAGCGACGGCGAACCATTGCTCTTCGCGCTTGGGCACATGCACTGTATAGCTTGTAAGCGGAGGAAGACTGTACCGGGGTCGCTGATGTGTCAGGAGTGCATCGACAAGCAAAAGACGCTCGATCGTGAAAGTAATCGTGATCCGCGATGGGTTCCGCTCTTTCAATTGGGACGTATCATTGCGACTCGAGGTGCTATCGAGACGATGGAGCGCCGAGGCATTGACTACAATGCCCTGCTGGCACGTCACGTGACAGGCGACTGGGGCGACCTCGTCGAGGAGGATAAGCACGAGAACGAGCTTGCCGTCAAGCATGGCCAACGCATCCACTCGGCGTACGGTACCCAGAATGATCCTGATCGCCTATGGATCATCACCGAGCCGGATCGGCACGCCACGACGATCCTTCTCCCGGACGAATACTAGCATGAGGTTGAAGGTAGCAGATTCTTTTTGACAGCCGCCGAAACAAAGGGACTGTCCGCTAATCGGCAGTCCCTCACTTTACGTCCCTACTGAGAAAACCCGTCAGATTCACATGCCAGCTTTGACGAGAATCCAACCTATGACGATGAAGAATCCGAAGGATGCCTGGTTTGTCTGTGGAGTTCCAATGCTTTGTGATTTTGGCCGCAGAATTGCGTATACCAGTTCAAACAAAAAAAGTGATAGAGGCAGGAACATTAGACACAAACCTTTGCGAGGCTGCTAGCTTACAAATTGTGGCCGTTGTCTGGAGAAGAGGACGGTAAACACAACCCAGTCATCACCTTCTGTGATCTCTCGTATTTCAAATACTCCCTCGCCTCTCTGTTTGCGTCGTTGGGTGTAAACTTTGACATTACGCTGTTGATTTTTAGGTAATTATGCTGTTGCAGGATTTCTCCTCCTTTGGCGCGCCTTCGCCAACTTCTTCATAGTTGGTCGAGGAAGGGCATTTCTGATCAACAGAGTAATTGCCTTAAAAATCAACAGCGTAATGTCAAAGTTTACAGACCTGGTCCGGGTAGGCCCTCGCTAACGTTGTACATTTCGCTCGCGAGCCTAATAGACCATTATCGATAGTGCTCGTTGGCAGCCTTTATTTTCTCATGTCTGAATAATTACTTCGTTGGTGTTGGTTTGAGCTGTCTCCCAATCCAGCACATCAGCCAGTTCCTCCTGGAACATTACGAAATCTTGCTTGCGCGTGGTCTCATCTGGCATCTCGGTCGTTTTCCAGATAAGCAAGACCTGCAAAGTCTTAAGCGTCGCATCACCTTTGACGACATAGCGAGCAACCGTTCCCGGGAAGGTATGTTGGTCTAGCTTTTGAATCGCCTTCAATTTCTCCACCAACCTTGCCTGCTGGCCTGGACGTACCTGTACATGAATGTCGGTGACGAGCAGCGTCCCTCGGCTGCGATAGACGCGCCAGGAAGGAGCCCTGGTACGCACCCGACCAGTAGGACTCGGTTTGAAGTGTTTGACCTCTTCTATCGGTAGGATCAAAATATGGCCTATGCGCTGCGCAGGTAGGCGGCCTGCCCTCACGTACTGGTACACCCTCTTATCAGAGACACCTAACAGGTCAGCGGCTTCTTTGATCGAAACATAGCCAGGGAGATTTGGAATTTCAATGCCATCTATCATGGGCGCATGATAGTCTTATCTATATCTAGATGTAAATTTATCTAAGGAGATATAATTGATGGGTAATTTCCCATTTAGCTATATTTATTTATAAATCTTGAATAAACTTGTTATAATTCCTATGGGCAGTGTGGCTCTCTCGCTCGTGGCCATGGAGACACTGCACAGCTCGTGCTCTTTTTTAGGGTGTTGTGATAAGCAAGGCCTCGTCTTGCACGTTCTCTCAGTTGAGCATGTATTGATCTTGTCCTCTGAGCATAGACTTCTAAGGCCCCATACACAAGTGAGACATTCGCCGCCTAGTGTTGTCAGGAAGTAAGGGCTGCTACAATCCTGATGAGTATAGATGGAGGCAGTGGCCAATGGCAGTACGTTTACGCGTGAAAGAAGTTGCCAAAGAGAAAGGTTTCAGCATGGGCAAACTTCAGCGGGATGCTGATGTGGCGTATAACACGGTCAAACGGATGTATAAAAATCCCTACCACGTGATAACCACAGAGACACTGGGGAAGTTGGCAAAAGCGTTAGGTGTTTCTCTTGGAGAACTGATCGAAGAAGTGCCGGATACGCCTCAGGAAACATATGGAATGAAGGATGACATTTGAATCGGGGAATGCAGATTGAGGAATGATTCAAAACAACTCACAGAACGTGCTGGCAGCCTTTGATGTGCTCATTGAAGAGATTGAAGACATGCTTCGTAGTATTAACAAAGCAGGTGCCAGCGCCCTTGATGAACACGACTACGATAGGGCTCAAACAGCTATTGAACATGCCCGTCGTGTGATGGTATTGCGTGAGAAGGTCGCCAATCTCAAGGGAGAATGGAAGAACGTTGCAGTCGCTTTCAGCGAACAGTCGGATTCAACTCAGCACACTCCACATGCAGGGTCTGTACAGCGACAAACAATCATGCGTACTGCTCCTGCAAAACCAAGACCAGTTGTGCACCATGAATTACCGCATCCTGTTGGGAGACTCATCGCTGGAAGAATTAGCAAAGGACTGCGCACGCCAGAACCTGCCTTTTTCCGACCGATTTTACAAGCACTCAGTGATTTGGGAGGAGCTGCGAAACGAAGCGAGGTCTTCGATGTGTTGGAACAATCCATGAGACACGTGCTTAAACCAATCGATTATCAAATTCTCTCGTCAGAAGCTGAACAGGTGCGATGGCAAAATTCGGCACAATGGGCACGCAATCTCATGGTGAAGGAAGGACTGTTACAACCGGATTCGCCAGTAGGGATATGGGAAATCACTGAAAAAGGGCGCGCATTGCTTCTGCAAGATAGTCGCTGAAGGCCTGGTCTGAGGAGCGTTGTTGAGAGATCATGAGAGAGGTCGCGGCGCACCTGAGGCTCGCACGATACCTGTCGTGCCGAAAGTGTTCCATGGAGTCAGTACACCTCTCAGACTGCTTACTGTAGTACTGCTTGAAAAGCCGTGGAGCAACCGCTACACTATCGGTGAAACGCCTGTTCTTATTTGACTTGTAGTCAATGTTCTTACCCACAAGGCAAAGGAGGGGTGGTGGAATGGACGAGAGCCAACAAGAAGTGATCGAACAAACTACAGTTACCCTTCCATTCTTGGACGATGAAGTCCCTGCTCTTTACCTGGCAGATGGCAGACTATATATTCCCGTATGCGCGGTCTGTCGGGCGCTCGGTATTCACGCTGATACGCACATCCAGCGTTGGCGAACATTGGTGCTATGGATCACGGCGCGGAAGTTGCCGTTCCAGACGGAGAAACGAGGCAAGCGCCTGGTATGGTGCCTGCTGATCTCAGAAGTGCCGTTCCTCTACGGCCTCTTCGATTGGAAGCTCGTTTCGCCTGAACGGCGTCTACAACTACTTCGGGCATCCAAAGAACAGGCGAAGCTGGCAGACCTGGCCTATCAAGAGATGCAGCAGCGCTATAAAGCCATGCGCCAGGCACTCTTCACCTTCCTCACCGCCTTCGCGGATATCGATGCGCTTCTCCAGCAATACGCGGCTGTCCTGTCACCCACACTTGATGACGAATCGTCTCTCGTGCTCGTTGCCCTGGTCGACCGTGGCCGTTCCCTCTTTCAGAAGGCAACAACGCATGCCCGAAAAATGTTGCACGATCAGGGCACACTTCCGATTGTCGATGCCTTTATGATTGATGCAGACAACAACGTGATTGATACCTTCTCTATGCCGCTGCTCCCTATCGTGTCACAGGAGGATAGCGAACTTTTCTTCGCATTGATGGGGCAGCTGGCAGTCTGGAGGAAGGAACTACAAGCGTTTTGGAACGAGCGAGGATGATAGAGACTATTCAAAAAGACTCGTATGGAATCATAACAATGAGACAATGAGCACACTCCTGTATGCTCTTGCCGAGCCAGGGATGATTCATACGGCTCAGCACGATGTCTTCTATCACTTGATGGATGGCTATCCAGGAGACCATTCCTGCGAAAGTCGCCTACTATTATCGATTCTGCTAATATATGTTCGGCTTTCATTCTCGTCTCTGTCGTAGGCGTCATTGCACTTCCAAAACGGAGGCAAACTGATCGCTTGGTGGATATGGCGCTGACTTCTTGTTCTGAATGGGCCTGGAGGCAGAGTAGGAGATCATCGCAAGCTGGGCGATTCGTCAATTCCCCTTTTAAGATAAAGGGAGCGGAGGCACCGTATATAGCAAGTAGAGAGCGCAACATCGCTGCGTATAAGGGGCTGTTATGCGTACCTTGATAGTTATTTTCCCTACACTTAATTCCTGGTTGACTGGTGCCATAATATGCGCTCCCTGTTGCGCTTTAAGCAGTGAAGGAGGTAACGATAGGTAGGGCTTTGCAGCCTTTCCCCGTTCCAAACCGCTCGGACGAGTTTCCCCGTAAGCGGCTTTCCAGTACTCGGAGCAACACCGTCAGGTGTTCCTGGGTGTTGGCCGATGGATGAGGTTTCCCTCCAGAGCGCACCAGTCGGAACACAGCGCAACCTGTTGCATGAGGTCCCCCGCTTTGCCGGAGAACAAGGCCCCA
>WNFT01006777.1_pt1 | contig 10112 bp, 5 predicted proteins | sample 5400191 | NCBI WGS metagenome assembly WNFT01 (sample SAMN13153359, study PRJNA577476) | soil metagenome | isolation source: 80 cm saprolite under Madrone tree | place: USA:California | collected 2016-06-14 | reverse complement strand
AACTCAGAGATTCAGGCTGGAGAAAGCCGGATAAACTATAAATAATGGGATGGTTCTAAAACGACCTGCATAACTAACAAAGCAGACTCGGATTGTCAATAAAATTGATGATTTTGTTCGCAGGTGTCCGACAAACTTTGGTTTGTCGTCGTCTCCGGCACGGAGCTTTCGGAGCTTCCTGTTTTAGCGACAAACTAAAAGTTTGCCGGACATCGCCCGCTCGACAAACTAAACTTTGTCGGACATTATTCCCAACATGTACGAATTTGCGGTCACTCCGGCGGTTACCAGCATTCGTCGCCGTGGCGTCGAGATAGCCGAGGTCTCGCCGGAAAGCCTGGGCTTTGAATTGGAACTCGAATCGGGCGATCGCATCATTAAGGTTAACGGCCGTCCCATTCGCGACTATCTCGACTTTCGTTTTCAGACGGCCGGTGAAACCGAGCTGATGATGGAAGTGCGCAAGGCCAGCGGCGAGGACTGGGAACTACAGATTGAACGAAGCGAAGGCGAAGACTTTGGTCTTAGCTTTGCGCAGATTGTGCCGCGACAGTGCGCCAACGAATGCATTTTCTGTTTTTGCAAAGGCAATCCTGAAGATGCCCGCCCTTCGCTTTTCATTCGCGACGAGGACGTGCGGCTGTCGTTTCTTTACGGCAACTACACCACGCTAACCTCGCTGACTGACGATGAAATGCGGCGCATCATCGAGCAGAGACTGACGCCGCAGTACGTTTCCATTCATGCAACGGATCTAAAAGTTCGTGCGTATTTGCTGGGCGTGGATGAACAGCGCGCAGACATTAGCGGCAAGCTGAAAGAGCTGCTTGACGCCGGCATCGAGATTCATGCGCAGGTTGTGCTTTGTCCCGAAATCAATGACGGCCAGGTGCTCGAACAAACTATTCGCGATCTCGCGGCAGACTATCCGCGCATCTCGAGCGTTGCAATCGTTCCCCTGGGCCTGACACGCTACAACACAGATTCCAGACTAACTGCGGTGACTCCTGCGTTCTGCCGTAAGACGATCGATCAGGTCAGCAAATTACAGCATGAGTTGCGGAAGCAACTGGGAACCAACTTTGCATTTCTCGGTGACGAGATCTATTTACGCGCCGGCGCGGCGGTGCCTGAGCGCGCGCACTATGGCGACCTGCCGCAAATTGAAGATGGCGTGGGGATGGTGAGGTCATTCAAGAATGGTTTTGGTTCGCTGCTTAAAAGAGCGATGCGCCAGTCTTTACCGGCTGCTGAAAAACTTAACGGCACCATATTTACCGGTACGCTCTTCGCGCCGGAGCTGCAAAAAGCGATCGAAGATTTCAACGCGCGCTTCGGTGCAAAGCTTAAAGTGGAAGGCGTCGCCAACAACTATTTCGGTGGAGATGTATCTGTGGCCGGACTGCTAACGGGGGGAGATTTCCTGAAAGTGAAGCATCGCATCCGCGGCGCTTTCACAATCATCCCCAAAACTACCTTGAAGAGCGATGAAGACATCATGCTCGATGGCATGACGCTGGAAGAGCTAACAAACAAACTCGAGGTTCCGGTTTATCCGCTTGATCTAAAGTCGTTCAGTCAATTCGTTTTTCAAAAGAATTGATGCAGAGCCCCTGATGACTGTCCCGGTACAATCAACCTCCGTCACATCTGCGCAGCGCAGGAAAATTCTTGACGTTGGCTGCGGTCAGAACAAGTATCCCGGCGCAATCGGCATTGATTCAAATCCCCGGGCTAACGCCGATGTCACGCACGATCTCGGCGTACTGCCTTATCCATTTGCTGATAACGAGTTCGATGAGATTATCTGCCGTCACGTAATTGAGCACGTTCCCGATGTGATGTCGTTTGTCAGCGAACTGCACCGCATTACCAAACCGGGCGGCCGCATTAAGGTGGTTACGCCTCACTGCACCAACCCCGACTGGGCGACGGATCCGACTCATCGAAACCATTTCAATAGTTATTCCTTCACCTGCTTCATGCCCGACCGCACGCCGTTTCCGTTCTATACCACAGTTGAGCTACGTCCCATTCGCACCTACGTCAGTCTTGCAAATCTCTGGCGAGTGCTCGGACTCGAGTGGCTAACTAATCTTGATCAGCGCAGGCCTACCTTCCGCTTTACGCGCAAGTTTTGGGAGTTTTATCTCTCGAACCTCTTTCGTGGCAAGGAACTTAACTTTGAGTTTGAAGTGATGAAGTCGACGGCTATCCGGAGTTAGCAGCTACCTGCAAGCCTCGTCGCGAACCACACCATGCACCCTTCAAACGTCCCTGAAAGCGGTGGTTCTTTCACTTGCTGCCACGAATCGCCGATTCAGAAAATCGGAGAAAAATCCAAATTCCCAAACGCTGTGGCTCTGACAAAATGATGTAGCTACGATCATAGCGAGACTTAGTGGCAGTGGCTCACATGGCATAGGCCTTGCTCTTTAGTTGGCAGCGAGTTTCTCGTCCAAGCCACCAAGGATTCAAACCAGTTCTACTGAGCAGCTTTTTACAGTTAAAGCATTGAAAGACTTTCCCCCTAGGCCGGATTCGCAACCTCGAACGAAGCTCTGTTGGAGCCCCGAGGATCCGGCCCTGAGTTTGTTAAGAAGAATGAGCTGTTGTCCAAGAATAATTCTGGCCTTGCTGATGTTTTCCACTGGATTTGTCTACGCCCAGCCACGCAGTTTCTCACGGTCGGCTACGGATGCTCCGGGAAGCATTCGCGGTCGCGTTGTACTTCCCAACGGCTCTCCCCTGGCCGAGGCAGTGAAGGTGAATCTCAGAGTCTTGCGCGGCGATCAGGCTATTACTTACACGGATCAGCAGGGCCAGTTCGAGCTTGATAACCTCTCGGCCGGTCAGTACACCATCGAAATTGATGCGGATCGCGATGGACGCTTTGAGTTTACGAGCGAGAAAGTTCTGGTTCGACGCGGCGGCGGTCCCACCCTCGTCACTGTTTACTTGAAAGAGAAACGGAGCGAAGGACAGACGAGAGCGTCAGACAGAACCATTTCGGTCGCTATGCTCGATCAAAAGGTCCCTTCGGCAGCGAAGCGAGAGTTCGACAAGGCGAGCCGCCTGTATGGCGAAGGCAAGTTGCCCGAGTCAATCGAGGCACTCAGACGGGCCCTTGGTATCTATCCAGATTTTTTCGTAGCTCACAACGACTTGGGCGCCCAACTACTGGAACAAGGCCTATTCGAAGAAGCAGCCGTAGAGTTGCTTGCCGCGATCAAAATCGATCCTAAGGCCTTCAACCCGCAACTTAATCTGGCGATCGTTCTAGTTCGACAGAAGAACTTCCAGGAGGCGCGGCCCGTCTTGGAGAGAGCTCTCTTGCTCGAGCCGGCTTCTCCGGCCGCGCACCTCTACGCCGGAATCACTGCCATCAGCCTCAACCAGGATGATCAAGGCGAAAGAGAGTTGAAAACCGCACATGACCTTGGGGGCATTCCTTATGCCATCGCTCTACTCGATCTCGGTCGGCTTTACATGAGACGGGGCGAGCGTGAACTGGCCCTGAAATCGTTTGAATCGTATTTACGTGAATCGCCGGATGCAGCCAACGCCGCCCAAGTTGAAAAACTGATCGGCATGCTGCGCTAAATGCTGAAGCAAGTTTTGTCAGCTTTATTATTAACGCTAACCCCATCTTTAGGAGGGAAACAAGTAATGAGAAGTTGTGAAGAGGCGAAAGCCCTTGCAATGTTGACCAGTCGGATGTTTCTTTTGACATCAATTCTGCTCCTCTCAGCCATAGCCGCCATGGCCCAGGCGACGACAGGAAATCTGAAAGGTGTAGTCACGGACACCGCTGGCGCCGTCGTTGCTGGTGCCAGTGTAAACGTTAAAAACGATGCCACCGGAGCGGTGTCGGAAACCACGAGCAGCAGCGAAGGTATTTATGAAGTGCCAAACTTGCGGCCTAGTACCTATGCGGTAACTGTTGAGGCTCCCAATTTCAAGCGCTCAGTCAGCACTGGGGTGGTCGTGAGAATCGGTATTGTTAACCCGCTCGACGTTAAGCTCGAGCCGGGCAATGTTAGTGAGACGGTCACTGTCACCGGAGGCACAGAAGAGGTTGTGCAGCGCGATCAATCGCAGATCTCAACCACGATTGAGACGCGGAAAGTTCAAGACCTGCCCTCAAACGGGGCGGGTAATGGTCTGGACACATTGGCCCTGTTGGCTCCCGGCATAATCGCCAACAACAGCGGCGGCGTGAACACAAACGGCACGGGCTTTTCAGTCAACGGCAACCGCGCCCGGTCGAACAACTTTCAGATTGACGGTTCGGACAACAACGACCTGAGTGTTTCCGGCCCCGCGCTGTTTATTGATGCCCAGGACGCGGTGGGGGAAGTTCAGATCATCACCAACAACTTCTCCGCGCAGTACGGACGCAATCAGGGCGCGATTGTCAACTACGTGACCAAAAGCGGCACGAACCAGTTCCATGGCAGCCTGTTCGAGTTCCATCGGGACGCCAAGAACTTCAACAGCCTCGACAACATCGAGAAGCGCAGTGGGCAGACCGCGCCGAATCAAAACATATACAACGCCTTCGGTGGCCAAATCGGCGGGCCGCTCTATCTGCCGCGGTTTGGCGAGGGCGGAAAGTCGATCATTAGCGGCAAAGACCGCTATTTCTTCCACTTTGACTATCAGGGCATTCGCAACCCCTTCAGCACCACGCTGCGGGGCAATAACCTGGCCATTCTGAACTCAGAATTTCCGCGCTTGTTGACGACTTTTCCGAACAACACTCTTATTCAAGCCTACACCCGTTATAGCACGTTTGCCATTCCCGGCGCTCAACCCCGTAGCGACCTGGGCGCAGGCGCTTCGTCGTTGGTTAATCCGACTGCGCCCACCGGGTGCCCCAGGGTTATTGCCGCTGGAACTGCCCCGCCCGCCGGATGTGGCTCCTATTCTGGCCCATTCCTCGTTGGCGGGCCTTACGACGTCGCCAATATCAATGGTCGACTCTTCCAGGCGGCCAAGGCCGAGCGCATCGACCCCGAACCGTTCACGGAGAACTACTACGACTTTCGCTTCGACGTGAAAGTGACGGAGCGGAATAATGTCTGGGTCCGCTATCTCAATCAGAAGCAGGTCTTCGCCCACTCTTTGACCAGCTCGCCCAGAGGCTTCAATGGAGACATCCCGGCGACTAGTAAGAACTTCGGCGGCAGCTGGACTCGTCAGTTCTCGAACACAGTGGTCAACGAATTCCGCGCCAATTATAACAAGATCGGCGTTGAGTTCGGCGGCGGTTGCGACCTGTCAACGCCGGGCTGCATCCCCGGCCCGCTCCAGATCGGCTCCGCTCTTGCGAACATTACCTTCCCGGCGGTGGGTGTGGGCAACAGATCGCTGGTATTGGATACGATCGGACCCGCAACCAACCTCCCGCAGGGGCGTGTGGGTAAGGTTTACCAACTTGCTGACAACCTGACGTGGACTCGCGGACGGCACTCCCTGATCTTCGGCGCTGAGTTTAAGCACTTAACCGAAGTGGCGCCGTTCCTGCCGAATTTCAACGGCGCGTTCGGATTCAACTCAACTTCCCGCATTGCGAACAACGCGCCCTCGACAGTTGGGATAACGGCGGGCGATCCGACGCTAGCATTCACGGAGAATGATCAGTACTACTTCGTGCAGGACGATTTCAAAATCAGACCTAATCTGACGTTGAACATTGGTATGCGTTACGAATACACGGGACAGCCGATCAACATTCTGCACGATGTGACAGTGAAGCGTGAGAGCAATGCGTCCACTGCGTTCTACGACCCAGCGCTACCGCTGAGCGTCCGCACCGTACCGTTCATTCCGGCAGACAAGAACAACTTCGCACCGCGGGTTGGCTTCGCTTACACGCCGCACTTCTGGAAGAAATTGCTCGGTGAAGATGCGACGGTCATTCGTGGTGGCTTCTCCATCGCTTATGATCCGTCCTTCTACAACATTCTGCTCAACGTGCAGAACCAGGCGCCCTTCTCGGCCGCCTTCTCGCTAACGGGGAACGCCCTGTTGCCAAACGTTCCGAACTCGCCCTTTGCGATTCCGGCCAATCCGACTGGGGAAGTCATCAGGGCGCAGGCCGTCGCCTCCGGCGCGACGCCCCTCGGCAAGTTGGACCCGCGCTTCCTCGCGCAGGTTCACGTTTCGCCGGACTTCCACTCGCCCTACTCTGAGCAGTTCTCTTTAGGCGTGCAGCATCAGTTCGGACGCAATCAGGTTGCTGAAGTCCGCTACGTCGGCACGCACGGCGTCGGGCTATTCCAGAATGTCAACGACAACTTCGTTGTCGGGCCGATGTACAATGGAATTACGAATTATGCCGGTACGGGCATTGATACGCCTGCTTTCCGACAATTCATCCCAGCGGGCATCGTTCCGCAAGTTTGCGTGAACGATCCGACGACGTTAACCATCAACGAAGCAGCTTGCAACGGTCGGATCAAGCGTCAAGCTGCCATTACCACACGCTCCAACTCTGCCTCTTCGATCTATCACTCGTTGCAAGCGCGCTATAACGGGCGGCTGCTGAACGATGCGCTGTCGGTCGGTGGATCCTATACATTTAGCAAGACCATTGATAACGCCAGCGAAATCTTCGGCTTCGACATAGCCTCGGCCAACGCGCAAAATCCTTTCTGCCTGGGCTCGTGCGAGCGGAGCCTGTCGCAGATCGATCGACCGCATGCTTTGTCCGCGAACTTCATCTACGATGTTCCCTACTGGAAAGAGCAGCGGGGCGTAGTAGGTCACTTGCTCGGCGGGTGGCAATTAAATGGGGTCTTCGTGCTGACCAGCGGCGTGCCTTACACGCCGGGGCAATTCTTTAACGGCCTCCTGGGTCTGGGCAACACTTACCTAACTTCTGGCGACCGACCATTCGTCGGGAACCCGAACGCGAATCAGCAGTTGGTCGGCATTAGCGAGATCGATGCCGCGATCTTCTACGGCACTGACATAAACAACCAGAGTGGCTTCCTCTCCTTGAACGCACTGAACACGACAGGTGACGTGGTGTCAGTCACGCCCAATGATGTGCGTTTCATTCTCAACCTTCCCGGCGCGGCGAAGATCTTCAACACGCCCTTCGGGACGGCAACACGCAATTCGTTGCGTGGGCCGAAGCTGAACCAGTTGAACATGGGACTATTCAAGAACATCAAAGTACGCGAGTCGCTAGGCGTGCAAATCCGTGCTGAGGCTTTCAACGTGCTGAACCATCCTCAACCGGGCTATGGCGTAAACAGTAATGCACCAAACGGCTTTGGTTATCTGCCTGACTTCTTTACCGAGGATGCAGGCTCAACCTTCGCCAATGACCAGGAAATTGAGTTTGCGAGACGCGTGATCCAGTTCGGCGTTCGCATCACTTTCTAGCCAAAAACTTTAGTTGGAAACTATTTGTTGGGAGAGCCGGTAACGGCTCTCCCTTTTTTTGACGGAAGGTCTTGCCAATTTTAAGGTGGATCAAAACATTCGGAGAGGGATAAGAGCAGGCTTGTGTCCAGTTAATTAGATATGGCGATGAAATTGCTGACAGCCCTTTCTTGGCTCAACTTCAATCCGTTAGGTTAGCAAGCCGCAGTTTCGTAGTCTCAGCCCTCTTCGCCGGAGTGGCAAAATTAAAACGGGGCGCAGAGTACGTACTCTGTGCTCCGCCTCATTCGTGGTCGGCTGATAGTTAATCCACGAGGGTAAAGTCAACGTTGCGCACCACGGTGTGCTCCGACTTGTTTCCCTGAGCGTCTGTAATCACCAGCGTCAGCACGAGCCGACCAGGTTGGACTTTGCCCAGGCCGAATTGGCCAATCTTTGCCAGTTGCCCGTTCTGCACCACTCCGGTTAGAGGTTGATCAGGTTCCTTAAACAGTACTTTACCGCCTCGGCTAATGAGTATGTGGGATTGCAGCTGCATCTTGCCGTCACTGGCTTTCGGGTTGTAGATAATCGCGGCATAGCGCAGGTCTTGCTTACGCGAGAGTTGGCGCAGACCCGTTAGCGGTTGGGGACTCGCCTTGATACCTTGCGTCGGATCGACGGCATAGAGAAAAAGGCTACTCGCTGTTAGACGCTTCCTGGCTAGATCGGGCACCTCCAGGAACTGAGACATCGTCCCAACTAAACCTGACTCACTCTCGCGAACTACGGCGCGCAGCTGGTACACACCGGGCGGCAGTTGGGCATGGCCCGTGTAACTAATCCCGTAAGTCAGAGCGCGTTTGTAATCGTCGGGCGATAGATTTGCGTTGACCGTCTGGCTAAATCCGCCCTGTGACTTGCCCATGCTGTTAACAAGGAATCCGACTACATCAAACGAGGTGTGGTAATTACCGTCCGACTCTTGCTTGAAGTTGAGGTGGTTCGCGTTTATTAGCATGTTGATGTCAATATCAGCGCGATTGTCTGGTAGGAATCGGTATTGGAGCAAACCGGTGACATCCACCTCTCGCTTGGCCAGAGGTGATGCAGCCGCCCTTATGATGGCTTGCTCTTTGGTTTTTGGCTGGCCCGCTGGCGTATCCGCCGTGGCAATATAGCCCGCGCGAGTGTAAACCCTGGCGCCGGGGCGCTCGACCTTGACTTCTAACTTACGGAACTTGTTGTCGAACGACTCGTTCGGTCTATAAGCGAGCAGATAGTAATTGCTCCTGTTTAGTATTCGGTTAAGTCCCTCGCCGAAATTGCTGGTATTGGTGACAGACAGGCCGCCGGTTGCATTCGCAAGCGTCTGTAGGCCGAGATGGCCGGATAGTGTGTCGAGGGACTTATTGTCGAACTGCCCCATGTTCGCCGTTCGCCCAAAGTTGGGATCGCTACCTCCGCCTCCAAACAAGGCACTCCGGCCTTCGTTTCCCGGATCAGTGAAGAGCGAGACACCGCGGCTCGCCTTCAACCCGCGGATGTCCAGTGTATTAATAACCACACCGGCGCGGCTGGCTCTGTCGGTAAGCTGATTAAGTAAATAGGAGACGTTCGAGATGTAGGTGCTAAAGTCCGCAACTGGCGTCGGAATGCCGGCTATGGTGACCTGGTTTTGGTTTGTTTCATAGAGTGGCAAACCACCCGATATCAACACGAGGCTTTTGCGACCAGGCAGCATTTTCATGCTCTTGACCACCTCGCCGGTCATCTCGAGTGTAATCAATGAGCGCAGGCCTCTTGTAATACCTTCGTCGCTGGCATCAACGTCAGGCACGCCGGCTAACTCCGGCATGGCGATGCCGCCATCGCCAGCTGCTGCCTGCTGCGGTTGGGGATTGTTCCCTTCTATTGCGGGTGGGTTATTGAAAGCTGAATAAGGGGTAACCACGGGCCTAATCTCGGCGATGGCCCGCCGCAGCAACCGTTTGTCCGAGGTAAACTGCTGTAACAGACCGCGCCCTCCGACGACGCGCACAATGGCTACCAGATCGCCATCGCGCATCTGGTTGTTTACGAAGTCCGCGAGCAGGTTGCGGACGCTGATCAGATCCGCGAAGGGGATAGTCAGGTCATCGACGACAAAAGCGAAGACGCGCCGTAGATCGCGCGCCGAAAGATTGCGGGCCGCGTCCGGCTCGATGCGATTTCCCTCTATGTTGATGCTACCCTCAATGCGCGGGCCTGCGTCTGCGCTCACGAATTCTATAAACTTTAGATCCTGCCGCTTGCCATTCTCAAAGAGTTTGAAATCAGCGAGAGTCAAATCGGGGATGATCTGATCATTTTTGTCCACAACGACGACATCGGTCTGCACAAGTGAAGTGCTAATCCGTATGACATCCTGAGACCCGGGTTCCTGTTCCGGCGACTTGGGCTGCTGAAGCGTTTGGCCTAGAGATATGCCGAACAACAAGACAAATACCGGCCCTGCTGTGAATAGTTTCTTCATGTTGCTTAAACTCCGTATCTTATGGGTCAGGCTCAGTGATTATTGGATTCGCTGGGGGTTCGATTTGGGTGGGATTATATGCCACGCCCGGCAACGTGGCTATGCCGTTAGGCCTGGTCGCCCTGACAAGCCAAAAGGATAACTGCGGCCGGGACGCTACGCGTTTGTCGAAGGTTATTTTAGAACCGCCGCCTGCGGGCTGAGTATGAGGAGGTGCCAG
>WNFT01006773.1_pt1 | contig 10113 bp, 7 predicted proteins | sample 5400191 | NCBI WGS metagenome assembly WNFT01 (sample SAMN13153359, study PRJNA577476) | soil metagenome | isolation source: 80 cm saprolite under Madrone tree | place: USA:California | collected 2016-06-14 | reverse complement strand
GGTTTCGACTTCTTCTCGCCCCGTGGTTACGACAAGATCTACCGCGAGGGCAAAAAGGTCCTCGCGAATCTGCTCGACATCCCCGTACCGGTGATCGCCGCGCTCAACGGACCGACGACGGTCCACTCCGAGTACGTGCTTCTTGCCGATATCGTCATCGCCACGCCGGACACGGTGTTCCAGGACAAGCCGCACTTCGCCTTCGGTATCGTACCGGGCGACGGCATCCATTCACTCTGGCCGGAAGTGATCGGCTCGATCCGCGGGCGAACCTTCGTGCTCACCCAGCAGATACTCGGCGCCGAGGAGGCGAAAACGCTGGGCGTGATCAGCGAGATCTTCCCGCGGGACCGCCTCCTCGATCGGGCGCGCGAGATCGCCGGACGCATCGCCAAGCTTCCGCCGCTCACCGCCAGCTACACGCGCGTGGCCTTGACACAGAAGCTGCGGCGGGTCGTCGACGAGAGCGTCGGCTATGGACTGGCGCTGGAAGGAATCTCTGCCGCCGACGTCGCGCGATCGAGCAAATAGTCGGGGCTCGATGTGCGGTTCATTTCCGTCCTTTCGACTCGATGACCTAGGGGCGCAGCAGCGTCTACTGCGCGGGGCTTCAGCTCCAGTTGTCGATCCTGACGTCGTTTGGCCAGGGGGCGCCTTTCCCGGCTTCGACAAGCGACTTGAGACTCATGAGAAAGGCCCCCCAGTCGGTCCTGCGCTGCTCAACGGACGCTGTGCGACTCCCCTGGCGGGGGCGCCACCTCGACGGTCATTCCCTCCACGAACGCCGCGCTCCCGAGCTTCGCCACCTTCTCATTGCCCTGCAGGCCGCTCGAGATCTCGATGGTCGGCCCCTTGTCGCGCTCGACCACCACCTGTACCAGGTGCAGCTTGTTCTGGGCGTCCACCACCGCGACTTGCTGGCCCCGCGCGTCGCTCATCAACGTGGTAGCGGGCAACTCGAGCACGCGATGCGACGACGGCAACGTGAGCGATACCTCCGCGTACATCCCCGGCATGAGCGCCCCGTCCTGGTTCGGCACGCGGATCTCCGTGTTCATCGTGCGCGTCGAAGCATCGAGCTCGCCGGACGAGCGCGTGACCTGGCCGGCGAACGTTCGACCGGGGTACTCGCGCACGCTGACGTTGCCGGCCACACCGGGCCGCACTCCGGGCGCGACGTCCTGGGGCACCTGCACCAAGACCCTCGCCGGATCCATCGCGGCGATCTTGAACAGCGGCTGGTTGTTGCCGGCCGTCACCAGGGCGCCGATCTCCAGGTTGCGCTGGGTGATGGTTCCGGCGAACGGCGCCGTCACCGTAGCGAAGGCCTTGAGCTGGTTGAACCGGCGGATGCTCGCTTGCTGCGCGGCGACGTTGGCGGTCGCGACGGTCACGTTGGCCTCGCCGACCTGCGCCTGCGCCTGCGCCTGCTCCAGATCTGCCTTCGACACGATGCCCGCCGGGGCGAGCCGCCTGGCGCGGGCGAGATTGGCATTGGCCAGATCGCGTGTGGCCTTCGTCTGCACCAAGGAGGCCTGGGTCTGCTGGAGCTGGGCCTTCGCCTGCGAAAGCTCCTGGTCGAGCTCCGGCGTCTCGATCTCGGCGAGCACCTGTTCCTTCTTGACCTTGTCGCCCATGTCGGCGTGCCAGGCGCGGACGTAACCGCTCGCGCGCGCGAAGAGAACCGTCTCTTGCAGCGCCCGCACCGTCCCGGGAAGCTCGAGCGCGCGATCGCTCGCCCCGAACTTCGGCAGGACCACCTCGATGCGCGGAACGGCGCGCTGGGCGCTCTCGGACGAAGCGGTGAGCGCGGCGCGCTTCCCGCGGCGGGGCAGGTAGCCGACGGCGAAAGCGATGGCGAAGACCCCCAGCGCGATCAGTGCGACGATGATGAGCCGGCGCCTGGGAATGCGGCGCGCGGAGGGGAGCGTGAACCCGAGGTTTGCCTCCCTGGTGGTGGAATGCCCGTCGGCGCCCGGCTCTTCCCTGGCCAGACTCATGCCGCCTCCAGCTCTGGATTCACCGGCGCGGGCGGCTTGCGGCGCAACAGGCTGTACATCACCGGGACGAAGAACAGCGTGGTCACGGTGGCGAGCAAGAGACCTCCGATCACGGCGCGGCCGAGCGGCGCATTCTGCTCGCCGCCTTCGCCCAGACCGAGCGACATGGGAAGCATCCCGAGGATCATGGCCAGGGCCGTCATGATCACGGGGCGAAGGCGCGTCATCCCCGCCGCGAGGGCCGCCTTGACGGCATTCAATCCGGTCGCTCGCATGTCGTTGGCGAACGTTACCACCAGGATGCTGTTGGCCGTGGCCACCCCGACGCACATGATCGATCCCATCAGCGCCGGTACGCTCAGGGTGGTGTGGGCGAGGAAGAGCATCCAGGCGATCCCCGCCATGGCGCCGGGCAGCGCCATCAGGATCACCAGCGGATCGAGCCAGGATTGGAAGTTCACCACCATCAGCAGATAGACGAGCAGGATGGCAAAGATGAGGCCGTAAGCGAGGCCGCGAAAGGAGGATTGCATGCTTTCCGCCTGGCCCTTGATCCGCACCGTCGTTCCCCGCGGGAACGAAGGCGTCAGCTCGTCGACGATCTTCTCCACCCGATCGGTGACCGAGCCCAGATCCGTGCCCTCCACGTTGGCCTGCACGTCGTAGGTGCGGGCGACGTTGTAGTGCGTGATGTTCACCGGACCGGTGGTGCGGGAGATCGAGGCCAGGTTCGAGAGGAGTTGCGGTCGCTCGGTTCCGTTGGAGAGCGGCAAGGTCTTCACCGCGTCCATGGAATCGATGTCCTTCTGCCGCGCCTGCACGGAGACCAGGTACTGCACGCCGCGCTTGTCCAGCCAGTAGCTCGGGGCCACCACCGCGCTCGAGGCCAGCGCCACGAGCAGGTCGCTGGCCACGTCGCGCTCGGTCAGACCGACTTGACCGGCCATGGTCCGGTCGACGTCGATGCGAAGCTGCGGCTGCTTCGGCACCTGCGCCAGGTGCACGTCGACGGCTCCGGGAATCTCCGCGACGCGCCGCCCGATCTGCCTCGCCACCTCATAGGTTGCGTCCTCGTTGCCGATGGCCCCGAGGACCTGCACGTCGATGGGCGCCGGCAGACCGAAGTTGAGCACTTGCGTGGAGATGTCCGGCGCCAGGAAGAAGAACGTCTGGTCCGGGAACTTCTCGATCAGCGTTGCGCGCATCTTGCGCACGTACTGCTCGGTGGGACGATGGTCCTTCTTCAGCGCGATGAAGATCTCGCCGTCGGCCGCGGAAACGAGCGCACCCTCGCTCAACGACAGGTTGAGACCGCTGTAGGGGATGCCGATGTTGTCGAGCAGGGTCTGGATCTCCTCCGGCGGGATCACCTGCCTGATCGCGTCTTCGATCTCCACGAACTTCCGCTCGGTCTCTTCGATGCGCGTCCCGGGCACGCCGCGGACGTGCAGCTTGATCAGGCCCGCGTCCACGCTGGGAAAGAAGTCCCGGCCGACCAGCGGCAGGAGTGAGAGCGAAGCGGCGACGAAGAGCAAGAACCCGATCACGAGGGCCCGGCGGTGGTGCAGCGCCGAGGCGAGCAGCCCGCCGTAGCTCATCCGCAGCCGCTCGAATCCCCGTTCGAAGCTGGCGATCAATCGCGCGCCGAACCAGCGCGGCGGCGGCGCGGCGCTCCCGTGCGCATGACGCTCCGCTTCGGGGCCCATCAGGTAGTGCATCATCGTCGGCACCAGCGTGCGCGAGAGGAAGTAGGAAGTGAGCATCGCGAACACGACCGACATCGCCAGCGGGACGAAGAGCGACTTGGCCGAACCGCTGATGAACACCACCGGCACGAAGACGATGCAGATGCAGAGCGTGGACACGAACGCCGGCGTCGCGATCTCCGCGGCGCCGTCGAGGATGGCGCGGAGGATGGGTTTTTTCTGCGCCATGTTGCGGTGGACGTTCTCGATCTCCACGGTGGCGTCGTCGACCAGGATTCCCACCGCCAGCGCCATCCCGCCCAACGTCATCACGTTCAGGGTCTCGCCCAGCCAGGCGAGCACGATGATCGAGACCAGGATCGAGAGCGGGATGGAGATGATGACGATCAGCGTGCTCCGCCAGCTGCCGAGGAAGACGAGCAGCATCAACGCCGTCAGCCCTGCAGCGATCAGCGCTTCCTTGACCACTCCTTCGATGGAAGCGCGGACGAAGATCGACTGGTCGAAGAGCAGCGCGACCTTCAGCTCCTTGGGAAGGCGCGCCAGCGTCGTGGGCAGGATCTCCCGGATGCGCCGGACCACCTCCAGGGTGCTCGCGCTGCCCTGCTTGAGGATGCTCATCAGGACCGACCGCCTGCCCTCGACGTGCACGATGTTGGTCTGCGGCGAGTAGCCGTCGCGCACGTAGGCCACGTCGCGCACGTAAACCGTCGTGTTCCTGACGACCTTGACGGGAATGGCCTCGATCTGGGCGAGCAGATCGGGGCTGGCGTTGAGCACGATGGGATATTCGATGTCGCCGATCTTCACCGTGCCCGTGGGCACGATGACGTTCTGCTGCCCGATGGCGGTGGTGACGTCGCGCGGCGAGAGACCCCAGGCGAAGAGGCGCTGGGGATCGATGTCGATCATGATCAGCCGCTGCTTGCCGCCGTACGGATAGGGGATCTGGACGCCCTGGATGGTGGCCATGTCCGCGCGGATGAAGTTGATCCCGTAGTCGAAGAGCTGTTGCTCGCTCAGCGCATCGCTTTCGAGGGCGACCTGGAGGATGGGGACGTTGGAGGCGCTGTAGCGGATGATGAAGGGCGGCGTGGTCCCCGGGGGCATCGAGCGGATGGCCGCCTGCGAGACCGCCGTCACCTGCGCGGTGGCCGCTTCGATCTTCGCTCCCGGCTGGAAGAAGATCTTCACCACCGCGATGCCGGTCAACGACTGGCTCTCGATGTGCTCGATGTCGTTGACCGTGGTGGTGAGAAAGCGCTCGTAGTTGTTGACCATCCGCTTCTCCATGTCCTCGGGCGACAGGCCCGAGTAGCTGAAGACGACGGAGATCACCGGGATGTCGATGTCGGGGAAGATGTCGGTCGGCATCCGCGAGATGGTGAGCAGGCCGACGATGACGATGAGCATCGACATCACGACGAACGTGTACGGGCGCTTGAGCGCCATGCGGACCAGCCACATCATGGGCGGCGCTCGTAGCTGGTGCGGACGGGGGACGCGGCGCTGGGCATGCGAGGTTCATCGGCTGAAGTCGTCGCCAACGCAAGTCGAACCGTCAGCTCCGTGAATCAGTCGTCTTCGTCGGTACGGTGTCCGCAAGCGGGACGACCCGGGGGAACACCGGAGATGACGGCCGCGCCTTATCGTACCTCGCGATCAGCGGCGCGCTTGAGCAGCCACCCCGAGAGCGCACTCGACCCGGAGTGCCACTCATCGCCCGCGTCTGGCTCTCGCGGCTACCCTGATTCGGCAACTTGCGACGGTGGAACCCGAACGTCTCCAGGAACCTGAACGACGCCGAGATCGCGCGACTTGAATCGGTGCTGGGTTGCAAGCTCAGGCAAGTTCGCGCCCAATATTGATCCGCGGAGATCTGGGGACACCATACGCAATTCCGACCAAAGTTCCGTATGGTGTCCGCAGATCCTCTAGAAATTGAATCCCAGATACACGCCGGCCATGAACGAGTTGTCCTCGTGGACGTGACTCTCGTCAAACCCGAGGTTGAATCGGGCGTCGACACCGACGCTGAGCGGGGCGGCCAACCGGTACTCGATCCCGGCCGCGAAATGAACCGCCGCCGTCTGGTAGGTCGTATCGTTGGAGGGTGGGCTGTTCACGATGAACTCCATGCCGATCGGGACGACCCACGGCCGCACGGCCCCGAGCTCGAAGCGGTACTTGGGGGCCGCGACGATCGCGATCTGACTCACCGAGACCTCGGAGGTGTTCGTTCCCCCCAGCAGCGCGCTCGTGTTCTGGACCACCCGCTTGTGCGAGAACCGGGCGTGGTCGATCAGGACCTCGGCGAGCAGGGTATTCCCGAACCAGGGATCCTTGAGGAGTGGGAGGTCGAATCCAAAGCCCAGGCTGTAGCCGGTCTTGTCGTCGTTGCGAAGGCCCGACGCTCCATTGACATCCGTAAATACCTCGCCGCCCCGATCGCCTCCCACGAGCATCGCGACCCCGCCGCGGAAGAAGACCTGTCCCCCAAGATCGGCGTAGGCCGGTGCAGCCGCCGCCAGAACCAAAGCGCTCGCGAAAACCCTCGAATGCCAGCTTTTCATTGACCCCTCCCATCAAGAACGGCGTACACGAAAGGATCGGGCGTGGCCTGACCCCGTCGAACATGATCCGGGCGCGGTCTCCTCTGCTTGAGTGGCGGCGCCGGCCCGCTGCGTGCTCGCGGCGGCGTCGTGTCCGTTCTGGAACCCCCAAGGGTCCCATAGGCCCGAGCAGCAGCCGGGTCAAGGCGGCCCCGTTGCGGAGCGCACCGCGAGTCGAGCCCGTGCAGTCAGGGATTTCGGGGCCCTATTCCGCCCGCAGCGCTTCCATGGGGCTGATTGTCACCGAGAAAGTTGTCCGACGAACGGCGCCCGGGTGTACCACGTAAGCGCAAGGTCGGAAGCTTCCACCTCTCGTGGAATCGGCACGGGCCTGCGATCTATGCCCGCTGCCGGCGGATGTTGCGCGACGACGCGGCGGCGGAGGATGCCACGCAGGAGACTTTCCTTCGCGTGCTCCGGCATTTCGAGAAGGCGCCCGACGATCGGGAGGCGTTGACCTGGATCTGCCGCATCGCGACGAATCAATGCCTCAACGTGCTCCGCGATGCGCGCCGCCGGACGCGCGACCCTGATCCGGTCCCGGACCCAACCCATCCGGAGAATGCCCTGGCCGATCGCAATTTCGTCGCGCACGCATTGCGGCGCACTCCACGCAAGGTCTCCGTCGTGGTCTGGCTGCATCACATCGATGGGCTCGCACAGGGCGACGTAGCGGCCGTCCTCGGCATTTCCCGGCGAACGGTCGTGAATCGTCTTTCGCAGTTCGCGAAGAGCCTGCGCCGGCTCGCGGACAGGAGATAGCCATGGAACACCTCTCCACCTGGACGCTCGACGGCATGGAACTGGGAATTCTCGGCGGGGACGCTCTCGCGGCCGCCCAGGCCCACATCGCGGCTTGTCCGCGCTGCGCGCAGGACCTCGCCGAGTTGAGGAGCTCACGCGGAAAGTTCGAGACGGAGGTCTTCGCGCGAACCCTGCCCTCCCTGGAGAAGCGGTCCCGCCGCCGCTGGTACTGGATCCTCGGCGCTCCCGCGCTGGCTGCCGCCGCGGCGACCGCAGTGGTGCTCGTCCCGCGCGTCACGGATGAGGGCGGTCCGGATGTGATCGCAAAAGGCGGTCCCGTCTGCGAAGTGTTCGCCCGCCGCCAGGATCGCGTCTTCGCGGTACAGGACGGCGCTGCGCTCGCGCCGGGGGACGAGATCCGCTTCGTCGTGCAGCCGGCGGGATACCAACACGTGATGGTCGCGTCGGTAGACGCGGCGGCCGTCGCAAGCGTGTACGCTCCTTTTGGCGCCCGTAGCAGCCTGCGGCTAGCCTCCGCCACCGACCGTGCCGCACTGCCCGGCAGCGTACGGCTGGACGCCACTCCAGGACCGGAACGGATCGACTGCCTGTTCTCGCGACGTCCCATCGACGCAATGCCGGTGCTGGCCCGCCTGCGGGAGATGGGCGCCGCCGGACCGGCAGCGCTTCGGGCCGGGCCGGTCGTCACCATTCCCTCCGTGGTCGTTTTGTCGGCACTGCTGGAGAAGGTGGTACCGTGAACTGGATGCATCGCTGCCGGGTGAACCACCTCGCTCTGATGGTCGCGCTGGTCTGCGCACAGGGGGTCGGGGCGGCCACGCACCGATACGCCGTCATGGTCGGCCACGACCGGGGCGCCGACGGCCAACCTGTCCTGCAATTCGCGCAGGACGACGCCGAGAAGCTGGCTCGCGTGCTGACGGAGCTCGGTGGCGTGGCGGCAAACGACCTCTGGCTGTTGCGCGGAGTGGGTGTAAACAGTGTGCGCGTTGCGCTCGCATCCGTTACCGATCGTGTCCGCGGGGTGCACGCCGCGGACGGCGCCCGGGCCGTGGTCGTGTTCTATTTCTCCGGGCATTCGGACGGGGAGTCGCTGGAACTGGGCGCCGAGCGGCTGACGTTCACGGATCTGCGCGCCATGGTTCGGAACACGGCGGCCGACGTCCGCGTCATCGTACTCGACAGCTGTCGGTCGGGCGCGCTCCTGGCCCTGAAAGGAGGCCAGCCGGCTCCCGCCTTCCAGATCCGGCTCACCGACGAGATCAATTCCAGCGGCGAGGCCTTGATCAGCTCCAGCGCCGCAGACGAGATCGCGCTCGAGTCGCGGGAGATCCGGGGGTCGTTCTTCACCCATCATTTCGTCTCCGGGTTGCGCGGCGCCGCCGATTCGTCCGGCGACGGACTGGTGACGCTCGCCGAGGCGTACGATTACGCGTTCGCGCATACCCTGCGGGCGACGGCGGCTACAACCGTCGGCCCACAGCATCCGACGTATACTTACCGCCTTTCCGGACAGGGCGATCTGGTCATGACCGACCTGACCTCGCGCAGCGCGAGCCTGACCCTGCCGGGTGGCCTCGATCGCGCGCTGGTCGTCGATCGCAAGTCGGCCCGGGTGCTGGCGGAGACCGGGCCGGGAGGCGCGCACGAGCTTGCCCTGCCCGCGGGCGAGTATCTGGTTCGCGCAGCCTTGGGGAAGGTCGATCTCGCCGCCACCGTCACGTTGCAGAAAGGCGAACGGCGGACCCTCGCTTCTGCAGAGCTGACCCCTGGCACCGTCGAGGTGGAGAACAAGAGCTGGTCGATCGCGTTTGGAGTCTCCCGGGGCGTAGCCGCGGAAGCGCTGGTCCAACCGACCCTCCGGATTTCGCGCGAAGTCGGTTCCTGGGGATACGCGGCGCAAATCGGTAGCGCTGAGGGCCTCGATTTTCGCGAAAGCTCGATGCTCGTCTCGGTGACGCGCGATCTCGCACGCATCGACCATGGCGCGCTGACGGCGGGCGCCGGGTTGGCGGCCGGAGCGGGGGCCATTCTGCAGGCACGCCGCTACGAACCGACCGCGTGGTCGCCGGCGGCATCGGCCGGAGTGCAAGCGTCGTTCGGCGTGCGGCTCGTGCACCGTACTTCGCTCGTCGTCTGTGGCCAGTTCGCCGCGGAGGTGCTGCGGGTCGATTCGAAAACCACTGTCCGTCCGCTGCCTTCGGCATTCGTCGGTCTCTCGTACGGACGGTGACGGACCCGGCGTTGCGCAACTCGGCCCGGCGAGGGGTTGGTACGTGCAGGACCTTCCCCGGAGTGATCCCCATGCATCGCATCGCGACCGCTTCGCTCCTGCTGCTCGCCGCCTGCGCCGATGGCCTGCACGCGGACCCGACCCCGACCCCGACCCCGACCCCGCACGTGTCGAGCGGACTCAAGATCTTCCTCACCTCGCGCGAGCACGTCGCGGACTTCAAGAACGACCCGTACCTCAATGGCGACAGCGCCATTCACAAGGCTGACGACTTCTGCAACACGGACCCCAACCGCCCCGACGCGCACGTATACAAGGCGCTCCTGCTCGACGGCGTGAACCGCGATGCGAAGGCCCTGACCGACTGGGTTCTCAAGCCGAGCACGACGTACTACCGGCCGCACGACGACATCGTAATCGGCACGACGACCAGAGCGGCCATCTTCGGCGCAGCTTACGCACCGCTCACGAACGCCATCGGGATCTCGCCGGTAGATACGGGAACCGAGGTGTGGACCGGTATCGCCAACTCAGGCGACTTCACGGCGGGCGAGTGCTGCAACGGCTGGTCGGATATGACGAACTCGTGGAGCGGGCGCTGGGCCCGTCCCACCGCCACGGACGGGATCGCGTTCGGCGCCGGGGCGGTCGGCTGCGCGGTTTTCCAGTTTTGGATCTACTGCGTAGAGCAGCCCTGACGGCCGCAGCAGCGGGCCAGCGCGTGACGGGAGCTCTCGACCGTGGCCGCAGGCGGTCGTTACCGGCCACCCTCCCCCGCGACGCCCGCGAGCGCCACA
>WNFT01032350.1_pt1 | contig 10114 bp, 10 predicted proteins | sample 5400191 | NCBI WGS metagenome assembly WNFT01 (sample SAMN13153359, study PRJNA577476) | soil metagenome | isolation source: 80 cm saprolite under Madrone tree | place: USA:California | collected 2016-06-14 | reverse complement strand
TTTGCCGTGCCAGCCAATGCCAGCTTGCGCTGCATGATCCCGTTCCAGCACCGGCCCGGTGTCGACGTAACATTTTTGCTGTCCACCAAAGCTGCGAAGAAACTCGTCAATCCTGTTCAGCTTTGCCCCGATTACATCATGATAATCGTCTCCCCAGGCATAGCGCGCGATCCGGCCGGTAGCAGCGGTCTCCGACCGCCGATGCGTTCGTTCTTCTTGAAAATAATTTAACGCCAGAGCAACGATCGATTGCGCATCTGGCAAAATCTTCTCCGGATCGCAACGTTTTCCCTCGCCGCGTTGCATGTAATTCATTTCGCCGTGCGCGCCGTCGCGCAGCCATTCACGAAAGTCATTTGCATGCGCCGGCACGTTGCAGGCGGCTACGCGACACGAATCAAACCCGATCTCTCTCGCAAAAGAGACAAGACGCGCCTTCAGTTCTGTTGCCGAAATCTGCATCATGACTCTCTAGCCCGGATGGGTGATTCCGGTTTGGAATTCATTCTCCTGAGTTTCGCCAGGATCGCCACGGCGACTTCTTCATCCGTGAGTACCGACGTATCGACCCGGATATCCGCGATGTTTGCGTAAAGAGGCCTTCGAGCACCAAGGATTTGCGAGAAAGCCTTTCTCGGGTGTTTCGTGTGCAGCAATGGTCTATTCCTTTTTCGGGAAGCCCGCGCAAAAAGCGTTTCCTCGTCCGCGTCGAGCCACACGATGGCACCCCGGCTTCTCAAAATCTCGACATTGTCTTTGCGCAACACGATGCCGCCACCGGTAATGATTATCGTTTGTTCTTCAGTTCGTACGCGGCGAAGCGCTTCGGTTTCCGCTTCCCGGAATTTTTTTTCACCGTGTTCGGCAAAAATCTCTGGAATCGACATCCCGAAGTTCGAAGCAACGATTTCGTCCGTATCGAGCAAATCCAACCCCGTTCGCCGGCGCAGACAGGCTCCAACGGATGACTTGCCTGCGCCCATCATCCCGATGAGCACAATCGATCGGCTCTGGCGATTCACGATCCAATATCTCATTAACACCTCGCTTCAGCCAAGTGCAGTGCGCAGTATGCAAAGAAGCCGTTTAAACGGATTTGGAGGTACCGTAGATCGCTCACCGCGCTGAAGCGCGGTGTTAATGAAACTTGCCACGCGAGTTGGCGTTTCACGGAATGGAGCCGGCAGGAGCCGAGCGATATAGACTGGAAGCCCAAAGGGGGAGTTTGCTGGCGCAAACGAATCAAACGCCCTACAATTTGCCCATGCCTGAATCGAAGCCTTTGGTTGCCATCATCATGGGCAGCAAATCAGATTGGGAAACGATGCGGCACGCCGTGGAAACGCTAGATGAGCTCGGTGTGGCGAATGAAGCGCGCGTTCTATCTGCGCATCGCACTCCCGACGCGACTACGGAGTTCGCGCGAACAGCAGCTGATCGTGGCGTACGGGTGATTATCGCTGGCGCGGGTGGCGCGGCGCATTTGGCTGGAGTGATTGCTGCACATACATGGCTGCCTGTGCTCGGTGTTCCGATTCAATCGAAGCTCCAGGGGCTCGATTCCCTTTTGTCGACTGCTCAAATGCCGGGGGGCATTCCCGTCGGCACTTTAGCGATCGGGGAGGCGGGGGCGAAAAACGCCGCGCTTCTCGCGGCTGCGATTCTCGCCACATCCGATAAGACGATTCGTCATCAACTGGAGGCCTTTCGTAAGAAACAGTCGGAAGCTGTACTGGCCGCGAAATTGCCAAGGTGAAAACAGTGATTTCAACCGACCGCGCTGCGGCGGTTGAACTGCTGCGCAAAGGTGAGACTGTCGGACTGCCCACGGAAACGGTTTACGGACTCGCTGCTGACGCGCTGAACCCGATTGCAGTCGCGAAAATCTTTGAGGCGAAGGAACGACCGCGGTTCGATCCGCTAATTGTGCATTTGCCCGACGAAGAATGGCTGGAACGCGTAGCAAAGATCGACACTCGTTCCCACGCGCCGATCAATAAGTTGGTCACGCGATTCTGGCCAGGACCGCTCACACTAGTTTTAGATCGGCGATCGATTGTTCCGGAAATTGTAACCGCGGGGCTCGACACCGTTGCCGTGCGAATGAGTTCGCATCCGGTTTTTGCCGAAATCATCTCCGAACTTGGAAAACCAATTGCTGCGCCTAGCGCGAACCGATTCGGCCGCATCAGTCCTACGACTCCACAACACGTGCTCGCTGAACTCAATGGACGAATCGAGTTAATCATTGACGCGGGGCGAACCCAACATGGACTTGAGTCAACAATTGTTCGTGTGCGCGGAAACAGCATCCAGATCTTGCGGCGTGGGCCGATTACCGCAGAGCAGTTATCGGAATTTGCAAAGGTCAACATCGTCGCGCCGTCGACGCAGAAAATTTCGGCCCCGGGACAATTGCCATCGCATTATGCGCCCAAAACACCATTGGACTTGATCGAGGACGCGAAATCATTTTTACCGAAAAACGAACAACGCGTTGGTTTGCTGGCGTGGCATCCAAGGAAGGGCGATCTCCAGATCGCCCAGCGGCGGACTGGAGACCGCCACTCCTTGCAATTTCTCGCAGTCCGAAATCTCAGCGAACAACAAGACCTTCGCGAAGCGGCTGCGAACCTGTTTCGATATCTGCGCGAACTCGATGCACTTGGTCTCGATCTTATCGTTGCGGAACGAGTTCCCTCTCAGGGACTCGGCGCAGCGATTCTTGATCGGCTTGAGCGTGCGTCGCACGGCTACTCTGTCGCCCCAGAGATGCCTGAGTAAATCCTTTAAACAGTGGATGCGGCTTATTTGGTTTGCTTTGGAACTCCGGGTGATACTGGCAACCGACAAAATACGGATGATCGCGCAGCTCGATCAATTCAGCGAGCGAGCCATCCGGTGATGTTCCTGAAATCACAAAGCCTTTTGCGTCCATTCGGTCGCGATACTTCATGTTGAATTCGTATCGGTGCCGGTGCCGCTCCGTTACCTCGGTGTCACCGTAGATTTTTTCAGCGAGCGTGCCTTGGACAACCTTGGTTGGCCATGTGCCCAGTCGCATGCTTGCCCCTTTGTTACGGACGCCACGCTGCTCCTCCAGCAGGGAGATTACCGGCTCTGGAGTTTTCTTGTCGAACTCAGTGCTGTTAGCGTCTTTGATTCCACAGACGTTCCTCGCAAATTCAATCGTCGCCACCTGCATGCCAAGACACAGACCGAGGAACGGAATCTTATGCTCCCGCGCGAAACGTGCTGCGTTGAGTTTTCCCTCAACACCGCGAGCGCCAAATCCGCCAGGAATCAGGACGCTGCCAATATCTTTCAACTGCGAGTCCACGCCGTGCTCCAGCGATTCGGCATCAATCAGTTTAAGATCGATTCCGCAGTCCTCGCTCGCGGCGGCGTGCGTGAGTGATTCATAAATGCTCTTGTAGGCGTCGCGGACTTCCATGTATTTGCCAACTACAGCGATCTTGATGCGGCGCTTTGGATTTACAACGCGTTCGACAAATTTCCGCCAGTCTGCCAGATCGGGGGCAGGCGTTTGCAGATGCAAAAGATCGCACACCAATTGGTCGAGTCCCTCAGCATGCAGTGTTAACGGCACTTCATAAATCGTGTGCTCGACATCGCGCTCCTCGATCACGGCTTTTTCAGAAACGCTGCAGAACATCGACAGTTTCCGACGCACATCCCGATCCAGCGGTTTTTCGCTACGGCAAATCAACACCTGCGGCTGCAAACCGATCTCGCGGAGCTTCGCCACGCTTTGCTGCGTTGGCTTTGTTTTTAATTCGTGCGCCGCCTTGATGTATGGAACAAGCGTCACGTGCATGTTCAGCACGTTTTCCGGGCCGACCTCTAGAATAAATTGTCGAATCGCTTCCAGAAATGGCAGACCTTCGATGTCACCGGTCGTTCCGCCGATCTCAGTAATAACGACGTCGTATTTGCTTTCGTCGGAAAGCTCACGAATGCGATTTTTGATCACGTCCGTGACATGCGGAATGACCTGAACAGTATTGCCGAGATAATCGCCGCGCCGCTCCCTTAAAATGACGGTCTCGTAAACCTGGCCGCTGGTCAGGTTGTTGTGCCGTGTGAGGACGCAGTTGGTGAAGCGCTCGTAATGTCCAAGATCGAGATCGGTTTCAGCGCCATCATTGAGCACATAAACTTCTCCGTGCTGGAACGGGTTCATCGTGCCGGGATCGACATTGAGGTAAGGATCGAACTTTTGGAGGACAACGCGCAGCTTGCGCGCTTCAAGTAGCGTCCCGAGTGAGGCTGCGGTTAAGCCTTTACCCAGCGAACTGACGACGCCCCCGGTGACAAAAATGTATTTCATCCGGAGCGAGCACTCTGTTGGGCGCGAACGAGTTTTTGCTCCAGCGATTTTGCGTCGGCGGGCGTGTCCACGCCGGGCGAACCATGTTTGGTGACGAGCACATGAACTTTTACACCATTTTCCAACGCGCGCAATTGCTCCAGCGACTCAGCGCGCTCAAGTGGACTCGGTTTCCACTTCACAAACTGGAGCAGCGCGTCGCGACGGAAACCATAAATACCCTGATGCCGCAGATAACGAACACGGGAAGGTTTGGCAGAGTAGGGGATAACGCTTCGCGAGAAGTAGAGAGCGCAATTGTGCCGATCTATGACGACTTTGTTTTGATGCGGTGATTCTGCTTCGGAAGGATTTTGGAACGGAAACGATGTCGATCTTCACGTCCGAGCGGAGTTTTTCAACGACTGCATCAATCAAACGGGGATCGAGCAACGGTTCATCCCCTTGGATATTGAGCACGAACGCAAAAGCTTTCGCGCGGCGTGCGACTTCCGCCACCCGATCAGTCCCGCTACGATGTCTCGGGGAGGTCAAAGCGACTTCGGCGCCCCAATCGAAAGCGGCCTCGGCAATGCGCATATCGTCGGTGGCAACGATTAGCCGGTCTAGATTTTTGGCTGTTCGACACCGCTGCCAGACGTGTTGTAGAAGTGGTTTATCTGCAATAAGATACAATGGTTTTCCCGTAAAACGTGTAGACGACCAACGCGCTGGAATGACGCCCAAGGCTTTATTCATTGCCTGTCATCCTGAGCGAAGCGAAGGATCTCACGATTGCCGAAGCGTTACGCAAGTGGACGTCTCCGTGCAACGAACCAAACGGCGGGGTTTCTCGCCTGGTTCGGAATGACGGCGCAATCATGACGTTATGTTCAAGATGATCTCCGCCGCTGCGGGGAAGTCCTCCGCAATCCAATCAGCCTTGCTGCTAGTAATGTCGCGTTGAAAACCGGTTTGAACGCGGATCGTGCGCACGCCAGCGTTGCGACCGCATTCGACATCGACTTCCTTGTCGCCAATGAAAAATGAGCGTGAAAGGTCAATCCCGTGTTCTTGCTTGGCCTGCAAGATCATCCCGGGGGCTGGTTTGCGAGAGCTGGAATCTTGCCCGGGAAGATCGGGGGAAAAATAGGTCGCCCCGATCAAATCATCCAACTGTCGCAGGACCTCCGCGTCAACGGCACGATATTGCTCGACTGTCATCAGACCGCGACCGATCCCGCTCTGATTTGTAATGACAATCAGTTTGAAACCACGCGCTTTCAAACGCCGCAATGCTTCCGGAACGCCTGGAAAAATCCTGACGTCTTTCGGGTCGGAACAATAATCACAATCCTTCATGATGGTGCCGTCGCGATCGACAAAGACGGCAGGAGACAGCTCATCAGTCATGGTCGCTGTCCTCTCGGAAGCTGGCGATAAGTTCATTTCGCGTCACGGTTGCAGTTCCAAGTTTGCTAACCACAATTGCGCTTCCGTGGTTGGCGATTTCTGCCGCTTCAATTGGAGTTGCTCCGCAGACAAGCCCGAGGGTAAAGAGCGCAACGGCAGTATCGCCCGCGCCGGAGACATCAAAAACCTGTCGTGCCTTTGTTGGAATATAATGTGGCTCTTCTATCTGTTGAAAAAGCATCATGCCGTGCTCGCCCAGCGTGATGAGAAGATATTTTGTGTTCCATTTCTTAAGAAGCGCTTCGCCGACGCGCCGGAGATCGACATCGTGCGGCGGGACCGCATCCGGATCGCGCCCGGGAATGCCAGCTGCGAGAAAAGCTTCTGCGCGGTTCGGGGTAACCACCGTGGCGCCATGCCAATCCATTAGATGCTCGGGATTGGGATCGGCCGCCACGATCTTGCCGGCCGAGCGCGCAACATCTGTAATCTCCGAAACCATGTCAGCCGACAAAAACCCTTTGCCGTAGTCTTCAAAGATAATCGCGTCTGTCTGCGCAATGGTGTTTCGGACCGCCGCGAGCACATGCTGGACTTGGTGTGCCGATGGCCCGGTAAACTGTTCACGATCGACGCGAACAACCTGTTGATGACGCGCAATGATGCGCGTTTTCACAATCGTGCGGAACGACTCGTCTTTAACCGCGTTGGAGAAATCGATTTTTTGTTCTGTCAACAGTTCCTGAAGTTGCTGGCCACTGCGATCGTTTCCCAGCAAGCCGATGATCGCGACGTAATCTACGAATTCGCGCAGATTGCGTGCGACGTTGGCAGCGCCTCCGGGGTAGAACGACTCTCTGGTGACCTCCACAACAGGAACCGGCGCCTCGGGGGAAATGCGGCCGACTTTTCCCCACACGAATTCATCGAGCATCAAATCGCCGATGACCAGTATTCGCTTTGTTGGCGAACGATCCAGAACCGCCTTGAGTCTGTTAGGGTTCATATCGAAAGTGCCAATGATTCCGTTAACCAGATATTTGAAATTAGGCGTGGGTGTCCTCTGTGGGCTTGCATTGTGTGCAGGTGCCGCCCAAGCGCCACAACACATCAATATTAAACAATTATCAACCAGGGTGGAAGACGTTGTCGTGCCGTTGCCGAACGAAATTTTCGGCGCCCTGAACAAACTGGGCACGGTGAACTGGAAGCAGCACGTGCGCAGCGACAAAGGACCGAACTTTACCGAGAGGCCGCGTATCGCTCTTTTACTTGGGACGGTGATCGCCGATGGTTTTATCGCAGTGCAGGCGGAAGACGCCGACACCGTAAAAGATATTGGCCAGCGCGTCCTGGCCCTGGCGAAGGGTATCGGCGTGGGAAATTCAATTACTCCACATGCCAAGGCGATCGTCGAGGCAGCCGACAAGCGTAATTGGGAAAACGTCCGCAGAGAACTGGATCGCACCCAAAACAGCGTGCAACAGGCGATGAACGAGGTGCACGATGAAAAATTATCACAGCTTGTAAGCCTGGGCGGATGGCTTCGTGGTACAGAGGTGTTGACCTCGGTTGTAAAGGAACATTTTTCCAGCGATGGCGCCGAGCTGCTGCACCAGCCCGATCTGCTTTCCTATTTTCAAACAAGGCTCCAGGCTATGCCCGAGTTTAACCTGCCCATCATCCGCCAAATTCAAGACGCACTGGTCGAGGTGAAACCTTTGATTGATGTCGGCGATCGGCGCATTCCGCCCGAATCAGTGAAGAAGGTCAATGAAATCACAACCCGGCTTGGCCATGGCATCGTCACAAGAGACTAGCACTTCGATGAAAAGCTGCGCGAAACTCGTGTTCCAGACGAGCGCTCTGCTGCTCGTTTTAGTAGCCCTTCAACCTGTGATTTTCGCATCGGTGGACGATGCGCAGTCCTTTGCTCTTCAAGCCGCTGAACCATACGTAAAACAAGGATTCCAGGTGCGTGAGGATTACTGGGGAGGCGACCTCGGTTCCGGAGAAAAAAAGGCAGTCCGACAGCAATTGTTCAAAGGGAACGAATACTGGTTTTGGCTCGGAACGGAAGTCGACAAGGCGAAGGTTTCCGTTCACGTTTATGACTCAGATGGCAAACTTGCAGAAGAGCCGGACGGATGGGAGAAAGGCCACTTTGCAGGTGCACACGTCATTCCAAAAGCGACCGGCAGCTACTTCATCATAGTCAGTGTTGAGGAATCGCCAGAGGATCGGACTCATTGGGCATTGGTGTATGGTTTTCGGTAGAACTGAGTGGCTTCGAATCGTGCAGATGCCGATGCTACTTGGAAAATGACTGAAACGCGAACTTTGCAGTTTGAAAGCCCACGCGTTCTGCAGTCCCTTTACGCCAACGATCTTAAGCTCTTGAAGAATCTCGAGGACTCTCTGGGCGTGAAGGTGACCACGCGTGAAGGTTGGGTGAAGCTCGAAGGCGACCCGGGCCCTCTAGACAAAGCGCAGCAAGTATTCGAACAGCTTGATAAAGCGCGTCAGCAAGGTGTCGATATTCAACGGCACGAATTCAATTATGCCCTTAACTCCGTGACCGGACAAAAGGATGAGAATCTGAGCGACATTGTATCGACGAAAATCACAACCTCGTCACGCAAGCCGCCGATCGTGGCACGAAGCGCAAACCAGCGCGCGTACGTCGAGGCAATTCAAAAGCACGACGTGGTTTTTGGAATTGGACCGGCCGGCACGGGCAAAACTTACCTTGCTGTGGCGATGGCCGTCGCGGCGCTCAAGAAAGAGCAAGTGGCGCGCATTATATTAGCGCGACCCGCGGTGGAAGCTGGTGAAGCGCTGGGATTTCTTCCCGGCGATCTGGAACAAAAAATTACGCCGTATCTCCGGCCGCTTTATGATGCGTTGCATGAAATGTTGGAGTCGGAGGAAATGGAGCGGGCGATTGCGCGGCAAACCATTGAAGTGGCTCCGCTGGCGTATATGCGTGGACGCACCTTGAATAACGCCTTTGTCATTCTCGATGAGGCCCAGAACACCACAACCGAGCAAATGTTCATGTTACTTACACGAATCGGTTTGAATTCCAAATGCGTGGTTACCGGTGATGTCACACAAATTGATTTGCCCGCGAACAAACGCTCCGGTGTGGTCGAAGCGTTACAGGCATTGAAAACCGTGCCGGGAATTGCGACCGTATATTTCACCGAGCGCGACGTTGTTCGCCATGAGCTCGTGCGCGCCATCATTGGCGCTTACCGACAGCACCGCTCGCCCGCGCCACCATCGCGCAAATAGAAAACAATATGTTCGATTTCCTCAGACGCGGGCGACTCATCAAACGCGGACTCGCCTCACGCAAGACGCGGCGCCGACGACGGGCACGCAGCGAGCTGATGCGCAACTTGGAAAACGCGACCTACGTAAGGGTATTCCTCTTTGCAATGTTTGCCGGCGGCCTGGCATTTCTCGTCTTTAGCGGTCAACAGCCCGAACCGACAAAAAACTACGTGATTGCGCTACTGGTTTTGGCCACGGCCATAACGCAGCTTTGGATCAACCAGCCCAAGAGCTTTTACCAAAACTCACGACTTCTTCTTGTCTTTGGCGTTATCCTTGCCCAACTAGCCGTCACAAAACTGTTGCTGGTCATTTGTAACAGCGGCAATTACCGATTCTTAAAGCCGGAGATGGCCGGCTTGATCACGCCCTATGCGTTTGCGCCGCTCGCGCTGAGCGTGCTGCTGGGTCGGCAACACGGCCTTTATGCTGCCTTCTTCGTCAGCTTATGGAGCAGCATGTTGTTTGGTCCGATTGATGCCCCGCTTTTGATAACCAGTCTGATCAGCGGATTTACTGCTGTCTCTCTAACGTTGCAGGTCCGACGGCGCAGCAAATTGATCCGTGCTGGTTTGTATGTCGGGCTCGCGATCTGGCTGTTGTCGCTGACATTTGGTTCGATCGGACCGATCAATTGGTTTTATCCGACGGCAAACGACTGGGGCATGATCGGATGGCAAAGTGCGCTCGCTATCGGAAATGGAGTTTTGACCGCCACACTGGTTGGCGGCGCGCTCCCGATGCTCGAGAACCTGTTTGGAATTACGACCGATATTTCTTGGCTGGAGGCTTCCGATCTCAATCACCCTTTGCTGCGCCGGATGACCATCGAAGCGCCGGGCACTTATCATCACAGCCTCGTCGTGGCCAACCTCGCCGAAGCCGCAGCGGAAGCGGTCGATGCAAACGCGACGCTTTGCCGCGTCTGCTCGTACTTCCATGACGTTGGCAAACTGGTGAAGCCGGAATACTTCACCGAAAACATGAGCTTTGAACGCAATCCACACGATGACCTTGCGCCTTCAATGAGCG
>WNFT01007462.1_pt1 | contig 10115 bp, 9 predicted proteins | sample 5400191 | NCBI WGS metagenome assembly WNFT01 (sample SAMN13153359, study PRJNA577476) | soil metagenome | isolation source: 80 cm saprolite under Madrone tree | place: USA:California | collected 2016-06-14 | reverse complement strand
TACGCGCGCTTCGAAAATATAGTGCGGCATGCCTGGGCCCGCTCTCTCGCGCACCAGTCATAGCGCCATGGCGAGGGGCAAAGACAAGAGCTGTTGCGATCAATTCACAGGAGTCGCGCTTTCTGAATTAGAGCGATAGTGCAAGCTGATCGCCGGCGCGCGGCGGAAGGCGGAATTTTCCGGTATCGAGCGGCACGCGGTTCTGATTGAGACCGAGGCGGCGCGTCGCGATCGCAAAGCGCTGCGCGATCATTCTGGCGTAAGGGCCGGTGCCGCTCATGCGCTTTCCCCACGTTGCGTCGTAATCCTTGCCGCCGCGCATCGAGCGAATGAGCGACATCACGTGCTTTGCCCGATCGGGGGCATGCGCCTCGAGCCACTCGCGGAACAGGTCCTTGATCTCCAGCGGCAGGCGCAACAGCGTGTAGCCCGCTTGCCCGCGCGCGGTTCCATGCTTCGCGCCAACTTCTTGTCGAGCGTGGTCACGGAGAGCGCCACTTTGGCGAGGCCTTCGGCGGCCATTGGACCGAGAATATCGATGTCGCGCACAATTGCCGCCGATTTGGTAACGATGCCGACCGGATGCTTGAAATCGGACAGCACCTGCAGAACCGAGCGGGTGATCCGCCAATCACGCTCGCTCGGCTGATAGGGATCCGTATTGGTTCCCATCGCGATCACTTGCGGCCGGTAGGAAGGCCTCCTCAATTCGGCTTCCAACAGCTTCGCGGCGTCCGGCTTGACCAGCAGCTTACTTTCGAAATCCAGCCCGGGCGAAAGGCCAAGATAGGCGTGGGTGGGGCGCGCAAAGCAATAAATGCAACCGTGCTCACAGCCACGATAAGGATTGATCGAGCGATCGAAGGAAATGTCGGGCGAGTCGTTCCGCGCGATGATAGTCCGCGTGGAATCGCGGATAATCTCGGTTTTCAGCGGCGGCAGGGTCTCGTCTTCGCAGGTCCAACCATCGTCGAAGCGCACGCGCTTTTCGGTGTCATAACGGCTCGAGGCATTCGACCGTGCGCCTCGTCCCTTAAGCAGCCTTGGATCGGCTGCGGCGTTCAAAATCCGGCTCATGGCGGGACTGTACCGCAAGCGTGGAACAAATCAAGAACATAGATTTAGCCGATCACGCCCTGTTCACTCCCGGTTCATCTCAAAAGAGCGAAAATAAACCCCGGAATTGAACGGGCTTGCGCCCGCTTTGGCGCTATAGTCAGAGCCTTCGGAATCGGAAGTTCCCTTTGGAGAAAAACATGTCTGCCATAAAAAGTGCGCTCATCGCTGCCGCGATCCTGGTGCCGCTCTCATACACAGTGGCAGACGCGCAAGGGATGCGTGGGTTCGCGCGACAGGGCATGACGGCCGGCAGGTCCGCGGGTGGCGGAGGCAGCGGAACGGTTGGTGGCGGCGGCTATGTCGGCCGTGGCGGCGGTTCCGGAGGCTTCGTCGGAGGCGGCGCGGGCACTTATCGCGGTGCCTATCGCGGAGGCTACCGCGGTTACCGCGGTGGCTATCGCAGCAATGTCTTCATCGGTTTTGGCGGCTTCTACGATCCGTTTTTCGATCCGTTCTTGCCATATCCCTATTATTACCCCTATGGCTACGGCTTCGGTTACAGCTACGGCTACTCCCGGCCGCCTGTGGCCTACGCGGCTCCGCCACCGGATTATCTGATTCCGCCCGACGCCCCGCCGCCGGAGCAGATTTGGTATTACTGCGAAGATCCGAGCGGCTATTACCCGTATGTCCGATCGTGCAATCGCGAATGGCAAGCCGTGCCGTCGCAGCCTGAGGGGGCGCCTCCTGCGAATTTGTCGCGCAACGAACCGAACGGGCAGGGCGAAGGTGTACGGAACTAGCTCTTTCCTCGTTCGTGTTCTTGCAGCCTCGGCATGATTTCGACGAAGTTGCACGGGCGGTGCCGGTGATCGAGCTGGAATTTCAGGATTCCATCCCAACCGTCCTTGACCGCGCCCGGCGAGCCCGGCAGGGCGAAGAGGTATGTCCCTTTGGCGACTCCGGCGCAGGCGCGCGACTGGATCGTTGACGTCCCGACCTTCTCGTAGGAAATCCGATGGAAAAGGGCGGAGAAGCCGTCTATTTCCTTTTCGAACACGCTGCGAAATGCTTCGGGCGTGATGTCCCGCCCGGTCAGGCCCGTGCCTCCCGTCGAGATTACGGCATCAATCTCTGGATCGGCGATCCACTGCAAAAGCTTGGCGACGATTTTGTCTTTTTCATCGGGCAAGATCACGCGGTCGGCGATGATATGACCCGCCTCGGTTACACGGCCTTGCAGCGTGTCGCCCGAAGTGTCATTCGCGCGCGTGCGGGTATCGGAAACCGTCATCAGCGCGATGCGGACGGGAATGAACTCGCGCGGCGGTTTCTCTGCCATTGCGGCGACCTACCTCAATGCGCGGCGGAGTCCGCGCCCGATTGAGTATAGACCGGCCAGGCGCCCGACGCCGCATCGTCAAGCCCATCCGCGGGCTGGCCGAGGCGCTTGCGGTACATCCACATATTCATCATCACCCGCTTGATATAGTCGCGTGTTTCCGCGGGCGGCAGGCTCTCGATGAAGAGCAGCGGGTCGTTCATGCCTTCGTGCAGCGACATCCATTTCGAGAGATTTCCTGCGCCGGCATTGTAGGCAGCGGCAAGCCCGAAAAGGTTGCCGTTCTGACGGTCCAACAAATCACGCAGATAATCCTGTCCCAACGTCATGCTGTAGACGGGATCGTCGAGCCGTACCTTGTTGCGCTTGGCGAGCGACGAATCATGGGTGATGTCCGCGGCCGTCGTCGGCATGATCTGCATCACGCCCCGGGCGCCAACGCGTGAAAGCGCCGAAGGCTGAAACCGGCTCTCCTGGCGCGCGAATGCGAGCACCACGGCTCGATCGATGGCGTAGCCGCCTTTCGGCTGATAGGGCGGTATCGGATAAAGGCTGGTCAGTTGGACATCGCGTTCGGACAGAAGTTCGGCCGCGCGCAATTCTAAAGCCGGCGCGCCGAGGTGACGGGCAAGCGCAGCGAACGCGGCATCGAGACCGGGATCGATCTCGCCGAAAGCGTGCGCCAGTTCTGCTTCCACCATATCGGTGTGGCCGATCTGCCAGAGAGCGACGGCGCGATGGGCCGCGCCGTTGCGCATCAGAGCGGCAAAGGAAACCGTGTCCAGCGCGGGCTCCGCGAAGTCGGCCCCGATGTCGCGCCCCAGAAGCCGGGCGGCCAACAGCCCATAGAAGGTTTGCGGCTCGGCGGCGGCATGCTGATAGAGCGTCACCACGCGCTCAGGTGCGCCTGCGCGCATCCAGCTTCGCGCCGCCCAGAACGACGCCGCGGAAAACGTCCGCGCCGCGCTTTGCCCCGCTTGTGTAAGGGCCTCGAAGTGATGTGCGGCGCGCTCAAACTGGCCCAGCCGATAAGCCGCGAGGCCGGCGGTCCAGCACAGTTGCGCAACGGCGGCTCCGCCATGCTGGAGTGCGCCCTCCGAAAGGGTGAGCGCCGGTTGGTCGTCGGCATCGAAAAAATATGCCGAAGCCACATAGGCCGTCAGGCGATCGATATCGGCTTGCGGTAGAGAAGGGCGAGCAGAAAGGGTTTTCAGGACCGTGTGAGCGGCTTCCGGTCTGCCTTTGTGCACGAACATCTTCATTCGCTGCGCCGTGCGGCGGGCGAGAGCCGATTCCACGTCGACGTCGTCAAAGGCGTCGCCGTCGCCTATAGCGCCGCGCCAGTGCGGCGGACGGGGTGGCTGCACAAACGTCTTTTTGGGCGCGCGCTTTCTGGCGAGCGAGTAAATGCGGTCCGCGCCGGCGAGATCGTCATACTTGGCAAGCCAGGCTTTCAGCTCGTCGAATTGCGAGTGATGGTGGGACCCAAGATAGCGTTCGGCGAGCACGTACCCGACCAGCGACTTGTCCTCGAGCTTTTCCGCTAGGGAGTCGGATTTGGCGAGTTGGCCCGCCTTTTCGGCCGCAAAAATATTTCGATAGGCGCGCACATCTTCCGGCGAAAGCACGGTAGATCCGACGCCGTCATCGGCTCGCGCGTTGGAGAATGGCGTTGCGAGTAGGAAAACGGCGAACGCAAGGCCGACAATTTTGTTCAAACGCGCCCCTCTCGAATTCCATCCGTATGGTGACGATGTCGACTCAATCAGGCAAGCCCGAGCTCTGTAATTTTTTCGGCAACGGCAACGAGGTCCCGCCAAGCGAGGCGTTTGGCTCCCGGCTGGCGCAGCAAGTACGCAGGATGCAACGTCGGCATTACCGGAATTGCCCGATTGAGCGTCGCACTTTGATATAAATCCCACCTACCGCGCACGCGCAGGATTCCCTCGTTGATCCCAAGGACATGGCGGACTGAGACGGCGCCCAAAAGAATCAGCAGCTGAGGATCGGCAAGCTCGATATGGCGATGAAGGAAAGGCAGACAGGTCGCCGCCTCTTCCGGCGTCGGTTCGCGGTTTTGCGGCGGCCGCCAATTGAGCACATTGGTGATGTAGACCTTTGTTCTATCAAGACCGATTGTGCCGAGCATGCGGTCGAGCAGCTTGCCGGCACGGCCGACGAAGGGGAGCCCTTGCAAATCCTCGTCGCGGCCGGGTGCTTCGCCAATCAGCATGATGCGGCCTAGCGGAGTACCGTCGGCGAACACCGTGTTGGTGGCATGGCGCTTCAGCTCGCAGCCGTCGAAATTGGCGAGCGCGGTCTTGAGCTCGCTCAGCGTCGTGCAGGATTGAGCCAGGGCCCGCGCGGCCCCCGGCGCGGTCGAAAGCGAGACGGCCTGGGCGGTCAGTTTTTTCGCGGGTGGGGCTTCAGCCCTCACCCCGCGCGCGGGCGCCCTGACGCGCTCCGGGTTGAGGCTCTCCCGCGCGGGTGGAGAGGGAGTGCGGAAGCGGTTGACCGGTTCCTCGACGATGGCTTCGTCGCCACCTGCTTCGATTAACCAGCGAAGGATGGACAGCGACGGTTCGCGGTTCGGCTCAGCCATGTTTCGATGTTACGCGAACGTTGATGCCCGTCAAAATGCTTATCTGCCTATCAGCCATTGACCGGCGAAATCGGCGCGCCGCATAAGAACCGGCATGAGCGACGCGCGCGAAAGCATGGAATTCGACGTCGTGATCGTCGGCGCGGGGCCGGCCGGGCTCTCCGCGGCCATCCGCTTGAAGCAGCTCGCGCAAAGTACGGGTCGCGAGACCAGCGTCTGCGTCATCGAAAAAGGCGCGGAGGTGGGCGCGCATATTCTATCGGGCGCGGTGATCGATCCCATCGCGCTGAACGAGCTTATTCCCGATTGGAAAGCCCGCGGCGCGCCGCTTACCACCGAAGTCCGCGAGGACCGTTTTTACTATCTCACTCGCAACTCTCGCATCCGCGTGCCGCATTTCATCATGCCGCCGCTGATGAGCAATCGCGGCAATTTCATCATCAGCCTCGGGCAATTGTGCCGCTGGCTTGCGAAGCAAGCAGAAAGCCTCGGCGTCGAAATTTTTCCAGGTTTTGCCGCCGTCGATGTCGAGCTAAGCGCCAATGAAGAGGTCTCTGGAATCATTACCGGCGACATGGGAGTGGCGCGCGACGGCCATCATAAGCCGAACTACACGCCCGGCATCGTGCTGCGCTCCAAATATGCGCTGATTGCCGAAGGCGCCCGCGGTTCGTTGGCCAAGACTCTGATCGGGCGATTCGGCTTGACCGAGGGCCGCGCGCCGCAAAACTTCGGACTGGGCTTGAAGGAATTATGGGAGGTGCCGAAGGAAAAACATCGACCCGGACTTGTCATGCACACGATGGGCTGGCCCCTGGACGATCGCACGGGTGGCGGTTCGTTCATCTATCATTACGGGGAAAATCTCGCGGCCGTAGGATTTGTTGTTCACCTCGATTACGAAAATCCGTTTCTATCTCCGTTCCAGGAATTTCAGTGCTTCAAGACGCACAAGACGATCAGACCGATTCTGGAAGGCGGCCGCCGCATCGCGTATGGCGCACGCGCGATCACCGAAGGTGGGCTTCAAGCGGTGCCGAAGCTCGCCTTTCCGGGGGGCGCGCTCATTGGCTGCGCCGCGGGCTTCGTTAATTTGCCGCGCATCAAGGGCAGCCATAATGCGATGAAGACCGGCATGCTCGCTGCGGAAGCAGCCTTCGAGGCGCTCGCCTCGGGGCGCGCGCACGACGTGCTGGACGATTACGAACCCGCATTTGAATCATCGCACGTCTACCGTGATCTTAAACTTGTACGAAACGTAAAGCCGTTATGGTCCCGCTACGGCACGAGTTTGGGCGTGACGCTTGGCGGCATCGACATGTGGGCAAACCAAATACTGGGCTTCAGTCCGTTCGGCACGATGCTGACCAAAGGACCCGACTTCGCTCAGCTTCTGCCGGCGGCCAAGGCCAAGCCAATTTCCTATGAAAAGCCTGACGGGGTGATCACCTTCGACATTTTGTCGTCGGTCTTTCTCTCAGGCACGGGCCATGACGAAGACGAACCCGTTCACCTGAAGTTGAAGGAACCCGCTCTACCTATTCGCGAGAATTTGCCTGTTTATGCGGAGCCGGCGCAGCGATATTGCCCGGCGGGCGTGTTCGAGGTCGTGGCAAGCGGTGAAAATGAGCCGCAATTTGTAATAAACGCGGCGAACTGCGTGCATTGCAAAACCTGCGACATCAAGGACCCGGCGCAAAACATCACATGGGTGCCTCCCGAAGGGGGCGACGGCCCGGCATACGGGGCCATGTGACGGCCCAACGAATTAGGGCTATGATTCTAACAGTCGAGAGGAAGGCAACAATCGTGAAGCGCAAGAACGCATTGGTTTTGGCGTCGAGTTTGGCCGCGCTATCGCTGGCCGCATGCGGCACACCCAAGATGATGGCGGCCATGGACGCAGCCCCCGGAAGCACGGTGGCGGGCAGATATCTCGCGGCGAATTTCGCTGCTGCCGCAGGCGACGTGAAGGGTGCTGCCGGCTTCTACGCCGACACGCTCAAAGACGATCCGGCAAACGCCGATCTCTTGTCGCGCGCTTTCATGTACGCCGCGGAATCGGGCGATATCGAGCACGCACTCGCTCTTTCCGATCGGGTGATCGCGCAAGATCCGCAAAACCGTCCGGCGCATCTGGTGCGCCAGGCCGGCGCCTTGGTGAAGAAAGATTACGCCGCGGCCGTCAAGGACTTTGACGATTCGATGCCGGGCACGTTCACCGTGCTCACCAACAACGTCGTCAATGCCTGGGCGCTCGCCGGAACGCATGACGTCGATGGCGCGCTCAAGTCGCTCGAAGGCTTGGCCACGCAGCGCGGCGTCGATGGATTGCGGCTGATGCACAAGGCGTTGATCCTCGATTACGCGGGCAACGACAAGGATGCCGACGCCGCCTATAAGCAGGCCGTCGCAGTGATGGGCTCCGGACCGCGGCTCTCCGATGCCTATGGCCGCTTCCTGGCGCGCCATGGCCGCGTCGACGAAGCCAAAGCGATTTACCAGCGCGTCGCCACCGAGAACCCGGGTCAGCCGGTCGCGGTGTCCGCACTTCGCGATATCGCGGCGAAAAAAACGCTGCAGCCCTTGATCACCAGCCCGGCTGAAGGGATGGCGGAAGCCTTGTTCGGCATTGCCGCGTCATTGAACGACCGCCGCAGTTCCGAAGTCGCTATTCTCTATCTCAATGTCGCGCTGTACCTGCGCCCGGATTTCGATCTCGGCCGCGTGCTGCTCGCCAATCATTACGAGCGCGTGCAGAAATACGAAATGGCGAACACCATCTACGCGCGCCTGCAGCCCGCATCGCCCTATTACGCAATGACGCAGGTCCAGGCCGCGATCAATGACGGGCGCTTGAATCAACCCGAAGCCGGCGTCACCAAATTAAAGTCTCTGGTTGAGCACGACCCCAAAAATCAAGACGCGGACGTGTGGACGGCGCTCGGCGATCTGCTGCGCAGTTCTGAGCATTACGCTGAAGCCGCCGGCGCGTACGACAAGGCCGTCGCCGGCATGAAGGACGGCGATCGGCGTCTGATCGCGGTTTATTACGCGCGCGGCGTCTCGCTGGAGCGCTCGAATCGCTGGAACGACGCAGAACGCGACTTCCGCGCTGCGCTGAAGATGAATCCGGAACGCGCGGACGTGCTCAATTATCTCGGCTATTCCTGGGTGGAAAAGGGCATTCATCTCGACGAGGCCGTGCCCATGCTCGAGAAGGCGCGCGCGCTCAGGCCGCTTGACGGCTTCATCGCCGATTCCGTCGGTTGGGCCTACTACCGACTGGCCCGTTATCAGGACGCGGCGCGAACTCTGGAAGAGGCGGTTCAGCTTGCGCCGGGCGCCCCCGACGTCAACGATCATCTCGGCGATGCTTATTGGCAGGTCGGGCGCAAGATCGACGCGCGCTTCCAATGGCAGCACGCGCTCGAGCTCAGTCCCGACGCTAAGCAGAAGACGATCATCGAGCGCAAGCTCCAGTTCGGCCTCGACCCGGTCTCCGCTTCCGGACAGTGAGCGAACGCGGCGTTAGCGTTTTCGCGCCGGCGAAGCTCAATCTGTTTCTCCATGTCGGCGAAAAGCGCCGCGATGGCTTCCATGCGCTGGAAAGCCTCGTGGCGTTTGCCGAAACCGGCGATCGGCTTGAGCTCGCACCGGCGCCTCGACTGTCGCTCAAAGTCAGCGGGCCGTTTGCGAGCCAGGTGCCGCGCGGCGACGGCAATCTCGTGCTCAAGGCCGCGCGGGGCTTGAGCGATTCCTTGGGCGCGGCGATCGTGCTCGAGAAGAATCTTCCGGTTGCAGCAGGTCTTGGCGGCGGTTCGTCCGACGCGGCAGCGACTCTGCGCGGGCTCAATATGCTCTGGCAGCTCAATCGTCCGGAAAGCGAGCTGCTCGAGCTCGCCCAGAGCCTGGGTTCCGACGTTCCAGCCTGCCTCTTGTCGCGCCCGTGCTGGATGGAAGGGCGGGGCGAACATGTGGTTGCGACTCGATCCTTGCCAACGCTGCCGGCGATCCTGGTGAATCCCGGCGTACTGCTGCCGACGGCCGCTGTATTCGCAAGCTTGAACGCGCGAACCGGCATCGGGACGATGCGCGCACCGCAAGCCGATATCCACACAGTGTGGGACCTGATCGCTTATCTCGAAGATGCTGAGAACGATCTCGAGGCGCCGGCCTGCCGGCTGCAGCCGGCGATCGATGAAGTCTTAAATGCGCTCAATGACGAACCCGGCTGCGTGGTGACGCAGATGTCGGGAAGCGGCGCCACCTGTTTCGGTCTTTTCGAAGGACGTCAGTTTGCGCTAGGCGCGGCCGAGCGCATCGCGCTGGACCATCCCCATTGGTGGGTGCGCGCGACAAGCATTGCACCACCGGACATCGGTACGCCGCGTTGGAATGCGGACTGACTATTTCAGTCCTCTCCGCAAACTCTTCATGTAATCGTCCATCAACAGATATTCTTGCGGATTTGGCAAGTCCGTCACCATCAATGTGTCGCCGAAATTCAGCACCTTCCCGCTGTCACCGAAGCTTGGCCATAGAGGGACATTTCTGCCGTTCGGATCACCCGTTTTGGCGAAATTGGTCCAATATGTTTGCATCGCATTGGAAAGCTGGTTGTCGCCATAAGCCTTCCAGGGCACTTCAAGAAAATAGAAAAACAGGCCGGGCGGATAGCCAAAGACATAGGCCAATTCCGCGCCATGCCCCGCGGCGGCTAGTCGACGATACGGTTGAAAAGGCGGCACGTGCGAAAAGTAGTAGACGTATGTTTTCTTAGTGTTGGCTTTGGCGTGTAGTCGAGCCCAAGTCCAAGCAGGCCAGCCAAATACGCGCTCAGTGTGCAGTCGCCATTGCGAGCGTACTGCTTCTTCTTCCGATCCCGCCGGGTAGGCCGCCAAAAACAAGGCCGACCGCGACGTGAAATCATTGTGCAGTTTGTCAATGTATTCCGTCGTTTTCAGTGGAGGCCCCAACTGGGTGCTTCCCTCATCCGTGTTGTAACCAACGAGAAGATCGACTGCGTTCTCTTTGCCTTCGGCATATACATCGCTTGAATCTTTCGGGGTGACGTAGCCGTCTACGTTGCGGCGATTGGACCCGCTTGGA
>WNFT01006770.1_pt1 | contig 10116 bp, 14 predicted proteins | sample 5400191 | NCBI WGS metagenome assembly WNFT01 (sample SAMN13153359, study PRJNA577476) | soil metagenome | isolation source: 80 cm saprolite under Madrone tree | place: USA:California | collected 2016-06-14 | reverse complement strand
CTCATGCTGCTATGCCGCAATCATCAGGTTTTGCGCGAACGGCCATTCGCGATCGATCCACTGGCCATCGCAACGGAATCCCGTGCGCGCCGCCATCTCCGGAATTTCTTCGGCTTGATACTTGTGCGAGCTCTCCGTCCAGATGGTTTCGTCTTCATCCAGCATAAGCCGCAGACTCGCGGCCGGAATGTGTACCGTTTGACGCCGCGTGGAGCGCAAATGCATCTCGATCCGCCGTTCCACCCTGTTCCAGCGTGCGTGGTGCTCGAAGCAGCTCAAATCAAAGTCCGCGCCCAGCTCCCGGTTGATGCGCGCCAGCAAATTCAGGTTGAACGCTGCCGTCACGCCCGCGGGATCGTCATAAGCCAGCAATTGCAGCTCGACGTTTTTCTCCAGGTCCGTGCCGAGCAGCAACGCGTCTCCCGGCTGGAGAATTGCCCGCATCTCCCGCAAAAATGCATCTCCCGCATCGCGATCGAAATTGCCGATCGTGCTGCCCAGAAACAACACGAGCAGATGATCCCGCTCCCTGCGCCCTTCGGCGACGGCCCGCAACCCTTCCAGGTACGGCTGTTCGTAGCCAACAATGCTGACCATATCAATCTGCCCGAGTTCTTTCGCCAACGCCGCCAGCGCCGAGGGCGAAATCTCGATGGGGTAGTAATACGTCTTCTGCCGACGCGAGAGCGCTTCCAGAATCCATCGCGTCTTTTTCCCCGAGCCGCTCCCAAGCTCCGCCACCTGAATCGGCGAAGGCAACCTTCCCACAATTTCGCCCGCATATTTTTCCAACAGCCGTGCGTCAGCGCGCGTCAATCCGTACTCCGGCAAAACGCAAATCGTTTCAAACAGCGCCGAGCCCACCTCGTCGTACAAATATTTTGACGGAAGCTCTCGCTGTCCTGGCTTGGTGAGGCTCTCGCGCACATCCGCCGCGAATGCAGACACATGCCGGAGCGATAGTGACAGTGCAGACGTCGCCATGGGTTCTCCCGAGCTTGGGTTTGATTAGTCCTCGACGCAACGGAATGTTGCGTAGACGTACGGATAATGCGGTTGGAACCAATTTCGGAACGAACGCCGCAGCATGCACGCGGCGGTGCGCGGCGAGCCACCTTTCATCACGTAGTGCTTGCCGTCAAAAAAATTCGCGGAATAGCCCGGATAGAAGGGCATGGTCGTGAACCCCGGAAACGGCGCAAACTCCGTCCGCGTCCACTCCCACCCGTTCCCCACAAGATCATGCACGCCGAATGCGCTTGCCCCGGCGGGATGTGCTCCCACAGGCAAAGGATCCCACGATTTGAAATCGAAATTTCCCCTGGACGGACCAGGCGCTTCTTCGCCCCATGGATAGCTGCGCTCCCGCGCGCCCTCCGGTGTTCCATAGGCCGCGCGATGAAACTGCGCTTCGGTCGGCAGTTTGCGGCCCAGCCATTTTGCATAAGCGGTGGCCTCGGCGTGGCTCACGTAGACCGGCCACTCCAGCGGCAAACGTATCTCGCCAAACATCGTCCGGTAGGTCCACAGGTTGCCCTCGCACACCCAGAACATAGGGTGTGCAATGCCTTCCTTGGCCTTCCATTCCCAGGCTTCGTCACTCCAAAGCGCACGGTTCTCGTAGCCCCTGGCCTGCATAAACCGCAAAAAATCGTGATTCGTTACGTTGTGATTGTCGATGGCGAATTCTTTCACCGCGACTTCGTGCGCCCCAAACTCGTTGTCCCACCCGAACTCGTCACCATGAGCGCGCTCCAGTCCCAAGGTGGCCGTTCCCGCCGGAATATCAACCAGATGTGACGTCGTCCGGTGCGCCTTAATCGCCGCGATCCTCGGTCCGCCAATCTTTCGGTTGCTCGGCAGCCGGTGCAGCATATACGCCAGCGTTTCCGCATGCATCAACCGGTGTTCGATGGCTACTTCCAGCATCGTGATCAGTTGCGGATGCCCTTCCTCTGGCCGCTCCAACGCATGTTCAATCGCGCGGTCCAGTTCCTCCCGCAAACGCCGGTTGTAGCGCTCGACTTCTTCGCGCGCCGGCCAATCCGCTGGAGTATCCGACGGCAATCCCCCCTTCACTGGGTCAATGCCAAACGCAAACAGTTGATCAAATGTTCGCTGAAACGACTGCAAACCGAACGCGCGCTGCGCCAGCAGATTCCAGTCAAACGCCTCTACATGTCCCACATAGAAAATAATGCGGTGTCTTTCTGGAATCGGCCGGTCATACAAAGCCTCTTCCCGCACCACGCGAAAAATCTCGTCGGTGCACGCGCGTGCGTCTAGTAACCTGCTGTGAAGGTCGTGCCGGATGCGGACGGCTGTGGCTAGAGCTCCCATGGCGTTCTGCCCCTTACCTTGGATGCAGCTTCCGCGCGAAGGATGCGCCATAATTCAGCGCAAGGGGGCCAGGTGGATTAAGATGATCCCTCCCGGATTTGCGGCTGTCAATCGAAATGAATACGAAAACTGCACTTTCTTTAAAAAAAACTATCGAGTTCCGGGACGTTTCTTTCCACATAAACGATATTCTTAAGCGCTTAATCGTTTTACGTATCTCTTTAGAAATCCCTCAGGGAGAAACCCTCGTCCTCCTCGGCCGCAGCGGCAGCGGCAAGACCACCTTGCTCAGGCTCATCAATGGAATGCTTCTTCCTTCGAACGGGGAAGTTCTGGTCGACGGCCGCTCCACTGCCGCTTGGGACCCCATACGGCTCCGCCGTGGCATCGGCTACGTCATTCAGGACGCCGGCCTCTTTCCTCATTTTACGGTTGCTGAAAATGTTGGTCTCGTTCCCTCGCTCGAAAAGTGGGACCGCTGCCGCACGGCCGTTCGCGTCGGGGAGCTCCTGACTCTCGTCGGACTTGATCCGTCTGAATTTGCCGCCCGCCGCCCGCGCGAACTTTCCGGCGGCCAGCGCCAGCGCGTCGGGGTCGCCCGCGCTCTCGCTGCCGATCCGCCAATTCTCCTGATGGACGAACCTTTCGGCGCGCTCGACCCCGTTACTCGCGCCGAACTCCAGCGCGAATTCAGCGCCCTGGCCCAGCGCCTCGGCAAAACGATCGTTTTCGTAACGCACGATTTGCACGAAGCTCTGCTGCTGGCCTCGCGCATTGTTCTGCTCGAATCCGGCCGGATCGTTGCCAGCGCGCCGCCTCAGGAATTTCTTCGTCTCGATCACCCCGAAGTTCGCGCCTTCACCGCCTCTCTTACCGTGACGCCGGGAGCCCTCCAGTGAGTCCACAAACGACCTGGTCCTTCTTTGCCGAGCACCGCGCCGAAATTTTCGGGGCCACCATCGACCACCTCACGCTCGTAATCATTGCCATGATGATCGCCATTGTCATCGGTGTGCCGCTTGGGATGCTCATCGTGCAGCGACCCACGCTTCGAACCATCGCGCTCGGCATCGCGAGCGTTTTTCAGACTATCCCGAGTCTGGCCCTTTTCGGCTTTTTGATTCCCATTCCGCTCATCGGCGGCATCGGCAAGCGCACCGCCATCGTCGCTCTCGTCCTGTACGCGCTTCTCCCTATCTTGCGCAACACTTACGTCGGCCTTACTGGAATCGATCCCGCCGTTCTTGAAGCTGCGGAAGCCATGGGCATGACGCGCGCACAAATTCTTTTTCGCGTGCGCTTCCCGCTTGCGCTCGCTGTCATCCTTGCCGGCATTCGAACCGCCACCATCATCACCATCGGGGTCGCGACGATCGCCGCCGCCATCGGCGCCGGTGGCCTTGGCACGTTCATTTTCCGAGGAGTAGCCCTGGTCAGCGACGCACTCATCCTCGCCGGTGCGATTCCCGCCGCGCTGCTTGCTCTTCTCGCCGATTTCCTCCTTGGCTTGCTTGAGCGCAGGCTGAAGGTCTCTTGAATGGGCCAAGGGATTTCATCTCTGCGATTGCTCGGCGCCCTCCGCGTCTCTCGGGTGATATTTTTCTTTCTCTTTCTTCTTCCCCGTGAGAAATTCTCTCAGCCATGAACCGCGCTCCGTTCCGATTCCTTTATTTCCTTTGCCTCCTTAACTTCATTTACTTCGTAACTGCCTGCCGTCAAAGTCCGCAAACCAAAATCACCATCGGGTCGAAATTTTTCACCGAGCAAGTTGTGCTCGCGGAACTCCTGGCCCAGCACATCGAAACGAAAACTGGCATCCCTGTCATTCGAAAGACCAACCTCGGCGGGACGCTTCTCGTCCACAAAGCTCTCCTCGCCGGTGAGCTCGACCTCTACGTCGAATACACGGGTACCGCACTAACCGCCGTTCTCAATGAATCGCCAAATTCTTACGGCCAAGGTGTGGCACAGAATGACTACTCGAACGCCGTCTACAGCCGCGTCAAGCAGCTCTACTCGGATCGTTTTCACCTTGAAGTTACGGAGCCGCTCGGCTTCGAGAACACTTTCGCGATGGTCATCCGCGGCGAGGACGCGAAAAATCTCCACTTGCAAAAAATCTCCGACATCGTTTCACTCGCCCCAAAATGGCGCGCGGGCGTTGGCTACGAATTCCTCGAGCGCCCCGACGGTTTCCGCGCGCTGAGCGATCTCTACAATCTCCATTTTGCCGAATCGCCCAAAGTCATGGACCTTGGCCTCATCTACCGCGCGCTCGTCGATCATCAGGTGGACATCGTCGCCGGCAACTCCACCGACGGGCTCATCGACTCCCTCGGCCTCGTTGCCCTCGCCGACGATCGCCACTACTTCCCGCCCTACGACGCTGTCCCCATCGTGCGACAATCCACGCTCGCGCGTTTTCCGCAACTTCGCGGCACCCTCGCCTATCTCGGCGGCAAACTTTCCGCCGCCGACATCCGCCGCCTCAACTACGCCGTCGATGCCCAACACCAGGACGCCGCCGCCGTGGTCCGAGCCTTCCGTCAATCCAAAGGCCTGTAAAGGCAACTTTATGCCGGCAGCTTTTTTCATCCCATTCCCTCTATCCTTCGCCGCCGCTCAGGTCGGCGAGCCATTTTTCGAGAACGGCCTGCTGACTAGCCGGAACGCTCGTGAACATGACGCCCATTCCCATGTTGGGGAAGACAAATACCACTTTGCCGCGTGCGGTGAAGGTGGTTTCTGCGTGTGAGATTCTGACGGCAATCTCTGTGCCTTCCGGCGAAGGATTTAGCATGTCCAGGAAGCATCCCCCGAGGCTCAGGTCGCTGGTCTTGGCGCTAAGCGTTGTTTCGCTCGCGATTTCGGTGACTTGGGCCTCTGCAATGATGGGAAACCGCGGAGAACGACGGCGCTCAGATCCCATTCCTTACCGCCTTCTTTGCGACTAAGAACCAGGATGGTACATGTGACGCGAATCCTAACCCAAGTCTCCAAATATTCCAATCGGTCTACCCGAGGGTGCCGGAGCTGCCTTCAAGGACTTCCCACCAACAATCCCCTATTCAGAGTCGCCTCAACTAAGCCGTCGACGAGCGCCCCAGGACGCCGCGGCGGTCGTCCGCGCCTCTCGTCAATCCAAAGGCTTATAGTGGGGACTTTACGTCGCTCATGTTTTATGCTGTTGAAAAACCAGAATTGGGGGAAGAGACTAGAAGAAATTCTTTGGAGGCGGCCGGCCATGCTTCACCAGAAACGCCTTTTGATGCGTTCCATTTCTTTTGCACTCGTTCTTTTTGCGTGCGCCACTCTAAGAGGTCAAACGCTAGTCCCCTCAAGGAAAGCTCTAACTAATCAAGATGTGATTGAGTTGGTGAAAGCAGGTCTGTCACCCGAGGTCTTGACCGCAAAAATAAAGTCCTCTGCCTGCAACTTCGACACATCCCCTTCGGCGTTGAAAGACTTAAAAGCGGCTGGCATTCCTGACAGTGTGATCTTGGCAATGGTGCAGGCACCAACTGGATCGGATGCGGCGTTGACACCGGAGAGTCCTCTTAAGACCGTCTCGATCACATGCATTAACGCGAGGGAAATCCCAGCCTACCCATCTCCAGAGGTCTCCACTGCAATTGTAAATTTCAAGTGCGGTGAGAAGGTCTCTATCCTGGACCACCATGGATCTTGGGCCAAAATTCGGACTGAAGCAGGGGCGATGGGATGGGTCTCGCAGTATTTCTTGCCGGGTGAAGCGCAAGTCCCCTCTCCGACGAGTGAGAAATGGAACAGTGGAGCGCCTTCGCCAAGGAGTGCGGGGAACATGCCGCCAAATGTCTTGCGTGCTGTGGCCTGGAGGGGCATTCCGTGGGCTACAACTTCTTATTGGCAACAACAAGGGAGTGCTGATACGAATTGCACAGGCAGTGGCAACTGGGTAGGTGACACCTGGCGCGGAAACTCATCTTGCAATACTCAGTACACTCCGGCGCAAAGCATACCCGTCACTTGGCAACATTTCACGATTTACAATCTCGTTGAGACGTCTGATACGTGGATGGTGATTGGGTGCACCAGAAATTGGGCGTTTAGCAAGTGCAGCTATCTGGTGCCAGGTAGTTCGTTCCCCTACGAGATTAAGAAGGGACGGATATCACTTCGTGGACAGCGGGTCGGTAAGGACAAAGAGCAAACGTTGGAGTTGGACATTATCTCAAGCGAGCCGAAGACAAATCATTGAACTCAGAGGACAAATGGAAGATCACGACTTCGGCTGGCACACGCAAACGACTTCAGAGACCGGCATAAACCTCTAAAGGTCACGGTTCCGATTCATCATCGAATCCATCGTGCGAAGGGTGAGAACCGTACCGGCCTTGCTCACGTGCGGGGTATCCGATGTTCTTTGTGGCATCTAGATTCATCCATCCGTCAGGTGCCTCGACATCGTCCAAGTCTTCGTCCTCCCAGCTGATCGAGGCGGCTAGGATCTTGTCGGCCGACTCGCTTTGGAGAGGGAGGAAATCGAGCCGAAACTTTTCGCCACGGTGAGGACATCGATAGCCCGCCCAACTTTCGGGAATAGCGATTACTTTGCCTGTTGGAAGAGGAAGCCCGCTCTCTCGACAATCTTTCACGAGTTCATCTCGACACTCGACACATTCACCGGAAACAACGCAAGCTATCAGTGGTGACATGAATCTTCCTCTCCTGGCAGCATCCCATTCACCGTCGAGACATCTTGGCCCAGCGATGATTTGATGCAGATGAGCGGCGAAGAGTGGCCACCTCAGGGCACTGAAAGCAAAGGATTTAGGCGGAGTTTTGTTTGCTTTGCAGGAGTTCGCAATTCTCGACGCACTTCACAAACTGCATCGCAATTTCAGCTCTCTTGCGAGGGACGTTCGCGCCGGCTTCGGGCGCCACAATCAGTGATTGCGGGCCATCGGCCAGATTAAACGTCTACTGGAACTCCAAAGACTATACGCCGCGTTGCTGGCAGGAATTCTTCTGCAGCGAGGGCTCGAACATTTCCGGCTTGGAATTCAATTGGTTGGCGATATCGAGTTTCCAACATCGAATAAGGTTTTTCCGGTACCTCCTAAGCCATTTCGCCGTTTTGCACCCTGGCCGACAAGTGTTCAATATTGAACAGACGAGGCCTGGGGTGGAGTTTAGATTTTATTTTGAATATGAAGTAGGGAGGAAGGCCCGCGGTGGCGTCCATTGGAACGCCTCCGAGAACGTCATCGCGGGCAGTGAGTCGGGGCGGGGGCACCTCCTTCGCGAGCAACAAGGAGAGTGCCCCCTCATTTCGTTAATTCTACGAGAAAGTCCGTCCGTGGACTTACGGCATCTCTGTGGCTAAGTTCGTATCATCCCGCATTCCCACCTATTCGGTATCTACGTGGTTTGGAATTCTCCGGCGTACTCCTGCTACACTCCTCCGCGCCACCCAAGACCTCTGCTACAATGCCTTGCCATGAAAAGACGCACTCTACTCCGATCGCTTCCGGCAGTTGCCTTTTTTCCAGCGGCAGACTGGCTGGCCGCGGCTCAGGAAGGGCCAGCCACTATGCAATCAACGACGGTCTACGAACTACGCATCTACCACGCTTTCGAGGGCAAGCTCGACGATCTTCTCAGCCGCTTTCGCGAGCACACCGTAAAACTCTTCGAAAAGCACGGGATCAAGAACGTGGCGTACTGGACGCCCACGGACGAACCGCTCAAGGGCAAGACCCTCGTTTATATCCTGGCGCATCCCAGCCGCGAAGCCGCCACAGCCAACTGGAAAGCCTTCCAGAACGATCCCGAATGGCAAAGCGCCCGCGACAAGTCCGAAGCCAATGGCAAACTCGTCGAGAAAATTGATTCCACCTTTCTCGTGATGACGGACTTTTCCCCAAAGCTCCCTTAAGCAACCTTCGCAGTCCGCCGAAAGGAGCGCAGCAGTTATGAGCGAAGCGAAACCTCAGAGTTGGATTGGTCGAAGCATCGGCGCCGTGCTGGCCGGAATGGTCTTGGGCATCGCAATCACGCTTGGAACCGATGAAGTCTTGCACATTATTGGTATATTCCCTCCCTGGGGCGCATCAATGGCCGGGTACGAAGGAGCGCTCCTGCTTGCAACGATCTATCGCACCATCTACGGCGTGGCGGCCAGCTACGTTATCGCACGCCTCGCGCCCGACCGCCCTCTGCGGCACGCCCTCGTGGGCGGTTTTGTTGGCCTTGCTTTGAGCACTTTTGGCGCGGCAGCGACCTGGAATAAGGGCCCCGCCTTTGGGCCCCACTGGTATCCACTTGCGCTCATCGTGCTCGCGTTGCCAACCGCCTGGATCGGCGGCAAGCTCCGTGTCATGCAGTTGCCAACAGGCGCGGCGCAATAAGGACTTTTCTGCGGCTAGACCAGGTCACACCGCCACCTCTTTCGGACAGCAGCTTGCTCCACTGCGAGTTGCCAAGGCACGCGCTAGCGACGCACGCTGACTAAGGAAGAATCGGCTTCGTAGCCTTCATCCTGGGCCGTCTTCTGCGCTGCTGCGGCGACCGACTGTTCGTCCGCATTCTTGGGCAAATTGCAATAGCGGCGAATCACCTCTTCGCCATTCACAATGCGAACCAGCCACTTGGCCTTGCCTGCGTCCCAGGAGACTTCCACTTGATCGGCACGCATAGCTCCCTCCTGTTGCGCGTCGTACGCGCCTCCTTCTTATACCGCCACTCTGTTCCAAAAGCGATGCCTTGCATCGCTTTTATCGACGCAAAAGGCCCTAAGGTGAGTCTTGTGAAGGATTTTGAGTGAAAAGGAAGAGACTTACGTTTTAGGAATTCGCTCAGTAGGTCAGCGACCAGCCAACCACTGTCATCGTCAAAACAAGCAACAGCGTTACCGTGCTGACGATGCTCAGCGTCCGGCCGTGCCCCAGCAAATAGTCGCGCGATTCGGGATCAATGCAGAGAACAATGGTAACCACCGTCACCACTCCCCAGGCCAGCAGGATGGGCACGCCCTGGTGCCGGCCGATCATAGCGAAAAATTGCGCGGGAGGTTGCCCTGCCGGAATCCACCATGGCAACAACGGCGCAACGCCCGCCGCCAGCGAGAGCGTCAGCAGCTTCCGCGTGAACCAGCCCTTGACCTTCGGCCGGGCTTCTTTCCAGATGAAATAGTCCCAAGCCAAGAGACCAATTGCCAGCGGCACCCAGCCGTACATGGCAAACTTCTGATCGAACCAGTACCAGCCTCGGAACAAGCCGCGCCCGTGTTGCGCCATGGCCAGCCGCGGCAACAAAAACAGTCCCAAGACCGTGTTGCACAGCACGGCCACAAAAATCGTCATCAAACTCATGAATTGGAACCAGTACCGCGTGGGTACTCTTTTACAACGAGTACACACGGACTGTTTGGGCAGGAAGTTCAGTCCACAGCGGTCGCAATACACGGCAGCTCTCCCGGGACGCGGGGATACAAACCCGCGATCGCCGTCAGCTTACAGCGTTTGTCGTTCCAAAAACTACTGGTCGGAGGGGCAGTTTTGGTCCCGGTGTGTTTTCCTGCACAAAAGTTTTAGTCGCTCAATTCCAATAAATAGGCGGTTAAATCGCAGCCCATTGACGCATCGCCGGGCGCTCAGCGGAACCAGGAAGACGGCGCCCCCACTTTGCGGCCCTCATCTTGAAGGTCGTCCAGTTGCTTCTGCAAATCCGCTTTGCGCTTCTCCAAATCTTGCAACTGGGCATTCCGGTCGTGAATGAACGCGATGTTGTCTTTCA
>WNFT01006766.1_pt1 | contig 10117 bp, 7 predicted proteins | sample 5400191 | NCBI WGS metagenome assembly WNFT01 (sample SAMN13153359, study PRJNA577476) | soil metagenome | isolation source: 80 cm saprolite under Madrone tree | place: USA:California | collected 2016-06-14 | reverse complement strand
GGGAGAGTGGCGCCGATGCGCGCGTCGTCTCCCGCGTAGAAGCCGTATACCGGCGCCTTGATGCGCGCCATCGCGTCTTTGTCTGGCGGCGGCCCGTAGAAAACGAACGCGGCCGCTAGATCGCCGCGATTGGTGGCGAAGCGGAAGGATTGCCCGCCTCCCCAGCAATATCCGGTGACAAACAATTTGCCGTTGCTTGCCGGCAGCTTCTTTCCGTAATCGGCGGCAGCGTTGAGATCCGCGGTGACCTGATCGGGATTGAGATGGCTCACGGCTTCGGTGGCTTTGCCCTGCGAGAAATCGGAACTACGCCCGCCGTTCGGTCCCATGCCGGAGAGCAGATCGGGCGCGACGGCGATGTAGCCGGCTTCGGCGACCTGGTCGGCGAGATCCTGGACCCAGTCGGTCATGCCAAAGATTTCGTGGATTACGAGCACGACCGGCGCCTTGCCCTTCGACTCCGGGTAGACGACGAAGGTTTCGACGGAGCGGCCATCGTGCTTGACGGTGACCCATTCGCGATGCCGCGGCGACTTCTCCAGCTTGGCCTTGGCCCAGTCTTGCGCCGCGGCAACCTGCGCGCCGAATAGCAAAAGAATCAGTGTGATGTGTTTCATGGCCACCCTGCCTCCGAACAGGAAGCCTGGAATTTAACACAGAGCGCGGGGGCAGAGGAGAGACAAGAGAGCAGCTCAGGTCCATCGTCCTGAACCGCGGCCATAAATTCCTCCAGTGGCGGCAGTAATCTTCGGGCTAAAGATTTCTCTTGACACTATGGCGTGCCACGATATAGCGTGAAACGACGTAATCAGAAAAGGCGCGCATGCCAGCAAAAACTCCCGCTCCCGAATCCAACCTGCCGCTGACCCCGGCCATGTTCCACGTGTTGCTCGCGTTGGCCGGCGACGACCTCCACGGCTACGCGATCCTCAAAGAAGTCGAACTGCGCACCGCAGGCGAAGTGAAACTCAGCACCGGCACCCTCTACGGCATCATCAAGCGCCTGCTCAATGACGGCCTAATCGTCGAGCGCCGCGAGCGCCCCGCCGCACACGACGACGAGCGCCGCCGTTATTACCGGCTAACGCCGCAAGGCCGCGAGGTAGCCGCCGCGGAAGCCGAGCGCCTCGAAAAAGTAGTAGCGCTAGCCCGTTCGCGCCATCTGTTGAAGCGAGTGCAGCCAGCGTAACGAGTTTGTAGGGGCACGGGACTCCCGTGCCCGCTTGATCGGAGCGACGTAACCTGTTGCTCAGGTCCGCAGTTTGGACCTGAGGCTTTTCCGCTCGGCGGCGCAACGTTGTAGGGGCGTGCTTTAGCGCGTCCCAGTCGGGCCGTAAGGCCTACGGGGAAAGCATTCTCTTTCGCTGACCGAGGCACACACAATGACCGAACCCGAACGCCGCACCACAAAACGTTTCCGCATGCTACTCCGCCTGCTTCCCGCGGAATTCCGCGGCGACTTCGGCCCGGAGATGGAGCAAGTCTTCATCGATCAACGTGAAGAAGCCGCGCGCGAAGGAGGCAAAATGGGCATCTGGCGTCTCTGGTGGGAAACCGCAAAAGGAATCTTCACCACCGCACCCCGCGAGCATCTCTCCATGCTGCATCAGGACTCCACCTTCGCGCTGCGCATGATGCGCAAGAACTTCGGTTTCACCCTCTCCGCAATCATCGTCCTCGGCCTGGGCATCGGCGCCAACACCGCCATCTTCAGCGTCGTCAATGCCGTGCTCCTCAAGCCGCTCCCCTACCAGCACGGCGAGCGCCTGCTGATGATGCGCCAATCCACTCCCGCCAGTGGACTGATGGGCCGCACTGTCTCCGTCCCCGAGTTGATAGACTACCGCCGCCAGAATCGCAGCCTCGACGCCATCGTTGAATATCACAACATGCAGTTCATCCTCCTCGGCCGCGCCGAACCCGAGCAAGTCGAAACCGGCGTCGTCTCCTGGAATTATTTCGACGTCTTCGGCGCCAAGCCTCTGCTCGGCCGCAACTTCGCCCCCGACGACGAAAAACCCGGCGCCCCCGCCGTCCTCCTCCTCAGCTACGAATACTGGCTGCGCAGTTTCGGCGGCGATCCCACCGTAGTCGGCAAAGTCTTCCGCATGAACGACAAGCCCCACACCGTCATCGGCGTGCTGCCACCCTTCCCGCAATATCCTCAGGAAAACGACGTCTACATGCCCTCGACGGCCTGCCCCTTCCGTTCGAGCGGGCACATGCTAGCTAACCGCCAGATGCGCATGATCCGCATGTTCGGCCGCATGAAGCCCAACATAAGGCCCGCCGAGGCCGGAGCGGATCTCTCCGCCGTCGCCTCCTCCATGATCCGCGAATTCCCCAATGATTACCCCGAAGGCGCCGACCTCAAGGTCGACGTCACGCCGCTAAAAACCGAGCTCACCCGCGACGCCAAGCCCACCATGCTCTTCCTGCTCGCCGCCGCCGGCTTCGTTCTCCTCATCGCCTGCGCCAACGTCGCCAACCTCAATCTCTCGCGCATGGTCCGCCGCGAACGCGAACTCGGCGTGCGCACCGCCATGGGCGCCAATCGCGTGCGCCTCTTCCGCCAGCTCCTAACCGAAAGCTCTCTGCTCGCTCTTATCGGCGGCGCCCTAGGCCTTCTCCTCGCCACCGGCGGCCTGCAACTTCTCTCCGCCTACGTCGCCCGCTTCACCCCGCGGGCCCGCGAAGTCCACATCGACCTCACCGTGCTGCTCTTCACGTTGGGCGTCGCGCTCTTCGTCAGCGTCCTCACCGGCACTGCTCCTGTCGTCGCTCGCCGCGAAAATCTCATCACCACGTTAAAAGAAGGCGGCAGCCAATCCACTCTCGGCACCGTGCGCGGCAAACTCCGCAGCGCCCTCATCGTCGCGCAAGTCGCCGTCTCCTTCCTTCTCCTTATCGGCGCGGGACTCACCGTGCGCAGCCTAATCAACCTCCAGCACGTCGACCCCGGCTTCCGCCCCGAAAACGTCCTCACCGTCCAATTCAGCCTCGATTTCTCCCGCTACACCAGCAACGAAAAAGTTCTCGCCTTTTGGGATTCCCTTCTCGAAAAGGTGCAAGCTCTTCCCGGCGTCACCTCCATCGCCGCCGCCGGCGTCTTTCCGCTCGACAAATCTCCCGCCCTCAACAATCAATACGACATCGAAGGCCAGCAAGGCAACGACACCGGAAAACCCATCGCCGAGCTCAACGTCATCAGCCCCGGCTATCTCCAAGTCCTCGGCATTCCCTTGCTCAGCGGCCGCAATTTCGACCGCCGCGATGACCCCGAAAGCACCAAGGTCGCCATCATCACGCAATCCGCCGCGCAACGTCACTGGCACAACCAGGACCCAGTCGGCCGCCGCTTCTCCTTCGACAACGGCAAGACTTGGACACAGATCATCGGCGTAATCGGCGACGTCCACGAACACGGCCTCGACCTGCCCGTCAACGATTTGATCTATCTTCCCTTCGCGCAATATCCGCAGAACGGTCCCGCGCTCATGGCCCGCACGCAGGGCGACCCCATGGCCGTCGCGCGCACCGTCGTGCAGCGCCTCTACGAAGTCGACCCCAACCAGCCCGCCGGCCGCATCCAGTCGCTTGAGCAATATCGCGCCGACTCCATCGCCGCCCCGCGCCTCACCGCCAACTTGCTCGGCCTCTTCGCGCTTCTCGCCCTAGCCATCGCCGCCGCCGGCATCGGTGGAGTCATGGCCCTCGCGGTCAGCCAGCGCACCCACGAAATCGGCGTACGCATGGCCATCGGCGCGCGCCCCGCCGAAATCATCCGCATGATCCTCAGGCAAGGCATGGGCCTCGCGTCAGTCGGCGTAGTCATCGGAGTAGCCGCCGCTTTCGTCCTAACCAGCGCCGTAAAGGGTTTCCTCTTCGGCGTAACACCAAACGATCCCGCAACCTTCCTGGCCGTAGCCGCGGTCCTCGCCGCCGCCGCGCTAGCCGCCTGCTACCTCCCAGCCCGCCGCGCCGCCCAAGTCGACCCCCTGCGCGCCCTCCGCACCGAGTAACCGCCGCCGCTGGCAGCGCGAGCATAGCCACGTTGTCATCCTGAGGCTATCCGATGAGGATAGCCGAAGGACCTCAACGCAACGCCCGCCCACCAAACAACTGTGCGAGTTCGGTTCTAACGCTTAGGTCTTCGCCTCACTTCTCCGCCAGCAACTCCGCCAAGTACTGCTTCCACACCGCCGCCCACGTATGTGTCCCATGCCCATGCGTAGCATCGCTAATCGGAATCACCACAAATTTCGCGCCCGCAACCCGCCGAATCTCCCGCTCCGCAATCCCCAGCTCCGGCGGATTGATAAAATCGTCCGCCGAATTCACATACATCACCCGCGCGCGAATCTTCTCCAGCCCGCCCGACGGATCGTAATTCCGCGAAGCGTTCACCGCGTACAGCAAGTCGTTCGCATCTAATCCCGGCATCCGCGCCGCGAAATAATCGTCCAGGTCCTTGTCCGCCGCATCCCGCGTCGGCAGCGTCTTCTGCATCAGCAGCGGCGCGCTCCCCGCGATCAGCAGCAAATCCAGCGCCGTGCGCAGCCCCTGCTTCGGCTCCGCCGCGTACTCCCCGCCCTTCCACTCCGGATCGTTCCGGATCGCGTCCATCACCATCTTCCGCCACACGCGATTTCGCCCCGCGATCTGCACCGGCTGGCAAGCCAGTGGCATCAGCGCGTCCATGAACTCCGGATACGTTTCCCCCCACACAAACGCGTGCATGCATCCCATCGACGTCCCCAAGATCAGCCGCAAATGCTTCACACCCAGCTGCTCCAGCACCGCGTGATGCGCCGCCACCATGTCGTCGTAGTCATACTGCGGAAATTTTGCGTGCAGCCCGTCGCTCGGCTTCGACGATTTCCCGTGCCCAATCCCATCCGGCAAAATAATGTAGTACTTCGCCGCATCCAGCAGTTGCCCGGCCCCAAACAATTCCCCCGCAAACTGCGGCTGCAGAAATTGCGCCCCCGACCCGCCCGTACCGTGCAAGATCATCACCGCGTTGGTGACGCGCCCCGCCGAGTCGCGCGCCGGCTTCCCAAGCGTCCGGTAGTGCAACCGCAACTCCGCCATCGTCTTCCCATCCCGAAACTTGAAATCCTTAACAGCAAAATCCGCCTCCTGGTCGGCCCCGTAGATCACCTCAACCACGTCTCCAGCCAACGGAAGAGTTTGGTCGTGCCACTCCGGTTTACCCAACGACGTCGACGACTCTTGCACCGGCGAGCTCACCTCGCCATCTGTGTAGCGGCGTCCCTTCAGGGCGCCATCTGCGGATGCCCCACCCTTGATTTGTAAGGGTGGGACTCGTGCCCCTCCCCCCGCCCCCATCCCCACCCCCGCAACACCCACCCGTATAGGCGCGCAATAAACTGGCTCCTTCGCCCTCAAGCTCGCCTCCCTCGCCTCCACCCCCATCGCCGCAACCAAAACCGCCGCCAGCTCAATCGTCCGCCTCCTCATCGATTTCTCCTTCTTCCGTCTCCGTGCCCTCTGTGTTAAATCTTTTCCCGCCTCCCTGTCACCTATGCAACCGCGTATGCATCTTCGCTTCTTCCGCCAAATTATCCACCGCGATCCGCGTCTCATGCACCATCAACGCGCATCCCGACGCCAATCCCACCACCGCCACTGCCCCCGCCAGCAGCGCCAGCCCCGCCGTCACCTGAAACAAAATCCGCTGCCCATAATATGTCACAAGCGATCCCACCACGGACACCAGCGCCGCGGTAGCAAACAATCCCAGCGAACCATAAATAACGCGCAGCGCCTTCACCAGCAGTCGCGTCCGCGTCTGCAACCCCGTAAGCTGCGCCGCCCAACTTCCGTAATCGCCCTGCGCCCGCTGTTGGGATTGTCCATGAGATGGATGACCCGAGCCGCCAGGCTCGAGCGCCGCCAGTTCCCGGGCCACCACCCGCGTCCGGTCCACCACCCGCGCCAGCCGGTTGCTGGTCCCCAGCGCCAGCACCGAACACGCATTCGTCAGAATCGCCGGCGCCACGACCGCCGTAAGCACCGCAAACGGATTTCCCGCCGCCGTATCCATCCTCCCTCCTTTCGCCACACCCGTGCATGATACAATCTCCTTCTCCTCGGCCCAGGGAAAGCACAAAAATGCACCGCCGGAAAATTGTCCTGCGTTCTCTGAAAAACCTGTGCACCTTCATTGGCGCAATTGCGCTCTTCTCCTACTTCTACAACTGGACCGTCGATACCCGCCATTGGTACGTCACGCTCGCCAGCGCCTTAGCCTGCTCGCTACTTTGGCTCGGCTTCTACACGATCGAGCTACATGGAGGCGGTGTCACCCATCTATCGCGCCGTTTGGCACGAATCGCCCAAGGATGGCTTTTGGCTCACCTATGGACCAAGCAACTGAAATTACCCTTCCCCAACGCGCCTGAATCAAAAGAAGAACCAGAAGAAGGAATCCCCGCCGTAAGCCCTGCAGGCGGATCGCCCCACCCTGCCCCCACGCTCCCGTGGCTTTCCAGGCCGCACCTTCGTCGTCCGACCTAACCGCCCGCCCCGCGCTCTCGCATTTGTAGGGCCGGCTTCTGTTTACCCTGAGCCTCGAAGGGAGGCGGGCACATTTGGTGAAAGCCCCGGACTTCCAGTCCGGGGGAGCGGCGCCTTTAGGCCCGCGGAAAAGCCCCTTCTTATTATTTGTAGTGGCCGGGCTTTAGCCCGGCTCCCGAGCGCAGCGATGGATCCTTAGTTCGTCGCCCCCCTGGAGCTCAGGCGCGCCTTTTGGGCCTGAGGCCTTTGCACGTCCCCGAAGTTAGTCACCGCGAGCCCAGCGAGGGACCTGCTGTCTTCTTCTGCCTGCCTCTACGTAGCGGCCGCCGACCGCTTGCCGTGCTTGCTCCGAGTTTCGAGGGGAGCCTCGAAGGGTGGCGGGCCTCTTTGGAGGGGTGCATCGTAGCGGCGAGCTTATCTCGCCATCCATCCTTCGGGGGTCCGACCTTCAGCATGTAGCGGCGTCCCTTCAGGGCCCCTTCTTCCGCCTGCCCCGACCTTCGAGGGAAGCTCCGACATCACCGAAGCCCTCAAAAATCTTCTTCCGCTACGCCGCCTCCGACCTCCTCGTAATCAACACTTCCGAAATCGACTTCGTAGAACGCAGCGCCGACCTCCAGCAGCTCCTCCGCCGCCTCCAAGACCCCGTCAAGGGCACCCAGTATTTCCTCCCCCTCGGCCCCTCCGTGTAGCGGCCGCGGACCGTCGCGGGCGCCTTTGCTTTTTTTTGGCTTCGGCAATGTCCTTCGTGACGAGCACTTTTGTCTTTCCCCCTCCTGCATTTCCTGCCGTAACTGGTGCTACGCTAACGCGAATCACCCACGCCGTTTCGCCACAAAAATATTCGCCTACAACATTGGGACTACCTTGGCCAACGCTGGTTCTTCGTCACCTTATGCTGCTCACATCGCCGCAAATTTTTAACCGAATCCAAAACCTGCGATTGGTTCCTGAATATCCTGCGTGTGAACGCCGCTACGCACTTGTTCGGCATTCACGCCTACTGTCTGATGCCCGATCACGTCCACCTCCTCGCCGAAGGCCTCCAGCCCCGGAGCGATCTAATTCAGTTCATGCGCGCCATCAAACTAAAGACCTCAACGCCCTTCGAGAGAAAAACAGGGAACGCTCTCTGGCAGAAAAAATTCTACGACCACATTCTGCGCAACAGCGACGCGCCGGACGCCGTAGCCTGGTACATTTGGATGAACCCAGTTCGCGCGAACATTTGCCGACATCCCGAGAAATATCCGTTCTCCGGCTCCCTCACCGGGAAATGGCCGCAAACGCGCCAACCGGCTGTCGAGTGGCTTCCCCCTTGGCGCCAACCCCAAATCGCCCCCGAAAGTCCGGGGCCGCTACACAAGCGCTAACCCCGAATCCTCCTACGGATTGTCGCCTCCCAATGTAGAGGCCGCGGACCGTCGCGGGCGTTTTGGTTCTCGGTTTTCTGCCATCCGCAGGTTGTCATCCCGAACCCGCTCGCGCCCCCGAAACTAACGCGGTAGCCCCGGGAGTCTAATGTAGTAGCCCCGGGCTTCAAGCCCGCGGTGAGCGAAGCGAAAAAGGGGGAGCGGCGCCTTCAGACCCGCGGAACAAGCCATCAAAAAACTTCCTTCTAAACTCCCCTCCTTGTATGGCCGGGGGGATTCCTGACATTTTAGACCGGGCGGACATCTGACACTTTTTGAGCTTCCCCTGTGCGTGGGCGAAAACAGCTCAGTGCTTAACGGGTGGCGGGTTCTCCAGGCCGTCGGGCGTGAAGAGTTTCTCATCGAGATGTTGATTGAACTTAGCCTCGTTGATGGTCAGCACCGTGCGCGTTTTTTCCCCTACGGATTGCATCTCGACATGGCGCGCGCCCCAGATGCCGGAAACTTTCTTGAGCGCGGAGGCGTGAAGTTCGCGGACCAGTTTTCCGTCCCGGTCGTACATTTCGGCATGCAGGATGACCGGAACATGTTGTCCAACCCAATAGTATACGTACTTGTATTGCGAACGGCTCGCATCCACCGGCTTCGCTTCCACTTTGTAAGTTTTATGCCCGTCGATAATCTCATTGTCGCTGAGAAGCCGGTAATTGAAATCGTCCAGCACATGCTCCTCAACGTCTTCGTAGGTAAAGTCAGTGCCTGCAAACTTCTCGGAACTTTCACGCGACGTGACGCTGCGGGTGCGTCGGGTTGCGGGGATGTACAGCCACTGCCGGCCAGTGTCGCCTTTGTGACTATGGGAAAGCAGCGTAACCCCGCGAATCTCCGCGGGATCGGTGAAGCGCACGAGCGTCTTACTGTCGCCGGGCGAGCCCACGCGGAGCAGCATGAACTTCTTTGTGGTCTTGTGGCCGTCTCTATCGAAGATGTCGAATACGGCTCTCATCGTGGCGTCATGGCTGGTGTCCTGCTCGTACACTTCGTCGAGAATCTTGCGAGGGTCGATGTCGCCGAAGGCCGGAGCAGTCATGAGGAAAAGCAAAATCGCGGAAGCGAGGAGCGCGTTCATAATCCCAGCAACGCCACGCGACGCCGGGCTATTCATATCCAATTGCCTCGATGATTTGATTGCCGACCGCATGTTGGGCGGGCCACCATCCAGCCAGCAGCGCTATCGCGATTACGATCGGGAGACTGATAAGGATCAACATCCAGGGAATATAAAATGGAACGGCGTATCCCGCTAAGACCGTAGACACGGTGTGAGCCATGAATTCGGTGGTAAGCATTCCGGCGAGCGCCCCCACGGCCACACCCACAATCGAAATGGCGACTGCTTCCAGCAGGATCAGCTTGCGTATCTGAGCGCGCAGTCCGCCGATCGCGCGAATGATGCCAATTTCACGTTGGCGCTCGGATATGGAAATCATGAGCGTATTCACGATTCCGAGCATCGATACAATTACGGCGATCACCAGTTGCATGTAGTTGAGCACGAAGAACTGATCAACCAGGCCGTACACCCATTTCTTAAATTCGACCTGAGTGTAAACGAATGCGTGGACCGTGTTGGAAGTCAGGTTCTGAATCTGGCGCTTGGCCGCAGCGGGGTCGACGCCAGGGTTGAGTGTAACGAAGAAGAAGTCGACTGCATTGTCATGCCAGTATTGTGTGTAGAGCGCGCGATCGATAAAGATGGTGCCTTTCTCCGAGCGATAATCATCGAGGATGCCAAGAATCGGGCGCTCGAGGGTACCGTTTGGAGTATTCAGTGTGAGCGAATCCCCAACATGCATCTTCCAGCGCGCTGCGAAGTTTCGGGAGACGAGCACGCCTTCGCCCTTTGGAAGCGCGTCGCGGAGAGTTTTCTTACTCTCCCCTTCCACGGCGTCGATGGCGCGAGCCATGAAACCGTCCATCTCGATGGCGATCAGGGCGGCGCTGTCGCCGTCATACGGGACAGAGGTGAAGCGGACGTTTTCAAGCCGCTTCACGCCGGGAACGCCGGCGATCTGCTGGCCGAGCTGTTCGTTGAAATGATAGGTGGTGGATCGCATGGTGGTGGATGTGGCGACAAAGATATCGGCGTTTAGGGATTGCTTCATCCAGGGATCAACCATGTGCCGGTAACTTTGAATGTA
>WNFT01006765.1_pt1 | contig 10118 bp, 8 predicted proteins | sample 5400191 | NCBI WGS metagenome assembly WNFT01 (sample SAMN13153359, study PRJNA577476) | soil metagenome | isolation source: 80 cm saprolite under Madrone tree | place: USA:California | collected 2016-06-14 | reverse complement strand
GGGCCGCCTGCCGGCTGCGCGGCACCATGCCGCAATCCGTGCACGGAAAGAGGCGGCCGGGATCGACGTAGGGAAGCGCCTTCCTGATGCGCTCGGCCACGAGGGCGGGCGACTCGACCTCCTCGGTGCCCACGTCGATGACGCCGAGGAGGATGTCCTTTCCGCGCGCCTCCGCGAGGAGGGCCACGTCGACCCCGGAGGCCGCGCACTCCACCGAGATCTGAGCGATCCGCGTCTCGCGAAGGAGCGGAAGGGTGACGGCGTACTGGCCCCATTCCGTGTTGGCTTTCTTCCAGGCGAGCACGCGGGGGATCCCGTAGCTGTAGCAGATGTGGATGGCCGTGGTGCAGCTCACGCCTTCGATGGCGGCCTCGAGAGCCCGGATCCCCCAGGCCTTGACCTTGTCGAGATAGATGTTGAAGCACGGCTCGTCGAACTGGATCACCGCCGCCCCCGCCGCGGCGAGGTCGCGCGCCTCGGCGTTCAGGAGCGCGGCGAAGCGCATGGCCAGGCTCTCTTCGTCCTGTCCGTAGTGCTCGTCGAGCGTGGTGTCGACCATGGTCATGGGCCCGGGCAACGCGACCTTGATCGGGCGACGGGTGTGGGCCTTCGCGAAGGCCAGCGCGGGGCCCATGACGGGCGCGGGCCGCGTCACCTCGCCCACGATCCGCGCCACCTCCTGCTCGGCGACGTAGCGGCCACCGCGCGTGCGCTTCTTCCCGAGCCGCTGGGTGTCGGTCCCCGTCAGGCCGTCGAGGAATCCCCAGATGTAGTGCCGGCGTCGCTGCTCGCCGTCGCTGACGATGTCGATGCCCGCCTCCTCCTGGTCGAGGAGACAGAGCCGCACGGCGTCGTCCTGGGCCTCGCGCAGTCGATCGGCGGGCGCCACCCACGGCGCGAAGAGCTGAAGACGCGGATCGGCGAGCCAGGACGGCTTGGGAAGGCTGCCCGCGAGCGTCGTGGTGAGCATGGCCGGGCCACAATAGCGGGGCGCGCGGGACGAGTCAATTCACGGATCGGCAACGTTCGCGTGGCACGACACGCGCTATAATCCCGGCGCCATGACGAGCCGCCGTCCCGTGCTTCAGAGGGCCACCCACCACCGGAGGAGCGAAGGATGAGACGAGCGCTTGCCCTGCTGCTGATCGCGGGTCTTCTCGGCGCGGCCGGCCCGGCCGCCGCCCAGGGCCCCATCGTGGCCCAGTTCTGGTACTCCTTCGGCGGCAAGAACCGCGAGGTCACCGAGGCCCACATCAAGAAGTTCAACGAGTCGCAGTCCAAGTACCGGATCGAAGGAACCTTCCAGGGCGACTACTTCCAGGCCCTGGCCAAGATCCGCGCGGCGGCGGCGACCAAGACCGCCCCCGCCGTCTTCCACGTGATCGGCGAGGCCATGCCTCAGCTCTGGCAGTCGGGGCTGTTCGAGAACCTCGAGCCCTATGCCAAGGGCGCCAACGGCACCAATCTCGAGGACTTCCTTCCCGGCCAGACCCAGCACACGTACTTCGATTATCTCGGCAAGCCGCCCGCGCCGCTCTTCGCCCTCCCGTTCTTCCGCAGCACGCCCATCCTCTACTACAACGCCGAGATGCTGCAGGCCAAGGGCGTCAAGGTGCCGACGACCTGGGACGAGCTGCACGACGTCGCGGGCAAGCTGACCGTGCGCGAGGGCAGCGATGTCAAGGTCTACGGCTTCGAGGTGCCCATCGACTGGTGGTTCTGGTACGCGATGCTCCACGAGGCGGGCGGCAGCCTGCTCACCGCTGACGGCAAGAAGGCCGCGTTCCGCGAGAAGGGCGCCGAGGCGCTGCAGTTCTGGGTGGACCTGGTCAACAAGGACAAGACCATGAAGCGGCCTCCCGGCAAGGACTACAACGCCTGGGAGGTGACCAACACGGATTTCCTGAACCAGCGCGTGGCCATGATCTACACCTCCACCGCCTTCCTCAACTACATGACGGAGAACGCGAAGTTCAAGTTCGGGACCGCCTTCCTGCCCGGGAAGGCCAAGCAGGCGGTGCCGACGGGCGGCACCTTCTTCGTTATCGCCAGGGACGCGCCCGCGTCGCAGAAGGAGGCGGGCTGGGCCTTCATCAAGTGGATGACCGATCCCGCCCAGACCATCTCGCTCTCCAAGGCCACGGGCTACATGCCCATCCGCACCTCGGCCGTGAACTCGCCGGAGATGCAGGATTTCTACAAGCAGAACCCGAACTACAAGACGGCCATCGACCAGCTCCGCACGGCCCAGCGCTTCCCGTTCTCGCCGGGGCTCATCGAGATCCAGCGTGAGGTGATCCAGCCGAACCTCGAGGCGGCCGTCCTCGGCATCAAGACCTCGGCGGAGATCATGCAGGCGGCCGAAGCCAAGGCCAACGAAATCCTCAGCAAGTAGCAGCAGGCGGCGTTGCATCCCACGGCTTACCCCCTCACCCTGCCCTCTCCCCCACTGGGGGAGAGGGGTGTGGCCGGTCCCCTTCTGAATCCCTCTCCCCCGTTTCGGGGGAGAGGGTAGGTGAGGGGGCTGGTCAGACAGGGGCCGGACAAGCGCCGTCGGCGCGAGACGCTGCTAGGGTGGGCGCTCATCGCCCCCTCCCTGCTCCTCTTCGGGCTCGTGTATTTGTATCCTGTCGCGTACTCGGCGTGGGTGAGCGTGTACGAGTGGGATCTCGCCACCCCCGCGCGCTACGTGGGCCTCCAGAACTACCGCGCCCTCTGGTCCGCGGAGTTCGCTGAAGTCGTCGCCAACACCGTCTCGTATTCCGTGGGCGTCGTCGTCCTGTCCCAGGCCCTGGGGCTGGCTCTCGCCCTCGCGCTCAACAACCGCACGCGACTCGGCGCGCTCTTCCAGGCCTCGATCTTCAGCTCGTACGTCGTCTCCTGGGTCGCCGTGTCGCTCCTCTGGATCTGGCTCCTCGACCCGCAATACGGGCTCGTTACCTACCTGCTCCGGCTCGTCGGGCTGCCGTCGGTGAACTGGCTCGGCGACCACCGCATCGCGCTCTGGTCGCTCGTGCTCGTGACGGTGTGGAAGACGGTGGGCTATCCGCTCGTGATCTATCTCGCCGGCCTGCAGGCCATCCCCGGCGACCTCCTGGAGGCGGCCGCCCTCGATGGCGCGGGCAGCTGGCAGCGCTTCCGCCACATCACCTGGCCCCTCCTCGCCCCCACCAGCCTCTTCCTCTTGATCACGCTCACGGTGGCGAGCTTCCAGGGCTTCGACATCGTCCGGATCATGACCCAGGGCGGGCCGGTCACCGCCACCATGATCTACGTCTACTACATCTACGAGCAGGCCTTTCAGTACTTCAAGCTCGGCAAGGCGTCGGCGGCCGTCGTGATCTTCTTCGCGCTGATCGTGGGCCTGACCTTCCTCCAGTGGCTGCTCTTCCGGCGGCGCCTCCACTACACGGCATGACGAGCTCGAGTCCTCTCATTCGCGCGCTCACCATCGCCGGGCTCGCCGCGGTGGCGCTCGTCGAGGTCTTCCCCTACCTCTGGATGCTCAGCACGTCGCTGAAGGACCTTCCCAGCGTGACCCAGTTCCCGCCCACGCTGCTTCCGCATCCGCCCCGCTGGGACAACTACGCCAAGGCCTGGAGCTCCGGGCCGTTTCTCCACTACGCGATGAACAATGTCATCCAGACCCTGGGCATCCTGGTGCTCCAGCTCTTCTTCGGCTGCCTCGCGGGCTTCGGGTTCAGCAAGGCCCGCTTTCGCGGCCGCGACGCCTGCTTCCTGGTCGTGATCGCCTGCCTCGTGGTGCCGCCCCAGGTGCGCTTCGTCCCCCTCTACATGCTCTTCAGCAAGGTCGGCCTGCTCAACACCTACGCCTCGCTCATCCTGCCCTATGCCGTCTCCGCCCTCGGCACCTTCCTCATCCGCGAGGCCTTCATGCAGATCAGCGACGATATCGTGGATGCCGCGCGCGTGGACGGGGCGGGCGTGCTCACCATCATCTTCCGCATCATGGCGCCGATCGCCCGACCCACCCTGGTCGCCTTCTCGCTGTTCAGCGTGGTCTACCACTGGAACGACTTCTTCTGGCCCCTCGTCATGACCACCAACGAGGCGGTGCGCACGCTGCCCATCGGCGTGGCCATGCTCCGCGAGGAGGGGACGGGGGCGCGGTGGCATATCATCATGGCGGGCAGCATGTTCGTGATCGCCCCGGTGCTCCTGGTCTTCGCGGTCGCCCAGCGCCACATCATTCGCGCCTTCACGTTCACATCGCTCAAGTGATCGGGGAACCTTGACAGGTCACCGCAAGTTTGCTAAAAGAAAGGGCAATTCCGAGCTGACCCGGTTCATCCCCGAACATTTGAGGAGGACCCGAATGACCACATCGCTGTGGAAACTCGCGGGCGCCGCCGCCGTGACGGCGCTCTTCGGCATGTCCGAAGTCGAGGCGCAGGCCCCGCTCAAGATCGGCGCCTCGCTGTCGCTGACCGGCACCTACGCCAAGCCCGGCACGTACCAGAAGGAAGGCTACGAGATCTGCGCCGACGAGCTCAACGCCAAGGGTGGGCTCCTCGGGCGCAAGGTCGAGTTCGTGATGTACGACGACCAGTCCTCCACCCAGACCGCGCAGCGGCTCTACGAGAAGCTCATCACGGAGGACAAGGTGGAGGCGGTGATGGGCCCGTACTCCTCCGCGATCACCGAGTCGGTGGCGGGAATCAGCGAAAAGTACAAGAAGGTCATGGTCTCGCCCCTGGCCGCGACCACGTCGATCTTCCGGCAGGGGCGCAAGTACATCTTCATGGTCATCTCCCCGGCCGAGTTCTACCTGGAAGGGCTCGTGGACATGGGGGCCAAGCGCGGGCTCAAGACCATCGCCATCGTCAACGAGGACACGCTCTTCCCCAAGGCCACCGTGGTGGGCACGGAGGAGCTGGCGAAGAAGCGCGGGCTCCAGGTCGTCCTCCGGGAGGCCTACCCGAAGGGCAACACGGATTTCTCGGCGCTCCTCGTGAAGATCAAGGCCGTCAATCCGGACATCATCGCGGCGGCGACCTACTTCGACGACGCCGTCGCCATCACGCGGCAGATGAAGGAGCTGAACGTCAATCCGAAGATGTTCGGGGTGACCGTGGGTGGCGACATCCCCGAGTTCTACACGCTTCTCAAGCAGAATGCGGAATACGTGTACGGCTCCACCCAGTGGGACGAGGTGCTGCCGTATCCGGGACAGAAGGAGTTCCTGTCCGCCTACCAGAAGAAGTTCAAGCACGAGCCTTCGTACCACGCGGCCGCGGGCTATGCGGGGTGCCTCATCTATGCCGAGGGCGTCAAGCGCGCGAAGAGCCTGGACGCCGATCTCGTCCGCGCCGAGCTCCTGAAGCTCAAGATCCGGACGGCCTTCGGAGACTACGCGGTGGACCACGATGGCTTCCAGACGGCGCACAAGATGGTGATGATCCAGTGGCAGGACGGCAAACGGGTGGTCGTGTGGCCGGACGACCTGGCCAGCGGCAAGCTTCGCTTCCCCACGCCGCCCTGGAGCCAGCGGTAGCCTGAGTCCCTTGCCTGTCATCACGCCCGCCATGCTGGGCCAGGTCGTCATCTCTGGCCTGCTGGCGGGCGCGCTGTATGCCATGGTCGCCCTCGGGCTCGGGCTCATCTTCGGCGTGATGCGCGTGCTCAATGTCTCCCACGGCCCGCTGCTCATGCTGGGGGCGTACACGACGTTCTGGCTCTTCCAGGGGCTCGGGCTGAACCCCTACCTCTCGCTCCTTGTCACGATGCCGCTTCTCTTCCTGGTCGGCATGGCCTTGCAGCGTCTCTTCGTCCGACGCGTGGTGGACGCCCCCGAGCTCTCCTCGCTCCTCCTCACGTTCGGGGTGTCCATCGCCATCGTGAACCTGGCCCAGCTCGCCTTCACGGCCGACCTCCGCTCCGTGGAGTACCTGACCGGCTCCTTCGTGTGGGGACCGTTCGCCTTCTCCAAGTCGCGCGTCATCGCCTGCGCCTTCGCCATCGTCATCACCACCGCCGCCTTCCTGTTCCTCCGGAAGACGCGCCTCGGCAAGGCGGTGCGCGCCGTGTCGCAGAGCCGTGAGGTCGCCCAGGTCTGCGGCATCGATGTCGGCCGCATCCACATGCTCGCCTTCGGTATCGGCTCGGCCCTGGCCGCGGCGGGCGGCTCGCTGGTGGCCGTCATGGTGGCGATCCAGCCCGAGATGGGACAGGTCTACACCTTCAAGTCCTTCCTCGTCATCGTGCTGGGCGGGGCGGGGAACTATCCGGGGGCGCTCCTGGGCGGCCTCCTCCTGGGACTGATCGAGCAGCTCTCCTCGCTCTTCCTCACCACCCAGGTCAATGAAGCGGTCGCCTATGTCCTGCTGGTTCTCGTCCTGCTCGCGCGTCCCACCGGCCTCCTGAAGGGCCGCGCGTGAAGCGTTGGCTCTCGTCCGGCTTCTGCGTGCTGCTCCTCGGGCTCGCCCTCTATCCCATGGCCGGCACCGGCTACGGCATCCGCTTCATGCTCCAGCTCTTCATGTGGATCGCTCTCGCCCAGTCGTGGAACCTGATCTCCGGGCTCACGGGCTATGTGTCGTTCGGTCATATCGTGTTCTTCGGCATGGGGGCCTATACCGCGGCCATCCTCATCGCCAAGCTCGGCTGGCCCTGGCTCCTGGCCAGCCTCGCCGGCGGCGTGGGGGCGCTCGTGCTGGCCACGGTGATCGGCTGGCCCTGTCTGCGCCTGAAGGGTCCCTACTTCGCCATCTCGATGCTGGGGCTCAACGAGGTTCTGCGCGTGGCGGTGTCCTATTTCGAAGGACTCACGGGCGGGGGCAGTGGGCTCTCCCTCCCGTCCCTCTACGCCAGCGTGGCCATCTACTATTCCATGGGGGTCGTGGCGCTGGCCGTGACCGCTCTCGCCTATGTCGTCGTCACCTCGCGCTTTGGGCTCCGGCTGATGACGATCCGCGAGGACGAGATCGCGGCGGAGGCCATGGGCATCGATACCTTCCGCTACAAGCTCTACGCGTTTCTGCTCTCCGCCGTCGGTCCGGGCATCGTGGGCGGCCTCGCCGCGCGCGATCAGAGCTATATCGAGCCGGTCTCCGTCTTCCCGCTCATCATGACCATCACGATGATCGTGATGGTGCTCTTCGGGGGCAAGGGCACGATCTGGGGGCCGGTGCTCGGGGCGGTCCTGCTCTTCACCCTCCAGGAGATGATCTGGTCCCGCTTCATCTATGTCCACCAGCTCCTCTTCGGTGCCATCATCGTCATCGTGGTGCTCTTCATGCCCCGCGGCATCCTGGGCGTCCTGCAGCAGAAATACAACCTCCCCCGGACCATCTGACGAATGTCTTGTTGCAACGGTTCGTCGGCTGGCGGCGGCGAGTGGGGCAGGGGGCATCCCCCGCGGACCCGTATCTTCTGCGCGCCGTCGAAGCCGACGACCCGAGTCTCGTGGCTCCTTACGAGACGACGCACCAGGTTGCGAGTCAGCGTGGTCCGCGGGGGATGCCCCCTGCTCCGCTTGCCGCACTGCCGGCACGCACAACGCTGATGCCCATTCTAGAAGTGGACCGGGTCGTCAAACGCTTCGGTGGCGTCACCGCCGTGGATCACGTCTCCTTGAGCCTGGACCCCGGCCGCATCTACGGCCTGATTGGCCCCAACGGCTCGGGCAAGACCACGCTCTTCAACTGCATCACCGGCGTCGAGCAGCGTGACGAGGGCGAGATCCGCTTCAAGGGGCGACGGATCGACGGGCTCAAGCCGCATCAGGTCTTTCACGAAGGCATCGGGCGCACCTTCCAGATCATCCGGGTCTTTCCCGAGCTCACGGCGCTGGAGAACTTGCTCGTGGTCACCACCGATGACTACGCGCAGGCGCGCGAGCGCGCCCGCGAGCTCCTCCGCTTCGTCAAGCTCGAGGGGTTGGCCGGCGAGTACGCGGGGAATCTCTCTTACGGCCAGCAGAAGCTCGTGGAGTTCATCCGCGTCCTCATGACGGACCCGGAGCTCATCCTCCTCGACGAGCCGGCGGCGGGCGTCAACCGCACCCTCCTCAACGACCTCCTGGACGCCGCGCGGCAGCTGCGTGATCGAGGCAAGACCGTGCTCCTCGTGGAGCACGACATGAAGGTCGTGATGGGACTCTGCGAGACCGTCTTCGTCCTCGACCACGGCGAGAAGCTGGCCGAGGGACCGCCCGGCGTCATCCAGACCGACGAGCGAGTGATTGAAGCCTATTTTGGCCGCTAGCGCCGGCCTCGCCCTCTATCTCGTCTGGCGCTCCCTGAGCTGGCCGCTCATCCACGATGCCCCCCTCATGCACTACGTCGCCTGGCTCATCACCCAGGGCGCGGTGCCGTACCGCGACGTCTTCGACATGAATCTCCCCGGCGTCTACCTGCTTCACGTGGCCGTGATCAAGACGCTGGGGGAAGGGAGCGTGGCCTGGCGGCTCTTCGACCTGGGGTGGCTCGCCGCCACCGCCGCCGCACTCTGGGGCTTCTGCCGGCGCATGGGTGATGACTGGAGCGGGCTCGGCGCCGCGCTCCTGTTCATCCTCTATCATCTTGCCGGCGGCGCCTGGCGCGCGGGTCAGCGCGATTTCTTGCTTGCCCTGCTCCTCGTGCTGGCGGCCTGGGGTGTGGCGCGGAGCTGGGAGACGGGTGAAACCCTCGTGCCGCTCGCGTGGGGGGGTCTGGCGGTGGGCGCCGGCATCATGATCAAGCCCCACGTGGCGGCCTTCTGGCTCGCCTGCGCGCCCATCGTGATGCTGGGCGCGAGCCGGGCGCGCCGCTCCGGCGTCGCCGCCGTGGCCGTCTGGACGGGCGCCGGCCTCGCCGTCCCCGTGCTCGCGCTCGGCTGGCTCGCGATGCGCGGCGGGCTCGGCGCCTTCGCCGACATCACCACCGGGTATGTCTTGCCGCTCTACAGCCGAGTAGGTGGCGAGCCGATCTGGCAGGTGATGCGCTGGCACGCCTACGGCTGGCAGATCTGGATCTGCCTGGTTGCCCTCGCGCTCCTGGGCGCGGCCCAGCGCGTCCCCGCGCCGTATGGAATCAGGCGCGCGCTCGCCGTCCTGGGCGCGGTCTATGGCGGCTGGCATTTCACGAGCCAGGGCAAGGGATGGGAGTATCACCTCTACCCGCTGGCTGTCTTTCTCTGCGTCCTCGGCTCCATGGCCCTGGCCCCGGCCTCTCGGGCGACGGCGAGCCGGTGGAACGTCGCGCCGGGTCTGTCGCGCGCCGCCAGCCTGGCCGTCCTCGTGATCGTCGTGGCGTTCCTTGGCCTCAAGGGCGTGGACGCTGCCGATGCGCCCTGGATCGCTGCCAAGGAGCGGCGCGTCTCGGCGCTGGTGCGTGACCTCGAGCCGCTCGTGGGCCCCAGCCGCACCGTGCAGATGATGGACGTGACCGAGGGCGGGATTCACGCGCTCCTGCGCCTGCACCTCCGAGAGCCCACGCGCTTCCTCTACGACTTTCACTTCTTTCACGACGAGGGAGACCCGCGCATCCAGGCCCTTCGCGCCGAGTTCTCGCGCGGCCTCGAGACGCGGCCGCCCGTTGCCGTGGTGATCTTCCGCGACACGTGGCGCCGCGCGGGCTATGCCCGGCTGGAGGCGCTGCCGGCGGTCGCCCGTCTCCTCCAGACTGACTACCGCCTCGCCGTCGAGGGCGACGGCTATCGGATCTATGCGCAGCGAAGCCGTTCGTAGAGTCATTCGCGCCTACGACGACTGGATCGTCCGCGGCTACTGCTGGGGACGCTTCTGGATCCTTCGCCAACGCTTTCTGGACGAGATCGGCCAGTATCTACCCGAGCGCGGACGAGTGCTCGATCTCGGCTGTGGCTTCGGCCTCTTCTCGCTGTACTACGCCAGCGTGCTGCCCAAGGTCAGGCTCCAGGGATTGGACCGCAATCCGCGTCGCATCGCCATGGCGCAGGCGGCGGCGCGGCGGCTCGGCCTCACCAATGTGAGCTACGACGTGGGCGACGTCATGGACTTTCGCGGCGGGGAACGGGTTGACGCGGTCTACATGCTCGACATCGTGCACCATATTCCTGTCGACGCCGTTCGGCCCCTTCTCGAGCAGGTTGCCAAGGTCCTGCCGGCGGGCGGGCTCCTCCTGATCAAGGACGTGGAC
>WNFT01006764.1_pt1 | contig 10118 bp, 11 predicted proteins | sample 5400191 | NCBI WGS metagenome assembly WNFT01 (sample SAMN13153359, study PRJNA577476) | soil metagenome | isolation source: 80 cm saprolite under Madrone tree | place: USA:California | collected 2016-06-14 | reverse complement strand
CAGGGCCGTCGGGAGAATCCCGTCCCTCTGAGCTGCCTGGTCAATTATCAGCGTGCCGCCTTTCTCGACGTATTGAGTGAGCCGTTCCGAAAATGGCTGGTTGGGGGCGAACTCGCCGACCACGAGCAGAACGGGATAGCTGTTGAGAACCTCTGGCCTCGCGTTTGAGAGCAGGACATCGGCTATGTCGCCATACGGTGAAGCGACCAGGCACAGGGATTCGGTGTGCATATAATCCGGGTCTTTCCAAGCGGGATTTCCGGGTTGCCGATCGGGGCGCTCCGGCTGGTCCACATCACCCAGGCTGCCTGGGAAAAGAATGTTCAGGGCATCGAGTATCCGCTGATCACCGGGAGTATAAGGGAAAGCGTTCCAGGCGAGCTTCGGGCCGAAACCAGGGTAGATGCCGTGATCGAAGGGAAGCAGCAGGGCCACAGGGGTGTAAGGGACACCACGGTCCGGGTGACGGCGCGTGAAGCGGTAGAAATAAGCGGCTTTCTCCCCCAGCGTGGAGAGTGAGAGCGCACCGTCAGGACCCGGCTGTTGGCTCTTGAAACAGTTGAGCGCGCCGCCTTCCGCGACGACGACGTTCGCACCCGCCATATAGGAGACAAAATAAGTCCGCAGATGCAGGCTCAGGGAATGGCCGTGAGTGGGGCCGGAGTTTTCACCCCAGGTGCGTTTGGAATCCTCGTCGAAAATCGAAGGGCCATACCAGGACGAGAAGTCCATCAGCCAAGGTTTGCCATACTGGCGGGCGGCGCCGCGCGTGAAGGCGATGTGAGCCTGGATGCTATTGATGTTTTCCCCCACTTCGCTGCCGACCAGGTCGCAACCCCATTCACAGCCATAGTGCTGGTAGCAGTAATGGCCGTTTACGGAGGAGAAAAGTTTGCGCTGCTCGGGCGTGGCCTTTGCCAGGGCGTCGTCACGCAAGCGCAGATAATAGCGGCGGACGCACTCCATCGCTTCAGCGCGGCTGCGAGATGCGGTGGGATAGCCACCGTAATGTTTGTAACCGGCACCGTCCGCCTGCCCGTTTTTGAGATGGTGGAACGAGTACTCCCACTCACCCACACCGCACTGGACCAGCCCCCGGTCGGCCAACGCCTGCTTCGCCAAAGTTCGGATATGTGCCGGACTATCGTCTCCGCCGCCGAGCGTGAACCAAAATGGCCGGCCTTGTACCAGGCGGTATTGACCGGTCCCCGACGCGAGTTGAGCGAAACTCGGCGGTTGCGGGCGGGCGACGAGGCCGGTCGCCGCGCCCACCGGCAAAGCCAAAGTAAAACCGACCGCGAAAATGGAAGACTTCATCAGCGCCTCGGAGTGCGAAACCATACGTGGGGCGCTTTGCGGGTTAAGTCAATTCAAAGTAAGCTGGATGGGTTTATAACTTCGGCAGGTTCTGGCTCTCCTGGCATAATTGGCAGTGCAAGACTATGATCGATTGTCACCATCCGCGGTGATGCTTCTTCTTGTCGGGCAGAGCCAACCGAACCACGACAGGCAATAGCCAGCGGAGAAGCAGGTGATCAATTTGGCTCTGGGCCAACAGTTCATCCAATCTGGTTCAGCAGTTCGCCAGCTTCGCGAATCTGAAAGCAAGCGGCCGCTCTATTGTGGACGCGCCGCCACCACTTGTTGCTCCGTCCTCCGGCACCAGTCGTGGCTTTGATCGATATGTCGGGTGCCCAGGTCGCTAAGGAGGTGGGGATGGAGAATCCCGCGGAAGAACGACCGGGCGCCCACGGGGCATGACTGAGTTCAAGTCTTGAATTGATTTTGCCGCTCCTTGGCGGAATGCCCAGGAGCATGAATTTCTAGTTTGTCTCCGTGATATGCCGTCCTGGGATTCGGTCGTAAACCCGGCCTTCTACTGGGTCCACCCAGCACTTGAGCAGTCCTTGGGCCACCATCAGATCCATCAGGAAGCCGGCTGTCCCTCCATGTTCGAACCAGTGCTCGTGCACGACTGTTCCATCACGCAACCACAAACCATTCTGGCGAAGGTTTCTGGCCCATTCAGCCACGCGCTGCTCATCGAACCCGAACAATCTGCCGATGCGCTTCTCGTCAGCGCCGACGATGCTCGATGCGATCGCGAAACAGGCCACCTTAAGCGATGGATCAGATAAGTCGCATGCGTCCGGGTTCGAGTACGCATCCAGGTTCTTGACCGTCTCCTGGACCCAGTGAATTAATGCGACGTCACCGTCGATGGTTCCCGGAGCCGGCTTTTCAAAAAGTTTCGACTCCAATTTTGATTGTTCCTCATTCTCGTTCATTTTGCTCTCCTTATCCTTAGTTGAAAATCGAGTTGGTGTTCGCGGAAGGATCTCCTACGAGGTCCGGCTTCTGAAACAGCACGATCCGATTCGTGTTTGTGCCCTTCTGGTTGTTATCCACGCCCCAGCAATTCGCAGTTTTCGTAAACGCTTGCTCGTTGATCATCACCAGCAATGGCTCCAACCCCGCTGCCGTCCCGGCTGGAATCGCGGCGTCCTCAAGCTGCACGCTCCCGTGCCTCACCTCGCCGACTTCAAACGCAACATGACCGCCCGGTTTCAACACGCGGCGCAATTCGCGTAGGATTTTGGTCATCTCCCTTTGCCAGTCTTGCAGGTTTCTACAGATCGTCAGGGAAACTGACTCCGGGTCGATACCAGCGAACCAGCACCGGAGCCAATTATCCGCAGCATAATCCACGACGTCGAGGAACGGCGGTGACGTGACCACGAGCGAAATCGAATCGCTAGGGATATCGGGTGTGGTATCAGCCCGAGCGGTAAGGAGTTTCGACAGAGGCGCAACTTTGGCCAGAATCTGCCGGGTCTCCGAATCGCAATTTTTGAGAAGCGCACGAGTCTTCTTGAGAATGAGCGCGGGCACGTCTCTCGATGGCGGTACTTGATTGCGTTTTAGATTTATTGCCTTTTGGGCCTCGATGGAAACGGCTTGGTTGGGCGGCAGAGTATAAACCGAGAAGAATCCGGGAGAATGACCCGTCAGCCGATTGAGGGCAATCATACGAATGAAGTCATCCACCCGGTCAAGTTCACCAGCAGCTTGCCGGGCTAACAAATAAGCCCTCAAGCTGCAGATCTGGCTCAGGGTCTCAGGATGAAAAAAGACCAGAAGTTCTGCCGGAGGCTCGCCGCAACGGTCGAAGCTGAGTTGCTTCAAACGCACGCTCACTTCGTCGTAACTCGGTGGGTGCAACCGGGGACGAGATAGCATCACGCTCAATGGATTACTGTCGCTGCCGTAAGGCACCCGGTCCAACAAAGCAGCTTCGATCCCGGTCGTGTTCCGACCCATCATCGGATCATAAACGATGTCTCCGAGCTGCGTGAGTCGCTCGATGAAGAACCGAGGCAACTGCGGCTTAAAACAAGCGCGGCATGAAACCTCGTGCAGGGAATTTGCCTGGCGCTGTTTCGAAGTCCAAAACTCGTTCCGGAAAAACGGCACGCTGATTGCCCCATCCCTGAGCAGAAGCTGAAGTTCTTCAAGGATTGTTGCTGAGCCAAACTCGGCGAATGAGGCAAGCTCAGATTTAAGATTGGTAGAATTCATGAAAAAAATGCCCCGGGAGACCGATATTTACGATTTCCCGGGGAGCGGCGAGCATGTTTGCATTAACTTATCATGCAAACATTTGCGTCCAGAATTGTACGGGTCACATCAACGCGACGTTGATCTATTGTTCTTGGCTTAGCAGTCATGCGCTCTGTGTGGCCATACGCCGAAACCGAAAGCCATCAGCTTAAACGGGAGCTCGCAAAACCCGGCGGTGCCGAAACGCTGGTGCCACGCAGCTTTGCCGCAATTGAACTCCTCAACAGCACTTAGCGGTAACCTTTCTCCGCTGGGATAAAAGTCAGGGCGGACAGGCAGTGGGAGCTCTTTTATCGAAAACGGCCACCCAAGAATTTCGGTAACGTAGGTTTTGATAATCTCGATTTCCACATCATCAAAATGCTCCTCCACGGCGGCAAGTTCCAATGCATCAGGATTACCGAAGTCGGCGGAAAACGCCAAATGCGTTGGGAAAAGGACGCTTTGTCGATCATGAGCATACCAGATATATGTCAGCTTTTCATATCCGCCGACATCCTCATATCCGTCGATATTCTTCAACTCCGTTAATGCACCATAAAGGACAGGCGGAGGTTGCTGGTTTAGATAAGGTTTCGAGAATTGTGTCTCTATGATATTAAATGTATTCATTGTTATTTTTACGCGAGGCGTTTTCGCAGGAGGAGCACACGGGAGCCTTTTAAGCTGCGATCCACTAGCGCCGAATGTCTCATAAATTTCTGATCGTGAATAAGCTGGAGCAATGGTTCAAAACCGAGTGGTGCAGCACATTTGATCAGAGTATCTTCCCATCTGTCAGGGAAATTCTTCTCGGCGACAATAGCCAGATAACCGTTGGGTTGCAAAACCCGGTGAAGTTCGCGCAGCGTGTCGGAAAGTTTCGGTTGAGTTTGCCTCTGCTGCTGAATGCTCGGCTCAAGTGCTTCAAACCAAGTTTGCGCAGAATTACCAAAAAGAGATTCTGTCGGACTATCTGCACCTAATGATGTGATGATGAGAGAAATAGAACCGTCACGAATCTCAGGTGTTTCTGTAGCCGACGAAGTGAACAACTGGGCTTGCGCACCGAACTCGCGCAAAAGGTGGAGTTCTTTGGATGCACAATATTTCAAAAGGGCTTTCGTCTTCTTCAAAAGAACAGCCGGCACATCCATCGGGAGTGGGGATTGATCGTAAGCACCGGTCGGTCGTTGAGAATTTCGTGGAATTCCGGGTTCATTTTTGAGGTTAATCGAACAAAATTTTGGCGAATGGCCTGCGAGCCGATGTAATACGACCATCGATAACCATTGGTCCACTTGATCCATTGATCCGACCGCTTTTCGGTCCAGCAGATATTTCCGCAACCCGGCAACCTGCTTTAGCGTTGTCTCGTGAAAAAAGACCCGCAGATCTTCGGGCAATTCGTGGCAACCAATGAAATCAATTTGGTTCAGACGCTGGCACACTTGCTCGACAGTTGGCGGGTTGAGCCGGGGAAGCACCATTAAATTGCTCAAAGGGTTTCGGTCACTTCCCCAGGGCAGGCGTTTCGTTAAGGCCGCCTCGATGACGACGGTCCCGCCTTTCATAAACGGCTGGTAAACGCTCTGTCCGGGCCGCGTGAGACGTTCGATCAAAAAGCGCGTCAATTGGGGTTCAAAGGAGTCAATATGTGAAAGTTTGTGGAGCGAATTTGCATTGCGTTTGTTTGCAGCCCAGAATTTGTTGACGAAAGCAGGAATTACAATTGGATCGACGTCGTCCTGGTAATACCTGTAATACGGCAACTCGACTCGGGTACTGCGACCAAACGCAGAAAACGCAGCCAGGTCGGCGGCCAGTCCTGAATTAATTATCGCTAAACTGTTTGGTTTCATATCACCGTAGATTTTGATTTTGGATTGGAGAGTTGCGTTTTGAAGCGTGGAGGGAACTGCCTCCGCGCAGGGCAAATGCAACTGGTTTAGTCGAAAAAATCGCGACCGGCGATTAGGCCGTGCGACAGAACTTGAAGACTTGTTGGGCGATTGCGTCGCCCGGGGCGCTGTTCGATTGGACCGGCACTCAATGCCTGTCTCAGGTTACTTCAGCTCTGCCACGAACCAGGCAAAGCTTGGCAAAAAAGTAACCAACATAATCAGCAGAATCAAATTCCGCCGCTTCCACGTCGCCAAAACGCGGACAATTGTACTGCTCACCATGCATGCCAGTGAGCCTGGGTCGCGACAATTGTCTTCAGACATTTAGAAAATGTCTGTGACGCCACCAGGACGCCCGCACCGACTCATTTCAGTGCTCAGAGCCAATTGAGCCACCAGGTCGCATTTCCGTCAATAATAAATCGAATCGAAAATCGAAATTTTTCTTCGAGGCAAAACCTCGTCGAGAAATGACGCTGTGAATGCTCAATCTCAATCGCCTGTCGCAGAGCCAACCTGTGGCGTGCCGGTGCGACCCAAGGGCGTCGTTGCGGCGGCTTGGTTCCCGGTGCAAACACCAGCAAGGTCGTCGCAATAATTCTCTTTGACGGTTATAGTGGCCGTCCGCTGCGCTGGCTTCGCTCATTCAGCCGCGACGCCGTGCCACCGAATCACGCAATCGGCGGATCATCGTGAACGGTCAAAGACGTGGGCATCGGTCCCGGGTCACGCGGAACGAATTCGTTGTCATCCCGCTCCTTCTTGACATCCTTGGGAAATGGCTCAACGGGAAGCTTCGAATTTGTTTTGATAGCTACCGCCGTGCGCATCTCATCCAGAACGTTCGCGAGGGTCTGGAAGAACACATGACGATGCTTGCCGAGAGCGCCATCTGGGACGATTCGATTGAACTTGGCGTCCATGATCTTAATGCTACGCCCGGTTACCTTGACGCTGATGCTCATTCTCAAATCATGGCCATCCAATTCCTCGTCGATGATGGCTGGAGCCGGGGCCGCAACTGGGGTGGGTGGTATGAGCGGCTCATTCTGAAGGTCTCGTGCTTTGCTGCCGTTGTTACCGGGTGGAGGCGACGCTGATTCTGGTTTTGAACGTATCACTGGTTCGTGAAAGACAACTCGGGATTTTTCGCCGTTGACGCCGGGTAGTGAGCCGTTCGCTTCCAAGACCTCAGCGCGTGTATCTTGATCGACGGAACCTAAAGTATTCATGGTGTTATGATAGCAGCATTCAGCCCGGCCGACTAGCGCAATTGAATCATACTTCGTATCTGATCATGGGTAGCGTTTTCTCCCGCCATAGGACGGCGGACGGTGGTATCAATGCTTACTCGACTATGAACCTTAATTGAAACCTGGTGCTTATCACGAGCGAGACTGAGGTTTAAGTTCACGTCCTTATTTGCCATTGCCATCATTCGCCATTTCCTGTTTTCTGAAGGAAATCAGCCATAGAACGGCCATACTCAGCAGGCCATGGATAATTCCATTCGTGCGGCCGTCCAGCCCGTAAGGAAGCGGGAGCTTTTTTAGGCGGAGCTTGGGGTTGATAACCGAACCGTCGGAACGTTCGGCGAAGGGTGCTGTAACTCATCTGGATTTCGTCCTTTTTCAAAAGCCTCCTGTGCACATCAGCCAAGCTCCACGCGGACATCTGCCGGCCATCGGCTGTTAGCAGCAGCGGGTAAAGATCCCGATCATTATCAGAGGCCATTGAAGCGTTCATGTTTAGGCTGCTAATGGACCGGCGGATGGCGTCGGGAGGAGCACTCTGGGTGCTGACGAAATTGCACCTTCGGAACTGACCCGGTGCCCATTGGGCGCATCGTTGACTGCCAAGGTCGTCTGGCATGTGCCGGGCTCCGACTGCATGCTTTGTGTCATGAACCCATCTTAGCCCTTTCCACAGAGAATAGAAAGTGCAGCAGGGCCTACTCATCCCCCGGACTTTGTTCCGCAATGCTCAATCAGAGTTCAGCCATCAAATCTTTTTGCTCAGGATTAACCTCTGCAGCACGTGTCGATGGCAATGTTGCTCCTCCTCGGCACAATGGCACATCAGCGTAATCGGCTGCTTTTCCGCCAGCTCCCGGAGGAGTCTCAATGTGAACTTTTGTCCATGGTTTTTGATCCTGCGATTTTCAATGTCAATGCTGCCGTCGAGGAACAACTCCTCCAAATATCGCTTCGCATAGTCCTCCCAAGAAATCTGCCCGAAGCTGCGGAGCAGCGTTTCGGTCGGACCAAGATTGGGCATCCAGACATCGTAACGTTCCTTTCTAAGTCCACGAACCAAGAACCGGGCTGTTAAAATCCGCAGGCCATCGTTGACCTGGTCTATCGGAGAATAAACGCATTTTGTTTTTAACATATTATTTCAAGACCAGTCCCAGGGCGCTTTCCAGCACCCTGAGACGGGTCGATCAGGTGTTTTCCGTTCAAACCTTGTGCCCCTCGGCGATGGGCGGTTCCGGATAAGCGTCGTAAACCACACCGTCCAACGTCGCCGATGGAATCAGGTGGTCCTTCTTTGCTTTCTGTTTCGACTTTTGTCCGTCCTCGTCAAAGTCGCCCCATTGTTTAAAAAAGAAGGGAACGTTGAATTTCTTACACTGGTCACGCGCATCAATGACCCAGGCTTTTTCCATTCGGCGGTCGGAGCCGCTCTCGCCGCCAACCACAACCCAGCCGATGCGGCTCAAGTCACCAAACTTGATCGGTCCAAGCATCGGTTCAACGCTGAGCCAGAAAACTGCCGCTTTAACATTTCTCAGATGAATGATCCGCTCGTCGAAAGTTTCCTGATTCTCGACCGAGGTGCCGCACCAGATATTCTGCGGAGGCGGGCGGTCTTTGTAACGCCGCTGTGTATATTCGGCCATTCTCTCCGGCCGTTTTGTTAGCACTTGAAAGAAGTGCCAATGGGCTGCCTCCATAACTGAGAACACCAGATCAATGAACTCGTCCGGCACGTCCGGATGGAATGTGTCGGACCGCGAATTCAAGAAATAGCGTTTTGGTTCCGGATCCTTGAGAGGCTCCGCCAACTGTTCAGGCAACAAAACTATTTTCCCTGTAAACGCCCACGTGGATTCGCCTCTAATTTTCGTCTCTTTGGCAAGCCCGGGGAAAATGTCCCTCATTCTCGTAGCCGTCATCTTCGCAGCCCAGCAATGGTCGCAACCTTCACTGCAATGCGAGCAACCGGCTTGCACATCCCATGTCATATCAGTCCAATCAATAAGACTCGCACGATTAGCGCCACCAAGGGCGAGTGCCTGCTTCGCAATCTTATCGAGTAGCTTCCTCACCATCTCATCGGCACCCTTCGGCAGTGCAGCCTTGGCTTTCTCAACAATTCCACAGAATTTCTCCGCCAATTGCCTTCGCAGAGAAGCCATCTTTTTGGGCTGTCTTGGCGGGTTCAGAAGGATCACGCAGGTTTCGACCAATTTGGCAGAAATTCCGGGAATTGAGGCAATCCTGGCCAGCTTCTTCGCAAGCTTGATGGCTTCGTCCTGCTCGGTTTCGCCGAGCTTCAGCAGCGGACGACAATGGGCGTCGCTCGATAACAATTCGTTGTCTCCGCCCGGAGACAGCCGGTTGAGCAAGCGGCCTTCTTGAGCAAGACGGAGTGAATGCGACCGGCTGTAGCCGAATCTTGCCTTAAAAAAAGCAGCTTCCGTAACATATCCGGCAACCTTTTTATATAATTCATCCTCCTGGATGTGGTAGCACGCGTCAACAATCTGACGAAAACACCGGTCTCGGTCCTTTTCGCCTCGCTGAATAGTTTCAACATATGAAGCGAGCCTCGCTCTCTCAGCTTCTGTCGCTTTGTTTTGTTGTACTGCTAATCCGTCGCCCTGCTGATCTCCCTGCGACGTGCTCGGTTTCTGCGCGTTTGGGGTTTCTACCCTGTTATTGTGTTTCGGTAAACCAGCATTGTTACCGGGTTGCCGCTCAGCATTTGCTGAGTTTTTTTGAACTGTATGAAATTTTGCCATATATCGTCGTCATTTTTTATTCGATGAACCGGCGACTCCGCCGGTGCACCTAGTTATTCTCGCGCTCGCGACCTTTGTGCGAGCGTGATAATAGTGACGAAACGTAGTCTGGTCGGGGAATGACTGCGTCCGCATCACATTGACGACGTCGGCTTTAAGGAAGGCAGGCGTCATTGCTGACATGACCTTGTCAGCCAAATGGCTCAGCAGGTTTTTTTCTACGAACTGAGCAGGGAAAAAGATGAGTCCAAGATCCATTGAGCCAGAGAATCTGGAGAATTTATTTCGGCCCATCGCTGCTTTGATTTGCGATTTCTCGCTCATAAAATCCGGTTTCGTTCCTCACCGGACCCTGCGAATGGCGTCCCGCCAACTCCTCCAACGCCTTCGCCGCGGCTTGCCGGGCGGACTCGATATCCAGTCGATCATTGGCGTTTGCGCGATCGAGGATCTTTTCATCCAGGTATTCGTCAAATTTCTCGAATTCCTTCATCGGCATCAGCGCAGCTAGGTTTTCTGTCGGAATCTCATTGGAGAGGACCTTCTTGATGTGCGCTTCGAACCGTTCGGGGGATATATCCGAATAG